>Ga0073934_10000709_pt1 | contig 91183 bp, 80 predicted proteins | sample LarsenN4metaG_FD_76834 | JGI IMG/M metagenome (GOLD analysis project Ga0073934, IMG submission 76834) | Hot spring sediment bacterial and archeal communities from British Columbia, Canada, to study Microbial Dark Matter (Phase II) - Larsen... ...
ATTCCCCCTGAACGCACACCACTTCGTGATCGCCGCCGTCAACGTCGTCTTCCCATGATCGATGTGCCCCATCGTCCCTACGTTCAGGTGCGGCTTCCTGCGCTCAAATTTCTGCTTGCCCATAAGACTACTCCTTAGTCCAATGTATATGAACTCTTATGATTGTTCCAGCGTTATCCACCGCTGATGATGGCCTTGGCCACGCTTTCGGCCACGCGTGCATAATGGTCGAACTCCATGGTAAATACCCCGCGGCCCTGGGTAGCCGAGCGGATATCGGTAGCGTAACCAAACATCTCTGCCAGTGGCACCATAGCTCGAACAGCCTGTGCATTACCCGGCCGCAGCTCCATGCCCAGGATTTCACCACGCCGAGAATTCAGTTGAGCAATGATATCCCCGAGAAATTCTTCGGGCACGACGACTTCCACCTTCATCACCGGTTCCAGCAAGACCGGCGCCCCCTTTTGAATGCCTTCACGAAAGGCCAGCGAGGCAGCCATTTTAAAGGCCATCTCGCTGGAATCCACCTCGTGGTAAGAACCGTCATATAAGCGGACGCTGAGGTCGGTGACCGGATAACCGGCAAGCACGCCTGCCTCAGCGGATTCTCGGACTCCCTTTTCGATCGAATTGATAAATTCTTTGGGGATCACGCCCCCGACGATTGCATTCTCAAACACGATCCCACTGCCGGCCTCGCCGGGCTCCAGTTCCAGCACCACATGCCCGTATTGACCACGACCGCCGGTTTGCTTGACGTAGCGGTACTCAGCCTTCTCTACCGGGCTGGTGATTGTTTCCCGATAGGCTACTTGCGGCTTGCCCACGCGAGCCTGGACGCGAAACTCGCGCAGCATGCGGTCGACGAGTACTTCCAGGTGAAGCTCGCCCATGCCTGAGATGATCGTCTGCCCGGTCTCTTCGTCGCCTCGCACCTGAAAGGTCGGATCTTCTTCGGATAGTTTACGCAGGACCTCGCTCATCTTGTCTTGATCGGCCGCAGTCTTTGGTTCGATGGCTACCGATATCACCGGCTCGGGGAAACTGATGCTTTCCAGCAGGACCTGGTTGGAAGCATCACACAGGGTGTCTCCGGTGAAGGACTCGCGCAACCCAAGCACAGCGCCAATATCGCCTGCCAGCACTTCGTCAATGTCCTCGCGGCGATCCGCATACATGCGCAGCAGGCGCCCGATGCGCTCGCGGCGATTCTTGGCCGAGTTGTAAACCATACTCCCCTGGCTGAGTTTGCCAGAGTAGACGCGAATGTATGCCAGCCTTCCTACATACGGATCGGTCACGATTTTAAAGACCAGGGCACTCAGCGGGGCAGCATCGTTGGGAAGGCGCTCGATTGTCTTGCCTGTGTGTGGGTCAATCCCTCTAACGGGAGGGATATCGGCGGGTGACGGCAGGAAGTCCACCACTGCGTCCAGCAATAACTGCACACCCTTATTGCGTAATGAGCTGCCGCAAAACACGGGGGTAGCCTCGCCGGCGATCACTGCCCGGCGCAAAGCGGCTTTTAAGTCCTCCACAGAGATCTCTGAGCCTTCTAGATATTTCAAGGTGAGACTGTCATCGGTCTCTGCAATCTGTTCAATCATCCGCTCACGCATCTCAGAGACCAATCCCTCCATATCTGGAGGGACGTCAGCCAGGCGCGGTTCCTTCCCGAGATCATCTTCCCAAACTATAGCCTGGCGACTGAACAATTCGACAACGCCGTTGAAGGAGGCCTCGTTACCCAGCGGGACTTGAACGGCGATCGGCTTTGCGCCAAGACGCTGATGGATCATTTCGATGGTGCGCTCATAAGATGCCCCAACCCGGTCCATCTTATTGACGAAACAGATACGTGGGACTCGGTAGCGGTCGGCCTGGCGCCAAACGGTCTCGCTCTGCGGCTCCACTCCCTGGACGGCGTCGAAAATCACGATTCCGCCATCAAGGACGCGCAAGGAGCGCTGTACCTCTGCGGTGAAATCGATATGGCCAGGAGTATCGATAATATTAATCTGGAAGCCCTTCCATTCCGCAGATACGGCCGCCGAGACGATGGTGATGCCGCGCTCGCGCTCCTGTTCCATCCAATCTGTGACAGTGGTGCCTTCGTCCACCGAGCCGATGCGATGGGTTTTGCCCGTGTAGAACAAGATACGCTCGGCAGTGGTGGTCTTACCGGCGTCGATATGGGCAATGATCCCAATATTGCGATAACGCTCGAGTGGATGTTGGCGTGCCATAGGATTACGTTTTCAGAATGATTAGCGGGCAAGGGCGTCTCTACCGGCCTGATCCCTGACGTTTTAAACAATCACGGAATGCCACGATTACAACCGATAATGGGAAAAAGCCCGATTTGCCTCCGCCATCTTGTGAGTCTCTTCTCGCTTGCGAATTGCCGAGCCAGTATTGTTGGCAGCATCGATCAACTCGGTAGCCAACTTCTCGGAAAATGTTTTTCCAGGCCTGGCTTTGGCAGCTTGCAAGATCCAACGCGTGGCTAAGGTGAAACGGCGGTGTTGGGGAACCTCCATAGGCACCTGGTAAGTAGCACCCCCGACACGACGCGGTTTCACTTCCATGACTGGTGATACGTTCTTGATGGCCTGCTCGAAGACCTCCAAAGGTTCGCGCTTGGTACGCTCCTGGATCATTTCCATGGCCTGATACACCAGGCGGCTTGCCAGGCTCTTTTTTCCGCGGGTCATGACATGATTAATAAAGGATTGCACATCGACGCTCATAAAACGCACGTCGGGGAGAATCTCGGCTCTTTCTGGTCTGCTGCGTCGGGACATTCGCTTTCTCCGTTGCTATCTTGACATACCGATCCTTGGATTCGGCACTTGAAAGGCAATTATCTGGCCTTAGGCCGCTTGGCTCCATACTTCGAGCGCCCCTGGCGGCGATCGTCCACACCGCCCGTATCCAGAGAGCCGCGGATGATGTGGTAGCGAACGCCGGGCAAGTCCTTCACGCGGCCACCCCTGACGAGCACAACCGAGTGCTCCTGAAGGGTGTGTCCCTCACCCGGGATATAGGCGGTGACCTCAATACCGTTAGACAGGCGCACCCTGGCGATCTTGCGTAAGGCGGAGTTCGGTTTCTTGGGAGTCATGGTGCGAACCACGGTACAAACGCCGCGCTTCTGGGGCGAACCTTTTTCAAGCTTGAGCCGGTTCTGTTTCATCGAGTTGAAGTTGTAGAGCAAGGCAGGGGCTTTGCTCTTTGCCTTCTTGAACTTGCGGCCCTTACGGACCAGTTGATTTATTGTAGGCACTTTTGCCTCCAGGCAATCCTTTCATGATCGACGAGTCTATCAGCCATTCATTAAACGAGGCCATCTTTACGTCCGCTGATGGCCTCACCGATTTCAAATCCACGCACTTCAGGCAGCGCTAAGCTGCCGGAAATATAGGGAACGAGAAATTATCTTACCACGCAGCTTAATGAGCGTCAAGACTCATTTATTTCTAATATTCACGCCCCAGGTCAAGCAATCCAGTGCTCATGCGCGGTGGGCGAGTTCTCTCTTCGTCCTTCCCAAAACGGATTACCTCGCCGGTATTGGTGACCGCCTCGACCGCCAGACCCAGACTTTGAAGTTCCTTGACCAGGACCCGGAACGAAGCCGGGATGCTCGGCTCTTCGATAGGCTCACCCTTGACGATCGCCTCGTACGTCTTCACCCGACCTTGTACATCATCAGACTTGACGGTGAGCATTTCTTGCAGGGTATATGCAGCCCCATAGGCCTCCAGGGCCCACACTTCCATCTCGCCAAAACGCTGGCCACCGAATTGGGCCTTGCCTCCCAGTGGCTGTTGGGAAACCAGGCTGTATGGTCCGGTTGAACGTGCATGAACCTTGTCTTCCACCAGGTGGTGGAGCTTGAGCATGGTCATCACGCCCACGGTTACAGGTTGGTCGTAAGGCTCACCGGTCTTGCCATCTCTCAGCAACTGCTTGCCCAATACAGGGGTGGGGACGCCGGTGCTCAGAGTGACCTGCTCGGCTTTCTCGCGCAATCGTTCAACGGGTATCTTGGTCGGATCTTCACCCATTTCGGTCAACCACAACTGCAAGCAGGCATTGATCGCCCGGGCATCCACCTCCGGTGAAGACCCATTGTGCCTAGTACGCGGATCGAAGGTCAGCATCTCATCTGGATCAAAACCATGATCGCGCAGCCACTCTCTTAACACTGAATTCCTGGCATATGGCTTGTCGGAGATCAAGCGGTAAACGTCATATCCCCGATCGCCCAGCCAATATTCCATGTACAAGCGGCGGACTTCGTCATCATCCTCAATCGTCAGGGGGTCGTATTCCTGTTCTTTAATCCATTCCCAGGCAACCTGGGCGGTTTTCGACCAGGCTTGGTCGATCATCCAGGCACGTGCCAACTCGGCCTCAATCTCCTGCTCGCTGGCTCCATCAAACACCGGCGAGATGGCACGAAAACCAAGCCGATTGGCAGCCCAGCCCAGATGTGCCTCGAGCACCTGTCCGATGTTCATACGCCCCGGAACGCCCAACGGGTTCAGGATGATATCCACTGGAGTGCCGTCTTCCAGGAAAGGCATATCTTCTGCCGGAACCACCTTGGATACGACGCCTTTGTTGCCATGCCGGCCAGCCATCTTGTCTCCGGCGGTGATCTTACGGCGTTGAGCCACCGAGACTCTCACCATCATGTCCACACCGGCGGCCAGGTCGGCGTTGTCGTCGCGGGTGAAGACTTTCACTTCGACGACTTTGCCACGCTCACCGTGGGGCATACGGAGCGAGGTATCCTTGACATCGCGCGATTTCTCGCCAAAGATTGCCCGCAGAAGACGTTCTTCTGGGGTAAGCTCTTTCTCTCCCTTGGGCGAGATTTTCCCCACCAGGATGTCATTGGGGCCGACTTCAGCGCCTACCCGGATGATGCCGCGTTCGTCCAGGTCTTTGATGGCATCTTCGCCCACGTTCGGTATATCGCGCGTGATCTCTTCCGGGCCCAGGCGCGTATCGCGGGATTCCACCTCGTACTTCTCGATGTGTACCGAGGTGAAAGAATCCTCCTGGACCAGGCGTTCGGAGATCAGGATGGCATCTTCGAAGTTGCCGCCTTCCCAGGAAATAAACGCCACGATAACGTTTTGGCCCAAGGCAAGCTCACCACTTTCCGTGGACGATGAATCGGCGATCACATGGCCACGCCGCACGCGCTGGCCTTTTACCACCGCCGGGCGTTGATCAATGCAGGTGCTTTGGTTAGAGCGTTGGTACTTCCGAAGTGAGTAGGTGTGATGTTTGCCTCCAAGGCTGCGTATGACGATAGTGCTTCCGGTAACAGAGACTACCTCGCCATCTTCTTCGGCGATGACCACCTGCCCGGAATCCATAGCGGCATGGTACTCCATGCCGGTGGAGACCTGAGGGATATCAGGACGCAGCAAGGGCACAGCCTGAGCCTGCATATTGGATCCCATCAGCGCCCGGTTGGCATCATCGTGTTCCAGGAATGGGATTAACGCAGCGCTGATCCCCACGATCTGGTGGGGTGCTACGTCCATATAGTCGATTTCCTCTGGGGAGGAGAAGATGAAGTTGGAGTGGAAACGCGATGAAACTCGCCGCCGCACGAATTCGGAATGTTCGTTCAGCGGGGTATTCGCCTGGGCAATCCGGAAGCGGTCTTCGACATCCGCAGAGAGGTATTCCATCTCATCGGAGATGAAGGGGACGATCGAAACTTCCTTGTGATCGATGGAGCGAAACTTCTTCAGGAGCTGGGGGGTGATCCTTTCACCCTGCTTGGCGATAATCTCGCCTTTCTTGGGGTTAACGACATCTTCGCGCAGCATGCGACCGACCAGCCGTTCGTCATCGACGCTAAGCCTGCGGCGCACCCGCCGGTATGGTGTCTCGATGAATCCATATTCATTCACCCGGGCGAAAGAAGCAAGCCGTCCGATCAAGCCGATGTTCGGTCCTTCGGGGGTTTCGATTGGACAAATCCGACCGTAGTGCGAGTGGTGCACGTCACGCACATCGAAGCCAGCGCGTTCACGGCGCAGCCCGCCCGGGCCCAAGGCAGAAAGAGTGCGCTTGTGCCGCAGTTCAGCCAGCGGATTGGTCTGGTCCATGAATTGGGATAGCTGGCTCGAACCAAAGAACTCCTCAGTGCCGCCACCACCGGCCGGATGTTAATCAGGGTGATGGGTGAGAGCTGGTCCTGGTCGCGGATCGACATACGCTCTTTAATGACCCTCTCCATGCGTCGCAGGCCGATGCGCAGCTTATTCTGGATCAGCTCGCCGACGGTCTTTGCTCGTCGATTGCCCAGGTGGTCAATGTCATCCGCTGCTTCGGTCTCGTTGTTGATCATGATCATGCGGCGGACCAGGCCGACGATATCCCAGCGGGTTACGGTTCGGTGAGTGATGGGCACCCTGAAATTCAAATCGAGCTTCTGATTGAGCTTATAACGGCCCACCCGTTCCAGGTCGTAGTGGCGCTGGTCAAAGAGCTGTTCTTCCAAGAATTCACGTGCGTTCTCCAGGGTTGCCGGGTCTCCGGGGCGCATCCGCTTGAAGAATTCCAACAAGGCCGCTTCTGAGATGGTAATCTTATGCGAAAGGTCCCATTCAGGCTCCTGGCTGAGAGTCGAGGCGATGAACATGCGATCTGGGTTGTTATCGACATCACCAAAGATTTCTAACAGGTCTTCATTGGTGCCCTCTTTCAAGGGAGAATCTGGCAGGCCGTCGGTAACAGCCGCCAATGCTCGCAAGAAAATGGTGATGGGCACGGTGCGTTTGCGGTTAAATCGAAGGGTAAGGTAGTCGCTCTTGCGAGTCTCGAACTCCATCCACGCGCCCCGATCCGGGATCAGCTTGGCCATTGCCAAACGGCGCCCGGTGGAGCGATCGATGGGTGCCTCAAAATATACGCCTGGAGAACGGATTAACTGCGAAACAACTACCCGTTCGGTCCCGTTGATAATAAACGTCCCTTTTTCGGTCATCTCCGGGAAATCACCCAGGAAGATATCTTGCTTGATAGGTTCTGGCACATCTGGGCCGGCCAACAGGACCGAGACATACAGCGGAGTAGCGAAAGTCAGGTCGCGTTCGACGCATTCATCTATGCTGTGCTTGGGTTCTCCAAACCAGTAGGTCAAACCCCATTGCTCTGCTTCAGGGGTCCGGCTTGGAAAATATAACTTCATCCCTTTGTTATATGATTCGATGGGAGAAAGCTCGTGGAACAGGTCTGCCAGACCTTCCGCTTTTAATCGTTTGAAGGAATCGAGCTGGACCTCGATCAGGTCAGGTAGAGGTAATTTGACCTCGATACGCGCGTAAGATTTGCTTGGCATATTCTCTGCCATACACTATCTCCTGGGGTTGAATCACCTTAAGACAGTCTGAAAAATTAAATGACGAAGCGTATAACGTACAGCTTCCTGGGATATCCACCCTCACGCCGTCCGGTTACGCCCTATACTCATAGAATTATGATGATCTCGAATATATGCTGAAATGTCCAATGGGCAAATTCACATTATATATAATAAATTAAATAAGGTCAAGCAATATTTTACTTACTTTGATTAACGTTTTATTAATAATTATCATTCAAACCGAGTATGCATTTAATGCATCACTAGATTGCCTATACAGGCTAGCGTCGCAAACTCTCTAAACGGCACTAATCTGAGAACCCATGTTAGAATGCGTGTACACCCATGATGCCAGGAGACCATATCGCTCCGGATTTTAAAGCAGGATTCGTGGCCGTGATGGGCCGGCCCAATGTTGGGAAATCCACCCTGATCAATGCCTTGCTCAAACAAAAGGTGGCCTCCGTTTCCCCTCGACCACAGACCACGCGCCGCCGCCAGATGGGTATCCTCTCGTTGGAGAACTCCCAGATTATCCTGGTAGACACTCCCGGAGTCCATCTGCCCCGGCACAAACTGGGCGAGCGGATGAACCAACAAGCCAGCGATACCTTACGTGAATCAGACCTGGCCTTGATGATCGTCGATGTGAGCGTACCGCCAGGCGAAGAAGATCATCTGTTGGCAGGCCAGATTGCGAAGCTTAAACGGCCCATTCCTACGATACTGGTTCTTAACAAGAGCGACCTGGTCGAATCGGAAAGGCTCCAGGAGCGCCAGGGGGAATATCGAAGATTGCTACCCGAAGCGGAGTGCATCACCATCTCCGCCACGCGCGGCGATCACCTGGATAGCCTGCTGGAGGCAATCCTGACACACCTTCCCCAGGGAAACCTTTTTTTTCCGACAGAGCAGATTACTGACCTTTACGAGCGCGAGATTGCCGCCGATCTGATCCGAGAATCTGCCCTGAACCTGCTGCGAGATGAAGTGCCTCACGGCATTGCGGTTCGGATCGACCAGTTTATCGAGCGCGGCGAGCAGGGAGCCTTCATCGAGACGACACTGTTTGTGGAACGCGAATCTCACAAGGGGATCGTCATTGGCCGGGGAGGGGAAATGTTAAAAAAAATCGGCACCGCCGCCCGGCTGGAAATAGAAGCGATGAGCGGGCGGAAGGTATACCTGAACCTGCGAGTTAAGGTGCGGAAAAACTGGCGCGACAACGAGAAGCTGCTGCGCTGGTTTGGGTATTAAGAAAGCCGATAAAAACATAGGACAATTGATGGTGGAGAGCCTGCTCCTGCTCGTCTTATTCATCGCTGCGCTGGACTGGATAGCAATAGCAAAAGCCTGGCGACGATTGGAATACGTGGCCAAGCCGGGGGTCATGGTAGCCCTGTTGGCCTGGATGTGGGCTCAGGAGGGATTAGCTGGTATGCAGGCCGGCCTTGGCTGGTTCTTCCTGGGCTTGACCTTCTCCCTGGCAGGGGATGTTTTTCTGTTGCTTCCCAGGGAACGGTTCATTTCTGGGCTGGGAGCCTTCCTGTTGGGTCACCTGGCATACCTGGTGGGTTTCAACCAGACCCTGCCCCCGGTCAACGTGGCCAGCCTGATCTTGCTGGTGCTGGTTGGAGGCGTAGCGCTCCAGCTTTATCGGCGGATCTCCGCTGGTCTAGAACGAAAAAAGCAATCCAACATGAAGACCCCGGTGCTGATGTACAGCGTGGTGATCAGCCTGATGTTGGTCTCAGCCCTGACCACTCTCGTCCGTCAAGATTGGCAGGCTGCGCCAGCGTTGCTGGTGAGCGCCGGGGCATTGTTATTTTTCCTATCCGATTCACTACTTGCCTGGAACCGATTCGTGACCAGCCTCCCCCATGGGCAGCTGGTCGTGATCATCTGCTACCATCTGGGGCAGGTTGGAATTGTGCTGGGCTCGGCGATGCATTTCTAGGGTTGACTTGCCTGCGGAATGTCACCGTGCGGCGAGGGCAGAGAAGCCTGTTCAGTAAGAGCAGGAGGCGTGGGGAGAACAGGGGGGTAACTCTGTGCTCCAAAGCGCGTGAGCATCACCGCCCCCAACCCCACCATGCCTGCCAACGCCTTGAATATCACGCCGACGCAAGGGATCAAGGCATCTGCGCCATTCAACACCAGGATCAGTCCGAAGGTGCCCACTCCCGCGGCTACAGCCGGTACCCATTCCTGTTGAAACATCTGCGCCAGGCGCTTACCCACTTCGAGCCCTAGCGCAACCAGGCCATACACCCAGGCAACTACCACCAACAGTGCACCCACGATGGCGGCCGGAAGTAAAAGGATGGTCACCGCCATAATCACTAAAACCAAGGGGGCGACTACCGCGGTAAGCAATCCCAATGCCCCTGCAACCACCGGTTGAGTCACTACCGCCCGGGAGACGCGAGCAGTATAGGTGGGCAGGAACAGCACAATCAACACTGCCAGGGCAGCCCATAGAAATATGCGGACGAAAAACCAGAGCAGGTCCAGCAACGGGGAGAACTGGACGCCGATGCTGGGCATGCGGACACCACCCGGCATGCGAAATGCAAATGGAAATGTGAAATCGGTGATGGTCTCGCCCACAACCTGAGCATTGCCGGCCTGCTCCAGGTGTCCTCCCAGCATGCTCACATCGCCGCGCACCAGGGCGTTATCGGCCAGGTCTACCAATCCGCCAAAGGCTACCACGGATCCGGTGATCTCACCGCCGACATTCAGGGTGCCGCCGAACATCACTACATCTCCGTAAACGCGTGAGCCATCTTCCAGGGAAACGTATCCACCGAACACCACCAGGTTTCCGTCCAGGGTCTCACCGCTTTCCAGTGTGAAGGTGCCTCCGAACACGACCCGATCGTCGCGAAAACCTTTGGCCAGCGCACTGCCCGGCAATGCGAAGGTGAGAACAATCATCATCAACAGGATTAATCGTAGGTGTGATTTCATGTAGATATCCTCCAGGGAGAGGTGAGTTTGCGCAGAGCAGCAATCCAGATCACCAACAGTCCGGCAATCGCCACCAGGATTGCTAGCCAGGTCGTTCCCGGCAATAAGCCAATAATCGCCCGCAGGGATGTGATCACTATCTCAACCGTTGTGCCGGCAGTGATGAACAATGCCATTAACTGATATAAACCGACCAGAAGGAACGGGAGGGGCGAGCGCGTCAGGGGCACGAAGAGCAATCCCAGCATCGCCATGAGCACCATGGACCCGCCCAGGCTGCCAAAGAGCACTAGCATGGTCTGACGCCTGTTGCTTCTCAGTCGATCGGTAGCCAACCTCGACTGCCAGCGGTTGGTGAAGCCTGGGGCAGGCTCCACCAAATTGGAAAAACGCAAGCGAAATTCCACTTCCCTCCAGCCGAGCGAGAGCTGCCGGCAAGAGGCGCAGACGGAAAGATGCTCACGCAAGGCTCGGGCCTCTTGTGGGGAGAGGGTAGATTCAGATAGCAACCACGCTTCAAAAGGCTGGTGATTCATGGGGTTTCCTTTCAACAGGAATGGCCTGCGGATTTTGTTCGAGCCATAAGCGAGCCATCTCTTTGCGGGCGCGATGAAGTCTGCTCTTCACAGCCGATTCTGTCAAGGAAAGCGACTGAGCAATTTCTTCATATGAAAAATCGTACCAGTAGTACATCACCACAGCAGCCCGATCCAGCGGAGCAACCGATTCCAGGAGCAGGCGAATCTGTTTCCGGTCCTCCATCTGGCTCATCGAACGCTCAGGCCCCGGTGTTTGGTCGCACAGATCATAATAAGGTTGATCGTCCAATGAGAAGACTGGCAGGCGTTGCTTGCGTATCTGGTCGATGCAGTAGTGCGCGGCGATGGATAACAGCCATGTCGGAAAAGGGCGGTTGCGGTCATACTGCTTAATCGACTTGTAGGCCCGTAAAAACACCTCTTGAGCAGCGTCTTCGGCGTCTTCGGCATTGCTGAGCATCCGGTAACACAAGTTATAGACCGGTTTTTGATAGACCTCTACCAGGTAGGAAAATGCTTCTGGGTCGCCTTGCTGTGCGCGGGCAAGCGTGGCGGACTCATCGATTTGCACGGATTTACTCCTGATCCTGCCGGCAGGCAGCTAGTTCGGTTCGTTCAAAATCATCTACGCACAATGGTCGATTGAGTTGCATAGGAAAGGGAGACCAGTCAGCCTCCAAAAATAAAGCATAGAAAAGAATCTGAAATTCGGGTGAACCTTCCAACTAGGCAAAAATCATCTTCACGCTAATAATGTTTCTTCTGATAGCGCTGCGTGACGTTAGGGACCAAATATTCATAAAAGGATCGCTCAACATCGTAGTCTGGCTTCCAGCTCCAGTCGCGGCGGGCGTCGTTATCGTTCAGGTCTGCCGGCCAACTATCGACGATGCCCTGTCGTTTGCGATCTGGCTGGAAAGTGATCATGGCATTGGGGTACGCCCTCAATACCAGATCACGTATCTCGGCTGCATCCAGGCTGAAGCTGGTGACGTTGTATACCCGGCGAGTGAGGCGGTCGGCAGGGACGCGGGCCAGATCGAGAAGGGCTTTAACTGCGTCCGGCATCGCCATGAAAGGCAGGCGGGCGTCTTCGCTGACGAAACTGGCGTAGGGTTCTCCCCGGGCGGCTGCATGCAACATTTCCGGGCCATAATCGCTGGTGCCGCCGCTGGGGACGGTAAAGGCGCTGATCAACCCCGGGAATCGCACGCAGCGAAAGTCCAGCATCACAGGGCGCTCGGCGGCCAACTGTCGGAAGTACTGGCTGTAGTAGATACCCAGCAATTCACAGTACAGTTTGTTGCTGCCGTACATCGTGCGGGGGTTGTTCCACTCCCATTCACGCACCCGGGGATACCTGGCTTTCGCTTCCAGGTCTGGCAGGCCATAGATGGCGATCGAGGAGGGGAAGATGAACAAGACTGGCTTGCCGCGCCATTCTGATTGTTCCGCAGCCAACTGGAGCAGGCTCAACGTGCCTTCCACATTGACCTTATGAGCAGCTTCCGGGGTGAACTCAGCCCGGGTGGAGAGCAGCGCAGCCAGGTGATAGACCGTGTCAAGCTCGTATTCGCTCACCAGCCTGGCCAACAGTGCTCGATCACAGATATCCCCCTGGACGTGCGTTGCGAAACGCTCTAATTCAGAGGGGAGCGGGCGGATATCCAGGCTGATCAGGGGTTGGATGCACTGCTCAGCCAAAGATCGGATCAGGGCGTTGCCAATCTCGCCTGAAGAACCTGTGATCAGGACGACCTTTTTTCTCATAAATGCTCCTTCTGGGTGCACCAAAGAGTTGGTTTACATGTTCAGCTTTTTGGGGTGTGAACGGCGGAAACCGCTCACACCCCAAAAAGCCACTAAAAACGTATATGTGCTCCCCTTCTTATGTCAAGGTAGTTTATGCTAGAATGGGTGGTTGGCATGATAGCTGAAGCTGTTACTACCATGAGACATGGCGAGAACTTCGATAAATCAATTGTACAACAGCTTCCCCACGGAGGTGGATACGCTTGAAAGAAAGGGTAGTATTTATATGTTGTCTGATGGACGCAGGAGGAAGCCATGCCGCTAGATATCATCGTCGGCGCTCAATGGGGCGATGAGGGCAAGGGACGCATCGTCGATCTGCTGGCTGCGCAGGCAGACATCGTAGCGCGCTATAACGGGGGAGATAATGCCGGCCACACCGTAACTGTTGGAGGGCAGACCTTCAAGCTTCACCTGATCCCCTCCGGGATCATCCACACGCATACGGTGGGGATGATCGGCAATGGGGTGGTGATCAACCCGGCGACGCTGCTGGAAGAAATGGACCGTCTAAAGGCCGCAGGAATCGATGTGGACCCGAATCGATTGAATATCTCTTACGCCGCCCACTTGATCACACCTGTCCACCTGGCTCTGGACGCAGCCCAAGAGTCGGCGCGCGGCCGGGGGATGATCGGCACAACCCTGCGGGGGATCGGGCCAGCCTACACCGACAAAGTCGCTCGCGCCGGCATACGAGCCGGGCTGATGCTCTCGATGGATCAGTTCGCCCAAGCCATCCGAGATCAGGTTGAGGCAGCCAACCTGCGCCTGGAACGGTTGTATGAAGCCAGCCCCCTGGATGTGGATACGGTGCAAGAGCAATTTATCGCGTATGCTCGCCAACTGGCGCCCTACATTAAAAACGTCTCCGGATTGTTGATTGAAAACCTGGCTCGCGGCAGGAGAGTGCTGGCCGAGGGGGCACAAGGCACATTGCTCGACCTGGACCACGGCACCTACCCTTACGTGACCAGCTCGCACCCAATCGCAGCGGGCGCCCTGGTCGGATTGGGATTGGGGGTAGGCTGCGTAGAGAGGGTGATCGGGGTGACAAAAGCCTTCCAGACCCGGGTTGGCTCAGGGCCATTTCCCACCGAAGTCAGCGATGAGATCGCACGGCAGTTGCGCGGCAGCGGGGAACATCCTTGGGATGAATTCGGCACCACCACCGGCAGACCACGCCGGGTGGGATGGCTGGACATCGTCCTGCTGCGCTATGCAGTGCGGGTGAATGGGTTGACCGAGCTGGCTCTGACCAAGCTGGATATCTTGAGCGGGCTGGAATTGATACGGCTGTGCGTGGCCTATCGATTCGGCGAACAGGTGCATCAAGACCTGCCATTCGGGCCGGCCGATCTTTCACCCTTTCAACCCATCTATGAAGAGCTGTCATCCTGGAAGGAAGACTTGCGGCAAGTCCGCCGCTGGGAAGACCTGCCGAGAGCGGCCCGCAATTACATATTGCGCATCGAGGAGCTGTGTGGGGTGCCGATTCGCCTGGTATCGGTAGGGCCTGAACGGCAGCAGGTGGTTGAGACCAATTGAGCGTCCCAATCCCAGGTTAGATCCATGAAAGCACTCCTGGTTTTAATAGGGATAACGGCCGGGTTGTTGGGATTGACAGCCTGCCAGCCAACTGCGGCTGCTACCGAATCCCTTCCCAACCCTACATTACCCGTCAGCACGGAAACTGCAACCCCGACCATCGTCTGGTTTCCCCCGACTGATACCCCAACCCCTTACCCCACCCAGGTGGTAACCCCGACCCTGGACATCCGCCCACAGGTAGGCGAGATCATCTTGACCGATGACTTTACTTCCCCAAGCATGTGGACGCTGGGTCGCACTCCCGTGGGCAGTATAGCATTGGGGGTGAACGAGCTGACACTGGCAATCTCTCAACCGAAGGGATATCTCTACAGCCTGAGACAGGGTGAGGCCTTCACGGACTTCTACCTGGAGATAACAGCCAGCCCGAGCATCTGCCGGGATAAAGATGAGTATGGCTTACTAGTCAGGGTCTCTCCATCGCTGGACTTTTACCGTTTTTCATTAAGCTGCAATGGAACCATTCGAGTCGACAAGTACTTCATGGGGAAAGCCTCCTCCCCCATCCCACCAGCCCCAAGTGGAGCCGTACCGCCTGGCGCCCCGAGCGTGTCACGCCTGGCAGTGTGGGCCAAGGGCAAGGAGATGCTTTTCTTCGTGAACGAACAATATCAATTTACGGTCCGTGATCCTTCCCTGGTTACCGGTTATCTTGGTCTTTTCGCCCGGTCAGAGGGGGACAATGTCGTCACCGTCAGCTTTTCAGATTTAGTACTGCGCCGAGTACCCCGATAAGATGCCAAAAAGAAATGTACTGAATGACCTGAGCCCAAAGGAATGGCTGAAATTCCAAAAATCCTGGTTCATCCACAACCCCCCAGCGCGACGCAAGGGGGTTCTGAGACATCCGGCGAAGTTCCCGGAGACCCTGGCGCAAGAATTCATCGAATTCTTCACCCGCCGCAGCCAGATTGTGCTGGATCCGATGGTGGGCACGGGCAGCACGCTGGTAGCTGCGCTGCGCTCAGGACGCCACAGCATCGGCATCGAGCTCAATCCGGCGTATTCCGAGATCGCACGCCTGGAGGTCGAGCTGGAGCGCAGCCGCCTCGGAGATCAGGCGACCGATTTAATGGCTGAAGTGATCACCGCCAATGCGGAAAACGCGGCGCGCCTGCTCGCAGAGCGGAACACCCGCCAGATCGATTATGTGCTTACCTCCCCACCCTACTGGGACATGCTCCACCAACGGGGGGCATTCACCCAAAAGACCCGCCGTAACTCTCCAGACCTGGACGTGACCTATTCCAGCCTGCCGGACGACCTTGGAAACATCCCCGATTATGAAGATTTTATCGAGCGGTTGGCAAGAATATATGAAGGGCTACAGCCTTGCCTGCGGCCAGGGGCCTACCTCACCGTGATCGTTAAGAACGTAAAGAAAGGGGGCAGGTTATATCCCCTGGCATGGGACCTGGGACGCCGGTTGGAGCAGACCTATACCCTCAAAGATGAAAAGATCTGGCTGCAAGACAACCAACGATTGGCGCCCTATGGCCTGGGCAACGCTTGGGTCAGCAATACCTTCCATCATTACTGCCTTCAATTCCGCTACGAAACGCGGCACTAGAATTGCTATGCCCACCCTTTGATCCGGGAGTGCTCACATGATGTTCTCCCATAACCATATATTAATGAGCGCAATCTCTCGATCCCCCTTACGAATCCCTGGAATTTAGTGTACAATTGTTCTGAAAATCCGATGAGCGAGACATTGAATCACCCCGGGCGGCGTTCGCCCGGCAACGTAGACTAGCCGCTCATCGAACCAGAGAGGAGCCCCCACATGTTCCATACCATCATCATTGTCGGCAACCTGGGTCGAGACCCGGAGATGCGCTATACACCCAGCGGCCAACCGGTTACGAATTTCAACGTAGCCGCCAACCGCCAGTACACCGCATCGGATGGCACTCCGGTGAAGGAGACCATCTGGTTTCGCGTTTCCGCCTGGGGCAAACTGGCTGAGAATGCCAATAATTATCTAAAAAAAGGCAGCAAGGTCTTGATCGAAGGGCGGTTGGTAGCAGATCAAGCGTCTGGTGGACCGCGCACTTTCACCCGCAACGACGGCACACCCGGCGCAGCATTCGAGGTGGTCGCCTCCACACTGCGGTTCTTGACACCGCGCGGCGAAGAGGAAAGTGGATTCGGGGCCGAGGAAGCCGCCGGCTCCGCTGAGGCAGACGATATCCCCTTCTAGCTGGTTACATAATGGGTGGCCCCTGCCCAACAGATCACCTGGTAATCAGGGGCACATCTCACTCTATCACCAGAGGGCAACCCGCTCCCGATTGCCCTTCGGACCATCCAGTGATTCAGGAGAGCGCTGTAATGTCCACCCAGCCACCCAAACCCCAGCCGCCCCACCTCCCACCCATGGAATTGCCTCCTGAGCTGCAGGTGGAGTATGTAAACATGGTGCGGATTGCCCATTCACCTTCGGAATTGGTCTTCGATTTCGCCCACATGTTGCCAGGGGAAACGCCCGCTAAAATCCAATCGCGCATCGTGATGTCTCCCCTGGGAGCCAAACTCTTCTTCCGCGCCCTATCAGAAAATCTAGCCAAATATGAGAGCGCCTTCGGAGAAATCATCGTCCCACGGGGTGGATCTTTGGCCGAACAACTATTTCGTCCCCCATCCCCGCCAGAAAACCCACCGGAGAAATCGTAAACTATGCGCAATATTGAAGCGATAGCCAATCGCATTCGCCAATCCCTAGAGATCCGCACAGCAACCCGCGAACGAGCCCTCGCCCAAGCACGAACCCTGACGCAATATTGTGCAAACGCCATTCGAGCCGTCCATCGCGACGAGCGCGTTAGCGCTGCCCAGAACCTGAGCGCTGCCAATCAATTGGTGGAATCCCTGAGGTTGGAGCTGCGCGACTATCCAGACCTGTATTACGCCGGTTACACACAAGACGCACTAAAAGAGTATGCCGAAGCCAGCATTGTGTACTCGTTGACCGGAGACGATCACCTGCCGCAACCCGAGGAAATGGGTTTGGAGTACGCCACCTATCTCAAGGGCCTGGCGGAAGCCACCGGTGAACTGCGCCGCCGCTGTCTCGATATCCTGCGCCATGGACATTCCCAAGAAGCCGAGCGGTTACTCTCCCACATGGATGATATCTATGCTGTCCTGGTCACGATGGACTACCCGGATGCCATTACCGGGGGACTACGCCGGCTAACCGATATCGTCCGGGGTGTGAACGAGAAGACCCGCGGCGATATGACTCTCAGCCTGCGGCAGGCATTGCTCGAAGAGAGCATCAAGCGCCTGGAAGAAAAACTCGATAATTGAATGATGAGGACGATTCGAGCCGCCGAGATTGGTGTTTATCTTTATTGCCGGCGGGCGTGGTGGTATCGTCTTCAGGGGTTTGAGCCAGAAAATATCGACGAAATGGTCAGAGGTCGCAAGCAGCATGAACGCCACGGATGGTCAAGCTTGGCGGTCGGCTGGCTGCGGGCATTCGCCTACTTCTTGATCATTTCCGCCATTTTCCTGGCAACCATCGAACTGACCCTGCAATTCATCCAATAACTTCCCCACAGCGAATATGATCCTGGCAGCTTTATTGATATTCATATCGGGATTGATATTGCTCTGGCAGTCCAGTCGCATACACCGCGCCAGCGGCCTGCCCGCAGGCAAGATCATCTACACTGATACGCGCCCCTGGAGGGCGGTTGAGCAGCCGCTCTTCGATGCCGGCCTGGGCCTGACCGGCAGGCCAGACTATCTGGTCGAGAAAGGAGGCGAGATCATCCCGGTAGAAGTGAAATCAGGGTCCAGGCCTGAGGCGCCCTACGAAAGCCACATATATCAGCTTGCCGCCTACTGCCTGCTGGTGGAGCGGGTACACGGCAGGAGGCCCAGCCACGGCATCCTGCATTACGGGTCGCCAAACCAGGCAGCGGGAAATCCAGAGCGGCGGGGTCGCCAACGCTCCTTCGCCATAGAATTTACCCCGACCCTGGAGAAAGCGATCTTGGACCTGCTTGGTGAAATGCAGCGCGTAGTAATGCAGGACAAAGACCGCTCACAGGGAATCGATCGCTCCCACCAATCAGCAGCTCGCTGTCGAGCCTGTGGCTTCCGTTCACGCTGCGACCAGGCGCTGGCTTGAGGTGAGGCAAGAGCGCTCAATAATTATTCACTGGTATTCATTGCCCCCAACGGAACAACCCTTCCCTCAATCTTCCCAATTCCAACTATAATAAATCCGCCATGATCAAATCAAAGAAATCCATGCAACGCATCGCGGTGGCACCCAATCCTGCCTTGCCTGAAGCAACACCGGAAGCCGGAGAGATCGCTGAATACCTGACCGGACAGGGCGTGCAGGTGTTCCACGCCCCGCTCGACCACGAAACTCTGCAGCGAAGGGTGATGGCAGGCGAGTTCGACCTGCTGATTGCGATCGGCGGCGATGGCACCATGCTGAAGGCCGGTCATCTCTGCGGGCCATCTGGCGTGCCGATATTGGGCATCAACGTGGGACACTTTGGATTCTTGATCGAAATACGCCAATCCAATTGGCGGGAGGTCATGCCGCGTCTGCTGCAAGGAGACTACTGGTTGGAGAAGCGGATGATGTTGTACGCAGAGCAGATCCGCCAGGGGGAGATCTTGGGACGTTGGGAAGTATTGAACGAAGTCGTGGTTGGGCGAGGCCAGATCGTGCGCCCGGTACACCTCAGGACTGAAGTTGACAGTCGTTTCTTGACCACCTACGTGGCAGACGCATTGATTGCTTCCACTCCTACCGGTTCCACCGCCTATGCGCTGGCAGCCGGGGGGCCCATCATGCCGCCCGAACTGCGCAACATCCTGCTGGTAGCGGTTGCCCCGCATCTCTCGATAGATCGAGCAATCGTGTTGGCGGAGGGGTCTACAGTGAGCATTACGGTCAGCACCGAACATGAGGCCGTGTTGTGCATCGATGGCCAGGCCCCTGTCCAGTTGATGGATGGCGACCAGGTGGACGTGCGCGCCAGCGATCATTCCGTGTTGTTCATTCGCTTCCAAGACCCCGGTTACTACTATCGCAACTTGACTCCTCACATGTACCAGAACCCCTCCACAGGCAATCACCGATGAACGAACCAGCAGGGACGATTTACTGCGCCAATCACCCACAGACGCCCACCAACCTGCGCTGCAATCGCTGCGAGAAGCCGATCTGCGCAAAATGCGCAGTGCTGACCCCAACCGGGTATCGCTGCCACGAATGCGTGCGCGGCCAGCAGAAGCACTTCGATACCGCACTCTGGTACGATTATCTATTCATGATTCTCGTCACCGGTGTCCTATCGTATTTAGGCAGCCAAATAGTGCCCTACGTCGGATTCTTCACCATTTTCATCGCTCCGATCGCCGGTGTGATGATCGCCGAAGCGGCGCGGTTCGTCGTCAAGCGCCGGCGCTCACGACGCCTCATCCAACTGGCGGCTCTATCCACTGCCCTGGGCAGCCTGCCAGCGCTGCTTTACCTACTACTTGGCGCCGTAGCTCTACTCGCCCAGGGTGGCTTTGGGATATTGCTTTCCCTGGCCTGGCAGGGACTGTACTCTTTCACCGTGACCTCCACGGTATATTACCGGCTGGCAGGCATCCAGTTCAGAGCGTGACGCCCCTGTATGCTCAGCGAATTAAGAATCGAGAATTTTGCCATCATCGACCAGCTTGAACTGCATTTTGCAGGCGGGCTGGTCATCTTTACCGGTGAGACCGGGGCGGGAAAGTCGATCCTGATCGACGCAGTGGAGCTACTACTGGGCGGGAGGGCAGACACCAGCATGATCCGCAGCGAGGCAGACCGGGCAACAGTGGAAGGCATCTTCCAGATACCCACTGTACTTCAGGAGGCACTGCACCCGATCCTGAAGCGAGAAGAGCTGCTGGATGATCCCAACCTGCTCATCCTGGGGCGCGAGATCCGCCTGAATGGACGCAATGTCGCCCGTGTCAATGGCCGCAGTGTGACCAGCAACCTGCTGCGAGAGATCGGCGAACTACTGATAGATGTGCATGGGCAATCGGAACACCTGTCATTGCTCAGGGTGAACCAGCACCTGCACCTGCTGGATAGCTTCGCCGGCATCGAAGACCTGCTGGCAGATTATCTCCACACGTACCGTCAGCTTCAGGCGGTGAGAAAAGAGCTGGCCGATTTGCTCCAGACCGAGAGCGAAGCCACGCGCCGTATCGACCTGCTCAGCTATCAGATCAACGAGATCGAAGCGGGCCATCTCAAGATTGGCGAGGAGGATGAACTGCGAGCAGAGCGAACCCGCCTGGCGAACGCCGAAGGCCTGGCTTCCCTGGCCCAGGAGGCTTTGTTTGCCCTGGACGAAGGCACCGCAGATGCGCCTTCGATCAGTGACCAGGCCGGGCGGGTGGTGCATGTGCTGAAGGACTTGGCACGCCTTGACCCCAGCCAATCGCACTTGCTCGAGCGTTCTGAGGGGCTCTTCGATGAGCTCAACGAACTGGCGAATGACCTGCGCCACTACCTGGAGGCTATCGAGGTCAATCCACAGCGCCTCAACCAGGTAGAAGAACGGCTGGAATTGATCCACAACCTGAAACGCAAGTACGGAGATTCGATCCAGGCAGTGCTGGAATTCGGCGAGCAAGCCCGCCGCCAACGCGAGGCAATCGCCCATGCCGGTGAACGGATCCGAACCCTCCAGGAGCAAGAAGAAAAACTCCTGCATCAGCTTGGAAGGGAAGGACAGGCGATTTCTCGCAAGCGCCATCAAGAAGCCGAAAACCTGGCACGCGAATTGGAGGCAGAACTGGCAGAGCTGAACATGGCCCGCACACGTTTCCTGGTAGATTTCCAGCAGCGTCCGGATCCCAGAGGCGTGCCATTGGAGGACGGCCGGCGGGTGGCGTTCGATACGCACGGATTGGAAAGGGTAGAATTCCTGATCGCGCCCAATCCGGGTGAGGGCTTTAAACCACTCGCAAAAATCGCCTCCGGCGGTGAGACATCTCGACTGATGTTAGGACTGAAGAACGTCCTGGCACGGGCGGATCCAGTGCCGATCTTGATTTTCGACGAAATTGATCAGGGTATCGGCGGGCGAGTAGGGTCGGTAGTGGGCGCCAAGCTGTCTCGGTTGGCGAATCGCCACCAGGTGTTGTGTGTCACTCACCTGCCGCAACTGGCAGCCTTCGGGGATCAGCACTTCCACGTGCAAAAGGAAATCAATCAGGGAAGAACACTCACCCGTGTAGCACTCCTGGAGGGAGAACCGCGCTTGCTCGAATTGGCCCAGATGTTCGGTGAAGTTAGTGAAGGAACCTTGAAATCTGCCCGCGAAGTCATGGAGGCAGCCGGACGAATTTAAAAACATTAATCTCGTTTTGGCAAATACTTTGCTATAATGTTAAAGGTTCATTAAGAAGAAGCCCGGGTGCAGCCACTCAGGGGTGAAGCAGCAGGGGACCTGCACATAGACCAAAAAACCGGCAAAGGTGAGTGGGGGGCACGACCCTTGCCGGTTTTTTGTTAATAAGGGAATTCAGATGAAGTACAATTCTCGTATGCCAGGCGTAGCCCACATCTTGAAGATGCGCCACAGGCGCGAGGGGTCTCTCAATCGGCGGATGGGCATCGGCGCTGGGTTTGGATGCAGCCTTGCACTGAGCCTGGCGGTAGTTATATCGGCTGCCAGCATCGTCCTGGTATATATCGGACTGACTTCTGATCTGCCGGCGATCGAGAGCCTGCCAGCGCTGCTCGAGCCGCCGGATGGCTTACTGCTCCAACCCACCCTGTTTTACGACCAAAGCAGAGAATGGGTGATACATAAGCTGGAGAACCCGGCTGCGGAGGGGCACCAATATTTGAGATTGGATTACCAGCTGCCCGACCACCTGCCAGAATCTCTGATCGATGCCACGATCGCCAGCGCAGATCCGGAATTCTGGAGCCGCCCAGGATTCTCGTTATTCAGGCGCCAGGGAGGCGGTGCACGGGGCATCGCCCAGCAACTGGTTTCCGACTTGCTGCTGACAGATGAACCGGCGGGCCTCCGCCGGTCTATGCGCGAACACCTGTTGGCGGCACAAATCACCCAGCATTTCGGGCGAGAGAGGATCTTAGAGTGGTATCTAAACAGCGCAGATTACGGCCACCTTGCGTTTGGCGCCGATGCAGCCGCCAGGGTGTACTTCGATAAGCCTGCCAATCGGTTATCCCTGATCGAAAGCGCTATCCTGGCTGCAACTGTCCAGGCGCCAGGTCTCAACCCGTTGGATACCCCCCAACTGGCCTACGAAAGGGCCTATGGGGTGCTGAAGGCCATGCTGGATCAGAAGCTGATCAGCGAAAGCGAATATCGGCAGGCCCGGCAGGCGAGGGTGAAATTCCGCCAAGCGCAAATAATGCCAGACCAGATGGCGCCGGCCTTCATCAACCTGGTCCTGGATCAATTATCAACGGAATTCGACCTCTACCAGCTACAGCGCGGCGGTTTACGGATCACCACCAGCCTCAACTATGGGTTGCAATTGCAGGTGGAGTGCGCCGCAGCGACCCAACTGGCCCGGTTGGCAGGCGAGCCGGATCCACCCGGGGCGCGCGATGGCTCGCCCTGCATGGCAGCCAACCTGCTTCCCACCCTGGCCGCCCTGGCGGGAGAGCCAGAAGAGGGCCTGGCAGGCGAAGTTGGGGTGATGGATCCAACCTCCGGGCAGGTGCTGGCGTTGGTCGCCCTGGAGCTGGATCCCATCCGTGCAGATACCCAGGCCGACTCCGAAAAGCAGCCATTCCCTCGGATCAGGAGCCGGGAGCACCTAGGACGTCACACAACTGGGACGCTGCTCACTCCGTTCCTCTATCTGACGGCATTCAGCCGTGGATTCAGCCCTGCCTCGCTGGCGTGGGATATCCCCGATTTCGCCTCACAATCGGCCGCTGACCTCGCAGTGGAGTACCACGGCCCGGTCCGATTACGGATGGCGCTGGCCAACGATTACCTGGAACCTGCCGCACAGCTCCTGGAACAGATCGGGCAGGAAAATGTCTGGCAAACCACACGCCTGGTCGGATTGGACCTGCTGCCCTACGAGAGCGGGGATAAGAAACCGGATGGAGCCCTAACTGCTTCTAACTCGGCTCTAAAGGCATTCCTGGAAGGCACTCCATTGGACCTGCTGCAGGCTTCCCAGGCGTATGCATCCCTGGCGAACCAGGGCGTCCAGGTAGGCAGGGCCAGACCAATTTTAAATGCAAGAGCCGGCCCATATTCTCCCGAACCGATCACGGTCTTGAGGGTGGAGAGCCTCCGCGGAGAGACCTGGGAAATAGCCAAGGAAGAGGGACAGGAGACACCGGTCATCAGCCAGCAGCTCGCATACCTGGTCACAGACGTGTTGAGCGATGAACCGGCCCGCTGGCCAAGCCTGGGCCATCCCAATCCACTTGAGGTAGGCCGCCCGGCGGCGGCCAAGCTTGGGCGCACCAGCGATGGCCAGGATATCTGGGTGGTAGGGTATACCCCTTCCAGGGTAGTAAGCGTGTGGCTGGGAGCCAAAAGCCATGCTGAAGCTGCGCCGCCCACAACCAGCGCAGCGGCTGCGGTGTGGCATGCGGTAATCAAATACGCCTCACAGGAAAGCCCTGCAGTTGGCTGGAATCCGCCGGCCGGCCTGACCACCATGGAAGTCTGCGATCCTTCCGGGCTGCTGCCAACCGCGGACTGTCCCAACCTGGTGAGAGAGGTCTTCCTGGACGGCAGCCAGCCCACCCATCCCGACAACCTGTACAGGCGCCTGCAGGTCAACCGCGAGACAGGGCGGCTGGCTACGGTCTTTACCCCACCGGAGCTTATCGAGGAGCAGGTGTACATGGTGTTGCCGGAAGAAGCCCAGGCCTGGGCCCAACAGGCCGGTCTGCCACAGCCGCCGGAAACGTACGACGTAATCTATCTCCCCAGCCAGCCTTCGCCTGACTCACAGATTTCCTCCCCGGCCATGTTCGCTTATGTAAGCGGACAGGTAGTCATCGAGGGGACGGCAGCCGGGGAGGGATTCCGCTCATATCGCCTGCAGGTCGGCAAGGGGGTGAATCCGCGTGAATGGATTCAAGTGGGCCAGGACCACGAACGCGCGGTGGAGGCCGGCGAGCTTGGCCGGTGGGATGCAAGCGGGCTGAACGGCCTGTATGCGATCCAACTTCTTGTTTTACGAGAAGACCAGCGCGTGGAGAGCGCCATCATCCAGGTGACCGTCGACAACCAGCCGCCCGAGATTGTGAGCCTCTACCCGGTAGACGGACAAGAGCTGAAGGTGGCCCCAGGCGCCAGCCTGGTCGTGCGGGCACAGGTCAGCGACGATCTGGGAATCAAGGAAGTGATCTTTTACCTGGATGGTCGCTTGATCGACAGCCGCTCGCAGCCGCCTTTCGTGGCTGCCTGGCAGGCGGGCAAGAGGAAACACGTCCTTCGGGTGAAGGCAGTCGACCTGGCGGGGAATGCAACGGAGGCGGATGTGGAATTCATGGTGAGATAGCCGGCTCACCCATCGAAACCTGTTGACTTTCCTGTTCGAACCTCCTATACTTTCATTATTAGGAATAAACCGATTAAAATCAATATAGGGGGGTGGGTGGATCAATAATCTGTTTGGGGAGGAATGGCTATGTTTAAGCACAATTCATCTACCAGCCGCTCAAGGCTGGTAATCCGCGGAATAACCTTTGTCATTCTGGCGGGATTTTCCCTGTACACCAGCGGCTGCAACCTGCCGATCAATTTCAACATCTCCTACGACGCCACTGCAGCCGCCCTGAGCGTCCAGGCGACGTTGCTGGTACAACAACAAGAAGCACAACCGACCGCGCCCGGGGTAGACGCCACCCAGATGGCCCTGGACGTCCAGTCTACGGTCCAGGCCCAGCAAGCCACACAACTTGCAGAGCAGGCTGTCCAGCAGTTGGCGCAGCCCACTCCCACGGTCGAGTCTGCCTTACCTAGCTCCACCCCGGAGATCCTGGCTTCTCCAGCCCCTGAAGAGGAGACTCCCGAGGTAGAGGAGACCGCCGAGGAAACCGCGGAGGAAACCCCCGTTGGCTACGAAGCCACCCAGATCGCCCAGGCGGTGCAGGCTACCCTGCAGGCCCAGCAGGCCACCCAACAGGCAGCCCAGCCTACGCCCCAGGTGGTGGTGAATGTCCCGAGCGATACCCCGCCTGCGCCCACCTCTACCAGCCTGGCAGCGGTCACACCGGCCAGCGACCTGGAACGTCAGATCAAGTCGGCCAAGATATTGCTGTTCGAGGACATGTCTGGCAGAGGAGAGGCCCGCTACATCAAGGAAGCTCTGGACGCGGCCGGTTATTCCTACACCGACGTGGGCAGTGCAGTTGGCTGGTTTAAAGACCGTCTGATATCCAGCGAAGATTGGGACCTGATCATTTCGGCATCCGAAGCTCGCACCAAGGTACAGGGAGAGTTCTTCGTCTACCTCTACGACCATATCAAGAAAGGTGAGGCAGTCATCATCGAGATCTGGGATCTGGATGACTTGAAAAGCGGCAAGATCGCCCCTCTACTCTTGGACTGCGGAATCGAAGTGCAGAGTGACTGGCAGAATCCTTCCATCCGCTCGATATGGTGGTTGATCCCCGAACACCCGTTGTTCCACGAGCCGAATGACGGTGTCTCGCTGCGGGATTACGTCCGTTTCTGGCGAGGGGATGTTGGTGACCTGATCAAGCTTAAACCAGGTGGGAAGGCTACCATTCTGGGTGGGACGATGGCTGACCAAAAGACCGGTTATGCCACACTGGCAACCTGTTTCGACGGCCGGGTGATATTCCAGACCCATTCAACGCACGACTACCCTCCGGCGAATATCCAACGGCTGTGGCAGAACTATGTCTTTTACACCCTGAAGAACCATTTTCTCGTCTATCCATAGGGATGGCAAAGGCCTGAGACCCAAGGGACCCTAAGGGTCTTGTGCAGACCCTTAGGGTCTCCTTGCAGGGATGGAGATTGACTTATTGCACCAAATCCTCTATACTTAAGAACAAGTTAAGCCAAGCAGCATTCTCGGCCTCTAAGAGGGTGGAATCAGGATGGGAGGCTACCTGAGAAACCAGGTAAGAGCGCGGTTGTGAATAACACGCCGCGACACGATCGTCGTGGGGAAGGAGTCAGCAATGGACAACGCTACGGGACAAAGCCACCTTGCCCGGTTGGGCATTTTAAAAACATCTATTTTTATCGCGGTGATCTTCACCCTGGGCGGAAGCGCGGCATGCCAGATACCCCTGATCAGCACAGGATCCGACGCCTCCTACCAGGCGACCAAGGCTGCTCTGGACGTGCAGGCAACCTTGTTGGCTCAACAAGCCACCAACCAGGCGCAGGCTGTTAATCTGGGGGCAGAGGCTACCCGCATGGCCCAGGAGGTCCAGGCCACCGTGCTGGCCCAACAGGCCACCGATATGGCAGCCCTGCCGACGCCCGTAGCCGCCCAGCCCACCCCCCAAGAGGCAGTGGCAGCCAGCCCAACCACAGAAGCGCCTACCAGCGCGCCGACCTCGGTCCCACCCCCAACCCAGGAACCGCCGCCCCCGCTCGAAGAGAACGTCGACGCGCAAATTAAAGCCGCCCGCATCTTGCTGTACGAAGACATGTCTGGCAGGGGCGAACTGCGCCTGGTGAAGGAAGCGCTGGACATGGCGGGTTACAGCTACACCGACGATGGCAGCGCCCAGGGCTGGTTCAAGGACCACCTGCTCTCCGGTGAAGATTGGGACCTGGTGATCTATTCCTCAGAGACGCGCAAGCGGGCCACCGGAGAGTATTTCGTCTACCTGTTCGACCAGATCAAGAAAGGCGCGGCAGTCATCATCGAGATCTGGAACCTGGATGAATTTGAGTTCGGAAAGATTGCACCCTTGCTGGCGAGCTGTGGAGTAGAGCTGCACAAAGACTGGTTTATTCCCATCACCAGCCCGCCGGTGCTTTCGGTATGGTGGCTGGTACCTGAACATCCGGTGTTCCACGAGCCAAACGAAGGCATGACGCTCAGGAACTATACCAACTTCTGGTGGGACGATCCAGACAAGGGCGACCTGCTCAAGCTGACTGCGGGTGGAGATGCAACCATGTTGGCAGGCATCAAGGCAGAGGAAAAGTCCAGCTACGGGACTCTGGCGACCTGCTTCCAGGGCAGGGTGATCATCCAGACCCACTCGACGCACGAGTACCGGCGTGAGGATATCACCCAGATGTGGGAGAACATGATCTACTACGTCCTGAAGAACCACTTCCTGACCGCGCCGAAGTCAGGCTACTAACCCCGGAGTCACGCAGGCCAACGGAAATGGGCCTAAATTTCCTGCGTAACTCCTTCAATGATCTCAATCCGGGGAAGGAGAATGAGGGATGGAGGCAACACGCACAAAAATAAGGCGCAAGAGGCAGTGCGGGGGTCGGATTGTATTGTCGCTCATCGTCCTGGGGATGATGATCTTCAGCTCGGCCTGCATGCTGACATTGAGCACCCCGGCGTCAAACCTGGGCGCCACCCAGGCTGCGCTGGACATGCAGGCCACCCTGCTGGCGATGAAGGCCGAGCAGGATGCCCAGGGGACCAGCGCAGCCGCCAACGCGACCCAGGTCGCCCAGAACGTGCAGTCCACCATGCTGGCATATCAGGGCACGCAGCTTTCTCAGCAAGCCACCCAACAGGCCGCTCAGCCCACTTCGCCACCGCCTTCACCCCAGATCATCATTAATTTCCCCACTCAACCACCCCCTCAACCCACCGCCACCCCGCCCACCAGCGCCAGCCCGACAGAGGCCATCCCCACCCCCGCTGCGGACATCGAAGCCACGATCAAGTCGGCTAAGATCCTGCTATTCGAGGACATGGCCGGGACGCGCCAGTTGCGCTACTGGAAAGAGGCCCTAGACCTGGGTGACTACACCTACACCGATGACGGCAGCGCACAGGGTTGGTTCAAGGACCACCTGCTCTCTGGGACGGACTGGGACCTGATCATCGCCGCCTCGGAGTCGCGGGTAAAGATACAGGGCGAATATTTTATTTACCTGAACGATTACATCAAGAAAGGCACGGCGGTGATCATCGAGCACTGGGACCTGGACGACCTGTCGCAAGGCATGGTAGCCCCCATTCTGACCAAGTGCGGAGTGGCGCTGTATCGCGACTGGTTCTGCGACCCACCCTTCAATCCCGATTCACTGTCTGTGTGGTGGCTGCAGCCCGATCATCCGCTGCTGCACGATCCGAACGAAGGCATTTCGCTGCGCAATTGGACCAATTTCTGGCGCAACGACACCGATAAGGGCGACCTGCTCAAGCTGGCCTCGGGTGGAGATGCTGTCCTGGTGGGGGGCACCGTCGCCACAGAAAAGTCCAACCACGGCACCCTGGCGGTGTGCCAGCAAGGTCGGTTGATCATCCAGACCCATTCCTCACACGAATACCTGCGCGACCAGATCACCCTGCTGCTGGAGAACATGATCTATTACGCGTTGAGAAATCATTTTCTGACAATGCATTAAGCGGAACATCCGATTTTGGGGGTGGTAGCGGGCGCATGCCCGCCAACCACCCCTAAAATCGGATGTTTTTATTAGTTCGGCACGCTGGCGGTAAACCAATCGAACTCGACAATCACCGGCACCACATCTTCCGAGGACACGAAGATGCCAACCTGACCTTCATTCAGCGTGCGGAAGGCACTGGACTTGGTCGATAGCGTCTTGACCTCGTTTCCGTTGATCCCCAGGGTCAGGTTGTCACCATCGCAGATGAAGGTGTATTCATTGACATCCTTGCCCATGTTGATTAGCGTAGAAGCCCCAGAGAATAAAATATGGTAGTCGTAGTTATCCACCAGGTAGATCCAATATTCGCCATTATTTAAAATGTTGGCTTCGTACCAGCTATTATCGTCCTCCGAGTAGCGGCAGAAGAGGCCGATATAGTTAGTGTTGGCTCCCAGGTTCTCCACCCGGGTATCCAGGCGGACATTGGTGTAAGTGAAGGCCTCGTTGATGTAATAGACGTATGTCTTCTCATTGGTTATTTCTGTGCGGAATTTTCCACCCGAGGCTTCCTGGGTAAACCCGGATTCATCCCCCAGGACGAGCAGGTACACCCAGTCTTCAACCGAATCGAACTCGGTGGAGTAGATGATTTCACCGGGTTGGCTGGCATTGACATTCATGGTGACGCCCGGCGGGCCTTCGGTGGTATCACCTCCAGTGGTCTCGGTTCCGGTTGTATCTCCGCCGGTCGTGTCCTGGCCGAATGCGGCGACCACCGCCAACTCACGACCGTTGAGCTGTCCTTCCAGAAGCTCGCTGGTTGCCCAACGCAGGACCTGCACGTTCATGGTATCGTCGGGCGTGTGGCTGCGCAGGATATCGCAGTACTGGCCCATGGTGCCATCGGTCGCGAGGGAGAGATTTTCCAACTCAAGAATGATATCGCCTCCCGTCAATCCCGCTCTGTCGGCCGGCGAGCCAGACTGGACCGAGGAGACCCATACACCAGTGATGGAGCCATCCTCCGTGCCCACCGCCTGCCCGTTCACGCCAATGGTGTCCACATTCTCGCCGGCCTTCAGATCGTCGAGCACCTTGAACACCTCGTCGCGTGATATGCCGCGCGCCTGGCGGGCTTCGCGATCACCCCAGTAGTGCACTGCAATCACCTTGCCGTTGCCATCCACTACCGGACCACCCGAGTTGCCGGGATTGCTGGTGGCGTCATATTCGACCACCGATTCGATGGCAGAGTAGGGCGTGACACCGTTGGCCTTGGCCTTGGAGATGATACCCTGGGTGAGGGTGTACTCCGGATCGCCCAGCGGGAAGCCAGCGATGTACATCTGGGTGCCCACTTCGATGGGATCCTCGAACCAGGCAAGGTATGGAAAACCCTCCCCATCGATGTCGATCAAGGCCAGGTCGGAACATTCGGAAACACCCAGGATCTTGGCGTTGTATTCCTTGCTGGTGTCGCCCCCAATCCAAATCTTGAGCAATCCGGCACCGGTGACCACGTGATTGTTGGTAATCGCCAGACCCGAGGGATCAATGATGAAGCCAGAACCGCGGCCAGCGCCGTTCTGCACCAGTCCGAATTGCGGATCGACAAAGGTGCCTTGCGATTCGATTTGGATGACGGCTTTTTGGACATCTTTGAGGCTGGAGATCGCCCCAGAGGCGGGAACCGGCTCTTCCGTTTTACCCGGCTCAACCGGACCTTCGGTTTCGACGGCGGGTGGCGGCGTCTGGGTTGCAGGACCGAGGCAGGCCAGGCTGACTACCAGGAACAAGGCGACCAGCCAGAAGATTGGTTTGAGTGCTCGCGGTATCATCAGATATTCCCTCCGGGTGTTTATTTGATTTGAATGACCAGTAAGCATGGGAATTAGGGGAAGGCTAAAAATTTGACCTAGTTTACCACAAATAGTTGCTTAATCAAGATTTAATAACAAAATCATCAGGCCAGCAGCGGAGAGAATGCCGCTCCACAATGTGCGGCCGGATTTCCATACGCGGCAACAAACGGCGGCTATGGAATACAGCCCGACGGCTTAGGCCGGGTTTCCAAGCCCGGCGACGAGCTATGCAGTTAAACGTAGGATCTTTTCCGTTGTCGAAAAGGCCAGCTCGGGCAAGGCGTGGCGCGGGAAGAAATCCACGCTATCCACGTCATCGCCGGGATGAGGTTCACCGGAGACGATCTCGGCCCTGTAGAAGAGGATGATGTGCGCGCCACGTTCGTGCTCCTGGCCGTAGAGCACATCGATCAAACCGGTGATGCGCACTTGCAGGTTGGTCTCCTCCAGGCATTCGCGTTCAGCCGCTCGGGCCGGGTCTTCGCCGGCGTCTACAAAACCTGCCGGAAGAGTCCACCGGCCGCGCGCCGGATCGTTGGCGCGCCGGACCAGCAGGACTTGAGCATCTTTCTCAATCAGGACGGCGGCCGCCACCTTGGGATCGGCGAAGTGAACCCAATCACACGCCGGGCACACCTTGCGCATGCGCCCAAAACGCAGACCCTCCGAAACGGAGGCCCCGCAGTGCGGACAATAATTGACTTCTTCGGGAATCATCCGTGGCGAGTTCGCCGGTACCAGAAGGCAGCCAGGCCGGTAAGAACCGCTGTAACCGCCAGGCCAAGCTCAGCCAGCCGCCAGTAGTTCCAGGAGGGCGCAATAGGTGGAGCGCCTCCGACACCGGCGGCGGGATAGGCGAACTCTGCCGGTGGAAGCGCTTCGCGCTCTGGATATGCCTTTGCCTGGAGGGTGGGTTGGGGTTGCGGGTAAGGGATAGCGGGAGCAGGCGCCTCGCGAAGAGGGGCCTGAGTCGGGGTCGGAGTTGGAGTAGTACCGGGCAGGCCGGATTCCGGATAGGCCTGCGCCGGCACGGTGACTTCTTCGGCAACGCCGGGCCCTGTTGCGGCCAAATCAGCCGTTTCGGTCTCCGGAAGGCCACCTTCCTCCACAGCAGCGCCCAACGCTTCCGCCTCCGGCTGGACAGAAGTCGATTCCGGGTAAGGCGGCGCCGGGGCTGCCGGGGCCATCAAAAGCGCCTGCGGGCTGGTTTGGGCTTCCACAGGCTGGAGCGCCTGGCGGGGCGCCAGGCCCAGGGCGTCGCCGATGGCCAACAATATGAACAGGGCGCTCGCCAGAACCGAGGCCAGTCGTAATGCCGGATAGGGATTGAATGCTGCCTGGCGAGCCGCTTTTCCCTCGATCATTTCCATCGTAAGGGCAAAGCTACGCGGAGCGCGCATGCGGGGTTGGCTGCGCAACATGGCGCGGACGCGGCGCAGCTCCACCAGGGTGGCGCGTAAATCCGCCCGCTGCCGGAGCCTTTCCTCCAGCCGGGTGCGCTCACGGGCGGATAATTGCCCATCCAGGTAAGCCGAGAGTATCTCCCAATCGCGGTTCGTAATTCGTGCTGTCATAATGTGCTCTCTTCTACCAGACGAAATTGCGCAGGTAGAAGTTCCCAATAGCCCTGCAGGCAGTCGCGCAGGCGCAAACGGGCACGCGACAGGCGGCTCTTCACCGTGCCGACCGGCTTTCCAACTACTACAGACGCTTCCTGGTAGTTGAAACCCTGCACGTCTACCAGAACCACTATGGCGCGGAAATCAGGGGGCAGGCGGTCGAGACAGCGTTGGATGGCGCGGCTCAACTCGGCTCTCTCGGCTTGCTGTTCTGGTGTCTCGCCCGGATCTGTAATCCAGCGAGGAGATTCGACCTCTTCATCCTCCTGGTCGGTAGGCTCCAGGGGAGTCGTCGGGCGGCGTTTTCGCCGGCGCAGCTCGTCATAGCAGGCATTAGTCACGATGCGCAGCAGCCAGGCGCGGAATGAGCCACCCCGATAGGAAGCTAAATTCCGGTAAGCCGAGAGGAAGGCTTCCTGTGCGGCATCCTCCGCTGCCTCCATTTCCCCCATCATACGATAGGCATGAGAGAAGACCAGGTCCTGGTAGGCAACAACCAGACGGTTGAACGCGGCCAGGTCCCCTTGTCGGGCAGACTGAATCAGGGCGACTTCATCCATAGGCCGGTTTTACGCGCTGAGAGATCAGCCAGTAAAGAAAACGCCAGGCGAGCATGGCAATGGCAGCCGATCCACCCAGGATCACCACAAAGAGCGGTGAGATAGCCCGTCCTAACCACAATCCCCGCAGCAGTCCAGCCAGGGGGGCTGCCATCAGCATCGACCAGAATGGTCGCCAGAGCTGACGGACATCGCGAATATGGGAAGAGTGATAGACGCCAAAATGCGGCGCCAGGAGAGCCCAACTCAGCAACAGGGGGATGAAGGTGGTCAACATGCGCAAGCCAGCGCTACCAATTTCCCCATGGGTGGCGAATCCGATCACCGTGACGACTGCCAGGGTGAATGCATCACCAATCACCAGGATAGATAGGTGTGCTGGTTTCATGCGTTATCTTATGCTATCGCAAAGGGCTCAAACGGGCAAGGTCTCACTATGGATGGGTGCACTAAAAGACCGTGTGTTCAATCGGTTTTTTGGGGTGTGAGTGGCTTACGCCGCGCACACCCCAAAAATCCAGGAGCAACCATCGAATTTTCCCTTAAGGCTTCACCGGTTTCAAGGCGGGTCGTGTCTCACGATATACCTGGTAGATGGCGCCCAATCCAAGCAGGGTGACGAACAATCCGATCAGCCAGCCCAAGATCGGGATCGAACGGAACAATACATAGATCGCCACGCCCAACAGCATGGCCCAAATGGGTCTGGCGGTGGTTCCCCGTACGAGCTGTTGGAGTGTCCACTTGCCGGCCAGGAAGGCTACCACCACCTTGCTCACGTAGGCGACAAACAGGCTGAAGATCGCCAGCGCCAGGCCCAGGCCGGTGAAGCCGATACCGAATACAGAGCGCGCCAGGCCCCCGAGGGTGACCACAGCCAGGAAAGCGCCCGAGGCAATGATGACCAGGGCGACCACTCCGGCCCCGACATAACCGAGGACTACCGTTATCAGCCCATACCCGGCAGATGGCAAGGGTGAGGTCCGCGCCCGTTCCGCCCAGCGATCGAGCAGGAGAGGGACCAGCCAAACTGCCAGTGCTCCGAGCACCGCCAGGGTGGTGAAATCGCGCAGCCGGGCGAGGATCCACTTGCCAATCACCCATTCGAAGCGGATCTGCTGGCTGGGCTGTGGCATTTCCGAGGGCATGGGTGTCTGGTAGACAATGCCACCCGCCGGCTCGGCATCGATGGCCCTGTCCTGCTCTGCGGGGCTGGTGTAGGTCAACACCCCGCTGATCTCAGCGCCCTCGGCGACCCTCAAGCCAGGGTCAATCATCGGCGGCGCGCCAGGTGGACTGAAGAAAGGCGGCATCCCAGTGAAAGCCTTGCCCGGCTCCGCCACGTCGGCTTGAACATCGCCACCAATGTTCCCGCGGATCTCCAGGCCGGCCACTCCCACTTTCACGTCGCGGGCCACATCGCCGGAGAGGATGGCCTGGTAACCGGCAGCCAGCAGGTCGCGCCCGATGCGGGAGCCCGGATTGGCCTTTAGTCCAAATCCGGCGAAGAACAGATTGCGACCGATGGAAGTGTCGCCACCCAACTCCAACGAGCTGCCGGCGACGTAAATACTGCCTTCTACGGTCCCGTTCACCAGGATGGTCTGGGCAGCAGCGAACAGGCTGCCGCGCAGCGTCCCGTTGATCGTCACGCTGTTTCCAGCGGCAAACAGGTCACCGTTGACGGTGCCATCTACCACCACAGCATCGCTAGCGATGAAGGCATCATCGTCCACCACCTCGCCGGTCGGAATCGTACCACCCTCGATGAATTCGACTGCGCGAACCGTGGGCGCCGAGCGGAATGCGAGTATCAACACCAACACCAGGGAAACCAGGATGGGTAAGTGGATGGTTCGAGCTCTAATCATGGGATTTTCCTCCTTATTTATTCGTATGAAAGTTATCCTTACAGGGGCCAAATGCGCGGCACCAGCAGGATTGCCACCAGGTAGATGAATACTGTGAGCAATGAACCTACCTTCACGAAGTCCAGGAAGCGATAACGACCCAATCCATAGACCATCAGGCAGGCGGGTTCCAGGGGTGTGATATAGGAGGTGCTGGCAGCGACAGCGATCATCATGGCAAAGGTGCGAGGATTCAGGTTTAAATGCATGGCGGCCTGGACGGCAACGGGGAAGACGACCACCGCCGCAGCCTGGTTCGACATCGGTTGGGTGAGCAGAACGGTCAGAACAAAGAAGCCGCTCAGAAGCCATGTCGGGTGAGTATCACCCACCAATCGCACAATCTGCAAGGCAAGGTAACGGGCGGTACCGGTATGTTCCATGGCAGCGCCAAATGCCAGCATGCAGCCAATCATGATAATGACCTTCCATTCCACATCCCGGTAAGCCTCCTGGGGCGTAATGCAACGGGTGAGAAAGGCAGACACGGCTCCCAGCAAGACGGCGACCGGCAATGTCAGCAGGTTAAACGCAGCCAGCCCCAGGCTGACGAGAAAGATGATGATGGCCAGCCGCGCTCGATGAAAATTAATGCGCTTATCTTCCACCATTCCCAGGATTCGGAAGGTGAAGTTCTTCTCAAGCGCTTGAATGTTAGAACGATGGCCCTGTACCAGCAAGACATCCCCCATGCGCAGGTTAACCTGGCTGATCTTTTGGCGTATGGTCTCCTGCTGGCGATTGATTGCCAACACCTGCAGGCCATAGCGCTCGCGGAAGCTGGTGCTCTCCAACGAGCGGCCGATGACCGGGGATCGTCCCATGACGATCACCTCGGCCAGACGCATATCATCGGTCTGCAGGTCGGGGTCAGAGAATTTTACTTCTGCCTTGATGTCGATGCCGGCAGCATTGGAGATGTTTAAGATATTGTCACGCTGCCCCTCAACTAATAGCACGTCGCCTTCCCGTAAACGAATGTTGGTCTGCGGGGCAAAGTAGTGGCGCCTGCCGCGGTCGACCCGCAAAACGGTGAGGTCCATATCACGACCCAGGCCAGATTGAGCGAGGGTCTTCCCGATCAAGGGCGAATCGGGCAGGATGACCACGTCGGTCAGGTATGGGCGCAGGCCGAATTCCTCTGTTAATTCGTCGGGTGAGCCCCGGTCGGGGATCAAGCGACGGCCCAGGGTAAACATGTAGACCAACCCGATAAGGACAATGGGGATGCCCACCGGGGCAAGCTCGAACATTCCGATTGGCGGCATCCGATATTGGGTCAGCAATCCGCTGACCAGAATGTTCGTTGAGGTGGCGATTAAGGTGACCGAGCTTGCCAGAATGGAGGCAAAAGCGAGCGGCATCAACAACCTGGAGGCGTTCACCCGCAAACGGCGCGCCAGACCCATGACGATCGGCACAAAGAAGGCAGTTGTGGCAGTGTTACTCATAATCGAGCTCATACTCGCCGATGCGATCATCACAATCGCCAGCAGCCGGTTGTGGTCCTGGCGGGCATGGCGGCTAATGGCGCGGCCGACGATTTCCACCACTCCAGTGCGGGAGAGGGTTGCGGTCATCACCAGCAATCCAAAGATGAGGATGACGGTATCGCTGCCGAAGCCGGCGAAAGCCTGGTCAGCAGGGAGCAAGCCACTGATGACCAGGGCGATCAACACGCCCAGGCCAACGATGTCAATCGATACCCATTCGAACGAAAACAGCACCAGGCTGACCGCCAGGATGAACAACAGCAGTGCGATTTCGTTTGTCATGACTCCTTGATGCGACCCCGCGGCCTGATAAGTGCCCTGATCTGCCCTTCTAATCCCATGGCAGGATTCTACTACAGGCATTCGATTTTCCAGGACGCAGTATATAACTGATGTATTATTCGAACGCTCACATCTTCTACGCCCCATTGCCCCCAAAAGCACTGGCGAGTACAATGTATAGGATTTCCAGTGGGTCTATGGATTACCTCCAATGGGTGAAAATGGAACGCGCCTGCTTTTTTCATGCATGACCTTGTTGGTGGCAGCCTGCCTGGTGATGAGCATTGTGAGCATTGCGGCTGCCCTGATCTTCTACCGTTAGCAGGATCCCCAGATGGCTTTAGAACTATCCCGCATCCGAGCGTTGTGCTTCGATGTGGACGGCACCCTGCGAGATACCGACGATCAATTTGTCTTCAGGCTCATGCGCGGACTCAACCTGGTCAGATGGCTATTCCCGAACCAGGACCCTCTGCCCATGGCGCGCAGGTTGGTGATGGCAACAGAATACCCAGGAAACCTGCTTCTCCATCTCCCCGACCGGCTTGGAATTGATGGTTATTTCTACCGACTGGCAGACCTGACCTACCGACTGGGAATTAGTCGGAGCGCTATCCAAGCCCCGTTGATTCCAGGTGTGGATGATGCCCTGAGAAGGTTTCGAGTCCATTACCAAATGGCAATTGTCAGTGCACGCGGAGAGTGGAGCACCCAGGCTTTCCTGAGGTATTACCAACTTTCCGGCCTGTTCCAGTGCGTCGCAACAGCACAAACCTGCCGCCACACCAAACCCTACCCTGATCCGATTCGGTGGGCCGCCAAACAGATGGGTGTATCTACTCATGCGTGCCTGATGGTGGGAGATACTACTGCCGACATCCGCGCCGGTAGGGCGGCAGGAGCGCAAACGGTGGGTGTACTTTGTGGTTTTGGGGAAGAGGCGGAACTGCGCCAGGCTGGCGCCGATCTAATCCTGGGGAGCGTTACCCAACTAAGCAATGTCCTAATGGCCAAAATGGACCAGGAATTACGCAGTTCGTAAAGGAAGGTCATTTTCCGTTCATCTGCATAACTCCTCTGTAAACCACCCTTCTATCACCAGGGAATATTACACAAGACACCTCCGAAATATGCAATAGATCTATTGCCAATCAGGAAAAGATTTAATATAATTTTAATATGCGCAGCGGGGTTATTTACCGGTTACTGTCGGGGACCATCATAGGGCTCAGCCTGCTGATTTGGTTTCCAACTGTGGGGCAGGTGAACGACGTACAGAGGGGCGATTACGGACAGCGATCCCTGCAAATCTCACTTAACCTGCACACGCGCGCCTTTCCAAAATATCTTGTCCTGCCTCAGAGCGGTAAACAGGAGCTGTACATCGTCGTCCTGGACCAGCTCCAACTGCCAGTCGAAGGCGCCATGATCACCCTGACGATCCGCATGCCCTCAGGACGTGTGGAACGGGTGGTACTACCGCGACATACCGATGAACACGGCATCGCCCGTTACGCATTCGGCTTTGAGGATCAACCAACAGGCCTCGTCGAGATTCAGGCGACTGCTACTTTCAGGCAATTCCAAAACACGACACGCACCTGCTTCAGGATTTGGTGGTAAATCGGCCGATCCTTGCCCCACAGGTAGAAACAGGCTATTGTATGATTCTGCCGCGCAATTGGGATAGCAACATGCGATATTCTTCGGGATTGGGGGGATTGAGGGCGAGAATGGCTTGAACGGTCTGGGCAGCAGCCGGGCGATCGCCTTCATCCAATTGCAATTCAACCAATGTACCTAATTGCGCCACCGCCTTGGCTGATTGCCCATCCTGGCGATACAGCTCCGCCAGACGTTGGTGGATAAAGGTCTGCTTCGGATATTCTACGATCAAGGCTTCCAGGAACTCTATCGCTACATTCGGGCCTTCGCGCTCCACCAGGTAGGTAGCAAAAGCGTCGATTTCTTCTTTGGCCCGGGCTTCCTGCCCCAAACGGAAGTTTAGCTCGATGATATGAGAGCGGGCTCGTTCATCACCGGGATTGATCGCGATTATCTGCTCGTAGACTTTTAACGCCTGGCGCCATTCCAGCCCCTGGACATCCATATCAGCCAGCCGATGTAAAATCTCAACCTGCAATTCGATCCCTGAATGAGAACGTTGAGCCAGCCTCAAGGCCTCATTCAACGTTTTGACCGCTGTTGGCCGGTCCGCCAGGTTGTAATAGATATCCGCCAGTGTGATCTGCTCCTGGAGGACATTTTCGATCTGACCTAGTGAACGGTAGTGTTCACTTAAATAACGGTGAGGGGTGGGGTCGAGAGGGGCGAGTTTTGCGGTGCGTTGGAAAAGATCGATCGCTTGTTGGGTTTCCCCGCGCATAGCGTATGACTGCGCCACTACCAGAAGTTTAAGGACTGCGTCCTGAACCAACCCCCCTTGAAGCAATAATTCAGCAATCGATACATGCAAAGGCAGATAGCCCGGAGCATGGTCTAAGGCAAAGAAAGCTTCTTCTACGGCTGCCGGCAGATGTCCGGCATCTACCAGGCGCTTGATTTCGGCCAATGACTCCACCAAACGATTGCCGTGTCCCTGAATGAGAATTTCTCCGACAGGCACCGGAGAACGATCGTCCCCACCATCAAGGAGCTGTTGGCGGACGCTCTGCAAATGTGAGCGCCACCCGGGCCGGATCAAGAGATCCTGCACACTTGTGCACAGGCGCTGGTTGATGTTTTCATCAATAGACTGGCCTTGGGCTTCAATCAACGCGGCATAGCGTTGATCCAATTCTGGAGTAATTTCACCCGGCAACACCTGGATCTCCGCCAGATGGAGGGCATTCAGGTATTCATGAGCAGATTCCTTCAGCCGGCCTCTATTCAGGAATATCTGACCCATCAACAGGCGGGATGAGAGGGCGAATGGAGGGCTTTTCACCGCACGCTCTAAGCTGCGCAGAGCGGAATCGTAACGCTTCTGTTCGAAGAGTAGATGTCCAAGGTAATAGTGGGCTGCCGGGTGGTTAAGGCCTGCTGCCACAGCGCGTTCGAGTTCACTGGCGGATTGAGCCAAGTCTCCCTGGGTTTTAAGTTCGAGCGTACGCGCCAGGTGAAGCATAAATCGGCCCCGATCGGCCTTGCGCGGTGTGAATCTCTCTGCGCCGCGCATCAGCGCACCCAGTCCCTGGCGAGATTCAGACGGAACGTCTACCTCAACGCCATCCTCGAATAGCATACCCGCCAGGATGGCAAGAGCCTGTTCAGTGGCCTCGCCGACGGGATCCAACTCGTAGAGCCTCGAGGTTGCATGTGATGCAACCTGTGAGGAGGTTATACCGGGGGAAGCAACCTCATTCAACCCATTCTGGCTGCGCGACATGGGAGCTGTCTTGTCTCGAGGATGAGACGGCAACGGTAGAGGCTTTGCAGATTGCAGTGTGACCAGCGCGGAGTTCGCTTCAGCGCTCTGCGGCAAGATCTGTAAGGCATGTTGGACAGCACTCACCGCCTTATCTATTGCGTTTGATCGCTGGAACAGGCTGGCAATGGCAAGATACTCACGGACGGCTTCTTTTTTCTGGCCCAGGCGCTCAAAAACCATCGCCAAACGAACATGGGCGTGCTTGTTTAGAGGATTAATGCGAATTACCCATTCCCAATCCTCAATGGCTTTGTCCAGTTCGCGGGCTTTCATGTAGAGCTCAGCCGCCTGTAAGGCAGAGAGCTGGGCTTGAGGCAGGTCACCCAATCGCTCGAGAAGTTGGGCGATCTTTTCCTGAGGCAGTGGATCCCCGGGAGAAGAAGAGGCAGCCCTACGATAGCAATCTAAGGATTCTTCATATTTTTGTTGTTCATAGAGCGCCAGACCCAGGTTGGTGAGCGCAGATGGATGTCCGGGTATCTCCTGAAGCGCCTGGCGATAATAATGGGCTGCCTGGTCCCAATCCAGCTCCCATGCCGCGGAGTGGCCAAGCTCCATAGCCTCTAGAAAGCGCTCTTCGCTGCCGGTCATGCCTTCTCTTTCTTCTTGCTACTTGAATATTCTGAAGATGGTCGCGTATAAGTTGGTTTGTGATTCATGCAACCGTTCGTTAATCCTCCGGCAGCGGTGCCAGGTCCCCCCAATTAAGACCATAACGGGCTTCCGTGGCCAGCGGTATGCTCAGCCTGAAAGCATCTTCCATCACCTGGCGCACCAAACTGCCGGTGGGAACCAATTCTTCCACCGGGCATTCCAACACCAGCTCATCATGCACCTGCAACAACATGCGCGCCCCCAGACCAGCCTCACGCAATGCCGGAGGGACGCGCAGCATGGCGATCTTCATGATATCGGCTGCCGTACCCTGGATAGGGGCATTGATGGCTTCGCGCTCCTCACGGTTGCGGATGTTCCGATTCCGGTTATCTGAGGGGGCCTTGAGTCCAGGGAAGTAACGTCGCCGCCCCAGGAGGGTTTCAACATATCCCTGCTCAGCCGCCTGGCGACGCACGTTGTCCAGATAACTTTTTATGCCTGGAAACTGGCGGAAGTAAGCTGTCATGAAGGCCTCGGCGTCAGCCAGGGTTAACTCGGTGGCTCGGGTCAGGCCAAACGCACTCATCCCGTAGATCAACCCAAAATTTATCGCTTTGGCCTGGCGGCGCATCTCTGTTGTGATTGCTTCCACTGGTACGGTAAAGATCGCAGCCGCGGTAGCGGCGTGGATATCCTGCCCGGCGCGGAAGGCAGCCAGCATGGCCTGGTCGTTGGAGATGTGAGCGACAATGCGCAACTCGACCTGGGAATAATCGACCGACAGTAAGACATTGCCTGGATCGGCGATGAACGCCTGCCGCACCTGCCGCCCGATCTCAGTGCGGATGGGAATGTTCTGCAGGTTTGGATCCGAAGAGGCGATCCGTCCTGTTACCGATCCGGTCTGGTTATAGGAGGTGTGTACCCGGCCAGTGTGTGGATTAACCTGTTGAGGCAAGGCATCCAGGTAGGTGGATTTCAATTTCGATAGTTCCCGATACTCCAGGACCCAATCTACCAGCTCGTGCTGGCCGCGCAGTATTTCCAGCACCTCGGCTGCAGTGGAGTAAAAGCCCGTAGCGGTACGTTGGGTACGGTCGGGTGGAGGGATTTTCAAGCGGTTGAACAACAAATCGGAGAGTTGTTGGGGTGAGTTCAAGTTGAAGGGTTCGCCAGCGACTTTGTAGACTTGGCTTTCTATCTCCACCAGCCGTTCTCCCAGTTCACGGGAAATGCGCTCCAGGAATGCTGTGTCCAGGAGAACGCCATCCATCTCCATGTCTGCCAGCACACTCACCAGGGGCATCTCGACCTCTTCGAACAAACGGGTGGCTGCTCGTTGCACCAAATCCTGACGCAGGTGAGGTACAAGCTTCAAAACAACGGCTGCATCGTCCACCGCGTAGGCGGCGGCTTGCTGGATGGGCACCTCAGCCATCGAAATCTGTTTTTTACCTTTGCCGATCAACGCCTCGATGTTCGTCATGCGATGATCCAGGCGAACCCAGGCCAGATTCTTCAATCCCAGATTGCGAGAATCAGGGTTGGCCAACCATTCTGCAATCATGGTATCGAAGGACAATGGCTCAACGCGCAAGCCATGGCGGGCCATTACGACAAAGTCATACTTCAGATTGTGACCAACCTTGGGGATGTGAGGATTGGTCAGGGGTGAACGCAAGGCATCTATGACCTGTGTGAGAGGGAGCTGGTTTCCCATGCCGGACTGGTGCCCGAGGGGGATATAATATCCTTCGCCAGGTTCCACCGCCAGGGAAATCCCTACCAGGGAGGCACGCATCTGATCGGTGGAGGTTGTTTCGGTATCGAAGGATATCTGGCTGGCGTTATTCAACCTGTCAACCAGAGACTGCAGACCTGCCGAAGTGTCGACGATCTTCACCCTTAACGGATGCTGTGTTTGGGTATCCTCTACTGGCTGGCTAATGTTCACCTCCCCGAACAAGGTGAGTTGCTGCCGGCGGGATGGAAGCGCTTTTCCGTAGATTTGTTCGACGGTAGTCAGGCGGGCCATAAGCGAACGAAACTCCAGCTCCCGGAATAGCGCTTCGATGCGCCCCGGGTCGAAATGTTCCGGGCGGGCCTGTTGCAGGTCTATGGGAACTTCCAACCCGGTGACTATGGCCGCCAGACGACGGCTCAGGTAGGCCTGATCCCGCCCGGCTTCCAGCTTGTTGCGCACCGCCAAGGAGACCTGTTCCAGATGATCAAAAATCCCATCCAATGAACCGAAGGTCTGCAGTAGTTGAATGGCGGTCTTTTCACCGATTCCGGCCACGCCGGGGATATTGTCGGACTTATCTCCCACCAACGCCTTGAAATCTACCACCTGATCTGGACGAACTCCCAAAAAATCCTGTACATCTTCCGGATAGAAATCGCGTGAATCAGACAGCGATTTTCCCGGGAGCTGGACGATGATGCGTTCCTCGACGAGCTGCAGCAGGTCTCGGTCACCGGTGATGATCTTCACCCCAAGCCCCTGGTCGACCGCATGCCGGGCAACGCTTCCCAGCACATCATCCGCCTCGTAGCCTTCCACCTCCAGGCGCGGGATGTTGAATGCATCTACAAGCTGCCGGATACGCTCGATTTGCGGGCGCAAGTCTTCGGGCATCTTGGCTCGCGTGCCTTTATACTCCGGGAACAGGTCGTCACGAAAGGTCCTGCCCGTATCAAAGGCTACCGCCAGGTATTCGGGGCGTTCTTGTTCCAGGATGCGCAGCAAGACACTGGTGAAGCCGAAAACGCCGGTCGTGGGTTCCCCACTGCGAGTCGAGAATCCGGTGGTAGAGCCACGCAGCAAGGCAAAGTAAGCGCGATAGGCCAGGGCGTGGCCGTCTATCAGGTACAACGTTGGGGGCATGTAGTCCTTTCGATTAAGAGTGTATCATGGTGCGGTCTGAGGTGCAAGACGAGGCTTTCTAATTTGAAATCTAAAACAACGTTTGAGCGCCACAGTGGATTAATCTGTTGACAAGCGTCTTACTACATGTTATTGTTATTTTGAGGATGCAGCGGGTGAGGTACAGTTTCAGGGTAGCCTTGTTGTTTGTGATTCTACTGGGGGCACTAGCCGGTGTGACGGCGGCTGCTCTGGCCCAAGCACCTTCTCGCCAGACTACGATTGTCGTTGCTTATACGGAATACGAGTGGTGGCTGATCAGTTGGACAGACAATTTCGTGCTGTGCCAGATCTTAACCGATCACGAAGGCTTACCCACCGGCGAGGATGTCTATAAGACCTGTGGGCCAGACCTGTACGCCGAGTGGGTCATCACTCCACCTTGCCAGCAGCTCACCGAAGAACCAGATGACAGCACAATCTGCACTGGCCTCTACCTGCACCTGATCTCTTCTCAACCGAAGACCCGTGAGGTCGTGGTCGAGCTTCCCACGCCAACGGTGTGGGTGGAGTTGGAAGGATGTACACCTATTCCGCCTGACAATCGTTGCAGCCAACTTCCGGTGCTGGTATTAGTCGGGGAAGAGCCTCTCCCGAACGAACGCATCATCGCCATCAATGGTTTCTATAATGGCCAGCCATTCTATTGCGAGGGTTCTAGGTGCGCATTACCTCTCGGTACTACCCCGATCGAAGGGATCGTAATAGAATTCTGGGCCGATTCCAGCTACGGAGATTCCACGGAACATTATACAGCTCACGTGCGTGTGATAGATAGCGGGGTGCCGGCCACGCCTGGAGCGGGTGGTTTTTATGTCGACGTGTTAAGCAGGCAGTGGCGCGGCGAGCAGCTTACCAGTTGTGCAAAGACCTGGGAGGCGTTTCCACCCGTGGGCGGCGAGGGTGATTGGCTTGCCACCCCAGACCACAGCGTACTGCTGGCCAGCGACGAGGCCTACTACTATCTGGCGGGGCGGTTGATCTCCCAGGGATTGGTGGACGTTTTTGAGTGCCCGGGTGGTGGATTGTTGGCTAACGGCTACGCCGATACCTGTGGGTTGGAGAAAGCCCGCCCGTTGGTTGAAGTCTGGCAAAATCAGTTTGACGCGACGATAGTCTCCGTTGCCCAGGAGAGCGGTGTTCCTGCACAACTACTGAAGAACCTATTTGCCCAGGAGAGCCAGTTTTGGCCGGGAGTGTTCCGGGTCCCGTGGGAGTTTGGGCTGGGGCAGATAACGGACTATGGTACGGACGTAATCCTGTTATGGAATGAATCCTTCTTTAGACAATTTTGCCCCCTGGTGCTGGCTCAAGAAGTGTGCGCTTTAGGTTATCTTCACTTATACCCCGAGGAGCAGGCGCTCCTGCGAGGTGCGCTGGCGATTGAAGCCAAGGCTGACTGTCCGGAATGCCCGAGCGGGGTTGACCTGAGCAACACCACCTTTAACATTTCTCTCTTTGCCAATACCTTAAGGGCAAACTGCGAGCAAGTGGCTCAAATTGTATACAACGCCACTAAAGAGACTGCCGGGCGAGTAAGCAAATACGAGAACTTGTGGCGATTTACAATAGCCAATTACCACGCTGGAGCAGGCTGTTTATCATACGCCATTCACACCACCTGGAATAGCGGTGGAGACCTGGTTTGGGACCAGGTGGCGCAAAATTTTACCCCCCCATGCCAGGGAGTGATCCCTTATGTCGAAAAGATAACCCAGTGGACGGGAGGTCCTTAAGGCACGTCCGCTACCAGGCTGATCAGATTAGCTCTTTGACCAGCCTCAGGAATTCATCCCATTCTTCCAGGAAAAAGTGCAAGGTGACGTTGTTGAGCTCCAGATGATAGGTGGTCTCGCCATCCGGCTCCTCGGCGCGCCAGGCAAGATAATTATCGGTCTCTGCAATCACATCTGTGTCGGGTTCTGGGGGTTCTTTGGGCATCTCTGTTCCCTCCACGATCAAATCATAATCAGCAAATGGGTGGCCCTGATGCGCGGGGCTGCTCCAAAACCAACGTGCTAGCCCGGCACTCAGGCTTGCCCAATTCTACCAGGAATGTGTTGCCCCAACAGCCATCATGGCGCGGGCAGGACATACCAGGGACTGACGAAACCACCCTGGTATCGAACTTCGAAATGGAGGTGTGCGCCGGTTGAGTTGCCAGTACTGCCGGCATAACCGATCGTGCTGCCCTGGCTCACGCTGCGACCACAAGAAGCGATCGCCTGATACAGGTGGGCATAGAGGGTCTGATAACCATTGCCATGGTCAATAATGATCGTAAATCCATAACCGCCTGTAGCCCAACCGGAAAAGACAATAACACCGCTGTCGGCAGCGACCACCGGCGCTCCGCCTCCTGCGGCGAGGTCGATGCCAAGATGCCCCGACCAGTAATCATTGCCAGATAGGGTGTGGTTGCTAGTCGGCCATATGAAGGAACCCGTTCCCAAGGCACCATCGTAACCCCCTTCACACGCCCCCTCCCCATACACCGCCCGTGAGACGCCAGCCTGTCCACGCGGGATGACAGGGATCAACCACTGGCGAAACTCGCGGTGCCCGCCGGGGAGCATGATCCAGGCGCCAGGCTCGATGGTTGGATTGACCAGGTCAAGGTGATTTCCGGGCCAAGTAAGGACATCTTCAGGCCTGGCTGCGAAGCGACCAGCGACAGCCGAGATAGAATCTCCCTCTTGCCACTGGTAATATACTCCATCCACCGGAGGGATTTTCAAAACCATGCCGATCGCCAGCAAATCGGGATTATCGTTTAAAAGATCGTAATTAGCCCACAACAGTGTTTCGGGGGTGATATTAAAACGGCGAGCGATCTCGAACACAGAATCGCCACTGACAACAGTGTAATTGCGCGCCTCCTGGCTTGGGCGGTTGGGAATAATTGTATAGATAGATGCCCTTCTTGGAATGGCTTTCAGGGAGGCGATCTGAGGTAATTCAGGCAGCCTGGCACTTTCAAATCCTGCCTGACTAACCGGTGTCATCGTTATCTGGTTTGCCGGATAGGAAGAGCCAGCGACAGGCACACGATCCTGCCAGAACAAATAAAGAGCCAGGCCGACCATGACCATAGCAACCAGCCAGGCGGCGGTGGATATCAATCTATCACGCAAGGAGGAGACCATCCCCGGGACAGGAATATCAAACCACCCGGGAGGAAAGATCACATTTTGTCGTCTGTCAGAGTCTCCAGGAATTCCTGGTTGTTGCTGGTCTTCGCCAGGCGCTGCAAGATGGCCTCGGTGGCAGCAGAGGGGTCCAGGCCGGCGCCATGAGGCGGCGAAGTTACCATCTGGTCATACATCCGGCGCATCAGCCAGACACGGGGCGTAATGTCTGGGCCGAGAAGGAGCTCTTCGCGACGGGTGGAAGAGCGTTCGATGTCGATTGCTGGGAACACGCGGCGTTCCTGCAGGCGGCGAGAAAGGTGAAGCTCCATGTTTCCGGTGCCCTTGAACTCTTCGTAAACGACGTCGTCCATGCGGGAGCCGGTATCGATCAAGCAGGTGGCGATGATGGTCAGCGAGCCACCCTCCTCGATGTTGCGGGCTGCGCCGAAGAAGCGCTTGGGCGGGTAGAGGGCCGATGGATCGATACCGCCAGAGAGGGTGCGACCAGACGGGGTGACCACCAGGTTGTAAGCGCGCGCCAGCCGGGTGATCGAATCCATCAGGATGACCACGTCCCGCCCTACCTCCACCAGCCGCTTGGCGCGCTCTAGCGCCATCTCAGCCACCCTCACATGCGAGGTAACCGGCTCGTCGAAGGTGGAGGAGATTACCTCCGCATCCACCGAGCGATCCATGTCGGTCACTTCTTCGGGGCGTTCGCCGATCAGGGCGACCATGAGGTGCACGCTGGGATATTTGGTGGAGATAGCATTGGCGATCTGCTTAAGGATGGTGGTCTTACCAGCCTTGGGCGGCGAGACGATCAGGCCGCGCTGTCCGCGCCCGATGGGGGTGACCAGATTGATCAGGCGAGGCGCCAGGGTATGGCGGTCGGTCTCCAGGTCGAAGCGGGTATCGGGAAATATCGGCGTGAGCGATTCGAAAACCGGCCGATGGCGGGCTTCCTCGGGATCGATCCCGTTGATGGTCTCGACCTTGAGCAGGCCATAGTGCCGTTCCGATTCGCGGGGGGGGCGCACATGGCCGATGATCAGGTCGCCATTGCGCAGGTTGTAACGCCGGATCTGCGATTGGGAAACGTAGACATCGTATGGTCCAGGTTGATAGTGCCCTGAACGCAGGAAGCCAATCCCTTCGCTCATTATCTCCAGGATGCCGCCCCGCACTTCGAGGCCTTCCTGTTCGGCTTCCCTTTGCTGGATACGCAGGATCAGGTCCTCTTTCTTGAGGCGGGTAGCATTCGGGACGTTCAGGTCTTTCGCTTTCTGGCGCAGCTCGTTCAAGGGGGTATTTTCAAGTTCGGCTACTCTCATCATGTTCGCATCTCTTCAGTAATGGAAGGGCATGGATAGGGTATAAACAGGCATGCAGACCCACCACCCGCCAAACGGCAGGTTCCCGCCAGACGGCAGGGCGGGGGGGTGCCACGTGGTGAATGGATTAACTCAGAGTATTCGCATCAAGTATAGGGGGAAGATTCCTGTACGAAATTATAGCATGCACGAAATGAAGACGCAAGTTTCTTCTCCTGCTGGCATACGAACAGCACAACCGCTCTAATCGGCTGTAATCCTCACTTAAATTACCGGGTATCCAGGCTGATTACCTGAGAAATTTCTCTACAAATTGATAATGAAATCTGACAAAGATCAGAATACTCCCCAAACAACAAAATAATTATAACCGATAATCCCATCTTTGGGTAAAGATATTTTCAAATGAGCGCCCAATATTCTACTGGATTCTTGCGGATTGCAGACCCTAAGGGCAGGATCCCACCCTTAGGGTCTGAGAGACTTACTTACGGCGAGCAACCAGCAGCCCGATAAGTGGCAGCAGCGCCAGGGGCAGCATCCCACCCAGGCAGGGCAGGCCTCCGCCTGACGGCGGCTGGCTGGGCGGAGATCCGGGCTCGACTGGGGAGGCCTGAACATCGATCTGCGGAGGCTCGACACCGCCACCTGGCTCAGTCGTAAGCGCAGGGGGAATCTCAACCGGCCCGGTAGGCTCCCCTTCCTCCACCACTTCGTAGGCCACGCCGTCGGAGAGGGCGATCACCCGTTGGCCAAGGGCGAAAGCCGCCGCCAGTTCGGGACGGGCATTTGCCAGGGCGAAGTAATCGTCGGACAGGAAGCTCACCCGGGTGGTCGATAGGCGCTCGGGATCGAAGGCAGTATCGACCCACACCCCATCCGAGAGGACGAAGGTGCGCGAGCCGACGATGCGCACCACGTTGGCAGCCTCCTGGGATGGGGCGGCTGGTGCTTCGGCTTCGGCCAGGTCACCCTGCCCGGCAGCCTGTTCGACGGCAGCCTGCCCAGAGGGCGGTTGGGTGGGGCTGGCCTGCAGGCGATTGAACTGCTCACCGGCAATGCGCTCCTGTTCGGCTGCGCCGAGGGGCATCTCCTCGGTTACCAGGTAGGATGTGTAGGGCGTGACAATGCCATAGCGGATGCTCAGCCTGACGATCTGGTCGATGGTCTCCTGGTCCGGGCCGTGCAGCCGAACCTGATTGAGCAAGTAGCCGATCTTGCGGGTAGCCCACAGACGGGGAAGGGCGAGTAGGGCCTCATTCTCCCTGGAGGCGCGGTTATCGGTGGCAAAGTGTTGGTCAGAGTAGCGAAAGGTCTGACGTTGGCCATTGACGATCCCGTTTAGAGTGACTGTAGCAATGCCACCTTCTCGATAGCGCCCGACAACGATAATCTGTGAGCCAACAAAAAGGTCCGGCAAGGGGGAGGGGTACAGGTCATAGGCGCTGATCCCGTCAAACTCCAGTTCCAGGTCAGTCATCACCGGGGTGCTGACCTTAGCATAGAAGGCTGAGAGGACCTCGTCCAGGCGCTCGTCGGGCAGCACGTAGGTGCTGGTGCCGTGATGGGCCTGGGCCAGAGAGTCCAGCAGGAATGTGTCCACGTCGTAGCCAACGCCGAAGGCAAACAGGCGCAGGTCCTCAGGGGCGGCGGAGGCCAGGTTATCCAGGATGCGCTGGCTCTCGACTTCTCCTTCGGTCGGCAGGCCGTCGGTGATGAAGATCAGGTAGGTGGGACGGGCCTGGTCCTTCTCCCCCGAAACCATAGCTGCGGCTTCCAACAGCGCACGGTTGATATCGGTGCTGCCAACAGTACCCAGCCGGTCCACCCAGGGCAAGGCTTCATTGGCCTCGGAGGCAGGTCGAAGTCCACCGGCGTAGGTCTCCAAGCCGGTGCTGAAGGCGATCAGGTTGAAGCGGTCCTCGGGGTTGAGGTGGCCCAGGATGTAGCGCAGGGCATCCTTGGCCTGCAAGAACTTCTCCCCCTCCATGCTGCCGGAGCGGTCCAACACCAGCAGGACGTCCTTGGGCAGGGTCTGCTGGGCGGCATCCGGGCGCGGCGCCAGGAGCATCATGAAGAAGCCATCCGGATCGGCAAGGCGGTCGTCGGGAACGAACGGATCACGATAGCTAAGCAGGTGGAAGGCCTGCTCTTGCCCCAGGGAATAGAACAGGGCAAAATCGGCATCAGGACGGATATCTAGGCCCTCATACCCCACACTAACGTGCGTATCACTCTGGCGATCAACAGCCACATTGTGGGTGGGCGAATACACAGCCCGGATGGGCACTGCCGAGCGGATATCCACGTTAATAGTCACCTCTTCCAATGGCCAGACGGAGAATTTTTCGGTACCAAGCGGGTAGAGGTAGCGCACCAGGCCATTATCTGATGCCAGGGCCTGGGAGTACTCAAGCTCGACCCGGCGTTCACCCTGGGGTGGTATGGGAAAGATGCGCGCCTGGACAGCCCGTTGGTCGGCGTATTCCAACAAGGCCGGGTCTCGCAAGCCACGCACAATCTCTTCGTAAATCCGGCGCGCTTCATTAGCTTCCAGGATGCGGCCTTCCACCGGCTTGCCATCCACCCACAGGGTGAATGCGGAGACCGCCGCCTCGGCAGGCAGGGGAAAGATATAGGTACCTTCGATTTGAAAATCATTCGGATTGAAGAAGACCTGATCCACATGGGTAACAGCCACCTGATCCTGGATGGCGACTGTCACGCGGTGGTAGCGGATGGCGAGCTGCGCGATAGGAGGGAGCGGTGGGCAGTCCCACGGGCCAGGACAGGGAGGCGGCGGGATCGGGGGACAAGGCCCGGGGTCACAGATCGGTGGGTCGGGTATGATGATGCCATCGGCCCGGGCAGAGATCGGGAATGCCAGCAGGATTAAGGCAGATATCAGAAGGGCGAGTTTGAGTCTCATGGCGTGCTCCGGGAATGAATAGGGGAAGAGGGATAGGGGACAAGGGTCGGGTTAGTCATTATCCTAAATACGAATTCTTTACCAGACTATCAGTATCGTGATTTTTTCCACCTTATGGACGAAAGGGAGGCAGAAAAAGTTCCGATGGTATAATCCCAGGCGGCATTCATCTACGGGACACGGAGTGCACGTGAACGGCCGGTGGACTCCGTGTCTGCGCGGTGAAAGCATAATCATTGATAAAACCAGGATTATATGCTCGATAAATTACACGGAATAGAAACACGCTACGAAGAGATCAACCAGATGCTCATGGAAGTGGGCGACGATTACCAGCGCGCTGCCGAGTTGAGCATCGAACGCGCCGAGCTGGAACCTCTGGTGGAGAAAGCCAGGCAATATCGGGGTATGCTGGCGCGCCTGGAGGATGCCAGCGCCCTGGCAGATTCGGACGACGAGGAGCTGCGCCTGCTGGCAGAAGGCGAGATAGCCGAATTGGAACCGCAACTTGAGAATCTGGAGACTGCTCTGAAGAACATGTTGCTTCCCAGGGACCCACGCGACCAGCGCAACGTGATCGTGGAGATCCGCGCCGGCACCGGCGGCGACGAAGCAGCCCTGTTTGCTGCAGACCTCTTCCGCATGTATAGCCGCTATGCCGAGCGTCACGGCTGGGAGGTGGAAGTGCTTTCAGCCAACGAGATCGGCATCGGCGGTTACAAAGAGATCATCTTCTCGGTGATAGGCAAGGGAGCATACTCGCACCTCAAGTACGAATCAGGCGTTCATCGGGTGCAGCGTATCCCGATTACGGAGTCGAGCGGGCGCATACACACCTCCACCGCTACGGTGGCAGTGCTGGCCGAGGTAGGCGAGGTGGATATCCAGATACCGGAGAGCGATATCCGGGTGGATGTGTATAAGTCGGCGGGTGCAGGCGGGCAGAATGTTCAGAAGAATGCCACTGCAGTGCGCTTAACCCACCTGCCGACCGGGATCGTGGTGCAGTGCCAGGACGAGCGCTCCCAGCTACAGAATCGCCTGCGAGCAATGAGCATCCTCAGAGCTCGGCTATACGAAATCGAAACCGAGCGATTGCGCCAGGAAGTCGAGAGCACCCGCCGCGCCCAGGTAGGCAGCGGAGAGCGCGCCGAGAAGATTCGCACCTACAATTATCCCCAGTCGCGGGTCACGGACCACCGCATCAACCTGTCGTCCTATAACCTGCCAATGGTGATGGATGGCGACATCGATGATTTCATCGATGAGCTGGCCACGCGCGATGAAGCCGAACGCCTGGCTGCCCTAGGGATCGAGGATTGAAGTGGTGAAGGATCATCCCGATCTCCCGGCAGCGCACCGCTTTCCCCTGCCCAATGGGAACCTGAATACCCTGCTGCCACATATCGTGCGGCGATTCTCCCCGTTGAGCGAGACGGCCTCCCTGGATGCCCAGGTGCTGGCAGCAAAGCTCCTGGGGGTCCCCCGTTCCTGGTTGTTGGCGCATCCGGAAGCAAGGCTGACCGATCGACAACAACAGGCGCTTGCCCTGGCAGTACAGCGCGTGGAAGCCGGCGAAGCCCTGCCATACGTTCTTGGCACCTGGGAATTTTTCGGGCTTGAGTTTACGGTCACGCCCGAGGTACTGATTCCCAGGCCAGAGACAGAGCTACTGGTTGAACAAGCCTTGCTGTGGCTGAAGGACCACCCTAACCGGCGCAGGATCGCCGACATCGGTACCGGCTCGGGCTGCATTGCAGTCACGCTGGCAGTCAAGATCCCCGAGCTGCTGGTCACTGCCGGGGATATCTCCGCTGCAGCGCTGGAGGTGGCGCGGAAAAACGCCGAGCTGCATGGAGTTGCCCGGCGAGTGCGCTTCGTCAGATCCGACCTGCTGGCGCAATTCGGACCCGAGGAACCCCCCCCTGCAGGCAGGGTATTCGACCTGCTGTGCGCCAACCTGCCGTACATCCCAAGCCGAACACTGACGGCATTGGAGGTCAGTAGAAAAGAGCCATACCTGGCTCTTGATGGCGGTCAGGACGGTCTGGTACTGGTGAAGCGGCTGTTCTCCCAGCTCAAGGCCCAGCCTGGATGGATGGCGGACGGCGGGCGAATCCTGCTGGAGGTCGAAGCCGGTCAGGGAGCAGCCGCCAGGAGTCTGGCCAGACGGTTATTCCCTCGAGCGGAAATCCAGGTGCTGCCCGACTTGGCAGGCCGTGACCGGTTATTGATGATCGACCTGCCGGATAGGGAATGAAATGTTCGTCTACCTCTCCAAGCTGCTGCCATTATTTGTCTATCCTCTTGGCCTGGTTTTTATCCTGCTCATCCTGGCATTGATCTCGAATCGGCGGGCGGGCTGGCGAAAGTCAGCCATTGGGGCAGCGTTAATCTTACTCTGGCTGGGGGGCAATCGCTGGGTATCCATGGGACTGGCGCGCTCGTTGGAATGGCGCTACCTTCCGCCCGAAGAGCCGCCTGCTGCCGAAGCGATCGTACTGTTGGGAGGCGGCACCCTCTCGGCCGAGTATCCCCGCCCTACCGTGGAAGTGAACGGGGCTGGCGACCGGGTGATCTACACCGCCTGGCTGTATCGACAGGGCAGTGCTCCCTACGTGCTGCTCAGCGGCGGCACGATCGACTGGCTCTCCGGCAAGGATACGCCGGCCGAGGATATGGCCCACTTATTGGAAATGATGGGCGTACCGGCAGAGAAGATGTGGCTTGAATTTAAATCGCGCAATACCCAAGAAAATGCACTCTACAGCAAGGCCATCCTGGATGAAAAAGGAGTGAGACGCATCCTATTGGTCACCTCGGCCCTGCACATGCCGCGCGCGGTTGGCCTGTTCGAACAGCAGGGGCTGGAGGTGATTCCCATGCCGACCGATTACATCGTCACCCAGGCAGGCTGGGAACGGCTGAGCCAGGCGAATGCAGGGGTACAATTAATCAACCTGGTGCCCAGCGTGGACGACCTGGCACTCACCACCCGCGCCCTCAAGGAATACCTGGGATTGCTGGTCTATCGCCTGCGCGGCTGGTTGTGAGGCGAAAGGCCGAATATGGCGAAAAAAATACCATTTCAAGGCAAGTCCATCTTACTTGGCGTGACGGGCTCAATCGCCTGTTACAAGGCTGCCGACCTGGCGTCAAAGCTGGCCCAGGCTGGCGCCAACGTGGACGCCATCCTGACCCAGGCAGCCCTGCAATTCATCACACCCCTGACCTTCCAATCGGTCACTGGACGCCGCGCCTACAGCGACACCGACCTTTGGGGACAGGCTGGACACGTGCTGCACGTGGGCCTGGGCCACACCGCAGACCTGTTGGTGATTGCGCCTGCTTCAGCCAATACTCTGGCCAAGCTGGCCCACGGTCTGGCCGATAACCTGCTCACGGTCACTGCGCTGGCGGCAGGGTGCCCCTTGCTGATCGCGCCAGCGATGGACGTGGCAATGTACCAGAACCCGGCGACTCTGTCCAACCTTGAGACTCTGCGCCAGAGAGGAGCGATCCTGATCGGCCCGGCTGAGGGGCGCCTGGCTTCCGGGCTGAGCGGCCCCGGGCGTATGGTCGAAGTGGAGGAGCTGTTGGGGCATATCCGCCAGGTACTGGGCCGAAACGGCCCCCTGAAAGGCAGGCATGTGGTGGTGACTGCGGGTGGCACGCAGGAGCCGATCGACCCAGTGCGATATATCAGCAACCGCTCCTCCGGCAAACAAGGCTACGCCCTGGCGCAGGCTGCCCTGGACCTGGGGGCGCAGGTGACCCTGGTCAGCGGGCCGACCCACCTTCCCACGCCAGTAGGCGCTCAGCGGGTGAATATCGCCACCGCCGAGGAGATGCTATCGGCGGTATTAGAGGCCATACCCCGGGCCGACGCTTTACTAATGGCGGCTGCAGTGGCCGATTTCCGTCCTGTCCAGATTGCAAGCCAGAAGATCAAGAAGGACAGTGGAATCGACAAGATCTTGATGCGACCCACGACCGACATCCTGGGCACATTGGCGCGCATGAAGGCGGAAGGGAGCTTTTCAGACAGATGGGCGCCCATCCTGGTCGGCTTTGCCGCAGAGAGCCAGGACTTGCTGCAGAATGCCCGCGCAAAGCTGGAAGCCAAACAGCTCGACCTGATCGCGGCCAACGACATCCGGGCAGTGGACAGTGGATTCGGGTCGGAGAATAACCAGGTCACATTGCTCTCCCCGCACGACCCACCCCAGGAGCTACCCCTGATGAGCAAGGAGGAAGTGGCCCAGGTGATCCTCGAGAGAGTGATCAGCCTGATCCAGGCACGCGAACAAGCGAACCCCCCAGCCGGTAAATAAGAATTCATGCCCCCATATCACAGCTACATCCTGCACCTGTGCGATCGCACAGCCTGGTCGAGATCACAGGAACTGGGCGAGTACCGCACGGATTCTCTAGAACAGATTGGCTTCATCCATTGTTCAACAGTGGAACAAGTCCTGCCGGTCGCCAACCAGCTCTATCGAGGAAGGCAGGGATTGGTGGCGCTGTTGATCGACCCGCGGCGGCTGATGGCCGAACTGCGCTGGGAGCAGGTTGGTGACCAGCGTTTTCCCCACCTGTATGGCCCGCTGAATCTCGATGCAGTCGTGGATGTAGTGGAAGTAAAACCCAATCCGATGGGATTATTTGACAAGTTCCCCCAGTCCAACCAGAACCCTTGAGAATGTCTCCAACGCACAAACGATCTGGTTTACACCATTCCAGTCGTAAGCAATCCAACATTGTCATCGGCTTTTTGGGGTGTGAGCTGTTCTCCCTGCCCAGACCGCAAAAAGCTGAATCTTTAGCACAACTTATACCCCTCAGGCCAGCATTGATTCCAGCAGACGATTGAGCTGTTCGGCCAGGTTGGCCCGGTCGAAGTGGGCTGCCACATAGGTTCGACCAGCGAGGCCCATCCGCCTGCGTTTCTCCGGATCATCTGCCAGCTGGCGGATAGCCCGAGCCAGGGACGAGGCATCTCCCGGGGCCACAGGGATGCCGGCTCCGGCTCTCTCCAACAGCTCCCGGATCACCCCTGCGATGGCCAGCACGACCGGTCTGCCCGCGGCCATGTAGTCGAAGACCTTGTTTGGGTAGACCGTTGCATAGAGCGGCAGCGGCTTGAGAATGGCGAGGCAGATGTCTGCGCCAGCCAGTGCGCAGGACATCTCGTTCTTTGGCAGGGGGTCTATGAAACACACATTTGCCAATCCCATACGGGTTGCCTGGGCTACCAGGCCGGGTTTTTCCTTGCCATCTCCCAGGAGAACAATGACGATGTCATCACGATCGCGCAGCAGGTTGGCGGCTTCTAACACCACTCCCAGGTCGTTGCTCAGGCCGTGCGCCCCGGCGTATAGGACCACTGTGCGCCCTGCCAGGCCATTAGCCTGGCGAAATTGATCACCGCCATCTGCCGGGTTGAACATCGATGTATCGGCGCCGTTGGGCAGCACCGTCACCTCTCTCGCCCCGCGCAATTGGACATAGGGTACGAAACCCGGGGAATTGACCATCACGCGGTCGGCACGTCGATACAATGCCCGTTCCAACCACTCGGAGGCCCGGATGAGCGCAGGCAGACGCAACACGCCTACCTGAACTGCGAAAGCCGGCCAGAGATCGCGCACTTCGAACAGGAGGGGGACGCGCTTCAGGCGTGCCACCACCCAGGCTGTCACCCCCTGGAAAATGGGCGGGGATGTTCCCCAGACCAGATCCAACTTGCCCACCCGCAGGCCGATCAGCAATGAGGAGACCATGAAGCTGGCGAAGTTGAGCGTGCGATGGACGAAACTGCGGTGCAGTGCAGGGTAGGCGTAAGCCTCCAGTATACGAATGCCTGGATTTGAGGTGGCAGGACCCTGCGATAAGTTACCAGGCTGACGTTTCTTCGACAGGTGGCGAGGCTTCCCGGTGAGATAGCTGACCGGGCTGGTGATCACCGTCACGCGGTGCCCATATTCCACCAGGCGGCGAGACAACTCGTAGTGGCGAGTGCCGCCCGGCTCATCCAGGGCAGTGAAGGCCTGATGGATCAACAGGATGTGCATGTGAGGAGTACACTGCGAGGGATAGATCAGGGCAATTGCCAGATACTGGCCAGGGTGACAGGCAATGACCCGGCTATCACCACCGACAACGAGAGCGCCGGCAGGCGGGCGCCATAGGTCGGTGAACTCCAACCCCAGGTGGGTGAACAACGACCCGCACCAAATACCAGCTCCCCAGCCCGCACGATCTGCGGCATCAGGGGGAATTCCTGAGAATAGCGCCGGGAGATGCTGCGGTCTTCGATTCTCAGATGAATTGGGCCATGAGGCGATTCCAACAGCACGCTGAATGATGAGTGATTGTCATCCGGCTGCACCTCCCACGGCCAATCGGGAATCAGCCAATGCAATCGAGTCGCCAGCAGTCTGGCCGGCACCGCCTGCCTGATCCTGCGTCCAGGCGCCGTAAAGGGTAAAAGGCAATCCACCACCTTCCAACGACCGTTGTTTCGGGCGCTGACCATGCGGCGGTGAATGACGCCGAAGCGCCGGTAACCCTCATGCTGCGCAGTGACACGCACAAAGGAGCCATCCGGCGCATCCCGGCGATCGATGACCTCTCCCTGGGCCCAGTCCAGCCACAAGAATCTGCCAGCACGGGTCATCGGGTCCTGCCCTTCCAGGGTAATGGTGTTATGGACAGAGCTGACAGCCAGGGTGTTGTCCCAGGGGGGAGGAGCATTGTACAGGTATGTACCGGGATCCTGGGCCAGGTTCAATCCCCGCCACCACAGGTCCAGGTGGAGCTGGTCAGAGTGGCCTGGTCGCGATTTGTAACTCGCCACGCGCAGCATTGCCCAGGAGGGATGGCCGGAAAGGCGGATAACCTGTGGCGATTGGGAAAGACATTCCGGTGAGGTCTCTTCCTGCTCAAACGCGACCTGGGAAGCAGAGTGCTCGGGAGGGCGCAGGCCAAACCAGAGAAGAGGCTCGTCCCATGGCCCAGGCTCATAGCGCCGCTCCCCCAGGAAGGCTAAGGAAGCCGCCTGGAGGGCGGGCCGGTAGTCATCGAATGGGCAGGTGGAGAGGGCCAGGAGAGTTGCGCCATCGTTGGGACCGAGATTTGGCAGACGACCGGTATCCGCATCCTGCATTGCCGCCAACCAGCGGGTTGCGGCTGCCAAGCGTTCGACAGAAACTGCGGGCCATTCCAGATTGTCATTGTTATCCTGGATCCTGTCCGAATTTGAGAGCGACCAAACCCACAGGCAGGCTTGAAGCATCAGGCGCTGGTAGTTGGCGCTGTGCTGGAGGTAGGCACCGTCAGGAGCGATCTGGGCCTGCAGGGCGTGGTGGAACCAGCGCCATCCAAGCTGGCGCCAGCGGCGGGCGTGCGGGTGGCCGGGCAGGAGGCGCCCGGCGGTGTAAAGGCCGGCTGCTTCGGTCAACAGGTGATTGTTGTTTTGTGCCCGAGCATAGACCAGGGTAGCCGGTATACGCCTGGCGTGAGCAGCCAGCGAACGGCCCAACTCCAACGTGCGACCCGGCGTGGAATGGATAGATTCTTGAAAAACATTGTAAGCGAAGGCCAGGGAGATCAAGCGGATGGCAACCTCCTGTGCAGAGGCCCATTGCGGTCCCAGGTAGGGCGGATTGGCAGCCTGAAAGGTCTCCCAGTAGTTCCAGAAGGCTTCGGCGTAGCGTTCGTCGTCCGTCAGGCGGTAGGCGCGCGCCAGGTCGACAGCCCAACCAAAACGTCCCACCTCCCAAATGAACTTGATGTCGATCTCAGCCGGCCGGGCTTGGCCATCCGCGTAGGCAGTCCAGTGTTTCAATGGAGCGGGGTAAGCCAGTTGAAGCGGCACAGGCTCACCACCGAACAGGCGTACCTGCCCGTATAGGATCTCCTCTGCTTCGACGAGCAGATCCTCCGACCGATGCCCGGTGGTGGAGGCCAGAGACTCTGGCGATGGCGAATCGAACAGGGGACTGAGCAGATATTGGGGAGGTGGTGATTCGAGAGGATCCTGGGCGGCCGGAGAAGCGCCAGAGATCAGCCTGGAGGGCATCTCACCTTGCGGAGATCGGCGGATCGCCCAGCGATAGTAACCGCTGCGCAGGCCGAGCTGGTAAACAACATAGAGCCCCACCTGCCCAGCACCGAGCTGGCGGGCGGCCTTCAAACCGTGTAGGAACGAGCGGAGCAAACGCATATCGGTTATTAACCCGGTTAGAAAAGCGGGGATGAGGACCTCCCGGTGAGGATTTTACCATGCCGGATAAATTCACGATTAAATGAATTACGCCGTACAAATGGATGGCATGGATGTGGATCCCCCGGCGATGGGTGGAAAGACCGATACTTCATCTCCATCCTGTAGAACCATTTCCAGGCCATTGGGTAGATTGCGGATGGCCCTCCCATTCAACAGGATGACAATGGGTGTCCGCAGGGCAGCTTGGGATTGGTCCTCCCCCGTGTCAGGTTGGAGTTGTACATCGGCTGCGGCGAAGCCGGTTAAATCAGGCTTGATATGATCCAAGAGAGAGCGCAGTGTCAAATTATCTCCAGCCGGAAACACCAGGCTGCGGCGGCCAAGCAGCTCCCGATAGGTAAGATAGCCCCTGACATGAATCACGATCTCGTCACGAGCCACGTGGTCCATGCCGGTTACACTCCCAGCCGGGCGCGAAACTCCTGCTGGTAGTTTGCGTAATCAGCCAGTTCCTCTGGTGACATCTCATCGGGAAAACGCAGCTCCACCCGGGTCAAGGCATCGACCAGCACTGGAGCGTGCGGCGCCAGGCTTACGGCAGCAACCTTACTGCCCTTCTCCAGGGCAATCTTTCCAAGCATGAAATCGGTCAGAAATTTTGTCTCTTTGCGGAGTATCCGCTTCCATTCTTGCGGCGAGGCCGCCATAATGAAGTCTGCCTCTCTTCGGGCGTCTTCTTCTTTGTAGAAGTCCATTTTCAACAGAACACCCCGCTCCACTACTGCACCGAACAGGATATCGCGCTGGATACCCCATACCGGCTCGGCTCTGACACGAAAACAGATCGTCAGGCTTAGCTTCTCCAACGCGCGCTGAAATCCAGGATCCGATCGGAAGACTGCTTGGCTGGCTTCCAACCACTCCGGCGTACAGTAGGACGTGATTGCCATGATGCCCTCCTTTACTATGGAATCTCGCCCCTGGCCCGCATGCGATTGATGGCAGCTTCACGCAAGACTCGCTTGAAGACTTTCTCGCTGACGGTCAGAGGAACATCGTCCTGGAATTCGATGTATTTCGGCACGGCATAGACGGGCAGGTGTTGGCGGCAGAACTGCAAAAGCTCTTCTACCGTCAACCGACCCTTGAATTCTTCCTTCAATTGGATCACTGCCATCACCCGTTCACTGCCGGGGATTTCTGGATCGGGCACACCAAAGGCAGCTGCCAGCAACACCCCTGGATGGCGGAAGAGCACCTGGTCCACATTGGTCGTATAAACCTTTAAACCGGAGATATTGACCATATCCTTGGTACGATCGACCACTTGGAAGTAGCCATCCTCGTCCATCACGCCGATATCACCGGTGCGAAGCCAGCCATCCTCGGTCAGACCGGACCCGGGCTCTGGCCAGTATCCCTTCATGATCTGCGGGCCACGGACCAGGATCTCACCAGGCTCCCCAAATGGCGCTTCATTTCCCGTTTCGAGGTCTACCAGCATGCAGTCCGTATCGGGAGAGGGGATGCCAATGCCGGGTTTTTCCCTGGCCATGAAGCCGGTGATCCTGGAAAAGGCCGATACATTGAAATGAGTCAACGGCGAGGTCTCGGTTAGGCCATATCCTTCCGAGACCGGCATGCCGGTCTTCTCTTTGATAGTTGCGGCGATTTCGCTGGGGAGCGGTGCAGAGCCGCTCAACAGGAGCACATTCAAGCGGCTCAGGTTGGCCTGGGCAATGCGCATCAATTGAGTAGGCACGGCAGCGATCAAGAATGGACGGTATTCCTGGATATGCTTCACAATCAAGTCGGTGTCGCGAGGGTCTGGCAGGAGGATCACCCTCAGGCCCAGGTAGGCAGCGGTCTGCAATGCGTAGTGCCCATAGGCATGGAACAATGGCACCGGCAACAAGACCGAAGCCTTGCCGGCCAGGCCGCGCAGCACCGGCTTCAACAACCAGGGGAACCCCTGCAGAATACAGCTATAACGATTGAAATGGGTGACCATTACACCTTTGGGCACCCCGGTTGCTCCGCCGGTGAAAGCCAGCTCGCACAGGTCCTGGTCCGGATCAAGCTCCACCTGTGGTGAGGTGGAGCTGGAACCATCCAACAAACGGCCAAAATCTTGTACTCCCTTTGGCAGAGGCCTGGATGTGCGTGAAAAATTGAAGCCGCCCTGGGGAATGACGAGGATGTGCTCCACCTCTGACGTGTCGCGCACGCCCAACACCCGCTCCAGATCTTGTTCCTGGCAAACGACGATCTTGCTGCCCGAACTTCCGACTTCATGAAGCAGACCTTCGTCGGTCCGCAGGATGCTGGTCGGCACCACTGCCCCACCGGCTTTTAGGATCGCCCAATCGCAGATAATGAACTCGATGCAATTCGGCAGGAAGAGGCAAACCCGGTCACCGCGCCCGATGCCCAATCCAATCAGGGCCGATGCGAGCCTGTTCACCATGTCTCGTAACTGGGCGTAGTTATAACTGCGCCCGAGGAAAAGTATCGCCGTCTGCCCGGGGTAATTTTCTGCTGCCTGGTCCAGGGCAGTAAAGACTGGCACATGGGGATAGGGTGCCAAGCTGTGTTCCAGCTTGTAGGGTCCCAGCTTATAGCTCTTCAACCAGGGCCGGCTGAGATAGGAGGTATGGTCAGCATCCATGGGGGAGCCCGTTTGCGTTCATGAGTCAGGCCACATATCGGCGATCAGCTCATCCAATTGCAGCGATCTCAACTTATCCGGCAGCGGAATCCCGCTCGCCAGGTCCCAACCACGACGAGTGTAATAGGCGTCCTTCATGCTCTCGATTGTCTCCCGGTCGATAACCATTCCTCGAGCCGGACCTGCCGCCAGGGGCTCCTCCATCAGGCGGCGGGGGAGCAGGTCCTGGGCGCGGTCGATCCCCTCCCGAACGCAGAAGCAACGCGCCAGGTTATAGATGCGTTCGCCGGTCTGGCGGAACTCTCCCACATCGAAATCCCATCCGGTAGCATCTGCGATCAGGTTGGCGATGTCCTCAGCGGTCAGTAAGATGCCCATGAACTTACAGCCACCGACCGAATCCATCACGCTCAAGGCATTCTCCAGATCTACCAATACACCGGCTTCTTTCGGGTTGGCCTGAAAGGGATCCTGGATGCTGCTTTCTTCGACCAGCAAGAAAGGGACATCGACAAAGGTAGGGCCTTCTATGTAACCGGTCATATGGTCCCCACCACGGTTGGCTGAGACATAGCCCAATCCGCAGATCTTGGCTGCGCGCGGATCGTAGGCTGGAAGCTCTAATCCCTTGACATGCATGGCAAAGAAATCGCTGCCCCCGCCCAATCTCTCGGACATCACCCGGGTTCCCTCTGCCAACAGATCGCCGACGCCCTCTCTACGGGCTATCTTCTCGACCAGGTCCACGATCAATTGGGCATCGCCAAAGCGCATCTCTACTCCGGCCTCCCCGCGGGTGAGGATACCCTTCTCGAAGCATTCCATGGCAAAGGCAATGGTCGCTCCAGCACTGATGGTATCCAAACCATAGGCGTTGCACAGGTAGTTCGCCATGGTGATGGCATTAATGTCAGCCACGCCGCACAGCGCTCCAAAGGTGTTGGTGGTCTCATACTCGGGGCCTTCCCCCTTGTGGCCTTGCCATTTACCCGAGCGGATTTCCGTCCCCCGACCGCAGGCGATAGGACAGGCGAAGCAGTTTACACCCTGTACGAATACCTTATTCGTTAACGCCTGAGCATTTACTTCCTCGATCTGGTCGAACACACCCTGCTGCCAGTTGCGCGTGGGATAGCCGCCGCGCACGTTGACCATATCGGAGACCATATTGGTACCGAAGGCCTCGAAGCTCACTTTCAGCAGGGACTCATCAAGCAAGTCGATCTGGCGTTTGGCAGTTTGGCGGAAGCGCTCCTCATGCGCCAGCGGCACTGACGCCTTGCCAGCACAGGCGACGGCTTTCAACCGCTTGGCGCCCATCACTGCCCCCAGGCCGCAGCGACCGGCCGCCCGGTGGCCATTGTTCATGATGGCTGCATAACGTACCCGGTTTTCTCCTGCCGGTCCGATGGAGGCAGTCGTAACTCTTTGACCAAGCTCTTCCAGTAGCAGTTGATCGACGCCAGAAACGGTCTGGCCCCACAGGTGCTCCGCCGAACGCAGCTCGGCGTGGCCATCGATCATCTTCAAATACACCGGATGAGAAGAAACGCCTTCGACAATCACTCCGTCGAAACCGCTGCGCCTAAGGGCAGGCCCAAAGCTTCCGCCGGAGTTGGCCTGCCCCCAGATACCGGTGAGCGGCGACCGGGACACCACCGAATAGCGACTGGCGCTGGCTGAGGCTGTTCCGGTCAACGGACCGGCCATGAAGATCAGCTTATTATCAGGACCATAAGGATCGACTCCAGGCGGGACTTCCGCATACAGGTAGCGGGTCGCCAGGCCGGAACCTCCCAGGTATTTCCTGATCCAGTCTTCGACGAGTGGTTCTATGGAGACCACACCCGCAGTCAGATTGACTCGCAAGATGTTTCCCATGTAGCCGCCATCCATCACTACACCTCCCCAGAATTGCTAGAATGGGAAATGACAGGCCGTCCATCCATGCAAGCAGTTGCATTATCTATTGGATTTACGATAGGCTGTAATGACTGCCTGTCCCTGCCTCGAGCCAGGACTCAGCTATCTTCCAGGGCTACGCAGTCTGCAAAGGAAATGCGGAGCGTTCCAGATCAATGATTTTTTCCTGCCTCCTGCGTAGGTCTGAATATTTAAGACTTTGTTAAGATTATATGTTGGAAACCATCCAAAATCAACAGGGTGAGAACTCAAATTACGGATTTACCAGGGTTTTTTCACCCGTGTGCAATGATTCCAGGACAGCAAATGTGGCGCGCGACACGCCGAACAGGTGAGCGTATGGGATGGGCGGTGGTCCGCCGCTGCGGATGGCATGGATGAAAGCCTGCCACTCGCCGCGATAGCCTTTATCCTGCCGCAGGCCGGTCTGCCCTGTCTGGGAGCGGCCATCCTGCACCATCTCGAGAGTATGAAAGTCTTCGAGCACTGCCACCCGCCCAGCGGCAAACACTTCAATTCGCTCCTTGGAGAAGGACCGGTCCCCGTTAGCCAGGTAGGTCAACACGCCCAAGGAGCCATCCGGGAATTCGAAGGTCAAGACGGCGTTATCTGCACGGTAGCGACCCAGGTCGGGGAGCGCCCGGGTGAAGACAGATACCGGCGGCTCGCCCACCAGGAACGTCAGGAAATCGACGAAGTGACAGCCCTCCCCCAGCAGACGACCCCCGCCTTGTTCGGGATCATGGGTCCAGTGGTCAGGTGGAAGATAGCCGGCATTCACGCGGTAGTTTGCCACCAGGGGCTCCTGGCGCCTGGCGATGAAATCTTTCAGGCGTAGGGCTAACGGTGCAAACCTGCGGTTGAAGCCGACCATTAAGAGGGGATATGGGTTGGGGATTAAGGGGGAATTTCCGCTTTCTAGATTTGATAGTTTTTCGATGGTAGCTTCAATCTCTCCTAGCTGGATCAGGTCGAGTGCCAGCGGCTTCTCGCAGAAGACATGTTTGCCGACAGATAGGGAGGCGATTACCTGCGAAGCGTGCAACGAGTGGCGGGTAAGGATGGCGATGGTGTTGATGGCAGGATCATCGATCAGGGCCATTTCATCGCTGACCGCAACTCGAAATCCAAAGCGCTTTCTGGTATGGGCCGCGCTCAACCCTGAGGCCGAGCAAATCCCGACCATATCCAGCCCGGGCAGGCCTTTCAGCGCTGGCAGCAAGGTCTGGGTGGCAAAGTTCCCGGCACCCAGCACGCCCAGGCGCACCTTATCCGGCCGAATATTCGCGAACGATGTCCCCGTCGAGGGCGAAATCTGGGCAGGCCTGGTATGTTCGACTTCTACGGCTTGATTCGAAGCCGGGTAGGTCAGCACAACTCCAAGGTAATCTTGGTCGCTGCGGCGAGTGATCAGTCGATAGGCCTCCATCGCCTGCTCGATGGAGAAACGGTGAGTGATCAGCTGGCGCACGTCCAGCCGACCATCAGCCAGCAGGTCGACGAAGGCTTCTAGATTACGGCCTTCCGTCCAGCGCACATAGCCTATCGGGTAATCGTGGCCCAGGTCCTCATACGCTGGGTCATAGCGTCCCGGACCATAGGAGCGCGAGTTGACCAGAGTAAGCTCTTTCTCGTAGTAAGCCTTGCGCGGTAGCTCCAGCCCCACCGCTCCCAGCGCCACGACGCGCCCCCGGTCGCGGGAGATGGCCGCTGCCAGCTCGACCGGATCTGAGGTGGGGGTATCGGCGCAGATCAACACGGCGTCACAGCCGCGCCCGCGCGAGAATGCCTGGGCAGCTTCCAGGGCCAGTGGCCGCTCTACAACCTCGATCCCCAGATTTTGGCCGAGCTGCACCCGCCAGGGGTCCAGGTCGATTCCCAGGACCGCACAACCAGCGGCGCGAGCAATACCGCCTGCCAGCAGGCCCAACAGGCCCAGGCCGATCACCGCCAGGCGAGCACCCACCTGCGCTTCCGCCAGGCGGAATCCATGCAAGGCAATCGCCCCCAGGGTGGTGAAGGCGGCCGATTCGAAGTCCACCCCATCGGGCAGCGCGGCCATCAAGCGGCGCGGCACCAGGGCGTACTCGGCGTGCACTGCATACCCGCCGCCGGCGCAAGCCACCCGTTGGCCCACCTGGAAGCCCTCCAGGTGTTTGCCAAGGGCCACGATCGTGCCGGCGGAAGAATAACCCAGCGCCATGGGCTGGTCCAGGCGATTCAAAGCCGCCTCCAGGGCACTGATGGCACCCTCCCGACGGGCCTTGTCCCACGCCTGGCGCGCCAGGTCTGGCCGGGCGCGCGCTTTGCCAAACAGGGATTTCCCGGCAAATTCTACCAGCATGCGCTCGGTCCCCGCAGACACCAAGGAGGCTGCCGTACGCACCAGGGCCATACCCGCCTGCGGCGAGGGCACCGGCACCTCCGCCAGGTAGGTCTTGCCATCGCCCATGTTCTGCAGGACTTGTTTCATGGTACTCGAGGGTCTTGATTGCCTTCCGAGGATACAACACCCCCGGCTTTCGACGCTATCTGCACGCCCAGTATACCGCGAAGTAAAGGATTGATAGAGTGCATCAAGCATCAAAATGTAGTTGTGTGAACTCGGATTTTTGGAGTATTTGGGGCAGGTGATATAATTCACGCACCAATCCCCCGAAAGAGCGCTTATGGATATTCGCGACCAGAGATTCGCCCAGATCATCGTCGATCATTCCACCCAGGTCCGCCCGGGAGACCGGGTTGCGATCACCGCTACACTGGCTGCCGAACCAGCCGTGCGCGCATTGTACGAGCTGGTCCTGGAGCGGGGTGGTCATCCACACCTGCTGTTTGACCTGACCGAACAGGATGAAGCCCTCTATAAGCACGCCAGCGATGCCCAACTGGACTACGTGCCTGCCTTCCACCGCATGGCATTCGAAGAATTCGAGGTGCTGATCAAGATCCGCTCAGAGATTAACACACGAGCATTGAGCGGGGTCGACCCGGCCCGCCAGGCCCGCCGCCAGAAGGCCCTTGCCACCCTGCTCAAGGCGCAGATGGCGCGCGGCGCCGAGAAGAGCCTGCGTTGGATGAGCACCCTGCACCCCACGCCGGCCTACGCCATGGAAGCCGAGATGGGGTTCGAAGAATATCGGGATTTTTTCTACCGGGCTTGCCACGCCGACCTGGATACACCCGATCCAGTGGCTTACTGGCAGGGTGTAGAAACAAACCAGCGCAAGATCGTTGAGCGCATCGAAGGCCACGACCGAGTCGAACTGCGCGGCCCAAACGTCGATCTGAAGCTTTCCATCAGGGGCAGGAATTTCCGCAATGCCAGCGGGCAACATAACCTGCCGGATGGCGAGATCTACACCGGGCCGGTAGAAGAATCGGTCACCGGCTGGGTGCGTTACACCTATCCGGCAATTTACCAGGGACGCATCGTGGAAGGGATCGAGCTGACCTTTGAAGGTGGCCGGGTCGTGCAGGCAACAGCCGCCCGTAACCAGGATTTCCTGCTCCGGATGCTTGAAAGCGACGCCGGAGCGCGCTATGTTGGCGAGTTCGCCATCGGCACCAACTTCGAAATCAACCGCTTCACGCGCAGCATCCTACTGGATGAGAAGATCGGCGGCTCGTTTCACACTGCGTTAGGGGCGGGCTACCCGGAAACAGGTAGCCGCAACCAGAGCGTGATCCACTGGGACATGATCTGCGATCTGCGCCAGGATTCAGAGCTGTGGGTGGACGGCGAGCTGGTTTACAGAAACGGAGCATTTCTGATCTGAGACTGGCAAAACAACGTGCGATCGCCATCGGTGGGAACCCGGATGCCTTGCGCGGTGTATAGGGTGTGAATCTTTTCCTGACCGCAGATGTAATCCATGTTGGTATGTTCGATCATTTATCGGTTGGTGCTGGTTGCGATGGCGCTGGCGGTGCTGTGGGTCCCATTGCCTGCTGCGGCCAAAGGCCCGCCTTCCAAGGTCACCGTCCGTGGGCCGGGCTGGGCAGACGAAATCGAGATCAGCGATCCTGAGGTCTTAGAAGCCTTCTCTTTTTTCCAATTCGAAGACATCAATTTCCCGGTCGAAGCGCCGGCAGATGCGGGCGAAGGGTATGTCATCACCAGGCACATAATCGATCTAGATAAAATGGTTGCATGATACCGGGTTATCTACTACCTTGGTCTCAACGAGGGGCTGGCGTACCTGGAAGGATTGATCGGCCCCAGCTCGACGGAGTTCGACGGGCGGTGGTATCAGGTATCGGCCCAGGGAGATACGATCATGCGGCGCATCATAAACGGCCAGTATCCAGGCGTGATAACTGCTGGAGCCGCCCCAAGGATCCTTTTCCGTCGTGCTCCTGGAGGCGTCTTCGCTCATTAGATCCATGAAACAGTCTCTTAGCACATCTGCAAAATAAAGCCCACAGCCTGGACAAGAGCCGCAGCCGATGATCCTCCTGGCGGCAACAGCGGAACCGGTAAATCCCCACAGTATGGATCAAACACTGGATCGCGTGCTGCTTCTGGATGTATTCCAGAAAGGCGAGCAGGCTTTGGCTGTACTGGCGCATCCCGAATATGAGCTGGCTTCCCTGGGCAGGTTGCTGGAAGCCAGTCCGTGAAACCTGGCTAGAGAAATGCCTGCATACCCCTGCAATTCTCGCTGAAAAGGTGGCCTACTCCAGCAAGCTCTGTCGCTGAATGTCCCACATCTGCCGATAAAGGCCACCTATAGCGAGCAGCTCAGCGTGATGGCCGCGCTCCACCACTCGCCCATTATCCAGCACAAGGATCTCGTCCATGGCCTCCAGGCCGACCAGGCGGTGAGTGATCAGTAGGAGCGAGCGGTTGCGGGTTACGCCTTCAACGGCGCATAACAGGTGATGCTCGGTCAGAGGGTCGAGGTTGGCGGTCGGCTCATCGAGAACCAGGAGTGGGGTCTCCTGCAGGAAGGCGCGAGCGATAGCCAGCCGCTGGCGCTCGCCGGCGCTCAATCGCAAGCCACCCTCTCCGATGTGTGTCTCGTACCCCTCGGGCAGAGAACGTATGAAATCGGACAATTGGGCCAGGCGGACCGCCTGTTCGACCTGCGCTTGCGAGGCGTTGGGTCTACCGAGCAACAGGTTTTCCCGCAGAGTAGCGTTGAAAAGGTGGGTTACCTGGGTTACGACGGTCATTACCTGATACAGGTCTTCAGGCCGGTAGCAACGCAGGTCATATCCATCGATGATAATCGAACCTTCGTCGTACTCCCAGAAGCGCAGCAGCAGATTCACCAACGTGGTCTTGCCCGCTCCGCTCAACCCGGTGATCCCCAGGCGCTTCCCGGGCGGCAAGTCGAAGCTGATGCCATCCAGAGCGTATCTGCCGGCATTCAGCTCTCCTGGTTCACGGCGCGTGCCGACCGGGTAGCGAAATCGCAGGTCTCGAACCAGCAGTTCGAACGCGTGCGGTGCGCGGCACGGCCGGTGTGGCAGGCGGGCTTCCGGCTTGGCGTCAAGGATCTCAAACAACCGTCCGGCAGCTGCCAGGCTGCCGCTTAACACCTGGGAAGCCTGGGAAAGCGGCGCCAGGGCTTCGAAGGCAGCCAGCACACCAAGCGCCAGGGAGGCCAGGTACACCGCCTCGAAGCGCTGATTTTCGCTCAAGAAGACAGCGCAGGTAAGAGTCATTTGCAATCCGAGATTGGTCAACAAGCCAATCAATGCAGCCTGCAGACCGGCAATGTTTCCCAATCGCGACTGCAGCCTACCGAGAGTGGCAGAATGGCGGGCGATCTGCACAGACAGGCGCGACCCTTGCCCGTTGGCGATCAAGTCTGCCATCCCCTGGAGGCCATCAACCAATGTAATCTGCAGCCTGGCGCGGGCTTCTCCAAGTTTTTCAGCCGGTTTCCGGCTCAGACACCCCACCAGCCAGGGCAAGGCCAATCCCGCCAGGATCATGGGAACCAGGGCAGCCCAGGCCAGGGCGGCCTCGATCCGCGATAACGCCGCGAGGACCAATCCACTAACCAGGAGGGCAACCAGGGGCGGCGCCAAGCTGCGGGCGTAAAACCCTTCCAGGTAAGCAACGTCGGCGACGGCCCGGTTGAGCAGATCTCCGCCGCGATAATCGATCAGCCGGGCAGGCGCCAAAGACTCAAGAGAGTGGTAGAACCAGGTGCGCAGGTGGGTCGCCAGCCGCAGCGAGGTCTGGTGGGTGAGCACCCGCTCAAGATAGCGGAAGACCCCGCGACTAAGGCCGAAGGCGCGCACCCCTACGATCGCCACCTGCAAAGCCACAATCGACGATGCCAGCGAGGCTTTCGAGATGATGAAGGCCGAAGCCGCCAGCAGGCCAATACCGCTGGCGATTGTGGCAAAGCCAGCCAGAGCGGATAGCCCAACCCAGCCAGCAAAAGGCCGTGCCAGGCCCAACAGCCGTGGCAAGTTCTTAAGCCGCTTTTCATACCTGTTCTCTCGCAAACCAGAATCATCGGCAATGCCTGAGAACTGGATAGGGGCCAAGTTGGTTGGGCGGATGGCAAACTCGACCTCGCCCAACGACCGTTCAGCGAAGGGCGTATCGAACGGATGGTCATTTCTAACCACGCCGCTGCCCAATGGTGAGGCCCGCCGATCGAAATCCGGCATTGAACGTTTCGTTAACTGACCGGTTTCATCCCCATCAGGCGGCAGCCCATCTCGCAGCGCGTCAGCCATGCGGCTGAACAGCCCTGGCTGGGAAAGCAGCTCTGGGAAGCTCCCCTGCTGTACAATCCGCCCGCCGTCCAGCACCACGATTTGGTCTGCCTTTTGGACAGTGTGCAGGCGATGGGCGACCAACAGCGCTTTCCGGCCCGACAATAAATCCTGGATGGCACACTGGACTTCTGCCTCGCTGCGCGGATCCAGGTTCGCAGTAGCCTCATCCAGGATGAGCAGGGGGGCATCTTTTAGGAAGGCGCGCGCCAGGGCGATGCGGCGGGCCTGCCCGCCGCTCATGCGTGCCCCACGCTCGCCAATCTGGGTATCGTACCCAAGAGGCAAGTCCCGGATGAAGCCATCGGCTTGGGCGCGCTGGGCAGCCTGGACCACCTGTTCAAGGGTGGCTTCCGGCCGCGCCAGGCGGATATTCTCCAACACCGTGCCATGAAACAGGGTAGGCTGTTGCGGCACCCAGGCAACCTGGGCCCGCCAGGCATGGAGATTCAGATTTTGCAGGCATTCGCCGCCCGCCCAGATCCGGCCGCTATCGGGCTCGATGAAGCGCAACAGGAGCGATACAAGGGTGCTCTTGCCGGACCCGCTGGGGCCGACCAGGGCCACAGTTTGTCCTGCCCGGATCTCCAAAGACACCCCATTCAGCGCGCTGCGGGCGCCATCGTAGGCGTAATGAACGTCTTCGAAGCGGATGTCTGAATTGACATCTGGGGAATGGCGAAAGTGGAAGGGCAGGCCAGGCTTGGGTAAGGGTACACGCGGGCGGACATCCTGTAGCTGGAAGATGCGCCGAGCGGCGGCCTCTCCGGCCATGGCGGCATGGAAGCGCGCCCCCAGCAGGCGCAACGGCAGGTAGAACTCCGGCGTCAGTAGCAGCACGAACAGCGCCTGCTCGAAGGCCAGCCTGCCAGCCAGCAAACGCAGCCCGATCTCGACGGCAACTACCGCTGTGGACAGGGTCGCCACCAGCTCCAGTGCCAACGCAGACAGGAAAGTAATCCGCAGCACCCCCATGGTGATCAGGCGGTAGCGCTCTCCAGCCTGGGCAAGCAGATCAGCCTGGTCCCGGCTGCGCCCGAGCAGCTTGAGCGTTGGCAAGCCCTGCAGGATGTCGAGGAAATGGGCGCTCAGGCGGCTCAAGGTGTGCCATTGGCGACGGGTGTGGCCCTGGGAGAGGCCACCGATCAAAGTCATGAAGAGCGGGATCAGCGGGGCTGTGAGTAGCAGCACCACCCCGCTCAACGGGTCGAGGGGCAGGACAACCAGCAAATACGCGAGGGGAACGAGCGCCGCCAGGGCCAGTTGCGGGAGGTACTGGCTGAAATAGGCCTCCAGGGCTTCCACCCCTTCGGAGACGACCTGCACCAGCTCGCCGGTACGCTCCTGACCTACGAATGCCGGCCCCAAGGCGAGCAGGTGGTCGATCAGTTCTTGACGGAGCCTGGCCTTGACTCGCACAGCCCCGCGGGTGGAGACAGATTCTAGGGCCCAGGCCAGAGCTGCGCGCAAGGCAAAGACCCCCAACAGGAGCGCAAACAGGTCACGCAAGTTCGAAACAGGGCTGCCGCCCAGGAAGGCCAGGCTGACCACCTTGCTCAACAGGCGAGCTTGAAGAATGACCAAAACGCCTCCCCCCAGGCCCAGCAGGATGACTGCCACAAACGACCAGCGGATGAAGCGGGCCTGGTCAAGGAGGCGTTTATCGATCTTTAGCGGGTTAATAGGACAGCTTCTCCACCTCACCTACCAGCCGTGTGCGAAAGATCCAGTAGCTCCAGGCCTGGTAGACCAGCACGACGGGTAAGAAGACCAGCGCCACCAGGCTCATCACTTTAAGGGTGTAGGGGCTGGAAGAGGCGTTGTAGATCGTCAGGCTCCATTCCGGGTTCAGGCTTGAGACCATGAGGCGTGGGTACAGGATCATGAACAGGGTTACCAAAGCGAAGGCGATGGAAGAGAGGGTCATGGCGAAGGCCCAGCCTTCCCTGCGCTGGCGCAGGAAATAGCCGCAGAGCAAGATGGCTGCCATACCGGCAAGCGGCACCGCACCTGGGTTGACTCCCAGGCGGGACAGGATATCGGTGGCGAAGTAGGTGGCAACCAGGAAGGCAGCCAGGACCAGGACAACCGGCAGCCACAACCGGCGGGCAGCCCGGCGGGCGGCTTCCAGGAGATCGGCGTTGGTCTTCAAGGACAGGAAGATAGCGCCATGCAGGGCAAAGGTGAGCACGGTGGCGATTCCCGCCAACAGGGCATAGGGGTTGAGCAGGTCGAAGAAGCTGCCGGCGAAGTTCATTTGGGCGTCGATTGGCACGCCCCGCACCAGGTTGGCGAAGGCCACCCCCAGCAAGAGGGCCGACGCCAAACTGCCGGCGAAGATGGTCCAGTCCCATGCCTGCCGCCAACGCCGGGCTTCCAGCTTGCTGCGAAATTCAAGCGCCACACCTCGCCCAATCAGAGCCAGGAGCAGCAAGAACAAGGCCAGGTAGAATCCGCTGAATAGGGTCGCGTACCAGTGCGGGAAGGCCGCAAAGGTCGCTCCGCCGGCAGTAATCAGCCAGACTTCGTTGCCATCCCAATGAGGACCAATGGTGTTGATCATCAAGCGGCGCTTGCGGTCGACCTCGATCAGGTCTGGGTCTTTGCTCAAGAAGGGCAGCAGGATGCCCACGCCGAAGTCAAAGCCTTCCAGCAAGAAGAAGCCGACGTACAAAACGGCGATCAGAATAAACCACAGCGTGTTCAGGTTCATGAGGACCTCCCCGCGACGGCGCCATGCGGACCAGACAATGAGGGATATTGGTCTTCTGCCTCCTGGGGGAGGGGTACTTCAGTCAGAGGCGGTACAGCCCTGGCAAAGCGCACCAGCAAGAAGACGTCGACCGCCATCAACAGGCCATACACACCGGTAAAGCCCACCAGGGAGGCCAACACCATCCCAGTGGAGATGGTCGGGGAGACCGCCTGGTCGACCTTCATCAGGCCATATACAACCCACGGCAGGCGACCCATCTCGGTCAGCAGCCATCCGGCGGTATTCGCCAGGTAAGGCAAGAAGATGGCCCAGGTATAAAGCCGCAGCACTGCGAGACGACGTTCGAAGACCTCCCCCATCGCCACGAAGACGGCATACATCCCCAGCAACAGCAACAATACCCCCGCGCCCACCATGATCCGGAAGCTCCAGTAGGTCACTGCCACCGGTGGGATATAGTCTCCCGGGCCGTAGGTCGCTTCGTATTCGGCCTGCAAGTCGTAGATGCCTTTCACTTCACCGCTAAGCTGGTTATAGGCCAGCAGGCTGAGTAAGCGCGGCAGGCGTATGGAAAAGACCTCCCGGCGCTGGGTGAGATCCCCGATGGTGATGATGGAGAATGAAGCCGGGTCTTCGGTCTGCCAGAGTGCCTCGGCAGCCGCCATTTTCATCGGCTGCACGCGCACCATCTCCTGGGCCTGACTGTGGCCATTGAGCGCCAGCAGCACGGCAGCCATGGCGCCCACGATGGCGGCGATCTGGAAAGAACGCCGAAAGAAGGTCGCCTGCTGCTGCCGAGCCAGGTGGTAGGTGCTGATGCCCATTACGAAGAACGCCGCGGTGGTGAAGCCCGCCATCACGGTATGCGGAAACTGCACCAGCAGGTTGGGATTCAGCAGCAGGGCGAAGAAATCCACCATCTCCGCCCGGCCCTCACGGATGACGTATCCAACCGGCTCCTGCATAAAAGAGTTAGCCGCCAGGATCCACAGGGCCGAAAGGTTGGAGCCGATCGCCACCATCCAGATGGCGACGGCGTGCAAACCCTTGGGCAGGCGATCCCAGCCGAAAAGCCAGATCCCGAGAAAGGTCGATTCCAGGAAGAAGGCCAGCAAGGCTTCAATCGCCAGAGGCGCGCCGAATACGTCGCCTACGAAACGCGAGTACTCCGACCAGTTCATACCAAACTGGAACTCCAGCACGATGCCGGTAACCACCCCCATGGCGAAATTTATCAGGAACAACTTCCCCCAAAAGCGGGCCATATCCTTGTAGATTTCCCTACCACTGCGAACGTAGAGGGTTTCCATGATGGCGACGATGACGGACAGGCCCAAGGTGAGCGGCACGAAGAAGAAGTGGTATATGGTTGTGATGGCGAATTGCATTCTGGAAAGAATGATTGGATCCATGCAGACCTCCTGACCCACCCGGCAATACGATCTAAGCCAATTATATCACTCAGTTATCTTGTTTCAGGCGCGCCAGAAGCCGCGCCGCACCGGGCGCACCTCTTCGGCGGTCACAAATGCGCTGGAGTCAATCTCATTCACAATCTGGCGGACTCGAGGAACATTACGGCGCAGGACGTTGCAGTCCAACATGGTGACCGTCCCATCTCGCCCGCGAGCGGCGATCTCGGTGACGGCAAAACCTTCGGCCCGCACGCGCTCGGCAATGGCAGTCCCAAGGCGCGGGCTGACGATGCGCAGCGATACATGCCCGATCGCCAGGCGCTCTTCGATCAACATACCCACGACATTGCCGGTAGCGAAGCCGGCCGCGTAGCCAATCAGATTGAGCGGGTTGGTAAGGTCCTTCAGCACCGAGCTAATTGCCAGGACGAAGATCATGGCCTGGCAAAAACCCAAAGCCCAGGCCAGCGCTTTGCGACCACGCATCACTACCAGGAGGCGCAGGGTATCCAGGCTCATGTCCCCCACACGCAAAATGAAGATCAGGCCTGCTTCCAGCAAGGCCTGCGGCACGAACAGACTTTCCATATGCTTATTCCTTGGTTTTTTCGGGGATGCGGGCAGCCTGCATCACAGGCAGGTAGAGGCGCTCGCAGTACTCCTTGAGCATACGCCGGGTGCTGAACTGGGGCGCCAGGGTGCGGATAGACTCCTTACAGCGAGCGATCCAGTCACCCGGAAGACCATCGGCAGATCGCTCCCGATAATAGAGCGGGACGATCTCATTTTCCAGAATGAAGTACAGGCTTTCAGCGTCGTTCTGGTCCTGCAGGTCGGGGTTTTCGTAGTCCACGTCGTCCCCGATGGCCCACCCATTTTGTCCATTATAAGCCTCCCGCCACCAGCCATCCAATACGGAGAAGTTGAGTACTCCATTGAGAGCAGCCTTCTGCCCGGAGGTGCCTGAAGCCTCGTGGGGCCGGCGGGGCGTGTTCAACCACACGTCCACTCCCTGGATCAGGTAGCGAGCGAGGTTCATGTCGTAGTCTTCCAGGAATACCAGACGCCCACCGTAATCAGCGCGCTTGACGACCCGATACACATCCTGGATCAGCTTCTTGCCGGCATCGTGGTCGGGATGGGACTTGCCAGCAAATATGATCTGCACCGGCTGCTCGGGATGGTTGACTATGTTGAGCAGTCGCTCCACGTCGTGCAGCACCAGGCTGGCGCGTTTATAGGGCGCAAAACGGCGGGCGAAACCGATGGTCAACATGTAAGGATCAAGCAGCGCACCGGAGGCCACCACCTGTATCGGGTGGACCCGGTTCGTGCGCCACATCTGGCGGGCACGCTCGCGCATGTAAGCCACCAGCTTGCGCTTCAGGTGACGGCGCACGGCCCATAACTGGTCATCGGGGATGTTGACGACCGAATCCCATAGCTCCGGGTCGTCGAGGTGCGCCTGCCAATCTGGACCTAGATAGCGATCGAACAGGTGGCGCAGCCGCCGCGCCAGCCAGGTGGTGGTGTGGACCCCGTTGGTGATGGGAGTGATAGGCACCTCGTCTTCATTACGGTCGGGCCACAAGGAATGCCACATCTTGCGCGCCACCCGACCGTGCAGCTCGGAGACCGCGTTGCGATTGTCCGAGTAACGCAAGGCCAGTGCCGGCATGCTGAAGGTATCTCCCCAGGGCTGGACCTGGCTCCCCAGGTCGATAAACGCAGCGCGGTCTATTCCGAGCTCCACCCAGTAATGGGAGAAATACTTGTCGATCAGCCAGAGCGGGAATTCGTCCTGCCCTGCAGGGACCGGGGTGTGGGTGGTGAAGGCGTTCGATTCGGTCACCCGATGCAGGGCCTGCGTGAAGGGATGCCCAGACGCCACCAACTCCCGGCAGCGCTCCAGGATCAGGAAGGCGCAATGGCCCTCGTTCATGTGCCAGACGCTGGGGTTAAAGCCCAGGCTGCGCAAGGCGCGCACCCCGCCGATGCCCAGAAGCATCTCCTGGGAGACGCGCAGCTCCGGGTCGCTAGTGTACAGGCGGGCGGAGAGAGCCCGGTCTGCGGGGGTGTTGCCTTCCACGTCGGTGTCCAGCAGGTAGAGCGGCACCCGTCCGACGTGGATCTCCCACAAGCGGGCTACTACATCACGCCCGGGCAGCTCCACCGAAATGGTGAGCGGCTCGCCATCCTCGTTCAACAACGGCAAGACCGGCAGCTCGTCCAGCGGGTGGCGAGTGTAGATGGTCTCCTGCCAGCCGTCCTCGGTAATGCGCTGGGTGAAATATCCCTCGGTGTAAAAGAAGCCAACCGCCACCAGGGGCAGGCCCAGGTCGCTGGCTTCCTTGAGGTGGTCGCCGGAGAGTATGCCCAGCCCGCCGGCATAGATGGGCAGGCTCTCGTGCAGGCCGAACTCCATGGAGAAGTAGGCGATGGGTTGGTTGCGCAGCTCCGGGTACTTCCTGGCAAACCAGGGGGCCTCCTCCAGCATGTATTCGTCGTAGGCGTCGATGACCCGGTCGTAGAAGTCCAGGTGATAGCGGTTGTTGGTGACGGCATTAAGGCGGGCGCGCTCCACCTGGCGCAGGAAACGCACCGGGTTATGATATGCCCGCTCCCAGAGCTGGGCGTCGATGCGTGACAGCAGGCGCTGAGAGTCCGGGTTCCAGGTGAACCACAGGTTATAGGCCAGGTCGGCCAGGCGAGAAATGCGGCGCGGTAGGCTGAAGTGGTTGGGGATGTCTGCGCGGAATAAATTCATAAGCCCGATACACCGATAACTCAGGTAGCAACGGGAATTAAGTTTACCACAGGGGAGGAAGAAAATTATGGCTGGATTAAGTAATCGAACTAAGAAAGCCGGGCTTTATCGTCGAGCCCGGCTCCAGGAGGAGGATAATCAAGGCATTGGTACCGACAGCCTAACGGTGCCAAACGATACCCCAATTGTCGGTCAGGGTGTTGGTATCCGGGTCGTACTCAAACGTACCGGTGGTAGAACCTAAGAATCCCTTCTTTGGGCCACCCAGGCACCAAATATTAAATACAACAGTCAGGGTGTCATCCTCGATGGCACCCCAGCCGCGCAGCCTGGCGGGGTAGAGCCTTTTGCTTCCCACTGGGCTGCAGACGGAAGCGCCTCTATCCATGTAAGTGACGGGATGCTTTACATGGCTGCCTCACACTGTCATCCATTGGCTGCTCCCATCATAGGTGTCTACGCTGACCCATCTCCCCACGAAGGGATTCTGGGCGGCAAGCACCGCCGGAGCGAGCCCCATCAAGGGGAGCAAAACCATCACGATGCTGATTGCTTTCCACCCGGTGAACATGATAGACCTCCTTAATCATTCATCGAGGCGTAAAAATGAGCTCGATCGCTGCCCTCAGAAATGCCCCCCAACCCTCTGGCTTCTCGGCTGCCCACGTGAGACCATCTGCGTCATCAATTTGAATATAGCAGAAAAAAATAAAGTCAATAAGTTGTAAGGATTTTCCACTCCTCTCATTCAATCCAAAACGTGGCACTTTCAGGAATAACAGGTAGAATATGCTATATGGTATAAAAGATTATGCGGCAAGCCTACAAGTTCAAACAGATTGCGGCGTTGCTCAGCATTACTGCGAGTCGCCTCCCCTGACCCCTATCCCCTGCTCTTGCCATGCCCCCCACCATACAACTCTTCATCACCTGCCTGCTGGACACCTTCTACCCGGGAGTGGGCCAGGCGGTGGTCAACGTGCTGCGAAGAGCCGGCGCACGGGTGGATTTTCAACCCGGACAGACCTGCTGCGGCCAGCCGGCCTTCAACGCCGGCCTGCGCGAGCAGGCGCGACCGATGGCGCAGCACACCATCCGGACATTCGAGGCGGCGCCCGGCCCGGTAGTGGTACCCTCCGGATCGTGTGCCGCCATGTTGCGTCACGGCTACCTGGAGTTGTTCGACAACGACCAGGCCTGGCTGCAGCGCGCCCGCGACCTGGCGAAAAGGACCTACGAGCTCAGCGAGTACCTGGTGGACGAGCTGGGGGTTACGGAGCTTGGGGCTTACTACCCCGGCCGGCTGGCCTACCACGCTTCCTGCCACCTGCTGCGTGAGCTGGGCGTCGACCATCAGCCACAGGCGCTGCTGGCGGGGATTCGGGATGCCGAGCTGGTAGAGCTACCCGGAAGCCAGGAATGCTGCGGCTTCGGAGGGGTGTTCTCGGTCGAGCATCCCGAGCTCTCGGCCGCCATGCTGGAACGCAAGCTCGCCAACCTGCATGCCAGCGGGGCCGACCTGCTGGTGGCCTGCGACGCGGGATGCATCACCCACATCAATGGCGGGCTGCAGCGGCGCGGCCTGCCGCGGCGGGCCGTGCACCTGGCCCAGCTACTGGACCACATCTGATAAAGCCCTCCCAGACTCCATACATGGAGATACATTACCCCCACCATGAGCCATACACTGCGCGCCCATATCCGACACGCCCTGGCAAACGCCAACCTGCAGGACGCCCTGGACGCCAACGCCGAACGGCGTTTCAAGGCCCGCCAGGAGGCCTACGCCTCGCTGCCCGAAGGTTGGTCGACTATGCGCAAACGGGCCCACCAGGTGCGGGCCGAGACCATCGCCAATCTGGAGCGCTACCTGGAGCAGTTCATTGCCCGGGCGCAGGCCAACGGTATGATTGTCCACCAGGCAATTGACGCCGCCCAGGCAGTGGGACTGGTGCTGCAGATCGCGGCCAGACACGAGGCCCATTTAGTGGCCAAGTCAAAGTCCATGATCAGCGAGGAGATCGAGCTCAACCCGGCTCTGGAAGCAGCCGGGCTGAAGGTGGTCGAGACCGACCTGGGAGAATGGATCGTGCAGTTGCGCGGCGAACGGCCAGCGCACATCATCACCCCGGCAGTGCACCTGAAGCGGGCTGAGGTAGGCCGGACCTTCCACCAGGCGCTGGGCATCCCACTGACCGAAGAAATCCCGGCGCTGGTGGCGGCTGCCCGCCAGGCCCTGCGGCAGGTCTTCCTGGAAGCCGAGATCGGACTGTCGGGGGTCAACTTTGGGGTGGCAGAGAGCGGTACGCTGTGCATCGTCACCAACGAGGGCAACGGGCGCATGGTGACCTCTCTGCCGCCCGCCCACATCGCCCTGATGGGCGTGGAACGATTGGTCCCAACCCTGGACGATCTGGCGCTGATGTTGTACCTGCTGCCGCGCTCGGCCACCGGACAGAAGCTCTCGGTCTACACCAGCCTGATCCACAGCCCGCGCCGTCCAGGCGAGCCAGACGGGCCCGGTGAACGCCACCTGATCCTGGTGGACAATGGCCGGCTGGCGATGCGTGCTTCTCCATTGGCGGAGGCGCTGTACTGTATCCGCTGCGGAGCCTGCCTGAACGCCTGCCCGGTATTCCGCGAGATGGGCGGACACGCCTACGTAGGCCGGCGTGGCCAGACCAGCGCTTATGCGGGGCCGATTGGGTCGGTGATCTCGCCCGGGCTCTTCGGGCAGGGCGAGTTCGGCTGGCTGGCGCGCGCCTCCAGCCTGTGTGGGGCCTGCCGGGAGGCTTGCCCGGTGGATATCGATCTACCCAAGCTGCTGCTACGGGTGCGGGCCGGTGGGGTCGCGGCGGGTAAAGCTGGAGTCGAGAGACACGTGCCGTGGAGCCTGGCAACCGGATTGCGGTTGTTCACCTGGCTGGCTACCCATGCGCGCATGTTTGGCCTGACGCAGCGGGCAGCCGGCCTAGCCAGCAGGGCAGTGCCCGCCAGGGAGGGCTGGCTACGGCTGCCCGCCTTCACAGGTTGGGGATTCAGCAAGGACCTCCCGCGCCCGGCCATCAAGCCCTTTCGCTCGCGCTGGGCGGCTATGGCGGATGGATCCACAATCGATGCTCAACCGGTGGTGGCAACCACCCACCCGGTTCACGCTCCAGGCGCCGACTATTCATTGCAGCCAATCCCGAAGAAGATGCTGATGGAGCGCTTCGCCGGTGAGTGGCGAGCGCTGGGCGGAGGGTTCAGCGCCTGCCGCACAACAGAGCTGCAGAGAGTGGTGGCGAGGCTATTGGAGTCCTATGGCGCCAACGAGCTGCTGGTGTGGGAACAGGGCCTACCCCGGGGGCTGCTGGAAGCGCTGCAAGCCGCCGGATTCATCGTCCACAGACCTGATTATCCACAAGAAAAAAGCCTCCTGGCCGCCGCCCACGCCGGGCTGACCGGCGCGCTGGCGGCGGTCGCCGAGAGCGGGACGCTGGTCCTGGCAGGTGGGCAAGGCCGCCCGATGGCAGCCTCCCTGCTGCCGGAGACGCACATTGTAATCTTGCGGATGGGGGAGGTCTGCGCCAGCCTGACGCAGGCTCTGCGCCTGCCCGAGGTGCGCCAGGCCAGCGCGGCCGTGCTGATCAGCGGGCCGTCGCGCACCGCAGACATCGAAATGACCCTGACCATCGGGGTGCACGGCCCACGCCAGGCGCACGTGGTCTGCGTGACGGATTAATAAGCCCTGCTAACCAATTGCTATACATTACTAACCAGGAAATATCCAACGCAAATTCCGCGAAAAGGACAAATTTCGCGAATATTTCCTGTAAAAGAATGCGCGTAATTCATTCTGTTCGTGTAATTCGTCTTGACTCTTTCTTGACTATTCCTTGTGCTGAGCCGGCTGACTTAAAGGGGCGTATCAGCCGAGCAAGCCGCGGCGGAAGAACCAGATGGTGATAAAGACTGCCACCAGGAGTGCCAACAGGGCGAAGGGCAAGCAAATCAATGAGCGCCCACTCTCCACTGGGGCCTGGGTGGGCAAGAAGACAGGCTGGGTGGGCAGGAATGAGGTCTGTAAAGCGGTGGGCAGGGGGAAGAAAGTTGGGCTGGGGAGGGGAGGGAAGGTCGGCAGAGGGAAGGTGGGGAGCGGGACCAGGGTGAAGGTGGGTGTGGGCGAGGGTGGACCGCCGCCGTCGGCAGCCGCCCGCTGCGGCATGACAGACAGCCCGATCAATACCGCCGTCAGCAGCAGCCACGGCAGGAGCCGGAGTATCAGGGTCGGACCTGAGAACTGTTTCACGTCTGATAAATTCTCCCTGGGTGGCACCATTTTCAAAATCCTCAAACTCATTTTACCCTATGATGACGTTGAGAATCGACGGATATATTTACTATATATCAACACGTATTGCGAATGGATATGAATATTCCATCGATTTTTGTTCATAAGTCGCAAGCTGTCCGATGATTGGTCTCTTGTATGCCATCCTGAGCAATGCGAAGGATCTCAACCACCACCATAGAAGAGATCCTTCGTCGCAAAGATCGCTCCTCAGGATGACAATCTCATTGCTCAGAATGATATTGACCAGAAATGAATGTCATGTATTTCAAAGATGGTAACTGGATTTCGCAAGGATAAGAGACTTTGTTAATTCAATGGGCGCAAGGCCAGGCCATAAAGCAATCCGAGGACAAGCATTTCGGCCAATCCGGCGATGGCGGTATACAGCAGACTCCCGACCGGAACAGCGAACATCATCCACTGTGAAGCGACAGACATGATGACTCGGAAGAACCAGGCCAGGAAAGCAAAACTCAATCCTTTCACGATCCCCAACTCACCGGGCAGGCTTTTATAAAGGACCAGAAATACGCCTGCCATGACAAACCCATAAGCGATGTCAATCAAAACCCCGGCTGGGACATTGATGGATGTTCGAGCAATAGGCTTATAGATGGCGTAAAGTCGAGTTGCCAGAGGGTTGGCGTTGATTATGCCGTCCATAATGCCGAAAAGGATTCCACTGACAATGCTGATGATGATATACATGGTTGTCATAGTAAAGTTTTTCCCTCAAAGCCCTTAATGATACACTGGCATTGTCCCTGGCGAAAATTTGCTCAGTCTGTTGGAAGAGACCAATCATAATAAACGCCAGACTGTCAGTAATCGTGGCAAAATCTGCCTGAAGCTTGTCAAAATCAGCAGGAAAAGCCTGGCAAGACAGTATATAGATCCCTCTTTCGCGTTCCACCCAAAGGTCGCGCAGCTGGATCCAGGGTTCGCCGAGCGGCTGGCGATATACTTTCTCCAGCGCCGGGAGGGCGCCGAGGGTAGTGCGGCTTTCAGAGACCTCATCGAGCGGTGGTGGCATCTCAGCATAGGTCTGGTGAAAGAGCTCCTCAAGGCTGGCGTTTGGCGGCAGTGTCTTCTTTAGAAGGTGCACAGCGACCGTGTACTTCTCCCAGGGAGTCGAGCTGTCGGGATCCACCACGATCGCGATCTCCTGAGCGTTGAAACGCCTGTCCTGCCCCAGGTCCTGTCCGGGGAAGACCTGGTCGATGGTCTGCCATCCAGGTGGATAATCGAAGGAGATCTCCTCACTTTCGAAACGCCTCGCCTGCTGGCCAGCCTGCGAGCAGGCCAGCGCGGCCAACGCTAACGGACTAACCCACCTGTAGGCCACCATCGCAGCACGGCGCAGCCCACACAGGCAGGCTCCCCACGGCTTCATATCGCCACCTCTCCTCCCCCACGACAGTCTGCTTATGTCAATATTGGTTTAAATCCTGGGCGCTGTCCAACCGGCCTGAATGATCAGCCTACCTCTCGGAGAGCGGCCAGTTGGGCAGCACATCGACCTCCAGCCCATCACGGTGGCCAGCGGCGAAGCGGTAGTAGCCCGCCCCGGCCACCATGGCGGCGTTATCGGTGCACAACCAGATGGGCGGGATGTGCACCCGGGAGGTCGAGCGGGCGTGGATCGACTGGCGTAGGGTTAGGTTGGCTGAGACGCCGCCTACCACCAGGATATCGTGCACCTTGAAGGTTTGGGCTGCCTTTAGGGCCTTGCCCACCAGAACGTCGACCACAGCCGCCTGGAAGCTGGCAGCCAGGTCAGCCACCGGCAGGGGCTGGCCGCGCTGCTGGATGCGCTGCACCTCGCGCAGGACCGCGGTTTTCAACCCGCTGAAGGAGAAGTCCCAGGTATCCTCCAGCCAGGCGCGGGGGAAATCGAAGGCGCGCGGATTGCCCTTATCGGCGGCGTTTTGAATGGCCGGCCCCCCGGGATATTCCAACCCGAGCAGACGGGCCACCTTATCGAAGGCCTCGCCGGCGGCATCGTCCAGGGTAGCCCCCAGCCTGCGATAGGTCAGGTGGCCTTCCATCAGGACCAGCTCGGTATGGCCGCCCGAGACGACCAGCGCCAGGATGGGGAATTCAGGCTCGGGTTCCGGCTGTCCATCCTGGCTGTAGAGCCAGGCCGAGTACAAGTGCGCTTCCAGGTGGTTGATGCCCACCAGCGGCAGGCCTCCGGCCAACGCCAGCCCCTTGGCCATGTTCACCCCGACCGCCAGCGAGCCCGGCAGGCCCGGGCCGCGCGTGACGGCGATGGCGTCCACCTCAGCCAGGTGAATGTGGGCCTGCTGCAGGGCCTGCTCGACCACCGGGTAGATGGTCAGGATATGCTGGCGGGAGGCCACCTCCGGGAAGACACCTCCATACCTGGCATGCAGGTCGATCTGGGAAGCCACGATGTTGGACAATATCAGGCGCCCGTCCTCCACCACCGCAGCGGCGGTCTCGTCGCAGGAGGTCTCGACACCCAGCAGGCGCGCCGGGGGGAGTCCGCTGCCAGGTGCGTCGGGGCTGCGGTTTTCCTGAATTGGAATGGCGGATTTGGCTGGCATGGTCCGACCCAGGTCGATTCTAAGTCTTGCGAGGTCGAAGCGGCAGGACCAGGTCCAGCGGGTATTCGGCCAGGACTTCAATCATACCGTCAGGGCGCACCCAGACGGTGTCCTCCAGCCGCATCCCCATGCCGCGCTCCGGGTAATACAGCCCGGGTTCGACGGTGACCACCGTGCCGGGCAGCAGGCGGTCTTCGGCGGAAGCATTGCGCCCGAACCAGGGTCGCTCGTGCACGTGGAGACCGACGCCATGCCCCAGGCTGTGCACGTAGCCGTCGGTGGTCTGCGGGTTCTCGAGGACGGTGGGGTGGCCGCGCGCCTGGAAGAGCTCGCAGGTGCGCTGCTGGTACTCCGGACAGTGCTGGCCGGCCTGGAGCGCGGCCCTCATTTCCTTGTAGACCGCCAGAACGTCCTCATAGAGCGCCTGCACCGGCTCGGGGGCGTAGCCCAGACACCAGGTGCGGGTCAGGTCAAAGTAATAGCCTCCCCCGGCCTCGCAGGGAGTGATGTCGAAGACGATGGTATGACCCATCCGCAGCGGATCGCCGTCGGTGCCGCTGCTGTGGGGAACGCCGGCATCGCGCCCGATGGCAAATATCACCCCGGAAGGGGCTTCGGCTTCTCGCTCGGCCAGCCATAGATAGATGCGGCGCTTGACGTCGCCGACGGTCAGCGGCGAGCCATCCGCCTGGACGAGCATCTCTCCGTCTGCCCGATGGGAGGCCAGGTACTCTGCCACCAGGCTGACCACTTCCGTAGTGACTTTTCCCATGGCCCGGATGCGCTCGATTTCGCCGGCATCCTTGGTCATCATGGCCAGCAGCAAGGTGGCGTCGTCCAGCTCTCCAACGAACTCCAGTTCCGGCGCGAGCTGCCGCACGGCGTTGAACACGGCGTAGGACATACCGGCCTCTGCCAGGCCGTACAGGGCTACCCGTCCGGAGGCGAGGCCCAGGTCGGCGAGCATGCGCTGATAGCGCATAGCGGCGGCCTGCACACGGTCGCCGCCGGCCTGCTCGAGCAGCTCGGTCAGGCGATAGGCGCCCAAATCATGCGTCTCCAGGCCGCTGCGGGCGGCTTCGTCGCGCTCCATCGGGGTGCAGAACAGCACAGGGTCGGCGCTGCGCAGCTTGATCAGGTCGGCGTGGGTCAGGTGACCCCCGCCGGTGAAGTAAACCATGGCGGGATTGTGGTCGCCCTTGCCGGTTACCAGCAGGGCGTCCAATCCGCGCTCCTCCATCAACGCATCTAAATCAGATTTCATAAGCTTTAATCCTAATGTTCCAAATACTCCGAATGTACCTAATCAAGATTATATTGTTGTATTTATTATTCGTGCAAATTGAACTCTTCTGCCACCGAAATTGATGACGATTGCCAAAGGTAATCCGGAAGCTTTCATGAATAGGCCTGTTGTCTATGAATCGGTGCAATATCAGTCACGGCTTTCAATTCAAGTATGATTCGACCATCAACAATTTGATCCAAGATATGTCCACCAACCTTCTCCCCTTTGTAGAAAACCGGGATATTTTTCTGTGTCTCGACCTGATGCCCTTGGTTTATTAATTCTTTAGTCATCGCGTCCTCATAGACCGTCCACAAATCCAGGTCCTAATTCGTTGTGGACAGTTCGCGTTGAGAATCTCTTTTTATTCCTGAACCGCCTGGCTGATGGCCGAAAGCAGGGCAGAATCCTGCTCGGGAAGCACGGTGCGCGGGTCGAAGACCAGGCGATCAACCAGTGTACGGGCGATGACAGGCGGCGTGGAGCGGCGCAGGCGGGCGTGCAGGCGCTCTGGCCGGTGCACGTCGAGCGCCAGCAGCCAGGTGGGCAGCGTCTCCTCCGGCAGGCTGCCCCCGCCCACCGTGGACTGGCCGGGGATGGCCGCGCCCATGCCCAGCGCGGCGGCCCAGGCTACAGCGCGGGCCTGCAATCCATCCAATGGGGCGGCGATCATGCGCCAGATGGGTATTTCACGCTCGGCCTGGTCCTTGAGATAGTGCAACAGGGTGGCGGACAAGGCAGCCAGGCACAGCTTGTCGGCGCGCAGTGCGCGCGCCAGCGGGTGCTTGCGCAGGCGGGCGACCAGATCAGCCCTGCCCACCAGGATGCCGGCCTGCGGCCCTCCCAGCAGCTTGTCTCCGGAGAAGCACACCAGGTCGGTCCCGGCTTGCAGCGATTCCTGCACCATCGGCTCGTGACCCAACCCATAGCGGGCGGTATCCAGCAGGGCGCCGGAGCCCAGGTCATCGACCACCGGCAGGCCGGCGCGGTGGGCTACCTGGACGATCTGCTCAAGGCCAGGCTCGCTGGTGAAGCCAGTGATGCGGAAATTCGAACGGTGGGCGCGCAGGAACAGGGCCGGCTTGCTTTCCAGGGCCTGCTCGTAGTCCGAGAGATGCACGCGGTTGGTCGTGCCGACCTCGATCAGGCGGGCGCCCGACTGGGCCATCACCTCTGGCACGCGGAAGCCGCCGCCGATCTCGACCAACTGCGAGCGGGCGATCACCACCCCGCGCCGGCGGGCCAGGGCGGTGAGCGCCAGCAGCACCGCGGCGGCGTTGTTGTTCACCACCAGGGCCGCCTCGGCTCCGCTCAGGCGGGTAAGCAGCGCCTCGGCGTGCACCAGGCGTGAGCCGCGTTTGCCGGCTTCCAGGTCGTATTCCAGGTTCGAATAGCCCAGCGCCACAGACTGTGCAGCAGAAAGCGCTGCCTGGCTGAGCGGCGCCCGGCCAAGGTTGGTATGCAGGATCACTCCGCTGGCGTTGATCACGGGCAGCAGGGTGGGTCTCGTCCAGCCTGCCAGCAGGAGGGCGGCCCTTTCCAGCAGGAACTCATCTCCAGGGACCTCGCCTTTGGACGGGTAATTCCGGCGGGCTTCTTCCAGGGCCTCCCGCAGGGCGTCCAGGGTGAGCGGGCGGCCATAGGCCACCAGCCAGGTCTCCACCTGCGGCGCCTGCAGCAGGCGATCGACCGAAGGCAGGCTGCGCAGCCCTTTCATTCCCGGTCGGGCTTCCACTGGCTGCGCTCGCGCAGGCGCAGCAGCCACTCGACCAGCACCAGACCCACCAGCAGCAGCAATGCCAGGGAGGGGGTTAGCACGCGGCCGATCTGCAGCCAGGCCAGGGTTGGGAAGTAGATGCCGGCCCACAGCGCCTGGCGCACCACAACGCCGGGGGTGGCTGGCGGCGTCCCCGGGAAGCGCCGGTTCAGATATGCCGCCGCCGGCAGGGCGCTGCCGGTGAGCGCCAATACGCCGAAGAAGAAGAACAACCAGCGGGGGCCCACGGTGGGCAGGGTATACAACACCAGGAAAACCAGCCCACCCCAGCCGAAGAGCGCCAGCAGGAGCGCCGCAGGCAGGAATGTGGAGACGGGTGGCGAGGAATGGGTGTCCATGGATGGTCCGAAGGCGATTTAGAGCTCTTCGACCTGGGCCTTGAGGCGCAGCAAGCCGGTTTTGATGTCTTCCAGGCCGGCCTCGGCTTCGATCAGCTTGCCGCGTTCGGCGCGCACGAAGCGGGTGTAGGGCGCGATGGCGCCGTGGATGGCATTCAAGCTGCGCTCGATCTCTTTTTCGAACTGGCCCTTCAGAGAGCGCACCAGGTTCTCTCTCAAGGCGGCGATCTTGAGACGCATCTCGCGCTTGGCCTGGCGGCGGCGAGCCGGGATGACGAAGAAACCCAGGGCTGCCACCAGGCTGGCCAGTAGCACCCCGGTTACGTCGGCGGCGACCGTGGTGGCCAGGGCGTAGACCAGCGTGCCCAAGCCGACGGCGCCCACCTCCAGGGCCGCGGCAGCCGCCACGGCGGTCTGGGCAGCCTGGGCGATGGACTCGGCCTCGCGGGCGCGGTCGTAGGTCTCCACTACGCGCTGGGTCTCGCGGCCCACCCCCTCGATCAGCCGCTGGCGATCGTGATGAAAGCTGCCCAGGCCCACACCGCCCACGATGCGCTCCTGGTGCTGGCGGCGGCGCTCGGCCAGGTGCTCCATCACCGCCTGCCACTGACGCAGGTCGGCATCCACCAGCCAGTCGATCAGATCGCCCACCCTGGCCTCGATGCGTTGGGGCACGTCGGCGATCACCCGGCGAGAGAACTCCGTCTGGATGCGGGCCTTGTTCAGCAGGTCGAAGACCCGCTCCAGGCGCAGGGTCTCGTCGAAGTAGTCTTGCCCGCGCTGCTCCATCTCGAAGAGCAGGTTTTCGACGTCGGCCATGCGGAAATTGAAGTCGCGCTGCATGTCCTCCCGGTACAAGCCGAGCTGGGATTCCACGTCTGCCAGGGTGCTCACGTCGGCCGCCAGCAGCTCCAAGCGGGAAGCAGCGGCCCCCTGGTACTTTTCCGCCAGATGCAGGCCTACCCCCAGCGGGTTGAGTAACTTCAGTCGTATGCGGCCGATCTCGTCCAGCGTATCGTGGATGAACTGCTCGAGCGGCCCGAAACCGCTGGCATTCCACAGCTCAGGCTCACCCTGCTTGGCCCGCAGGGCCTGCCGGGCGCTCACCGGGAAGATCTCCGGCCGCAGGTCGAAGAGAGCGTGCATGTTCTCTGCTATGAAATTAACGATCTTGTCGCGGTCTGCGGCGCTCTGCAGCAAGTCGACCTTATTGAGCACCACCACCACCTTCTTACCCCACTCCTGGATGCGCTCCAGGAAGAGGCGCTCGCTCTCGGTGAAGGGGCGGTCGGCGGAGGTAATGAAGCACACCAGGTCGGAGCGGGGCACGAATTGGGAGGTGATGACCTCGTGCTGGCGGATGATGGCATTGGTGCCGGGGGTATCCACGATGTTGATCTCCGCCAGCAGCCCCAGCGGGGCGGTCAGTACCTGCAGGTTGTCGCCCTCCACGCTGCGTTCCTGATGCGGGCCGTAGCGCAGGATGTTGATCTGGGTGGTAGTCGGGGTGACCCCCTCGGCCAGCAACTTTTGCCCGAGCAGTGCGTTGATGAAGGCGCTCTTGCCGGAGTTGAACTCGCCCACCACCACCAGCAGGAACAGCTCGTCCAACTGGCGGATGGACTGGCCCAGGGCCTGCTGGTCTTCGGGGGAACCGCCGAACTGGGCCAGCGCGGTGCGCAGGTCGTCCAGCAGGCGGCGCTCTGCCTTGAGCAGCCCTTCTTGTTTTTCATCTAATATGCGCATTGTCCCAAGCCCTGGGCTGAATTATAGCATGGAGGGGTGGTGCTCGATGCACGATGAGGGAGAAGCGGAGGGCCGAACAGCGGGGAACGAAGCAGCCCCCTGTAGGCCATCGCCCAGGGCTATGGCGGCCAGAATCCACGCAACACCTAACACTGGACGCGGGCGCGGCTCTCCGCCAGGCCGCGTTCCACCAGCAGCACGTCCAGGCGCCCCTTGTGCATGGGTTTATTTTAGCATCGATCAGCAGGAGGGATTAATAACCCCCCTGGCCATGGTTCAGTCAGGCGGATACAGGCGGATTGAGCGAGGTATATTTACCGGGGTTCGTGCCATGCAGCATGGCTCAATGGGAGGACCAGATGAAGTACGGCGCCTCCAGGCACAGCTCGGACGGCTCTTTGAACGATTGATAGAACTCTTCTAGGGTCACGCCAGTAGCTTCTTCGATTGTCTTGAAGTATGGAGTTGGGGGGGTAAGGCCTTTCCATTGGTAGAGCCCGTCGGTGGTCAGATTGCTCAATGTCTGTTGGTAGAGAGCGTTATCCCCTTGCGGTAAGAGCCACATGTCGACGAATGCCTTGGCAGGGCAGCCGCGTACCTTATCGTCATTTTGCTCGGCCTGGGCAGTGTAACGCAGGATGGACCCATATTGAGGATATAGGAGCCAGATTTCGAAGTAGTCAGGCGCAGGATGGCCGAAACATAAACGTCGTACCAGCGAGCGTTGTAAAAGTATAACCCATCATTACTGCCGAACTCTCCGTATTGCCTCTGCCCGGTATAGCGGTACCTGGTGGGCGTGATCTGCCAGGTGTAGCAGATCACACCCCAGGCCTTGTAGCGCAATTCACCGTACTTTGCCCTACTGCTGTTTGCCGTGACCGCCGTGCTGCCCAGGTGGTCGCCTAAGATCCAGTAGCTCGTGCTGCCCATACCTACCCGCATGGCGATGCGCTGCCCGTCTGCGTAGTAGTACTTCACCATCGTGCTGACGCTGCCAGTCCATTCGAAATAATTGCCAACGTAATAGGTGGTTACCCCTCCTACGGTGGCCTTGACCATGTTCCCGTCGCCATCATAAGAAAAATCAGCCGTAGCCGCCCCGCTCACTCTGATCAGGCGGCTCTCACAGTCGTAGGTCAGGGTGAAGGTTTCACCTTCGACCTGGCGGCCGGTCATGTTGCCGTTTTCATCATATTGGAACGCAGAGCCAGCAGAAGTGGAAGTCACGGCGTGCCTGTGGTTCGTATCCCCGTAGCTAAGGCTCACCCCGCCCTTGTTGCTCGGGTTACCCGTGGCGGCGTTGTAGGTGTAGGTCTCTTCGCCATACCCACCCCCGCTGCCCCCACTGGTCTGGGCGGAGGCCAGGCGGTTGGCAAGATCGTAGGTGAAGGCCTGGGTCTGGTCGCCGCCGGCGTTGTAGTCCACGATCTGGGTGATGTTGCCGTTCGGGTCGTAGGTGTATTCCAGTTTCTGCAGCGAGTCCGGGTCGGCCGGCGTCCCTGACTTGATGAACTGCAGCCGGCTGCCCTGGCTGGTCCAGACGTAATAATCGTAGTCGGTCTGAAGGAGGTTATCCCCAAAGACGCGCCCGTCGGGCCGGTAGCTGGTGCTGGCCACGTAGGTGAAGGGGGCGGTGTTGACGATGCTGTCCAGCGCCATCTGGCGGTGATAGGTGTAATTGAGCTGCTCCCCAA
>Ga0073934_10000710_pt1 | contig 91117 bp, 92 predicted proteins | sample LarsenN4metaG_FD_76834 | JGI IMG/M metagenome (GOLD analysis project Ga0073934, IMG submission 76834) | Hot spring sediment bacterial and archeal communities from British Columbia, Canada, to study Microbial Dark Matter (Phase II) - Larsen... ...
GTCCGCACCGCGCCGATGCGCTGGAGCGCACCGAGCAGGCACACGAAGGCCCCGGCCGTGGCCACGCCCATCCCGAGGATCGACCACAGGTCCGCCGGGGCGGTCGGCGCGGTCAGCCGGCCGGTCGCGGTCGAGGAGATGAACAGCCCGAGGGAGGCTCCGGCGCTCACCCAGAGCGCGCTCGTCAGCGGCCCGGTCCGACGCAGCACGATGTCCGTCCCGACCAGGTACGCGCTGTAGGTCGCCGCCGCCGCCAGCGCGAACGCCACGCCGACCCCGTCGATCGCGAGGCCAGCACCCGTCCCCACGACGACCGAAGCGCCAGCAAGTGCCAGGAACAGCGCGAGCAGCGTCGGGCCGGCGGGGGCGCCTCGCCCCAGGAACCACGCCCCGATCGTCACGAACACCGGGTAGGTGAAGAAGAGCAGGGTCACCGCGGCGGCGGTGCCGTGCGTCGAGGCCGCGAAGAAGAAGCTCGCCTCCACCGCGTAGCCGAAGAACGCGAGGATCGCCAGACCGGTGCGCTCGCTCGGAACGGCGAGCACGGGCCGGCGCAGCAGCACGAGGGCGATCGAGAGGAACACGGCGGCCGTGCCGAAGCGCATCGCGAGCATCGACTCGACGGTCATCCCGCGCTCGAGGACGCGTTTGCCCAGGACCACGATCACACCGAACTGGGCCGAGGCCATCGCCGCGAGCGCCCCGCCGAGGAGGTCGCCGCGGCGCTGAGGGTCGGCCGGCACCACCTCGGTCAACCGGGCGCGTCGACGAGCTCGATCCGGATCCGCTTGAACCCCTTGCCCTTGCTCTCGGTCTTCGCGACCCGGACGCGGCCGACCTCGCCGGTCGACCGGACGTGCGTGCCGCCGTCGGCCTGCTTGTCGAGCCCCTCGATGTCGATCACGCGGATCGGGTCGACGTGCTCGGGGATCAGGTTCACCTTCGTGCGGATCAGGTCGGGGTCGGCGAGCGCCTGCGCGCGGGGCAGGAAGCTCACGTGCACGGGCAGGTCCTTCGCGAGCTCGGCGTTCAGCCGCGCCTCGACCTCCTCGCCGAACTCGCGGCTCATCGCCTCGAGCTCGAAGTCCATCCGGGCCGAGCTCCCCTCGTCCATGTTCCCGCCGGTGACCTTGGCGCCGAAGCCGCGCCAGATCACCCCCGAGAGCGCGTGCAGCGCCGTGTGGGTGCGCATCAGCCGGTACCGGCGGCCCCAGTCGATCTCGGCCGTCACCGTGGTCCCCACGGACGGCGCCTCTCCGTCCACGACGTGGAGCAACCGGCCTCCCACCTTGACGGTGTCGGTCACCCGGACCTCGCCGCCGTCCCAGCGCAGGACGCCGGTGTCGCCGGGCTGGCCGCCCCCGCGCGCGTAGAAGACGGTACGGTCGAGGACGACGCCCTCGTCGGAGGCGGCCGTCACCGTCGCCTCGCAGGTGCGTGCGTACGCGTCGGTCGAGCACAGCTCTTCGGTCATGCGGCAGAGGGTACCGGACGACCGACGGTGGCCGGGCGGCTCAACCGACGTGGACCCTGTACGCGCCGGGGAACGACCTCTCTCCGGCCCGGATCGGCACCGCGAGCCAGTTCTCGCCCGGCGGGATCGGGCAGCTCCAGTTCGGGTTGTAGGCGCAGTAGGGGTTGTAGGCGTAGTTGAAGTCGACGATGACGTGGCCCTCCGGGCCGGGTGGCTCGACCTCGAGGTAGCGGCCCGCGCCGTAGGTCTCCTTGCCGCTCGTCGCGTCCCGGAAGGGCACGAACAGGTCGTGCATCCCCTCGGACGCGTACAGCGTGAGCTGCGCCGGCTCGCCGTCGACCTCGAACCGGACCACGCCGGCGCGACGGTAGACCTGTGCGTCCCCGGTGGTGGTCGGCATCACGATGCGCTCGTCGCGGTCCACGCCCTGGGTCTCGAGCGGCGCGTCGATCACGAGCCTCGGGTCCTCAGGGAAGTAGACCAGGCCCTCGAACGCCTGCCGCTGCTCCGGCATCAGCGGGGACCTCGGGTCGTCGCGGAAGAAGTCGTCTTTCGCGCGCCGGAACTCCTGGAGCTCGCTCATACCCTGGTGCAACCCTACGCGGGGGGGAAGGCTTCCCCGGCGATGAAGGACGACACCCGGGCGACGAGCTCGGGTAGGCGCTCGAACAGCGCGGCCTGGCTCGGGTACTCGATCAGCTCGGCGTTCGGCATCAGCCCGGCGAGGATCCGGCCGAGCTCGGAAGGGTGGATCTCGTCGCCTCCGATGCAGACGATCAGCGTGGGGATCCGGACCTCGCGAAGTTGCTGGCGGTCGGGGATCGGGAAGCCCTCGACCACGCCGTGGATCGCCCGCGCGAGGCCGTCGGGGTCCCGGTGCTCCCACAGCATCCGGTCGATCTCCAGGCGCCACGGCGTCTCCAGGTACTCGGCCAGGCGCCGCGGGTCGTTCAGGATCGTCTCGAGCGCCTCCTGCGCCGTCTTGCCCTCGAGGTTCCCGGCGAGCTCGTGGTAGCGATCCTTGAGAGGGAACGGCATGTCGAGACCGGCCGGAAGCAGCCAGACCATGCGCTCGAAGCGGTCGGGGACCCGGCAGACGAGGTTCCCGAGCGCCCCGGCCCCGAGCGAGGTCCCCACGGCGACGGTGGCCCCGAAGGCCCTCGCGATGGCGTCGATGTCGCGGGCGAAGTCCTCGAAGCGGTAGCCGGTCGGCGGCGAGCTCGAGCGCCCGTGGCCGCGGAAGTCGAACCGGACCTTCGTGCCCGGCACGAGCGGGGTGAACGCGGCGAGCTCGTTCCGGTTGTTGGTCAGCCCGTGCGCGAGGACCGTGACCGGCTCGCCCCGGCCGTCGACCTCGTAGTAGAGGGTGGCGTCGTCGGTCCTGATCTCGGGCATCGCTCGGCCTCCGGGCCCGCGTACGATACCCGCACGGTGGCCGAGATCGACGTGCAGCCAGTGGGGACCGAGCCGTCGGGGTGGCGGTTCCGGGTCACCGTCCGCGAGGGCGGCTCGTCGACCGAGCACGACGTGACGCTCTCCGCGGCCGACCACGAGCGGCTCGGGGAGAGCCGTCGGTCGCCCGAGGAGCTCGTCCGCGCGAGCTTCGCGTTCCTGCTCGAGCGCGAGCCGAAGGAGTCGATCCTGCCGAGGTTCGACCTCGTCGTGATCGGGAGTTACTTCCCCGAGTACGAGCGCGTCATCCGCGGGATCTAGGCGGCGTCCGGCACCTATCCCCGGACGGCCTCGAGCGCCCGACGCGCTTGGTCGAGGTGGAAGCGGTCGTGGCCGGCGATCAGCCGGAACGACAGGTCGAGGCTCTCGGGCCCACGCTCGGCGTGGACGCCCACCCGCGTCCGGCCCGCGGCGTCGGTCCGGCGCCAGAGCGCGAGGTTCGCCGCCCGGAGCGTCTCGAGCAGCCCGAGCAGCTCCTGCGGGTCGTCCCCGTCGCCGTGGAGCGCGGCCACCCACCGGTCCTGGTCGTAGCCGATCAGCGGTGGCTCGTCGTGCGCGAGGATCCACCGGTAACGGCCGGCGTAGACGATCTCGGCGTCGACGGCGTGCCCGAGGCACTCGAGCACCGACCACTCTTGGGGCTCCGGTCGCACCGCCACCAGGTCTCCCGCCTCCTCGACGAGGCCCCGCCAGGCGGCGGGGGAGGCGGCCTGGATCCGCTCGGGGTCGTCGTCGCCGAGCAGGCCGAGCAGGTGCCGCTGGTACCCGCCGGGATCGGCGACCGGGTCCGGCGACGACGCGCGGTCGCTCATCGGACCTCCGGGGCGGTCGGGGCGAGGTCGTCCTGCGGCATCAGCTGGTCGCGGATCCGGACCGACCAGCGCCAGACGAGCGCGGTGAGCGCGAGGAACACCATGCCGGAGGTCATCAGCACGAGCCGGACGCGGTCGTCGGCCCAGACGAGCACGAGGATCAGCGCCGGAACGATGAACCCGAGGTTGTACGCGATGTCGAACAGCGCGAACGCCCGGCCCCGGAAGTCGTCGGGCATCGCCTGCTGCATGATCGTGTCGGCCGAGATCTTCCCGATGAAGAAGCCGAAGAACCCGGCGAACAGCAGCGCGCTGAACCCGGCCAGGCTCACCCACACGCCGAACACGACCGCGCTCCCACCGAGCAACAGCATCGAGCCCAGGAGCAACCGGATCGGCGGGATCCGGTCCTTCCAACGTTGGGCGAGCACCATCGCGAGCGCACCCCCGACGAACCCGCCGCCACCGACGATGCCGAGCGCCACGGTGTCGACGTCGCCGCTCGCGACGAGCGAGCGCGCGTAGAGCGCGAACACGCCCAGCGCGAACCCCCAGAACTGGTACCGGAGCATCTGGAACGCGGACAGGCCGAGCGCCGCGGCCGGGCGCCGCGCGACCTCGCGGACGCCGTTCGCGATGTCCTTCACCACGCGGCCGAGCTCCTCCGTCAGGGAGGTCGTGTGCGGGGTGACCTCCATCCGCCGGATCCGGACCGCGACGAGCGCGCTCACGACCAGCGCCGCCGCGCCGCCGACCACGATGATCCACGAGGGCAGGACCCCGCCCGCGCCGAACGCGAAGCCCGCGCCGAGCACCTGGAACAGCGCCCCGCCCGCCTGGGACAGGCCGTTGCCGTTCAGCAGGTCCCTGCCCTGGAGGACGCCGGGGAGCGCGGCGGACTTCACGGCGAGCATCACCCGGACGCACGCCTGCATCACGAGCATCGCGAGCACCAGCCCGACGGTCGCGCCCACGTTGCCCTCCGAGGTCCCGTCCCCGAGCGGCAGGAGGATCGCCGCCGCCAGGATCGTCGTCAGCACCGCCGTGATCGCGCTCGAGATCGCGAGGACGCGCCGGCGCTCGAAGCGGTCGATGAACACGCCGATGAACGGCGACAGGAACGTGTACGGCACGTACAGGGCCAGGACGACCTTCAGCAGGTAGTCGGCCGATGGGACCGTGGTGATGTCGAACCCCTCCTGGCCGCCGAACGCGATCGACTTCGCGATCGAGCCGCGGACCAGGCCGTCGGCGGCCATCACGAGGAACTGGACGCCCATCAGGGCCGCGAAGTCCGCGTTCGAGAAGGTGGAGAACATCCGGTTGAAGAAGCCGCCGACAGCGCCGAGCGTCCGCAGGATGGGTCCGCGGCCGACCCGCAGCCCGAGGGCCACGGCCGTGGCCAGGCCGAGGCTCGCCCACCCGTGGACCACGCCGAACGGCGACCGCCAGACCGCCACGACCACCACCCCCGCGAGCACGGTCAGGGCGATCGAGATCCCGGGGACGAGCGCGATCTTCTCCCACGTGCCCTCGAACCCGAAGAAGCGCGCCGACAGCAGCCCGGGCACGACGAGCAGGAGCCCGAGCGCGAGGACGACCTGGAGCGTGTGCCCGAGGTTCCCGAGCGGACCCGGGTGGTCCGCGTAGAACCCGGCGACCTCGGCCTCGGCGGCCCGCGCCGCGGCGATCGCCTCCTCGGATGGGGTCGTGAGCCCCTCGTCGGTCACCACCGCGATGTCCGATCCGAGCGGGACGAGGGTCGAGGCGCCCGAGTCCAGGTACTCCTCGTTCACGGTGTTCGTGTTGAACTGCCGGACGAGGAAGACGATCGGCGGGCCGGTGTACTCGCGGCGGAGCTCCGAGAGCTCGCGGTGGAACCCGCGCGACATCTGGTTGTAGGTGTCGTCGGTGAGCACGGTCGGCCGGTCGGCGAGGAACGCGTTCACGTCGCCGAAGTACGACATCGAACGCTTCACGGCGTCGCCGGGCAGGCCCGTGCGGGAGACGTTCGTGAAGGTCTTCGACCAGCCGTAGGACTGGTACGTGTCGCCGAAGTTCAGTAGGAAGACGATCGGGCGGTCCTCCGGCTCGTGCTCGACGACGGCGCGGGCGGCCGCGAGCGCCGTCCGCGTCGGCTGGTCGATCCACTGGTTGCTCGGGTCCGCCCATCGCGCCGCGTCCCGACCCTTGACCCAGACGAACCCCAGCCCGGCGACGATCGCGACGACGCCGATCCACGCGACGACCTTCGCCGAGCCCTGCCGACGGAGCAGCCACGCGACCGCGACCCACGCCCCGATCCCGAGCAGCGCCATGAGCGCCGAGGTCGCGTTCATGAAGCGGTAGTAGGGGTAGGCGGCCCCCGCGATCCACCCGAACATCCCGAGCAGCGGCAGCAGCCACATCGCCGAGATCGTCCCGGCCGTATCGGCCGGTCGCCGGTCCTTCCACGACCGGTAGATCACCCAGCCGATCGCGAGCGCGATCAGCGGGAACGTGATCTCCGGCTGGAGCGAGTCGACCCACCCTCCGAGCCGCTTCAGGAAGACGTCCCTCGTGTACGGGGGCGGGAGCGCCGCGTCGGCGAGCGAGCCGGCCACCCCCCACGGCGCGAGCAGCCAGGTCGCCAGGCCGAAGATCATCCCGGACCCGATCGACAGCAGGCTCGGCCCGTCGCGGTTCAGCGCCGTCCCGATGCGGAAGCGGGCGGTCAACACGTGGAGCCCGAACACCGCCATCAACGACGCGCCGAACACCACGCACGTGGTCGGGTGCACGTACGCCGCCACCCAGCCGAGCAGGAACAGGGCGACGCGGGCCCCCCACGACGTTCGACCGGGGACGTAGAAGGCGACGACGAGCGACAGGACGAACAGGACGGCGATGTTGTCCAGGTACCCGACGTACGGCGTGGTCATGAACAGGGTCGCGGTGGCGAGCATCGTGAGCAGGAACAGGAGCGGGTCCCTGCGCTCGCGCGTCACGAACACGCCGAGGGCGAGCCCGGTGAGGACCGGGACGCCGACCATCATGAACGCGCTGAACGTGTACAGGTCGATCCCGGCCACGCGCTGGAGGATCGAGCCGTACAGCGGGACGGCCACGCGGTAGCCGCCCCCGAACATCGAGAACGGACCCCAGTCCCCCGCGATCAGCCCGGGGTCGTCGTTCATCATCAGGTTCGAACGCCACGTGTACCAGGCGGGGTCGCGCGTCGGGGCGCTGATCGAGGGGTCGCGCAGGAACGTCCACCCGAAGGCCAGCAGCACGACCGCGATCGCCGCGACCAGGACGAGCGGGTTCCCCAGGAGCCCGCGCGACGCGCTCTCGGGGGTCCGTACGTCGGGCTCGGTTCGATCCTTCGTCAGCGCCACGCGATGCGTTCCCCCCTCCTCGTCCGGGCCTACCGCTTCGCTACTTGAGGCCCCCCGACTGCGAGACGCTCCCGTGGGCCTCGGGGAGGCACGGGAGCCTGGACAGGATAGACGACGGGAGCGCGGCCGCGAAGACCGGGTCGCCCTCGTGCCCCGGCTCCGGCACGTTCTGGTTCTTGAACGTCTGCTCCTGCGTCAGGCTGAGGAACCACCGCGAGACCTGCTCGAGCGTGAACCCGTTCTCGGCGAGCTCGTCGCGGTCGAGCCAGATCTGGCTCGGCCGGACGCGCTGGACGAGCGGCACGCCGTCGCCGTCGGCGTCGAACGTCTCCGCCAGACCCGACCCGAGCTTGCGGATGTCGATCATGAACGCGCCCGAGACCTCCGGATCGCGCTGCGTACCATGGTCGGCGGTGACCGCCATCACCCACTCGCCCTCGCCCACGACCTCGTTCAGGAAGCCGACCATCCGGCGGAGCGCCTCGTCCTGGACCGAGAGCGCGTCGGACATCTCGACCCCGTCGGCGCTGAACAGGTGCCCGATCGTGTCGATCGCCTTGTAGTTCACGAACAGCAGATCGGGCACCTCGTCGGCGCCGAACCCCTCGCGCTCGATCACGGTCTCGACCAACGTCTGCTGGAACGGCGTGCGCGCCGGCGTATCGAACCCGTTCGAGAGCTGCTCGATGTCGTTGTCGCGCCACTTCCCGTCGAGCGCGCCGTCGGCCCGGTCCACGTCGTCCACGTACTCGGAGAGCGGGGGGAGATCGTTCACGTAGGACGGCAGCTCGTAGAAGGGCGCCATCGACGGGGTGAGGTTCCACGTCGTGCTCTCGGCGCCCGCGGTCTGCGCGAACCGCTTCTCGCGCGTGACCGCGATGTCGAGGTCCCCGCCGCCCCACTGCGCTCCGTGGCCCATCATCATGATGTGGGCGGCGAGCGTGGCGATCGCCCCCACCTTCGGCTCGTTGCCCATCGCACGGTCGTACAGATCGGCGAGCGTCGGGTCGAGCAGGAACCCGGGGCCGTTCTCGTTCGGCTTCTGGAGCCGCCCGTTGATCCGGATGTACTCGTCGACGAAGCCGTGGCGCATCGGGAAGGTCCCGGTCCCGATCGTCGCGTGGCCGATCGGCGTGTTCGAGGGCGAGGCGCCGACGGTCGCGTTCGTGAACCACGCGCCCCGCGAGCGCAGCGAGGCCAGGAACGGCCAGCTGTCCGGCCAGCGCTCGAGGACGTCCGTGCCGGCCGAGTCCCAGACGATCGTCACGACGAGGCGCGGCAGCTCGCGCTCGGCCTCCGGCAGCAGGGCCTGGGTCTGCGGATCGCCGTCGGGCGTGTCGAACGGGAACCTCAGCAGCGCCCCGAGCGTCGGCGCCAGGTCCGCGAGCGTGATCGGGCGCTCGTAGGTTCCGGGCCGGACGAACCCGGGCCCGTACAGCAGCAGCGGCACGTCCTGCGTGTAGTCGAAGGGCGTCGCGTGCGTCAGCCCGCCGTTCACGAAGTTCGGGTCCTTCGGGACGATCTGGACGTCCCCGCTCCGGTCGAGCCGGACGCCGCGCCACGTGCGCAGGAGCGCCCCGCGGTCCGTGGTCGCGCAGGCGATCTCGAGCAGCTCACGCGCGCTGGTCTCGATCGGGGGTGGCGGCGACGTCGCCGGGCCCGCGGAGCGCGGCGGGCCGGAGGGCCCCTCGCGGCCGCCGGCGCCCGTGCACGCCGCGGCCAGCATCGCGAGCCCGAGCAGCGCGGAGCCGGCGCGAGCGAACCTCACGCGCGGGCCTCCGGCAGGCACCCGAGGCTCGACAGCAGGTGGATCGGGATCGCGGCGGCGAACACGCGGTCGTCGCGCTCGGCCTCCGGGACCGCCGAGGGATCGGTCGCGCCCTGCGCCTTGGTGTAGGCGAGGACGAAGGCCGCGATCTGCTCGAGCGTGTAGCCGGCCGCGCGCATCGCCTCCTCGTCCACGTAGAGCTGGCTCGTGCGCACCGCCAGGAAGATCGAGCCGCCGTCCTCGGCGGGGAACGCGGCGTCGAGGTCCTGCGCGAGCTGCCCCGGCGTGACCTGGAACGCGCCCGACACCTCGGGGTCGAACTGCGCGCCGTGGTCCGCGGTGAGCACGAGCGACCACCCACCCTCCCCGACCGTCCCGTCGAGGAAGTCGATGAGGCGCCCCAGGTCGCGGTCCTGCCAGCGGAGCGTGTCCTGCATCTCAGGGCTGTTCACGCTCCAGATGTGGCTCACGTGGTCGATCGCCTTGTAGTTGACGAACAGCAGGTCGGGCACCTCGTCGGCGCCGAACCCCTCGCGCGCGATCACCTCCTCGATCATGCGGGTCTGGTACGGGATCCGGGCCGGCGTGGCCCAGCCCTGCTCGTACTGCTCGATGGAGTTCTCGCGCCACCTCCCGTCGAGTGCGCCATCCTCCCGGTCGACCTCCTCCGTGTAGGCGGAGAGCGGGGGAAGGTCGTTCACGTATCTGGGGAACGTGAAGTACGGCGCGTTCTTGCCCTGGAGGTTCCAGATCGTGCCCTCCGCCCCCTCGTTGTCCGCGGCCACCGGGGTGCGGAGCACCGCGACGTCGCGGTCGCCGCCGCCCCACAGCGCGCCGTGGCTGGCCATGTTCAGGTGCCAGGTCACGCTCGCGAGCGCCCCGACGAGCGGCCGGTTGCCCATCGCGCGGTCGTACAGGTCGCCGAGGGTGGGCTCCATCAGCAGGAGCGGGCCGAGCGCACCCGCCCGGATCATCTCCGGCCCGAGGCGGAACTCCGCGTCCACCTGGCCGGTGAGCATCGGGAACGCCCCGGTGCCGAGGGTCGCGTGCGTGGCCGGCGTGATCGACGGCGAGGAGCCGACGGACGCGTCGGTGTACCAGACGCCCCCGGGGATCAGCGACCGGAGGACCGGCCAGTCGTTCGGGAACTCGTCGAGCACGCCCATCCCACCCGCGTCCCACACGAGGGTGACGATCAGCCTCGGCGGCTCCGCCGGGGTCGGGATCTCCGGGAGCCGCCGCCCGTGCGGTGCCTCGAACGGGAAGCCGAGCAGCGCCGCCTGGGTCGGGGCGACATCGGCCAGCGTGGTCGGCCGGTCCACCTCGCCCACCGGGGGGATCACGCCCGGCCCGTACCAGAACAGCGGCACGTCCTGGAGGTAGTCCCACGGCCCGGAGTGGGGGAAGTTCGTGCCGACGAAGTTCGGCTCCTGCGGCACGATCGCGATCTGGCCCGACCGGCGCGGATCGGTGCCGCGCCAGACCCGGACCAGGTACTCGTGCGGCATCGCGCAGGCGGCCTCCTCGATCGCGGGAGCCACGACGGCGGGCGGCCCGCTGGGGGCGCCGGTGGCCGATGCGACCGGGCTCGCGCCCGGCGATGGGGGGGGCGCCGGCTCGGCTCCCGCGGTGCACGCGGCCGCGGCCAGGGCGACCGCGAGGAAGGCTGCGACCGCCCGCGGACCGGACCTCACGCGCGCGCCTCCGGGAGGCAGGGGAGCTCGCGCATCAACGAGGAGGGGAAGGCCGCCTGGAACACGGGGTCGTCGGCCTCGTCGGGCGGGACGGTCACGTCCGGGAACGCGACGTCGGCCTTGGTCAGACCCATGATCCACTCGGAGATCTCCTCGAGGGTGCGGCCGTTCTCCGCCAGCTCGGCCTCGTCGATGAAGATCTGCGTCGGCTGGACGAGCTCGACGACCTTCGTGTCGTCGCCGTCGCGGTCGAACGCCGCGTTGATCCCGTTCACGATCGGCGTGACCGAGATCGCGAAGGCGCCGCTCACCTCCGGGTCGGGGATGGAACCGTGGTCGGCCGTGAGGACGAGCGCCCACTCCCCCTCCCCGACCGTCTGGTCCAGGAAGTCGACGAGCACCTCGAGCTGCTCGTCCTGCCCTCGGACCGCGTCCTGCATCTCGGGGCTGTTCACCGTCCACACGTGGCTGATGTAGTCGATCATCTTGAAGTTCACGAACAGCAGGTCGGGGACCTCGTCGGCGCCGAACCCCTCGCGCTCGATCAGCTCCATCAGCACGCGCGTCTGGTACGGGATCCGCGCCGGCGTGTCGAACCCCTGGAGGAGCGGCGCGATCTCGTTCTCACGCCACCTCCCATCGATCCGGCCGTCGGCGGCGTCGACCGCCCGCACGTCCTCCTCGAACCCTGGGACGTCGTTGATGTAGTCCGGGAACCGGTAGAAGGGCCGCAGCACCGGCGTGAGGTTCCACTCGAAGCCCTCGGCCCCGAGGGTCTCCGCGCCGACCTTCTCCCGGATCACGGCGATGTCCCGGTCGCCGCCGCCCCACATCGCGCCGTGGCCGAGCATCCCCAGATGGATGCTCACCGTCCCGAGCTCCCCGACGATCGGCTCGTTGCCCATCGACACGTCGTAGAGATCCCCGAGCGTCGGGTCGATCAGGTACGTCGGCCCGAGCTTCCACGGCGTCGTGAGCTCGCCGCCGATCCGCAGCCGATGAGCGACGACCCCGTGGTCGTCCGGGAAGGTCCCGGTGCCGATCGTCGCGTGCGTCTGGGCGGTGGAGGTCGGGCTCGAGCCCACGGTGGCGCGCTCGTACCACGTGCCCTCGGGGATCAGCGACCGCAGGTACGGCCAGTCGTCCGGCCACCGCTCGAGCACGTTCCGGCCAGCCGCGTCCCATACGACCGTGAGGATCAGCCGGGGCGGATCGGGGTTCCCGGCCACCGCCTCGCGCATCGGCGACCCGTCGGGAGTGCGGAACGGGAACCCGAGCAGCTCGCCCTGGGTCGGCGCGATCCCGGCGAGCGTCACCGGGCGCTCGACGCGGCCGGTCGGCGCGATGTGGCCGGGCCCGTACCAGAACATCGGGACGTCCTGCGCGTAGGGCCAGGGCCCGACGTGCGGAAGGCCCGAGCCCACGAAGTTCGGCTCGATCGGCAGGATCTGGAGCTCGGCGCTCCGTCCCTCCATGTACCCCCGCCAGGTCCGGAGCAGCCACTGGTGCGGCAGCGAGCACGCGAGCTCGGCCAGGCTCCCGGGCTCGACGGTGGGCGTCTCCGCGGACGTCGCGCCGGGCGGGGCCGATGAGGTCCGGCTCCCGCTCCCCGGGCTGGCGGCCGCGGGCGGCGGCGCCGGCCCCTCGGGGCCCGAGCACGCGGCTCCCACCAGGAGGAGGGCGGCGAGCAGCGCGAACGACCGTCGGGGGGTCACGGGAGCGATAGGAAACGACACCACGGGCGGAACGGCAACCTAGCAGGGAACCGGGTCGCCGACGCGGCGACGGGTCGCGGTAGCGTGGGGGGCGCCGTGTCGGGCCGCCGATCGCTCCTCGTCCTCGCCGTCCTGGCGGCGATCGCGCTCCCCGCCGGAGCCCTCCAGCTCCTGTGCATCGGGCGGTCCTGCGAGGACGAGCTGAGCGGACCGGTGCGGATCCCGTTCTGCGGTCTCCCGGAGCGGTCGCGGGCGCTGATCGCCGACGGCTACCGAGAGGGGCGGTCGCCCGACGTGATGGGCGTGACCGCCGGGACCACGGTCTGGAGCGAGGCCGGCGGCACCGGCTTGCGGGCACCCTGGCCGGGCGCGGGGGACGGGTCGACGCTGGTCCCGCTCGCCTTCGCGGGCGTCGCGGTCTCGCCCGGCGCCCCGCTCGCGGACGGGACCGCCCTGGACCGCGTCGCGCCGACCGTGGCCCAGATCGTGCGGTTCGAGCGGCCCTTCCCCGAGGTGCGGTCGGGCACGCCGATCGAGGGCGTGGTCGACCCCCGGGCCGAGCCGCCGCGGCTCGTCCTCCTGATCGCGTGGAAGGGGATCGGGTCGGCCGAGCTCGCGGGGCGCGAACGGGACTGGCCCTTCCTGGCCGGGCTCCTGCGCGACGGCTCGGGCACGCTCGCCGCCGAGCCCGGATCGCTGCCGCTCGACCCCGCGGCGGTCCTCACGACGATCGGGACGGGCGGCCTCCCCTCGCAGCACGGCGTCACGGGCTCGGTCCTCCGGAACGACCAGGGCGAGGTCGTCCCGGCGTTCGGTGCGGGTGCGCCGGTGCAGGTGATCGCCACGCTGGCCGACGATCTGGAGGCCGCCGACCCTCGGACCCTCGTCGGCCTGGTGGCGACCGATCCGTCCGACCGCGGCATCGTGGGCGGCGGGTGGTACCCGGAGCAGGACCCCGTCGACAGGGTCCTGGGGGACGCGGGCGCGGCGCCGCTCGCCGTCCGGACCCTGCTCGGGACGGGCTTCGGCGCCGACGAGGTGCCCGACGTCCTCGGCGTCGTGATCGACGGTCGCGTTCGGGCCCTCGACCGGTGGACGCGCGCGATCGTGCGGACCGCCGAACGCGCCACCCGGGGCTCGCTCGGGGTCGTCGTCGCCGGGACCGGCTCGCCGGCGGGTCGGAGCGCCGTCCCGGACGAGGACCTGCTGCCGGCTGTGGAGGCGGCCGTCCCGGGGGACGAGCCGGTGGTCGCCGCGACGGTGCCGGGTGGGCTGTTCCTGGATCAGGACGTCCTCGCGCGAGCCGGGGTCACCGGGCGGGCGATCGCCGACGCGCTCCTCGGCGTCCGGACGCCGGGGGGTGAGAGGATGATGGCCGACGCCTTCCAAGGCTTCGCCGTCTCGTTCGCGAGGTACTGCTGATGGCCGACATCGCGATCCGATCGCCGTCGCGCGCGGCATCCACCCGGGCGGTGGTCGCCGTCGCCGGCCTGCTCGCGCTCGGGGCGCTCGGGCTCCGGCTCGCCGACCCACAGCGCGTGGCGTGGGTCCGCACCTACCTGGTGATCTTCGGCTCGCTCCTGATCCAGGCCCTGCCATTCGTGATGCTCGGCGCCCTCGCCGCGGCCCTCGTCGAGGTCTTCGTGCCCATCACGACGCTCGAGCGCCTCGGCCGTCTGCCGAAGGCGCTCCAGCTCCCGGCGGCGGCGCTCGCCGGCATCGCGTTCCCGATCTGCGAGTGCGGCTCGGTCCCGGTCGCGCGGCGGCTCGCGCTCCGGGGGCTCGCGCCGTCGGCCGCCGTGACGTTCATGCTCGCGGCGCCCGTCCTCAACCCGGTCGTGATCGCGTCGACGTTCGTCGCCTACCGCGGGCGGTCCGCGATGTGGGCGATGGTGGGGGGGAGGTTCGCGCTCGGCATGATGGTCGCGGTCGCCGTCGGCTGGGCGATCGGCGACCGCTCGCAGGACGACCTCCTGAAGCCGAACCCGCAGGAGCCGCACGGGCACGCGATCGAGCTCGGGCGCCCCGAGCCGCGTTGGCGACGGTTCTTCGTGCACCTGAGCAACGACTTCCTGTTCATGGGTCGGTTCCTGATCCTGGGAGCGACGCTCGCCGCCGCGATCCAGACCTTCCTGCCGGCCGGGATCCTCGAGGGCGCCGCGGGGATCCCGGTCGTCTCGATCGTGCTGATGATGGGGCTCGCGGCCGCGCTGTCGCTCTGCTCGGAGTCCGACGCGTTCGTGGCCGCCTCGTTCGTGCAGTTCGGCCCGTCGCCCCAGCTCGCGTTCCTCGTGTTCGGCCCGATGGTCGACGCGAAGCTGCTCGCCCTCTACGGGGGGACGTTCCGCCGCGGGTTCGTGCGGACCGTGGTCCCGACGGTGGCGCTCGCGACGCTGGCGGGGACGCTCTGGCTGGGGGTGGCGCTCGGATGAGCGAGGCCGTCGCGACCCGCCTGCGGTCGCGCTCGGAGTCGCGGCCCCGCCGCCGGTGGAGCCCGCCGCGGGTGGCCGGGACGCTCGTGCTCGCCGCCTGGGCGATCCTGTTCTGGTTCCTGCTCGCCACCGGCAGGGACGCGTTCTACCTGTCCACCCGCACCGACTGGGTCGTGCCCGTCGCGGCGGTGCTCCTGTCCGCGGCGGCGCTCGGTCGGCTGGCCTCGGCCCGGGTGACCGAGCCCGAGCCGCTGCGCACGCGCGAGCTCTGGGCGATGGCCGCGATGGTGGTCCCGGTCGTGTTGGTGATGGCGCTGCCCCCCGCGACCCTCGGCGCCTTCTCGGCCGGCAAGCGGACCGGGTTCGCCGGGGCGGGGTTCGCCGCCTCGGCTGCCGGGATCGGCAGCGGCGAGCTCACGCTCGTGGACGTCGCGGCCGCACAGACCACCCCGGAGGGCGAGGCGGCGCTGGCCGCCCGGGCCGGGGAGACCGTCGACCTCGTCGGGTTCGTCACCCGCTACCCGGACACGCCGGCCGACGAGTTCCTGCTGACCCGGTACGTCGTCTCGTGTTGCGTCGCCGATGCCTCGGTCGCGCAGGTACGGGTCGTCAACGTGACCCCAGGCCGCTTCGAGGACAACGAGTGGGTCCGGGTGACCGGCGCGATCTACCCGCTGGGTCGGGAGGTCATCGTGAACGCCTCGGCGATCGGGGCCGTGCCGAGGCCGGAGCGGCCGTACCTGACCGCGTAGGCGACCCGTCCTCGTGTAGCCTCGGGCGCGACGTGGACGCGACGGGATCGGTCTGGAGAGCGACGCTCGTCGCCGTCTTCGCGGTGAGCCTGTTGTCCTTCAGCGGGGTCGTGCTGCTCGTCTCGCGCGAACGGTTCCTGCGCGCGATCATCCCCGGCCTGGTGAGCTTCGCCGTCGGCGCCCTGCTCGGGGACGCCCTGCTCCACATCCTCCCCGAGCTCGCCGAGGAGGGAGGGCTCACCACGGGGATCGCCTTCGTCGTCATCGGCGGCATCCTCGGGCTGTTCGTCCTGGAGAAGTTCATCCACCTCCACCACTCGCTCCAAGCGCCGGCCCATCGGCACCTGCATCCGGTCGCCGTGACGAACCTCGTCGGCGACGGGATCCACAACCTGGTGGACGGGGCGATCCTGGCCGGGGCCTTCCTCACGAACACGCGGTTGGGGGTCGCGACCGCGGTGGCCGTCGCCCTGCACGAGATCCCGCAGGAGATCGGCGACCTCGGGGTGCTCGTCCACGCGGGGCTGCGCCCGAGACGAGCGCTCGTCTACAACTTCGCCTCCGCGCTCGTAGCCGTGGTCGGGGCGGCGCTCACCCTGGCGCTCGAGGACGCCGTGGGCGGGCTCTCCCGACCGATGCTCGCCCTGTCGGCGGGCGCGTTCATCTACATCGCGGGCTCCGACCTGATCCCCGAGCTCCACCGGGCCACCGACTGGCGCATCTCGCTCCTCCAGTTCTCCGGGGTCTCGGCCGGGTTCGCGGTGATGGCCGCGCTCCTGCTGCTCGAGTAGCCGGTCAGCGGCCCCGGAGCGCGCGCTCCACCTCGCGACGCGCGGCCTCGGATCCGAACCCGAGCCGCCGGGCCCGCCGGACGTAGGACTCGGCCGCCTCCCGGAGGTCCGCGATCGCCTCCCGGGTGGCCGCGGAGGCCGACACGAACGTCCCGTGTCGGCCCCGGCCCTCGATGCGCCCCTCCGTCCGGAGCCACCGGTACGCCCTGGCGACCGTGTTCGGCGCCAGGTCGAGCTCGAGCGCGAGCTCCCGGACGCTCGGCAGGCGGTCGCCGGGCAGCAGCCGACCGCGCTCGATCAGCCGGGCGATCGCATCGGCGACCTGCGTCCACAGCGGCACGCCCGAGCCGTGGTCCAGCCGGATCCGCACGCATCGATGATGCCCCGTCGATCGGCGGGGCGCGAGCCCCCGCGAGTGGCGTGTGCGCCCGTGGCGGTCAGGGTCGGCGATGGTCTCGCTCGGCCACCCGGGGATGGGGCTCGAGGACTCGGCCCGCGCGATCGAGACCTTCGCCCGCGAGGTCGCGCGGGCTCCGCGCCGGGCCCCGCCCTGAGGCCTCGTCCTGAGGGCGCTACGCCGCCGTGGGGCGAGGCGGGAAGATGCGACGGGCCGCGAGCACGACCAGCAGCCCGAGCGCCGCGATCGGCACCAGGTAGCCGAGACCCACCACGACCGAGTAGACGACGCCGAGGAACCCGTCGACCGCCTTCTCCCACGCCTCGGACAGGCTCGGGCGGGTCGAGGGCTCCTGCGGCGCGGTCGCGACGCCGGGCTCGCGCAACGAGACCTGGATCGTCGCGAGCTCGGTCCGGTCCTCGAGGTAGCGGAGCTGCCCCGTGATCTGCTCGATCCGAAGCTGCACGTCCTGGAGCTCGCGCTGGACCCGCAGGGTGGCCTCGATCGAGGTCGCCTGCGACATGAGGTCCAGGAGAACCGCCTCCTGCGCCTCCCACGTCCGCAGCCGTGCCTCGAGGTCGACGAACTGGGCCGAGACGTCCTCGCCCGAGAGCTCCTGGCGCTCGACGGTCCCGAGCTCGCGAAGGTCCGTCAGCGCCTCGTCGAACCGGTCCGACGGGACGCGGATCAGCAGGTCGCCGCGGCGCACGTCGGTGCCGGCCGTGGTGGAGGACGCGACGTAGCCGCCGTACTTCCCCGCGATCAGCGTGGCCGTGTCGAACGCCTGCTGGAACCCGTCCTCGACGACCTCGATCGAGAGCGTCGCGGTCCGCACGACCGCCGAGCCGATCTCGGGCAGGCCCGGGAGGTCGGCGACCGAGCCCACCGAGGCGGCATCACGCACGGCGGCCTCGTCGACCACCGCTCCGGTCGCCCCCGCGTCGGCCTCACCGGGCATCGCCGCCGCGGGCGCGGGCCCCGCCTCACCGCCGCCCGTGGCGGCGAGCCGGCCGCCCGTCCCCGAGCTCGTGATCAGGTAGCCGAGCACCCCGGCCACCATCAGGAACCCCACAATCGAGAGCGCGATCCGTCGCATCGGAGCCTCCTCGGCCGTCGGACCGCCGTTGGACGCCGCGCGGCGCCGCCGGCGTTCCCCGGGAACCGATGAGGCTCAGCGCGCGAGGCGGACGCGACCGTTCGGCCGACCGGCCGTGGCGGCCGGCCCTGCCGCCACGATCCCATCCCGGACGAGCCCAGCGACGACCTCGCGCAGAGGCACCCCGTCCGTGCCGAGCTCCCGGCCGAGGACCGCGAGCGTCAGCGACGGACGCTGCCGCAGGACGCGGACGACGGCGCCGCGGAGCTGGCGGTTCGACCCCTCGAACGGCACCGAGCGCGGACCCTCGCGTCGCGGCTCGGCCCCGCCCGCCCGGAACCGGCACGGCGCGGCGAGCGGGCAGGCCGGGCACCGCGGCCGGGGGCGACAGACCTCACGCCCGAGGTCCATCAGCGCCTGGTTCCACGCGCCCGGGTCCGCCGGATCGAGCCACACCTGGGCCAGGCGGTGGACCGTCGCGCGATCGGCCTCGTCGGTCCCCGTGTGCACGCGGCCCACGATCCTCCGCACGTTCGTGTCCACGGCCGCGACCGGGACGCCGAACGCCATCGAGGCGACGGCCGCGGCGCTGTAGGGGCCGACGCCGGGCAGCCGTCGGAGCGCCGCCGGATCGGCCGGAACGCGACCGTCGTGCTCACGGACGATCGCGCGGGCGGCCTCGTGGAGCGCCACGGCACGCCGGTTGTAGCCGAGCCGGCCCCAGGCGCGGACGACGTCCGAGCGAGACGCTCGGGCGAGCGCCCGGACGCTGGGGAACCCCCGCAGGAACGGCTCGAACGACGCCGCCACCCGGACGGCCTGCGTCTGCTGGAGCATCACCTCCGAGACGAGGATCGCGTACGGGTCGCGGGTCCGCCGCCAGGGGTACGCGCGGCGGCGGGGCCGGTACCAGGCGAGCAGGGCTTCCCGGCCCGCGGCGTCGGGGCTAGGCTGGCTCGGGGGCATGACCACGGTCCGGAACATCATGAGCACCGACCTCGTGACCGTCGAGCGCGCCGCGACGATCGCCGAGGCGGCGACCGTGATGGGCGAGCGCGGGGTGGGCTCGGCCCTGGTCGTCGAGGGCGGACGGGCCGTCGGGATCTTCACCGAACGAGACGTCCTCCGGGCGCTCGCGAGCGACTTCGACGCCGCCCATCACCGGGTCGAGGAATGGATGACCCACGACCCGATCGGCGTCGACGCGGACGCCTCGATCGGAGAGGCGCGGGACCTGATGCTGCGCGAAGGCTTCCGACACCTGCCCGTGACGGAGGGCGGGGCGCTCGTCGGCATCGTCTCGATCCGCGACCTCTCGCGCGCCGAGACCTAGAACCCCGGCCGACCCTTCTCGGGGAGATCGTCCGCCGCGGCCTTCAGCGCCGCCCACACCTCGGCGAAGACCTGCGCCGCGTAGGCGGGCGGCTGGCTGTTCTCACCCCCCATCGCGCCCCGCAGAGCCGAGGTCGTGATGTCCACCGCCTTCTCGAACAGGGCCCAATCGATCTCGCGCGCCATCCGCTCCGCCTCCTGGATTTCGTCCGGGGCCGACAGGCTACCGGGCGGCGCTACTCGAACGCCCGCAGGCCGGTCAGCGCCTCACCGACGATCAGCGTGTGGATCTCGTTCGTGCCCTCGTAGGTCAGCACCGACTCGAGGTTGTTCATGTGCCGGATCACGGGGTACTCGAGGGTGATGCCGCTCGCGCCGAGGATCCCGCGGGCCTCGCGGGCGATCCGGAGCGCCTCCCGGACGTTGTTCAGCTTGGCCATGCTCACGTGCTGCGCGAGGAGCCGTCCCTCGTCCTTCATCCGGCCTAGGTGGAGCGCGAGGAGCATGCCCTTGTTCAGCTCGACCGCCATGTCGGCGAGCTTCCGCTGCGTGAGCTGGAAGCCGGCGATCGGCCGCCCCCACTGGACGCGGCCCTTCGCGAACTCCAGGGCGCTCTCGAAGCAGGCGCGGGCGGCTCCCATCGCTCCCCAGACGATCCCGTAGCGCGCCTCGGTCAGGCACGAGAGCGGACCCTTCATGCCGGCGGCGCCCGGGAGCACCGCCTCGGGACCCACGTGGACCTCGTCCAAGACGAGCTCGGAGGTCACCGAGGCCCGCAGCGAGAGCTTGCGCTGGATGTCCCGAGCCGAGAAGCCGGGCGTGTCGGTCGGGACGAGGAACCCACGGACGCCCTCGTCCGTCCGCGCCCAGATCACGGCGAGGTCCGCGATCCCCCCGTTCGTGATCCACATCTTCGAGCCGTCGATCACCCACCCGTCGCCCTCGGGCTTCGCGACGGTGCGCATGCTGGCGGGGTCCGATCCGACGTCGGGCTCGGTCAGCCCGAAGCACCCGATCACCTCGCCCCGGGCCATCGGCGGGAGCCATCGCTCCTTCTGCTCGTCGCTCCCGAACCGCCAGATCGGGAACATGCACAGCGAACCCTGCACCGAGACGAAGGAGCGGAACCCGCTGTCGCCGTACTCCAGCTCGCGGCAGGCCAAGCCGTAGGAGACGGCGTTCGCGCCGGCGCATCCGTAGCCCGCGAGGTGCATGCCGAGGAGCCCGAGCTCCGCCAGCCCCCCCGCCACCTCGCGGGGGAACTCCGAGCGCTCGAACCACTCCCCCACGCCGGGCAGGATCCGCTCGCGCACGTAGTCCCGGACGGCGTCGCGGATCGCTCGTTCCTCGTCGGTGAGGAGCCGATCGACCGCGAGGAAGTCGAGAGGTTCTGGCTCCTCGGCCATGGCTGGGCTAGCCTAGCGCGGAACCCCATGGCCGAGTCGCGGGTCGATCGGGTCGACCCGGTCCGGCGCGCCCCGAGGACGACGAGACGTGCTGTTCCCGACGATCGACTTCGCCATCTTCTTCGCGGTGGTGTTCGGGGCGCACTGGCTCCTGAACGCCCACCGGCGGGCCTGGAAGTGGTTCATGCTCGCCGCGAGCTACGTCTTCTACGCCTGGTAGGACTGGCGGCTCGTCTGGCTCCTCGGGCTGGTGAGCGTGCTCGCCCACGCGGGCGCCCTGTGGGTCGAACGCGAGGGCGACGAGCGGCGGCGGAAGCGCCGGACCGCGATCGCCGTGGTGGGGCTCCTGCTGCCGCTCGGCTGGTTCAAGTACTACGGCTTCTTCGCGCTCAGCCTCGCGAACGGGCTCGAGGCGGTCGGCCTGCCCTCCCCGCTGCCGGTGCTCCAGGTGGTGCTGCCGGTCGGGATCAGCTTCTACACCTTCATGGCGATCAGCTACGTCGTCGACGTCTCTCGCCTGGAGATCGCTCCCGCGCCGTGGCTCGACGTGTTCGTGTACCTGGCGTTCTTCCCCCACCTGGTCGCCGGACCGATCGTGCGCGGCGACGAGCTGCTCCCGCAGATCCGCCGCGAACGCGACGGATCCGCGATCGACCTGTCACGGGCCGCCCACCTGATCCTCGGCGGCCTGTTCAAGAAGGTGGTGGTCTCGAGCTTCCTCGCGGCCCAGCTCGTCGACCCCGTGTTCGGCGCGCCCGACGCGCACGGGGCCCTCGAGGTGCTGCTCGCGATCTACGGGTACGCGATCGTGATCTACACGGACTTCAGCGCGTACACGGACATCGCGATCGGCGTCGCCCTCCTGCTCGGCTTCGAGTTCCCGGCGAACTTCGACCGGCCGTACGCCGCGACCTCGCTGCGCGACTTCTGGCGGCGGTGGCACATCACGCTCTCGCGGTGGCTCCGTGACTACCTGTACGTCCCGCTCGGCGGGAGCCGCCGGGGCGAGCTCCGCACGGCCGTCAACGTGATGATCACGATGCTCCTCGGCGGGCTGTGGCACGGCGCCGGCTGGACGTTCGTGGCCTGGGGCGGGCTCCACGGGCTCGGGCAGGTCGTCGGGCGCCGGCGCCGGCGGCGCCGTTCGGCCCGCGGGCGCCAGGCCGAGCCGGCGACGCCGATCGCGGTGTGGGCGGCTCGGCTCGCCACCTTCCACCTCGTCTGCCTCGGGTGGGTGTTCTTCCGGGCCGACTCGATCGGTTCCGCGTTCCGGATGCTCGGCCGCCTCGTGACCGGCTGGGGCGAGCCCGCGCCGCTCGTCACGCCGCTCGTCGTCGTGGCGATCGTCGGCATGCTCGCGATCCAGAACCTCCCGCGGACCCCCGCCGAGCGGGTCCACCTGGTGTTCGCGAGGGTCGGTCCGGTGCTCCAGGGCGCCGCCCTCGCGCTCGTGCTGTTCGCGATCACCACCCTCGGACCCGACGGCGTGAGCCCGTTCATCTACTTCCGGTTCTGACCGATGGCGATCGACGTCGACGAGCTGCGCACGCCCGACCCCGACGAGACGGAGGTCGAGGTCCTGGCCTGCGAGGAGCCGTCATCACCGCCGGCGGCGCGCACGACGACGACCTCGGCCGGCCGGGTCGCCCTCGTGCTGGCGATCTGCCTCGGCCTGTGGGGCCTGCTGCTCGCGCCGACCCTCGAGCGCGACGCCCAGACCGCCCCGATCGGCCTTCGACGGGCGGTCGCGCTGGCCCTGCTGCGGCCGCTCTCGGCCGTCGCCGAGGGGTTCGCCGTCGACCGCGCCGCCGAGACGGTGGAGCGCGCGCTCGGGCGCGATCCGGCCGAGCAGCCGGGCGGTGAGCTCGAGCTGCCCCCGATCGCGCTGCCCCCGGACGAGGTCGCGCCGAGCGCCGCCGACCCGCCCGCGTCTCCCTCGACGGGCCGTCGGGAGCAGGACCGTTCCGGGGACCCGACGGGTCGGGCCGAGCCGCGTCCGTCGCCGGCCCAGGCGGCCCCCCCGGACGTCTCGATCCGCGCGCCGGCGGCGGGGCGCCCGCTCCGGGTCGCCGTGGTGGGCGACTCGCTCGCCCAGGGTCTCGGCCCGGCGGTCGTCGAGCTGTTCGACCCCGACGTCGCGAGGGTCCTCTCGCTCGGGCGGCAGTCGACGGGGCTCGCGCGGGCGGACTACTTCGATTGGACCGCGGCGATGCGGCAGCTGGTCGACGCGTTCCGCCCGGACCTCGTGTTCGTGCTGATGGGCAGCAACGACAACCAGGCACAGATCGGGCCGGACGGCGAGGCCGTCGAGGTGGGGAGCACCGCCTGGGTCGAGGGCTATCGGGAGCGCACCGCCCGGTTCCTGCGCGAGGCGACCTCCGCGGGGACCCGCGTCCTGTGGATCGCGATCCCGGTCGTGCAGGACCGGCAGCGCTGGGACCTCTACCGGCGCGTGAACGGCATCTACCGCGAGGCGGCCGAGGCGGACCCGCTCGCGACCTACGTCGACGCCTGGAGCCTGCTCCAGCCCAGGCGGGGCGGGTACGCCGCGTTCCTGCGGAACGAGCGCGGCGTGCTCCAGGAGATGCGGGCGGGCGACGGGATCCACTTCACGCCCGCGGGGTACGGATACCTGGCCCGGCTCGCGATCCGCGCCGCGGCCGACGCGTTCGACCTGCCGCAGCGAGCCGTCACGTTCCGCCTCTGAGGGTGTCGAAACACCGTTCCCCCGTTCGTCGATAGGGTAGTCGGCGGCCGGGGCGTCGCCCGGACGGAAGGAGGAACGCGTGCGGTACCTGCTGTTGATCTACGGGGACGAGAGCCAGGCGCCCCACGACCAGACTCCAGAGCAAGCGGCCGCGGCGATGCAGCCCTGGTTCGGGTACACGCAGTGGCTGCGCGACAAGGGCTGGTTCCTCGGCGGGGAGGCCCTCGAGCCGACGGCGAGCGCGACGACGGTCCGCGCCGGCGAGGACGGCACGGTGATGCCGACCGATGGCCCCTTCGCCGAGACGAAGGAGCAGCTCGGCGGCTACTACCTGATCGAGTGCGCGAACCTGGACGAGGCGATCGACGCGGCCTCGAGGATCCCGTCGGTCGCCCTCGGCGGTTCGATCGAGGTCCGGCCGATCATGGAGCTCTCGGAGGCGCCGTCGTAGCCGCCGACGTTCGCGAGGTCGTCGACCACCTGTTCCGCCAGGAGCAGGGGCGGGCGGTCGCGACCCTGATCCGGATCCTCGGCGACTTCGACCTCGCGGAGGACGCGGTCCAGGACGCGGTCGCCGAGGCGCTCCGAACCTGGCCCGAGCGCGGCGTCCCGGCGAACCCGGGTGCGTGGATCACGACGACCGCGCGGAACCGGGCGATCGACCGCCTCCGGCGCGAGCGGCGCCTCCGGGAGCGGTCCGACGCGCTCCGGACGCTCGCCGAGCTCGAGGCCCTCGGGGCCGAGGAGGCACCCCTGCACCCGATCCGCGACGACCGGCTACGCCTGATCTTCGTGTGCTGCCACCCAGCGCTCTCGATGGAGGGGCGGGTCGCCCTCACGCTCCGCACGCTGGGGGGGCTCACCACCGGCCAGATCGCCCGGGCCTTCCTCGTCGCCGAGACGACGATGGGCCAGCGCCTGGTCCGCGCGAAGCGGAAGATCCGCGACGCCGCGATCCCCTACCGCGTGCCCCCGCCGGAGCTCCTCCCCGAACGCCTGCCCGGGGTCCTGGCCGTCCTGTACCTGATCTTCAACGAGGGGTACTCGGCCACCTCCGGCCCGCTCGTTCGGACGGAGCTGTGCGAGGAGGCGATCCGTCTGGCCCGGCTCCTGCACGAGCTCCTGCTGGAGGATCCCGAGGTCCTCGGCCTGCTCGCGCTGATGCTCCTCCAGCACTCCCGCCGCGACGCGAGGACCGGGCGGGGGGGCGAGCTGATCGTGCTCGAGGAGCAGGACCGCTCCCGGTGGGACCACGACCTGATCGACGAGGGGCTCGCGCTTCTCGATCGGGCGGTCGCGAGCCGGCGCCCGGGGCCGTACCAGCTCCAGGCGGCGATCGCCGCGCTCCACGCTCGGGCGCCGCGGCCCGAAGACACGGACTGGTCACAGATCGCGGCGCTCTACGGGGCGCTCGAGGCCAGGACGCCCACCTCCGTGGTCCGGCTGAACCGAGCCGTGGCGATCGCGATGGCCGACGGCCCCGAGCGCGGTCTGCGGTGGATCGATGAGCTGGCCGCCGAGCTGGACGGGTACCACCTGTTCCACGCGGCGCGCGCCGACCTCCTCCGGCGCTCGGGGCTCCGGGAGGAGGCCACGACCGCCTACCGCCGGGCCCTGGAGCTCGTCACGAACCCGAGCGAACGCTCCTACCTGGAACGGCGCCTGGCCGAGGTCACAGGTCCCTGACGAGGTAGGTCAGGACCGCGCCGACCTGGATCGGACCGTCGTCGCCCGCCAGGGTCGCGCTCGTCACGAACGGACCGTGGGCCGGCCGGTACCCGAGCTCCTCGTACAGGGCGCGGGCCGGCGCGGCCTCGTCGTCGAGCCCGACGGCCAGACCGATCCGCAGCATCCCGCGCTCGCGCGCCGCGCCCTCGAGGGACGAGATGATCTCGCGGCCGACGCCGCGGCGCCGGCGCTCGGGCAGGACGAACACGTCGCGGACCTCCACGCACCCCTCGCGGACCGCCGAGGCGGAGAAGCCGTCGTGCTCGGGGAACAGCACCATCCCCCGCCCCACCGGCGCGCCGTCCTCCCACGCGACCACCTCTACCATCTGGTCGCGCCCCTGGGCGCGGAGACGGTTCGCGTACTCGAGCACGCTCCACACCGGGAGCTCGCGGTTCAGCGCGTCGATGTCCCGGTCCTCGAGCCGGCGGACCTCGAGCACCTCAGCCGATCGGGATGCCGGGCAGGCCGGCTAGCGCCGCCTCCCCCTCGGCCGGGTCGAACTCGATCTCTGGGAGCCGCCCGTTCAGGTAGTCGTCGTAGGCCTGCATGTCGAAGTGCCCGTGCCCGCACAGGTTGAACAGGATCACCTTCTCCTGCCCGGCCTCGCGGGCGGCGATCGCCTCGTCGATCGCCCCCTTGATCGCGTGGGCGGGTTCGGGGGCCGGCACGATGCCCTGCGTCTTCGCGAACAGCAGCGCCGCCTCGAAGATCGCGTTCTGCGTGTAGGCCGCGGCCTCCATGTAGCCCTCGCGCACGAGCAGCGAGAGCGAGGGGGCGTCGCCGTGGTAGCGCAGGCCGCCGGCGTGCACCGGCGCGGGGACGAACCCGTGACCGAGCGTGTACATCGGCGCGAGGAACGTGAGCTCGGAGGTGTCGCCGAAGTCGTAAGCGAACACCCCCTTGGTGAGGGTCGGGCATGCCGCCGGCTCGGTGGCGAGGAACCGCATGTCGGGCGTCTGCCCCCGGAGCTTGCCGGCCATGAAGGGGTAGGAGATCCCGGCGTAGTTCGAGCCTCCTCCGACGCAGCCGATCACGACGTCGGGCTGCTCCCCGGCCATCTCCATCTGCTTCTGGGCCTCCAGCCCGATCACGGTCTGGTGCAGCAGGACGTGCCCGAGCACGCTGCCGAGCGCGTAGTTCGTGTCCTCGTGGGTCGCGGCGTCCTCGACGGCCTCGCTGATCGCGATGCCGAGCGACCCGGTCGATCCCGGCCGCTCCGCGAGGATGCCCCGGCCCGCGTTCGTGCGGTCCGAGGGCGAGGCCAGGACCTCGGCGCCGAAGGTCTCCATGAACACGCGCCGGTACGGCTTCTGGTCGTAGGAGGCGCGGACCATGTACACGGTGCAGTCCAGGCCGAAGAAGCTGCACGCCATCGCCATCGCCGATCCCCATTGCCCGGCCCCGGTCTCGGTGGCGATCCGCCGGATCCCGGCGTCCTTGTTGTAGTACGCCTGGGGGACGGCGGTGTTCGGCTTGTGCGATCCCGCCGGCGAGACCCCCTCGTACTTGAAGTAGATCCGCGCGGGCGTCCGCAGGTGTCGCTCGAGCCGCGTGGCCCGGAACAGGGGCGTCGGCCGCCACAGCCGGTAGACGTCGATCACCGAACCGGGGATATCGATCCACTCCTCGGCCGAGACCTCCTGGCCGATCAGCGACATCGGGAACAGCGGGGCGAGGTCGTCGGGCCCGAGCGGCTCCTTGGTCGCCGGGTTGAGCGGCGGGAGCGGCCGGACCTTCCGAGCGAGGTCGGGCATCAGGTTGAACCAGGCGGTCGGGACGTCCTCGGGGCGGAGGTCGAACCGCGTACGGACCTCGGACATGGATCCTCCTCGAGCTCGGCCGGCGTGACCGCGAAGCGTAGCCGCTCGCCCCCGACGGCGCCACGCCGAGCGCCCCCGATGGGTCGGCCCTCCACGGGGCCGGCCCGCGATTCAGCCCTCCACGGGGCCGGCCCGCGATTCAGCCCTCCTCGCCGATGGCCCCGATCTCGATCCAGCCCTCGCGCTCGCGAACCCGGTACACCGGGACCGGGTCCTCGGCCGGACCCTCCAGAGGCTCGCCCGTCCGCAGGTCGAACTCGCTTCCGTGGCAGGGGCAGATCACCGACTCCTCCTGCCCTCCGAGCGCGCCCTCGGCGAGGGAGCACCCCTCGTGCGTGCACTCGTCCCCGAAGGCGAAGATCTCCTGCTCCACCCGCACGATCGCCACCCGCCCTTGGGGGAGGTCGAAGGCCCGCAGCTCGCCCTCGGGCACCTCGGCGATCGACGCGATCGCGCGGAACCCCTCCTCCACCGTGCCCCTCCCTTCGGTCAGCCGGCCGAGCCCGCCGCGCGGACCCGGGTCCAGGCGTTCCATCCCCGTTGGGCCACGGTGATCCCCCCGAGCGCGGTCAGGACCGCCAACGCCGCCAGGAGCGTGCCGGGGATCATGAGCCCGACCATCATCGCCACGTAGCGCTCGAGCCGCTGGAACAGCCCCTCCGACAGGGGGACGCCCGCCGCCTCCGCCTCGGCCCGGATGTGGCTCACCGCGAGCGAGATCACCATCGTGGCGAGCGCCAGGGCGGCCTCGAGGCGGTCGCCCTGGCCGGCGAGCGACCAGTACAGGCAGCCGAACAGGATCACGTCGGACACGCGGTCCAGGACCGCGTCCAGGAACGCCCCGGAGCGACTCTCCTCCCCGCGCAGGCGGGCGACGGCGCCGTCGAGCACATCCAGCAGCCCGGCGGGGATCAGCAGCAACCCGGGCACGAGCCGGTCTCCGCGGATCAGCAGCACACCGACGACGACGTTGGTGGCGAGGGCGAGCAGCGTGAGCTGCCAGGGGTGGAACCCCGCCCGGTAGGCAGCGGCCAGCACCACGCGGTAGGGCCAGGTGAACACCCAGCGCAACGGCCGCGCCGCCAGGCCGCTCGCCCGACGCGGGGCGGGCATGTCGCGGACGCGAGGCCGGTCCTCGCGACCACCGGCGCTCGGGCTGGCCTCTCCCTCGTCCATCCCTGGCGAGGCTACAGCCGGGGCGTCCGCGCGCGCGACCTCAGTTCCGGGGGCCGAGCCCGACGACGAGGTAGTGGAACGTCCCGCCCGGCGCCTCGTAGGACACCTCGTCGTCCAGCCGGGCACCGAGCACGGCGCTCCCGAGCGGAGAGGTGGTGGTGATCGTGCGGACGCCCGGCGCCCGCTCCTCCGCCGACTCGGCGAGCAGGTACGTCTCGTCCTCGGGGTCGTCCTCGTCCAGCGGACGGAGGGTGACCAGCATGCCGGGGGCGACCACCTCGGACGCGGGGGGCGCCTCGACGATCTCCGGATCGCGGAGCAGCCGCTCCAGGTTCCGGATCCGCGACTCCATCAGGGCCTGCTCGTTCTTCGCGGCGTCGTACTCGGCGTTCTCCCGGATGTCGCCGTGCTCCCGCGCGACCCGCAGCCGCTGGGCGATCCGCGCTCGGCCCTCGGTCACGAGCTCGGCGAGCTCGGCCTTGAGGCGCAGGTAGGCCTCCAGGGTGAGCGTGGCCGTCGGCTCGACGCCGGGCTTGCGCGGTGGACGGTTGGCGAGCTCTTCGGGGAGGTCCATCGAGAGGGTCGAATGTACCAACTGGCCGAGTCCGAAGGTCCTCCGTCGACCCTGGCCGAGCTTCAGCCGGGGGAACCTCGTGCCGAAACCTCCTCGGGAGAAGGCCGACCGTCCCGAAGGAGGTCCCCGATGCGCCGGACCCACGCACGAGCGCTCCCCCCGCTCGCGACGATGTTCCTGCTGATCCTGCTCGCGCTACCCGCGACCGCGCAGACCACCGCGGTCGGCACCCCGGAGGAGCGCGCCGCCGCGATCGCCAGACCCGCGCTCTTGTACACGGAGCAGTACTTCACGGCTTGGGTGCGGGTGCCGAGGAGCTCGGAGCTGTACTTCCAGGGGTACGTGAACGGCGGCAGCCCGTTCGAGTGGGCCACGCGGTGCAGCGCGTTCGCCGTGAACCCCTCGGGCTACCTCGTCACCGCGGGCCACTGCGTGGACCTGGGCGAGGAGGGCGCCCGCGCCGTCGCGCTCGAGCTCGCGACGCAGTGGCTCATCGAGAACGGGTGGGCGTACCAGCAGGACTACGGATACTGGCTGAACGAGGGCCACCTCCTGTGGGGGGTCGAGGGCACCGAGCGGGGGTCGGAGCCCGACTTCGAGATGTGGGTCCAGCGCGGGGTCGCCGCGGGCGGCCTGCGGACCGGTGAGGCCTACCCCGCCCGGGTCGTCGGCTATCGACCCCTCAGCCAGGGCGACGTCGCCCTGGTCAAGATCGAGGAGTCGGACCTGCCGGTCGTGCTCGTCGCCCAGGACGCCCAGGTCACGATCGGGACCGAGGTCCTGTCCATCGGCTACCCGGGGTCGAGCGACGCGGTCACGGACGCGACGCTCGAGCCAACGTTCAAGGACGGGCAGATCAACTCGGAGAAGACGCGCGAGGGAGGGCTGTTCCCCGTCTACGAGATGAGCGCCGCCCTGTCCGGCGGCATGAGCGGGGGGGCCACCGTGAACCTGGACGGCGAGGTCGTCGGGGTGAACAGCTTCGGCATCGTCGGGGAGACCGAGGCGTTCAACTTCCTCAGCCCCGCCTCGCTCGTGAGCGAGATCCTAGCGCAGAACGGGGTCGAGAACGTGCTCGGTCCGGTCGACGAGTCCTACCGTGCGGGGATCGACGCGTACTTCGCCGGCGACCACGCGGCCGCGATCGAGCACTTCGACGCGGTCCTCGCGATCTCGCCGACCCACCAGCAGGCGCAGGAGTACCGGGTCGAGGCCTCGCGCTTGGCGGCCGAGAACCCGCCGGCCGCCGAGGGCGAGGAGCCGGTGGCGCCGAAGCCGGCGCCGGACGAGGAGGGCGGCATCCCCGCCTGGGCGATCGCGCTGATCGCGGTCGGCGTCCTCGTGGTCGCAGGGCTGCTCGTCCTGGCCATGCGCCGACGCCCCGGCCCGGCGGCGCCTGCCGCGGTCGCCGGGCGGGCGGTCCCCGCGGCACCGGGCGTGCCGGCCGCCGAGCCCGGACCGCTCCGCGCGGTGCCGCCCGCGACGGAGACCAGCTTCTGCTCGAACTGCGGCCGCGAGCTCGCACCCGCCGCGCGGTTCTGCGCCGCGTGCGGCCACCGGGTCGAAGCCGCCTGAGCCCAACCCCGAGATGGGGTCCCCGCCCGTGGGACCCCATCCGGCTCACCCGAGCGCCCGCCGAATGACGGCGCACGCGCGGAGGGTGACCAACTTGCTCGGCGCCCGTGGCGCGTCCACGTCGGCCCACAGCTTCGCGCGGTAGGGGTACTCGTTCCTCCAGCGACCGTGTGCGCATCGCGCCGGCGCGGGCCCGCCGGACCCGGACCGCGTCCTCGGACTCGTCCGGGAGCCACCGCAGCGCCAGGTGCCGGACCGCCGGCGTGTCGTCCTCGAGCAGCTACGGCAGCGGGTCGCCCCGGAGCGCCAGCCGCCAGCCCTCCATCGCGCGCCTACTTCGCGACGGAGGTACCGAGGTCGACGACCGCCCGACTACTGCTCCGAGAAGTAGACGTTCTTGACCTCCGTGTAGAGGTTCACCGCGTGCATCCCCATCTCGCGCCCGAGCCCGCTCCGCTTGTAGCCGCCGAAGGGCGCTTCGGTGTGCACGCTGCTCGAGGAGTTCACGGACAGGACCCCGGTCCGGATCGCCTTGGCCACCCGGATCGCCCGCCCGAGGTTCTGGGTCCAGATCGATCCTGAGAGCCCGTACGGCGAGTCGTTGGCCATCGCGATCGCCTCCTCCTCGGTGTCGAACGGGATCGCGCAGGCCACCGGCCCGAAGATCTCCTCCTGGGCCACGCGCCAGGAGTTGTCCACATCGGCCAGGAGCGCTGGGCGCAGGAAGAAGCCCGGTCGCTCCGGCTGCTCGCCGCCGACGACCTTCCGTGCGCCCTCCTCGATCCCGAGGTCCAGGTAGTACAGGGAGGTCTCGCGCTGGGACGCCGAGATCAGCGGCCCCATCTCGGTCGACTCGTCCAGGGGCTCCCCCACCCGGATCGAGGCCGTGCGCTCCGCGAACCGCTCCACGTACTCGTCGTAGATCGCGCGCTGGACGAAGGCTCGGGAGCGAGCGCAGCAGTCCTGCCCCGCGTTGTCGAACACCGACCACACCGACTTCTCGACGCACACGTCCAGGTCGGCGTCCGCGAACACGACGTTGGCCGATTTCCCACCGAGCTCGAGCGAGACGCGCGCGATGTGCTCGGCGGCGGCCTGCATCACCTTCACGCCGACCTCGGTGGATCCGGTGAAGCTGATCTTGGCGACGCGCGGGTCCGCGACCAGCGCGCCCGCCGTGGTCGAGCCCGGTCCGGGGAGCACGGACAGGGCGCCCTCGGGTAGCCCGGCCTCGGACAGGATGTCGCCGAGCGCGAGCGTGGTGAGCGGCGTCTGGCTGGCGGGCTTCACGACCGCGGTGTTGCCGCAGGCCAGCGCCGGCGCGATCTTCCAGCTGGCGATCGCCGAGGGGAAGTTCCAGGGCGTGATGAGCACGCAGACCCCCACCGGCTCCCGCAGCGTGACGTCGAGGCCCGGCGGCACGATCGGGATGGTCTCCCCGAAGATCTTGTTCGCGGCCCCGCCCCAGTACTCGAACACGTTGGCCACGATGTCGATCTCGCCGCGCGCCGCGGCGATCGGCTTGCCGCCGTTCCGGGCCTCGAGGCGGGCGAGGTCCTCCAGGCGCTCCCGGATCAACGTCGAGGCCCGCAGCAGCACGCGACCTCGCTCGCGCGCGCTCGTCCGAGGCCAGGCGCCCTCCTCGAAGGCGCGGTGGGCGGCCTCCACCGCGCGGCGCGCGTCCTCGGGCCCCGCCTGGGCGACCTCGGCCATCGGCCCGGCGGTGGCCGGCTCGATCACGTGGTAGGTGTGCCCCTCGACCGCGTCGGAGCGCCGGCCGGCCAGGACGAGCTGCTCCGTGAGGATCGCGTCCTTCACCTCGCTCATGATCCCCTCCCGCGTCTGACTGGCAGATGATAGGCGTGGAGGGTCCGGTCCCGGGATCCGGTCGGGGACCGGCGCGCGGCGATGGAGGTGGCGACCAGGATCGGGGTCGGGGTGGGAGGCGCCCTGCTCGTCGCCTGGCTCGCGCTCGTCCTCTACGTCTGGGTGCGCCGGCCGCCGGGAGCCACGGCGGGAGCGGCCCTCCGCCTGCTGCCCGATGTGATCAGGCTCCTCCGCCGGGTCGCGGCCGACCCCACGGTCCACCGCGGGGTCCGGCTGCGACTGCTCCTGGTGTTCGCCTACCTCGCGTTCCCCCTCGACCTCGTGCCCGACTTCCTCCCGGTGATCGGGTACGCGGACGACGTGGTGATCGTCGCGGCGGCGCTGCGCTCGATCGTCCGGCGCGCGGGCGCCGACGCCGTCCGGCGGAACTGGCCCGGCGACCGCCAGGGGCTCCTCGCCGTCTGGCGTCTCGCCCGCCTGCCCGGCAGCCCCTGAGGCCTGGGTATGCTTCGGCCCCGCATCCGGCCGAGGGAGGGACGAGGATGGGACGGCTCGACGGCAAGGTGGCGCTGATCACCGGGGGCGCGAGCGGGATGGGCATGGTCGCCTCGAAGCTGTTCGCGGACGAGGGCGCGAGCGTCGTCCTGACCGACGTGGCGGACGAGGCCGGGGCTACCGTCGCCGAGGAGATCGTGGGCGCGGGCGGCCGGGCCCGCTACGTCCACGCCGACGTCTCGAGCGAGGCCGACGCTCGCGCCATGGTCGAGGCGGCCATCGAGGCGTTCGGCGCCCTCCACGTCCTGTACAACAACGCCGGGGTGATGCTCGCCGAGGACGGGTCGGTCGACACGACCGAGGCCGCGGTGTGGGATCGCACGCTCGCGATCAACGTGAAGGGCGTGGCGTTCGGCTGCAAGTACGGGGTTCCCGCGATCGTGGCGAGCGGCGGTGGCTCGATCATCAACGTGGCGTCGTTCGTGGCCTGGATGGGCGCCGCGACGTCCCAGACGGCCTACACGGCCTCCAAGGGAGCCGTGCTCGCGATGACCCGCGAGATCGCGGTCGAGTACGCACGGCGAGGTGTCCGGTGCAACGCCCTGTGCCCGGGCCCGATCGAGACCCCCCTCCTGGCCGAGCTCCTTTCCGAGGAGGCGGCGAGGCGCCGGCGGTTCGTCCACATCCCGATGGGACGCCTCGGTCGGGCGGAGGAGCTGGCGAAGGCCGCGCTGTTCCTGGCCTCGGACGACTCGTCGTTCATGACGGGGGCCTCCCTGATCGTGGACGGTGGCATCACCGCCGCCTACGTGACCCCGGAGGACTGAACCGCCGTACCATCGCAGGGGTGGGGATCCTTTCGCTCGGCTGGGATCGGCCGCTGGGTGGGGGCGTGGGCCCCTCCGGCTGGGACTGGTGGGCCGGCGCGGCGGCGATCGCGGTCTTCCTCCTGTTCTCGACCGCCCGGCGCCGCGCTCCCCTCGCGGTCCGGATCGGGCTCGCGCTGGTCCTTGGGCTCGTGCTGGCCGACCTGACCCACGCCTGGGGCGTGGTCCCCGTCTGGGGGACGCTCCTCCTAGTCGCTTCCGCGCGCAACCTGCTCCATGGGTGGCGTCGGCGGCACGTCTGACGGGCGTTTGACACGCGGCACCGCCTGGTGCTCAATACCCCCGCCCGCGCGGTCACGTCGGATCAAGGGGGGTGGTCGGATGAGCGAGCCGGAGCGCAAGGTCGGCTCCGTCACCTATCGCGAAGTCGGTGAGGAGTACTTCGCGAAGCGGGGGCTCAAGCGTCACGCGGGCGTCTGGTCGCTGTGGGCCCTCGGCGTCGGTGCCGTCATCTCCGGTGACTACTACGGCTGGAACTTCGGCCTGTCCACCGGAGGGTTCGGCGGCCTGCTGATCGCGACCGCGATCATCGCCGTCATGTACTACGGCCTGTGCTACAGCATCGCCGAGATGTCCCCGGCGCTCCCGCACACGGGCGGGGCGTACTCGTTCGCCCGCTCGGCGATGGGCCCGTGGGGTGGGTTCACGACCGGCCTCGCGGAGAACATGGAGTACGTGATCACGCCGGCGGTGGTCGTGGGCGCGATCGGGCTGCTGATGCAGGCGCTCGTGATCGAGCTGTTCAACGTCACGGGCGACCCGTGGTGGAACAGCGAGCCCTTCTGGTGGGCGGTCTTCTACGTGATCTTCGTGGGGATCAACATCGTGGGGATCGAGGCCACGATGCGCTTCACGGTGACGATCACGATCCTCGCCCTCGGGATCCTCGTGATCTTCTACGTCGCGGCGCTCGTGTCCGGGAAGTTCGACCCGAGCCTCTGGTTCAACATCCCGGAGGGCGGTGGCGACCCGCTCCCCGACGGCGGCGGCCCGTTCCTGCCGTTCGGGATCAGCGGGATCTTCAAGGCGCTGCCGTTCGCGATCTGGTTCTACCTCGCGATCGAGGAGGTGCCGCTCGCCGCCGAGGAGTCGATGGATCCCAGGCGCGACGTCCCCCGGGGCACGATCTGGGGGATGCACACGCTGCTGATCGCGAGCATCTTCACCTTGTTCATCAACAGCGGGCTCGGAGGCGGGGCCTCGGCGATCGGCGTCTCCGGGACGCCGCTGTTCGATGGCTTCAAGGGCATCTTTGGGGAGGGCACGGCCGCGGCGCTGCTGGCGCTCATCGGGCTGATCGGCCTGGTGGCCAGCTTCTTCACGATCATCTTCGCCTACGGTCGGAACACCTACTCGCTCTCGCGGGCGGGCTACTTCCCGAAGTTCCTCTCGATCACGCACGGCGAGCGGAAGACCCCGCACGTGGCGCTGATCGGGGGCGCGATCGTCGGCTACGCGGTGGTGCTCCTCGTCTGGTACCTCCAGCGGCAGGGCGGGACGGCGGGAGCCCAGGTCGTGGCGGCCGTCCTGAACATGGCGGTGTTCGCCGCCGTGATCTCGTACGCGCTCCAGTGCCTGTCGTTCGTGCTGCTCAGGCGGAACATGCCGCACATCCAGCGGCCGTACCTCAGCAAGTGGGGGGTGCCCGGCGCGTACCTCGCGGGGGTCATCGCGATCGTCTCGCTCGTGTCCGTCTTCCTGAACGAGGACTACCGGCCCGGCGTCTACGGGGTCGCGATCTACTACGTGCTCGGCCTCCTGTACTTCGCGATCGCTGGCAGGCACCGCCTGGTGCTCTCGCCGGAGGAGGAGTTCGCGCTGACGAGCGGCGAGCGCGGGATCCCGGAGGAGACCTACGAGACGTCCAGGGAGGCGCAAGAGGCGATCCTCCGTGGCGAGACCGGCGGCACGCCGGGCTCGCCCTCGGGCTGAGGAGAGACCCACCGATGTCGAAGGCGGCGGCCGCCCAGGCCGCCGCCTTCGTGTTCGTCATCGCCTGAGGAGGTTCGATGCAGCAGGGAACGCTCGACAGCAAGCAACTCGAGGAGCTCGCGAAGGAGGGCGAGGTCGACACCGTCCTGTGCATGTTCACCGACCTCCAGGGTCGGTTCATGGGCAAGCGGGTCGTCCCCCACTTCTTCCTCGAGGAGATCCTCGGCGAGGAGGGGCTCCACGCCTGCCTGTACCTCCTCGCGATCGACATGGAGATGGAGCCGCTCCCCGGGTACCGGTACGCGAGCTGGGAGACCGGCTACGGCGACTTCCGCATGGTGCCGGACCTGTCGACGCTGCGCTGGTGCCCGTGGCTCGAGAAGACGGTGATGGTGATCTGCGACATCGCCGACGAGGAGTCCAGGGAGCCCGTGGAGGTCGCCCCGCGCCAGATCCTGAAGCGGCAGATCGAACGGGCCGCGGCGGCCGGCTACACGATCAAGACCGGGTCGGAGCTGGAGTTCTACCTGTTCAAGGACGGCTACGACGACCTCGGCGAGCGGGGGTACCGGGACATGCGGCCGACGTCCACGTACATCATGGACTACCACATGCTCCAGACCACCAAGGACGAATGGATCATCCGGCAGATCCGCAACGGGATGCTCGGCGCGGGGATCCCGATCGAGTTCAGCAAGGGCGAGTTCGGCAAGGGCCAGCACGAGATCAACATCACCTACGCCGACGCCCTCACCACGGCCGACTACCACGCGCTGTACAAGCACGGGGTCAAGGAGATCTGCGCGGCCAACGGGGTCTCGGCGACCTTCATGGCCAAGTGGTCGATGGCCGAGGCTGGCTCCTCCTGCCACCTGCATTCGAGCGTGTGGGACAAGGATGGCAAGGAGTCGCTGATGTGGGACGCCTCGGGCCCGCACCACCTCTCGGAGACCTTCCGTCACTACCTCGGCGGGCTGATGTCCACCACCCGGGAGATGGCGTGGATGTACGCGCCGTTCGTGAACTCCTACAAGCGGTACCAGCACGGCTCGTGGGCTCCGACGGCGATCGTGTGGAGCCGCGACAACCGCACGTGCGGCTACCGGACCGTGGGCGAGCACAAGGGGTTCCGGGTCGAGAGCCGCCTGCCCGGGGCAGACATGAACCCCTACCTGGGCGTCGCGGCCACGATCGCGGGGGGGCTGCACGGGATCGCGAACCGGATCGAGCCCCCGGAGATGTTCCAGGGCAACGCCTACGAAGCCCAGGACGTGCCGAGGGTCCCGACGTCGCTCCACGAGGCGATCGACGTCTTCCGCGAGAGCGAGGTGGCGCGAGAGGCGTTCGGCGACTTCGTGTTCGAGCACCTGCTGAACACGGCCGTGCAGGAGCAGATCATCTTCGACAACACGGTCGTGACCGACTGGGAGCTGACGCGGTATTTCGAGCGGGGCTGAGCCTCAGCCCCGCTCGAACACCGGCTTCAGCGCCGCGTACACGTCGCGGTACCGGCGGTAGGCCTCCTCGTACGCCTCCCGGTTGGCCGGATCGGGCTCGTGCTCCTCGGGCCGGTAGGCCACGAAGGCCTCCACCGCATCCGCGACGGACCCGTGGACGCCCGAGGCGACCGCGGCCAGGATCGCCGCCCCCGTCGCCGTGGTCTCCACGCTCCGGGGCACCCGGATCGGGAGGCCGGTCACGTCGGACTTGATCTGCCGCCACAGGGCGCCCTTGGCCCCGCCGCCGACGATCGTGAGGCGACGGACCTCGAGCCCGGCGTTCCGCATCGCCTCGAGGATGTCGCGAAGCGCGAAGGCGCTGCCCTCGAGCACCGCCCGCGTCATGTGCGCGCGGGTGTGGGCGAGGGTGAGCCCGTAGAAGACCCCGCGCGCCGCCCCGTTCCACTCGGGCGCCATCGCCCCCTGCATGCACGGCAGGAACACGAGGCCCTCGCTCCCGGGCGGAACCTCGGCGGCGGGGGCCGAGAGCAGGTCGTACGCGTCTCCGTCGCCCCGTCCCTCCGCCTCGCGCTCGGCCGCCCCGAAGTGGTCCCGCCACCACCGCAGGTTCCCTCCCGACACGAACCCCGGGTTCTCGAGCAGCCAGGCGTCGGGGTCGGCGTGCGGGTGGCACTCGACGAGCATCGTGGGGTCCTCGCGCGGGGCCTCCGAGGCGGCGCAGACCGGCTCGGCCGTGCCCACCACGTCGCACACCTCGCCGGGGGAGAACACCCCGGCGCCGAGCGTGGCGGCCATCTCGTCCCCGCACCCGACCGCGACGACGGTCCCCGGATCCAGGCCGCTCGCCTCGGCGAACGCCGGCGTCACGGTCCCGACGCTCGCGGTGCCGGCCGCGAGCTCCGGCAACGTCGCGGGGTCGATCCCGGTGGCGGCCAGGACGTGCGGCGACCAGGTCCTCGTGCGCGGATCGAGCAGCGCGAGCGAGGACGCGTTCGAGTAGTCGACGGCCAGGACGCCGGTCGCCTTCCGCAGGACGTACGAGCCGGGCGGCATGAACCGCTCGGCCCGGGCGAAGACCTCCGGCTCCTCGTCCCGGACCCACAGCGCCTTGAACACCGCGTGGGACGAGTCGAGGTTCGCCCCCACGTGCCGGTAGAACTCGGCGGGCGCGATCCGCTGGGCCAGGGCCGCCGCCTGGGCCTCGGCCCTCCGGTCCATCCAGATCATCGCCGGCCGCAGCGCGTTGCCCTCGCCGTCGCAGACCACCATCCCGTCGAGCTGGGAGCCGAACGAGAGCCCCTTCACCGCCGAGGGACCCTCCGGCACCTCGGCCAGCACGCGCCGGACCCCGGCGATCACGGCGGCCGGCCAGGCGTCCGCGTCCTGCTCCGCCCACCCGGGGCGCGGGAACGACAGCGGGTACTCCTCATACGCCGAGGCGACCAGGTCACCCTCCGCCGAGTACAGGGCGACGTTCGTGCCCTGGCTCCCGACGTCGCAGCCGATCACGTAGGGGTGCCCGACGCCGCTCACGGCACGATCACCACCTTCAGCCCGGCGCCGGACCGGATCGTCTCGAACGCTTCGGCGATCCGGTCGAGCGGGAACCGGTGCGTGACCACCCGGCCGAGCTCCTCCTGCCGCCGGTCCAGGTAGCCCATCGTGATCCGGTACTGGCGGTGGGTGGCACCGTAGGCCCCCAGGATCGCGAGCTCCTTGTAGTGGAGCTGGTTCATGTCGAGCGGGCTCACCGGGTCGTGCTTGGGGAGCCCGGCGAAGTACACCACCCGCGCGCGCTTGGCGGCCATCTCGAGCGCCGCCTGCTGCGCCTGCTTCGACGGGGCGGCGACGCTCACGCGGTCGGCGCCCCGCCCCCCCGTGCGCTCCATCACCGCCGCGACGCCGTTGTCCTCCCCCGCCACGAACGCATCGTCGACGAACCGCCCCACGACGTCCATCGCGACGCGGAGCCGGTCTCCCTTCACGTCGGACATGAAGATGCGGCTCGCGCCGCGATCGCGGCACATCACGGCCTGCCAGCAACCGATCGGCCCGGTCCCGAGGATCACGACGGTGTCCCCGAGCCGGACGTCGAGCATCTCGACGCCGTTCAGGGCGCACGCGAACGGGTCGGCGACCGTCGCGAGGTCGCTGGGCAGGTCGGGCGGGAGCGGGATCAGGTTCTTCGTCGCGATCGGGGGCACCCCCGCCCGCTCGGCGTACGCGCCGGGGTACGGGTCGTACCCGTAGAGCAGGTGGTGCTCGCACAGGTTCTGGAAGCCGTCGACGCACCAGCGGCACTCGCCGCAGGTCAGGATCGACCCGAGGAACACCCGATCGCCCCTCGACACCCCGGGCGGCAGGACCGCGTCGGGTCCCACCTCCTCGAGGATCCCGACCGGCTCGTGCCCGAGCACCCACGGCGCCGGCGCCCGGGGGTCACCGTTGAAGAACGTCCGGGCGTCCGTGCCGCAGATGCCGCACGCCTCGACCTTCAGGATCGCGCCCCGCGGGTCGAGCTTCAGCTCCTCGGTCTCGCGGATCTCGACCGCGTCGACGGTGGTCATGAACGCGGCCCTCACGACGCACCTCCCAGCTCGGCCTGGAGAGCCTCGAAGGCCTTGTCCGCGCTCCACCGCTCGCGGATCACGCGCGAGAGCGCCCGCGTGATCGCCTCGGGAGCCTGGTGCATGAAGATGTTCCGGCCGACCGAGCATCCGATCGCGCCGGCCTCGACGGCGACCTGCATCCGCCAGAGCAGCTCGCGGTCCTCCAGGCGCGAGCCGCCGGCCAGCACGACCGGGATCCCGCTCGCCGCCTGGACCAGCTCGGCGAACGAACCGGGATCCCCGGGCCAGTTCGTCTTCACGATGTCGGCGCCGAGCTCCGCGCACAGCCGGACGTTGCGCCGCAGGTACTCGAACCCGTACCGCTGCGAGAGCTCCTCGACCGTGGCGTAGGTCGTGGGGAACTCGGCCTCGGCGATGAACGGCATCCCGAGCGCCGCGCACTCGCGCCCGACGCTGGCCACGATCTCGATCATGCCCGGCTCCGTGTCCCCGCCCAGCGCCGTGAACACCACCACGGCGTCGGCGCCGAGCACGAGGGCCTCCTCGACCTCGGCGACCTGTACGATCTCGGGGCGGTCGCCGTCGGGGTTCGCCGAGGCCGAGAGCAGGAGCGCCAGGGACGTCGTCGGCGAGAACGCCGGCTCCGCGACGCGGATCATCCCCTTGCTCATCATGATCACGTTCGCGCCGCCGGCCACGGCCTCGCGCGTCCGTTGCGCGATGTCGGCCAGCGGCTCGAGGAACGTCGGCGAGGTCATCCCGTGGTCCAGCGCGCAGATCACGGACACGCCGTCGGGATCGATCACCCGCTTGAGCCGCATCGACTTGCCGATCCGGGTCGTCACGCGAACCTCCTCCTCTGCTCCCGGCGGCCCGGCCCCCGCCGGACCACGGTGAACTCGAACGCGTCGGCCAGGTGGTGCTCGTGGGAGGACAGGACGGCTCGCCCGTCCTCGTCGTAGTCGACCTGGCGCAGGTACAGGACCAACGTGCCGGGTCGCACGCGCAGGAGCCGGGCGACCCGTCGATCGGCCCGGGCCGGGGCGAAGGATGCGACCCCGTGATGGATCGCCACGCCGAGCTGCCGCTCCATCGCCTCGTACACGGAACCCTTCACCATGCGGCGCAGCACATCACGACGGCCTTCCAGGAGCGCGGCCGGCATCACGTCCCGCGACAGGACCACCGGGCGGCCGTCCGCCGTCCGGACGCGTTCGACGACGCCCACCTCCTCGCCGGGCTCGAGTCCCAGCCGCTCGGCCTCCTCGGACGGGGCCGGCTCGAACCACGTCCTGCCCTGCTCGAACCCCGGACGCATCCCCGCCATCCGGATCGCATCGGTCACGCCGAAGTTCGCGTCGAGGTTGTTCGTCACGCGCGGGCGCTCGGCCAGGAACGTGCCCGCGCCGCGCGTGCGCGTGAGGAACCCCTCGTCCTCCAGCGACCCCAGCGCCTCCCGGAGCGTTGCCCGCGAGACGCCGAGCTCGGCCGCGAGCTCCGGCTCGGGGGGCAGGCGCCCCCCCGGTCGGAGCCGCGAGCGCGCGATGAATCCGAGCAGCTCGTCACGCGCGGCGTGCGGCCGCTTGGGTCCGGCCCGCACCCGGCCCGACCTCCCCTGCACCACGCGGGCCGGGCTCTCCTCCACCACGCGGGCCGTCCTCCCTTCCACGGTGCCCATCATTTGTCAGACAAAGCGCTCGCGTCAAACCCTTCGTCGGACAGAGCCCCCGTCGCCGCGCGGGCGCGGCGGGCGTAGGCTCCGACCGTGGGGGCGCGCGCGTTCCGGCCGGACGAGCTGCCGGCCCTCCTGTCGCGGATGGTCCGCTGGCGGTGGCCGGGCGAACGGCTGCTCGCCGCCGTCCCTTGCGAGGCCGAGTGGGAGCTCGGGCGCGGCTCCTGGCAGCCTCCCGGCGAACGGCCGCTCGCGGACGAACACCAGCACGAGCCCGGCGCCCTCGGCGTCACGGAGCGGCGCGTGGTCTTCCGTTCGCTCGAGCGCTCGGGCTCGGCCTTCCGGATCGCTGCCTGGACCTACGCGGCCGTGGCCGCGTTCGGGTTCCTGGCCGGCGAGCCGCTCATCCCGCCCGTCGCCGCCCTGATGGGGGCCCTGATGTGGGGGGCGGCCCACCTGATCGAGGTGCTCGGGCTCGGGTCGGGCGCCGTCGAGCTCGGGCGGATCGTGGAGGTGGACCCCGTGGGGCGACGCATCCACGGCGTGGACCGGTGGGGCGTGGACTACCGGCTCCGGCTGCGCGAGCGGGAGTTCGCCCTCGTGGCCCCACTGCTCGAGCGCTGAGCGCCGCGGCCGCCCGGTGTATCATCGCGCAGCCCGCGAGACCTCGAACCGCAGGAGGTGCCGTCATGGCCGGGCTGAACGTCCTCTCCTACCGCCCCGATCGCGCGGACTACGCGTGGACCTTCGGCGGGGCGGCGCCGGTGATGAAGGTGCAGCCGGGTGACGTCCTCGAGCTGTGGACCGACGACTGCTTCACCAGCCTGGTCCGCAGCACCGAGGACCTCGCGTCCCAGAAGATCGTGTTCCCGTTCCTGAACCCGCAGACCGGGCCCTTCTACGTCGAGGGTGCCGAGCCCGGCGACACCCTCGCGTTGCACTTCGTCTCGATCGAGCCGTCCCGGGACTGGGGCGTCTCGACGACCTTCCCGCTCTTCGGAGCGCTCACGTCCACCACGCGGACGGTCACCCTCCAGGACCCGTTGCCCGAGGTCGTCTGGATGTATCAGGTGGACCGGGAGCGACGCCTCGTCCGCTACGAGGCGCGCAACGGCGATCACGCGGTGGACCTGCCGCTCGAGCCGATGCACGGGACGGTCGGGGTGGCCCCGCCGAACCTCGAGGCTCGCTCGCCGCTCGTGCCCGACTCCCACGGCGGGAACATGGACACGCCGGAGATGCGGGCCGGGACCACGTGCTACCTGGGCGTGAACGTCGAGGGCGCCCTGTTCTCGATCGGGGACGGCCACTACCGCCAGGGTGAGGGCGAGACGTGCGGCGTCGCGGTGGAGGGGGCGATGGACACGGTCCTGATCGTCGAACTCGTCAAGGGACGCGGGACCCCCTGGCCGCGCCTGGAGGACGACAGCTACATCATGTCGGCGGGCTCGGCCCGGCCGCTGGAGGACGCGTTCCGGATCGCGCACGGCGACCTGGTGGCCTGGTTCGTGGAGGAGTTCGGGTTCGAGAAGCTGGACGCGTACCAGCTCCTGACGCAGATCTCCGAGACCCCGATCGCCAACGTCTGCGACCCGAACTACACGGTCGTGGCCAAGGCGCCGAAGCGCTACCTGCCGGGCGACCGGGTGTACGGGGGCGTACGCGCGCGGCTGACCGAGCTGGCGGCCGAGTACCGGCTCGAGCGGGGAGCTTCCTGAGGGTGCGACCGGTCGTCGCGATCCGGCACCATCTGCCCCACGAGCTCGGCGTGGCCGCGGAGGTCCTGGACGGGATGGAGGTCCCCTTCCGCTACCTCGACGCCTGGGACGACCCGGACTGGCCCGACCCCGCGAAGGTCTCGGGTCTGATCGTCCTCGGCGGCGAGATGAACGCCGACCAGGTCGAGCGCTACCCCTTCCTCGGCCGCGAGCGCGCGCTCCTGCGGGAGGCGACGGCCGAGGAGGTCCCGGTCCTCGGGATCTGCCTGGGGGCGCAGCTGCTTGCCCGGGCCTTCGACGCGTCCGTGACGCGTTCACCGGTCCCCGAGCTCGGCTTCCGGCGGGTCGGCGTCACGCCGGGCGGGGCCGACCACCCCGTCCTGTCCCCGTTCGACGGCACGTCGGTGTTCCAGTGGCACGGCGACACGTTCGGGATCCCCGCCGGCGCGGTGCACCTCGCCGCGGGCCACGAGGTCCCGAACCAGGCGTTCCGGCTCGGCCGGAGCTGCTACGCGGTCCAGTTCCACCCAGAGCCGACGCTCGGCGGCATCGCGGCCTGGGCCGAGCGGTGGGACGCGCAGGTCCGGGAGATGGGCCGGACGCCCGAGGACCTGATCGCGGAGGCCGAGGAGCACCTGCCCGCGCAGCAGGCGGCCAGCCGCGAGGCGTTCGGCGTGTTCGGGGAGCTGGTGCGCGAGCGAGGGTAGCTCATCCTTCCCAGGCGCTCGACTCCCGGCCGAGCTCCCGGTATCCCTCGCCGACCTCCTGGTACCACCTGCGGGCGGGCCCCACCCTGGCGCGGAGCTTCCACCGCAAGCTCTTCGGCTCCGCCTCCACCTTCTGCCACAGGTGGTCGATCCGCCCCTCGACGAGCGCGCGCTGGCCGTCCGACAGGTCGGGGATGGTCTGCATGTATCGTCGGATCCGATCCAGGTTCAGCGAGACCGTGTAGTAGAAGCCCCAGTCCGCCGAGAGCAGCTCCACCACGTGCGAGGCGTCGAAGGCCCCCGGGGCCTGACGGTCGGCGATCGGATGCTCGAGGAGCAGGACGACGAGGTCCTTCAGGTCCTTCTCGTTGATCTCCACGATCTGGAGCTTCTCGAGCAGGAGGTCGGTGAGCGGGATCGTCACGGGCTGGAGGTCGAGCCGCCCGCGCAGGTCGATCGGGTGGCAGAAGTCCAGGCGGTCCAGGAAGACGTCGACCCGCCGGCGCCCGCCCGAGGGATCGTGGAAGATCCGCCGGCCGACCCAGACGTCCATCGTCACGCCCCGGCCTCCCAGGACCTCGTACCCGAGCTCGGCGAACATCCGCTCGACGTCCCGGATCTCACGGTCGTAGCCCATGAAGTCCAGGTCGGTCAGCACGCGGTTGGTCTTCTCGAGCAGCCACACGTGGTTCGGGCACTGCTTGATCACGGCGAGGGCGCCGAGGAGCCGGAGGTGCAGGCCCCGCGCCTCGGCGGCCTCGATGATCGCCTCGGCCTCGGCGACGTACTCGGGCCACGCGGAGAAGGGTTCGCCGACGGGTTCGGTGGGCCGGTCCATCTCACCCGACCGTCAGCGCGTAGTTCTTCACGCCCTTCTTCGGATCCAGGAGAACGAGCGAACCGCGCAGGACCCCCTCGTGGTACTCGGAGCCCGTGTTGATGCAGAGGGTCCGACCGATCTTGATCCCCGCGGAGCACTCGTGGATGTGGCCGTGGAGCGAGAGCAGCGGCTGCCACCTCCGGATCGCCTCCAGCACGGCCGTGCTCCCCACGGGGATCATCTTCAGGCCCCCGCCCTCCATCGTCGGCTTGAAGTCCTCGTCGAGCTCGGGCGCGAGGTCGAGGTTCGAGCCCCACGGCGGGGCGTGGACGTTGAAGATGCACCGGCTCATGTCGGGGACCTGGGCCGCGAGCTCGTCGATCTTCCGGGCGAGGACGTCCTCGGTCACGTCGCGGGGGCAGTTCCAGGGCGTGACGTTGGCGTTGCCGATCGAGAGCACGGAGTAGCCGTCGATCTCGATCACGCGTCCGTCCCCGTTCTGGATCGCCGTGCTCTTGTTCACGTACTCGTCGATGAACTCGAGGTCGTCGTTCCCTGGCATCCAGATCGCGGGGGTCTTGTTGGGGTCCAGGCGCTCGTCCGCGAGGCCGACCCACCCCTCGAGCACCTCGGCCATGTGACCCTTGAACAGCTCCTCGACCTGCGCCGGTGTCTGGTACCGGGCGCGCTCCTCCGGGCTCATCCGCTGTGTGTAGTACCCGCGCTGCCGCAGCGCCTTCTCCAGGTCCACCAGCCCTCGCTCATCGTCCACGCGGACCGTGCTGCCCTCGAACCGCGCCGCGTAGGATCCGTTGCCCTCCTCGACGATGGGCACCAGCATCTTGCCCGTGAGGTCCCCGCCCATCAGCAGCACGTCGGCGCCGTAGTGCTGGGCGGCGTTCAACCACTTCCGGAAGGTCGTCTCCGACCCGTGGACGTCCGTCGCGAAGAAGAGCTTCAGCACCCGCAACCTCCGGGAGGGAGGGGACCACGCCCGGCGAGCGTAGCCCCCTCCCCCCGCGTCGACAAGCCGCCTACTCGGGCGGGATCTGCGAGAACTGGACCTTGAGCGGGATCCCCTTGCTCTTGTGGTAATAGTGCGCGATCACGTAGATGATCAGCGGCGCCACCGCCATCCCGAGCACCGTCAGGTACTGGTTCGCCTCCGCCTCGCCCTTGAAGAAGGGCTGTGCCACGGCCCACTCCGTGAAGATCGAGACGGCGAGCGTGAGGAACCCCAGGATCGAGATCACCGGGATGCCGGCGATCCGCTTCTGCGTGGCGGGCGGTCCCGCCTCGAAGAGCTCCTTCCGCCGGTACGGGTACACGATCCCGGCGATCCCGAGGACGATCCAGCCGATGAACCAGGCGACGATCGAGTACAGGATCGCGCTCGAGTACGCCGGGCTGTAGATCCCCAGCCACAGGAAGATCTCGGCCGTCGCGATCACCGCCACGATCGCCCACACGGGGGCGCGGTACTTCGTCGTGATCTCCGAGAACCTCGTCGGGATCAGCCGGTCGAACGACCAGGCGAAGACGTTGCGGATCGGCGCGAAGCCGAGCCCCGCCAGCGACACCCAGGTCGCCACGATGAAGCACAGCCCGAACAGGAGCTGGAGGATCGGGTTCCCGGTCATGAACGCGACCAGCAGCATCGGCACGGGCTCGCTGCTGGTGTGCTCGTGCACGAGGGCGGGCGGCAGCTGTGAGGCGTCCGTCACCCAGATCGAGTCGAGCGAGTGCATGAAGTTCGTCCCGACGATGCCGTAGACGAGCATGTAGGCGGCGAACCAGACCGCCATCTGCATCGCGAGGGACCCGAACAGCGCCAGGGCCTGGGACTTCGCGACGCCGCGGATCTCACCGGCGAGGTTCGCCGAGAACGTCTGGCCCAGCGTGTTCAGGTTGATGAACGTGACCGCCGCGTACATCAGGGGGACGAACGAGACGCCGAACACGGCGCCGGCCTCCCGCCCGGCCTGGAGGATCGCGTCGTAGTCCGCTCCCGACAGCCGGTTGAAGTTCTCCCGGAAGCCGTCCTGGCCGGTGATCACGAGCAGGAGCCCGAGGATCAGCACCGCGAGCCACGCCGCCCCGACGGCCCAGTAGGACACCCGCATCATCGCCCGGGCGCCCTTCAGGAACAGCCACCCGGTGGCGATGAGGGCGATCGTGCCGAGCAGGAACCGGACCAGCGGCCGGTCGATCGCGTTCGCCAGGTCGATCCAGCCCTCGCTCCCGCTCGAGATCCCGACCGAGCGGATCGCGTCCGCCAGGCCCCATCGGATCCACCAGTCCTGGATCTGGCCCGTCCACGAGAGCGCCGTGATGCTCAGGACGAAGCACGAGAACAACCCGAGGGCCGGGTGCAGCGTCCGGCTGATGTAGATGTACTCGCCCCCCGACCGGGGCATCGAGACCGAGAAGTACCAGTACAGACCCGCGATCGGGAAGATCAGCAGGACGAAGAGCACGCCGATGCCCATGTGCGCGCCGGGGTAGAACGCCGGCGCCCACACGATGTAGACGAGGCAGTAGAGCAGCCCCGGGTTCATCGCGCAGTACATCAGCGCATCCCGCGCGCTGATCTGTCTCGTCAGGCCGGACGACTTGCGGATGAACACGTCCTGCGTCGCCATCCATCCCCCCTTCTGCCCGGACGAACGGCCTTCCCCGGCGGGCAACGGAGCGGCGCGTTGGGCACACTCGGACCGGTGGCGCACAGGGTAGGTCGGACCGTCCGTGGGGGGCAAGCCGCACGAGCGACACCGCTGCCCACATCGCGGAGGACGGGGTGTGCACGCTGAACAGTGTGGTTCGGGATGGGCCGCCGCTCAGAGGACCTGGAGGCCCTTCGCCATCAGGAGCAGCTGGACGACCAGGACGACCAAGGCGTTCAGGCTGATCACGAACGCCAGGCTGGGGTACGGGACCTCCTGATCGCCCGCCAAGGTCGCCGCGACCTGGTGGGCGTAGTACACGAGGGCAACCAGGGCGACGGCGGGGACGGCGAGGGTCGGGCCGACGGTCGCGATCCCCGCGAGGCCGACCAGCGCCGCCAAGGCGGCGCGGCGGCGGGCCCGGGTCCGGTACCGGAAGGCCATGGCCCTCCATCATCCCCCAGCACCGGGGGAGCCACCAAGGCCGAGCCGGGGGACGCGCGAGGTGCTACCGTCCCGCGCCGTGGTGAGGGCACGCGACCACGGGATCGCGATCGGCAGGTTCCGCCCCGGCGAGCGGAACGCGATCACCGACGTCGCGGGGGTCCGCGTCGGGCACGCGACCGTCCGCTCCGAGGCGCCCGCCGTCCTGCGGACCGGCGTCACCACGATCTGGCCCCACGGCGGGGAGCCCTGGCGGGATCGCGTGTACGCCGGGACCGCGATCCTGAACGGCTACGGCGAGCTGATCGGCGTCAACCAGGTGAACGAGTGGGGCCTGCTGCACTCGCCCATCGTCGTCACGTCCAGCCTGGCGATCGGGATGGCCTACCACGCGACGGCCCGGTGGATCGCCGAGCGCGACCCCGCGCAGGGGCGATCGGACGTGTTCATGCCGGTCGTGACCGAGTGCGACGACTCCTTCCTGAACGACGCGCGGGCGTTCGCGCTCACCGAGGAGCACGTCGCGCGGGCCCTCGAGACCTCCCGGGACGGCGAGGTCGAGGAGGGGTGCGTCGGCGCAGGGACCGGGATGCAGTGCTTCGACTTCAAGGGCGGGATCGGGACCGCCTCCCGCGTGCTGCCCACCGACGACGGCGGGTGGACCGTCGGCGTGCTCGTGTGCACGAACTTCGGCGCGCGACCGGACCTGCTGATCGCCGGCGTCCCCGTCGGCATCGAGATCCCGGACCTGATGCCGCAGGCGCACGCCGAGGGGTCGTGCGTGGTCGTCACCGCGACCGACGCCCCGATGCTCCCCCACCAGCTCCGCCGGCTCGCGCTTCGGTCGGCGATGGGCCTGGTGCGTTGCGGCTCGATCGGCGCGAACGGCTCCGGCGAGCTCATGCTGGCGTTCTCGACCGCCCAGACCGTCCCCCGCGCAGCGCCCGGGTCGCGGCTGCGGGTCGAGGCGCTCCTCGACGGAGCGTTCTGGCACGAACCCTCCGCGTTCGACCCGCTGTTCACGGCGACGATCGAGGCGACGGAGGAGGCCGTGGTCAACGCGCTGTTCGCGGCCGAGACCACCGTGGGCCGCGACGGCAACGCGCAGCACGCGCTGCCGATCGACCGCACGCTCGGGATCCTCGAGCGCCACGGCCGCCTCCGTCCCGCCCAGCCCAGCGTCTAGAACAGCTCCAGGTACTCCTGCCGCTCCCAGTCGGAGACCCAGTCGTTGAACCGGGACAGCTCGTGGCGCCGCATCACGAGGTAGGCCGTGACGAACTCGTCCCCGAAGAACGCGCGGATCTTCGGCTCGGCCTCGAACTCCTCCAGCGCCCGGTGGATCGAGGTCGGGAGCTTCTCGAAGTCCTCGTCGTCCTCGGCGGGGATCCCCGGCTTGGAGGTCGGACCCGGATCGATCCGGTCCTGGATGCCCTGGAGCCCCGCCTGGAGCAGCGCGGCTCCGACCAGGTACGGGTTGGCGAGCGAGGTGGGCGCCCGGAACTCGACGTGCCGCGCCGCCGCCGAGCCGCCCTTCACGCGCACCAGGGCCGAGCGGTCCTCCGGGCCCCAGGAGATGTTCGTCGGGCTGAACGTGTGCCGGCGTCGGCGGCGATGGCAGTTCACCGTCGGCGCGACCAGCGCGTCGATCGCCGTGGCGTAGCGGAGGAGCCCGCCCGTGAAGTGCCGGCAGGTCTCCGAGATCCCCATCGGGTCGCCGTCATCGGCGAACGCGTTCGCCCCGTCCTCCGAGCGCACGAGCGAGACGTGCGTGTGGTTGCCGCTGCCCGCCGAGTCGCCGAACGGCTTGGACATGAACGTGGCGAGCAGCCCGTCCTGCCTCGCGATCTCCTTGACGCCGTTGCGGAGCGTGAAGGCGTCGTCGGGGCCCTTCAGCCCGGGGGCGGCCGCGCACGGGATCTCCCACTGCGAGCCCGCGTACTCGCAGTTCGCCGTGATCACCGACACCCCGATCCGCGGCAACTCCTCGAGGATCCGCCGCACGGTCGGCACGTAGTCGTTCCGCACGGTGTTGAAGATGTGGTACCCGGTGAACAGCGGCTCGTGCGTCGCCGGGTCGAGCAGGTAGAACTCGTACTCGGTGCCGATCACGGGCTCGAACCCCATCGCGCGGCAACGCTCGAGCGCTCGGCGGTAGACCTGGCGCGGGGTCGCCTCGAGCGGCGTCCCGTCGTACCAGGTCGCGTCGCAGATGAACCGGCCGGTGCGGTCGGCCCACGGCACGACGGCTGCGGTCTCGGGGTCCGGGTGCAGGAGCTGGTCCCCGTACATCTTCTCCTCGTTGTAGAGGGTCCCCGGCACGACGTCCGAGCGCGTGTCGAGCACGGAGGTGCCCCCGTACATGTTCAGACCGCGCTCGGCGAAGCCGCCGGCGTGCTCGATGGGAACCGTCTTCGAGCGGGAGACGCCGTGCATGTCCGGGAGCTCGAACCGGACGAACCGGACGCCGTCCGCCTGCCACCGCTCGAGGATGCTCGCGATCTCGCTCACGCCTGACCTCCTTGCTCGTACGGGGTCCCGTTGTCCCACGTCCCGGATGTCGAACCCGGCCCGCTCCAGCTTCGAGGCCGGCCCTCACGGCCGCCTCACTCGGCGGCGACGGCGCTCACCCACTTCAGCAGGTCGCGTTCGGTCACGATCCCGACGAGCCTGCCCCCGTCGACCACGGCGAGCCGCCGGACGCCCTTGGCGTTCATCAGGTCGAAGGCCTGCACGATCTCGGCCTCCTGCCGCGTCGAGTGCACGGGCGAGGACATCACCTCCCGGACCGGCCGCTTCAGGAGATCGGGCTCGTCCAGGATCCTGCGGGTGAGGTCGCGCTCGGTGAAGATCCCCACGGCGCGATCGCCCTCGACGACGAGGACGGAGCCGATGTCGCGGTCCACCATCGCGCGCACCGCGCGCTCGACGGGGTCGTCCGGAGCCACGCCCACGACGTCCACCGTCATGATCTCGCCGACCGTGTCCGGGGCCTTCGTCATCGCGTCCTCCGGGTCCGCCCGTGGCGGTCGGGATGCTAGACCCGGTGACCGCGCCCGTCGAATCCACGGCCGCGCGCGGTCTCGGACGGAGCGACCGCGAGCTCGCGCAGCCGGATGATCCGCAGCGCCATCATCAGGTCGAACCAGCGGTCGGTGTCGGCCAGGTCCACCCCGGCCACCTGGCGGATCTTCTGGAACCGCTGGCGGAGCGTGTTCCGGTGGACGTAGAGGCGTTCCGCGGCGAGCTTCGAGTTCCCCATGCACTCGAGGTAGACCTCCGCCGTCCGGAACAGGTGCGTGCCCTTCTCGCGGTCGTGATCGAGGAGGCGCTCCAGCCGCTCCTGGTAGACGTCCCGAACCTGTTGCTGCGCAACGCCGAACAGGTGCCACTGCGCACCGAGCTCGTCGAAGGTCACGGCGGCGCCCGGCCCGCGGATCGCCCGACCGATCAGGAGCGCGTGCCGGGCCTGCTCGAACGCGTCCGGATAGTCCTCCACGCTCCGGCACACGCGGGAGATCCCGACCGAGACGAGCACCTCCCGCGGACGCCCGGACGTGAGCTCCGACAGCCGTGCCCCCAGGCGGTCGAGGCTCGTCGCGTCGGACACGCGGAGCAGCGCGGTCATCGTGTGGTCCCGGTAGCTCGCCAGCGTCCCGGGGAAGCTCCCGGTGAGCTGCTGCCGCAGGACGGACCACAGGCGTTCGGCGACGAACCCGTCGGCCGTCGCCGCCGCCTCGAACGCGGCCACCACGTGCGGCCTCCGGAGGTCCACGCCGAGCCGGAGAGCACGGGCCTCCAGGCCGAGGCCCCCGTCCTCGCCGAGCGCGAGCGCCTCGAAGAGGTCGCGCACGACGTTCCGCTCGGTGAGCGCCTCGATCAGCCGCGCGTTCTGGACGGCGAGCGCAGCCTGAGAGGCCACCGTGGACAGCAGCTCGCGGTCGTCGTGGTGGAGCGGCGTGGAGGGGTCCGCGAAGCACACCAGCGTGCCGATCACGCGATCGGAGACGCGCATCGGCGCCGCGACGACGGTCCGGGCGTGCGGGGCCAGCGCGTCGAAGGCCGCGAAGGCCTCGTGGTGCTCACGGCGCGTGAGGACCAGCGGCGAGGTCGCTCCGAGGAGCCGGCCCCAAGGCCCGTCCGCGGGGACCGCGGTGGGAGGGCCCTCCACCGGGTCCGGCGAGGCGGACCAGAAGGCCTCGACCCCCAGGTGCGCGCCCGCCTCGTCGACCGCGAGCACCGCGCATCGATCCGCCGCGACGAGCATCCCCGCGGCCGAGGCGAGCCGATGGAGCACGTGCCGGAGGGAGGAGGTGTGGACCACCGCCTGGCTCGCCTCGGCGAGCGCGTTCAGCACCTGCACCTGGCGGGCCTGCCGCTCGTACAGCTGGGCGTTCTCGACGGCCGTGGCGATCAGCACCGAGAGCGTGTTCATCAGGATCAGGTCGTCATCGTCGAACTCGTGCGGGGCCTCGGTGTGCATCGTCACCACACCGATCAGGCGGCCGTTGGCCGAGATCACCGGGATCGTGAGGTAGGACTGGAACCGGTCGTCGTTCAGCTCCGGGAAGAACTTGAAGCGGGGGTCGTCCGTCGGGTTCTCGGTGATGATCCCGGGACGCCGGGTGAGCGCGGTCCACCCGGTGAGGCCCTCGCCGAGCGCGAGGCTGAACCGCCCCACCCACTGCTCGTAGCCCTCGACCCCTGCCCGGACCACGAGGCGCTCCCGGCTCTCGTCCCAGAGGTAGACGAGCGCGCCGTGGCAGCCGGTGAGCTCCTTGCACAGGTCGACCACGTACCCGAGGAGCTTCGAGACGTCGAGCGTGGAGGCCAGGCTCGCGATGATGTCGAACAGGGCTTGCGTCTCGCGACGCCGGTCCCGGAGGATCTGCCGGAGCGCGCGCGCCGCCTCGGCCGGGGGCGTCGCCGGACCCCGGGCCAGGCCACCGACAGGTCGCTTCGCTGCGGTCCGCGCCATCCCAGCCCCACGAGCGGGGGCCACACCCTAGCACCGGGGCTACCCGCCCGGGAAGGCATCGTGGCGTGTGCGCGTTGCACATCGGCGCACCGGCGGCCGCGCGTCGCCGACGCGCCTACACGGCCCGGATGTAGCGCTCGCGCTCCCAGTCGGTGACGGTCTCGCGCCAGGCTTTGAGCTCCCAGCGGCGCGAGGTCAGGAAGTACCCGCTGAACTCCTCCCCGAGCGCCCGACGGAGCACCTCATCCTCCTCGAAGGCTCGGATCGCCGACTCGAGCGAGCCCGGGAGCTCGGGCCGGTCGGTGAGCGCGTAGGCGTCGCCCTCGATCGGCTCGGGCGGCGCGACCCGCCGGCGGATCCCGTCGGCCGTCGAGGCCCCGATCGCCCCGAGCGCGAGGTACGGGTTCGCATCGGCGCCGGGGCGACGGCACTCCAAGCGCCACAGCTCCGGCCGGACCGAGCGGATCGCCCGGACCGCGCACGAGCGGTTCTCGTACCCCCAGGTCGCGTTGATCGGCGCGAACCAGCCGGGGATCAGGCGCTTGTAGGAGTTCACCGTGGGGTTCAGCAGCAGCGAGGCCCCCGGCAGGTGCTCGAGCAGCCCGCCGATCGCCGAGGAGAACACCGAGGGCAGCGCGCCGGCCGGATCGGGGCCGGCGAACGCGTTGGTCTCGCCCTGCCAGCACGAGAGGTGCACGTGGCCGCTCGAGCCCTCCTCGCCGGGGACGGTCTTGGCCAGGAAGCTGGCGCGCAGCCCCATCGCCGAGGCCACCTGCTTGACCGCGAACTTCACCAGGGTCGCGTCGTCGGCCGCGCGCATCCCGCGGCCGACCGCCAGGTTGAGCTCGAGCAGCCCCGGACCCGCCTCGGTGTGCACGGCGGACAGCTCCACCCCGAGGCCGTCGAGCGCCCGGACGAGCACGTCGAGGAACCGCTCGTACCCCCCGACCTCGTTCAGGCTGTAGCTGATGCCCGAGGAGGTCGGGTCCCCCTGCGCGTCGAAGATCCGGACCTCGTACTCGATCGCGGCCATCACCTCGTAGCCCAGGCCCGCGATGTCGTCGAGCACCCTCCGGTAGACCTCGCGCGTCGCGAAGGCGCACGGCGACCCGTCGGGCCAGATCGGCGTCGCGAGGCAGATCTGCCAGCCGGGGCGCCAGGCGAGCTCGCGCAGGGTCCCCGGGTCCGGGTGCACGATCAGGTCGGGCGCCCCCACCTTGATCCCGAACCGCTCGTAGTCGTCGATCGGAGCGTCCACCGGGTCCAGGCCGAGGATCAGGTCGGTCATCACCGTTCCGCGCTCCACCGCGGTCTCGAAGGCCGCCGGCCGCAGCGCCTTGCCCCGCAGCGAGCCGTTCATGTCCGGGATCGCGAGGAGCACGAACGCCTCGTGCCGCCCCGTCCCCACCACGTCCGGGCTCATGCGTCGGTCCCCGATGCCAGGCGGTTCTTCACGATGCGTTCCACGTCCGCGATCGTCGCGGCCAAGCGCTCGACCATCTGCGCGAGCTCATCGTCGGTGCTCGTGTAGGCGGGCGCGAGCAGTGTCTGGTCGCCGGCGAACCCGTCCGCCTGCGGGTGGGTGGAGGTCACGAGCAGGCCGTGCTCGAACGCGGTGTCGTCGACCAGCGCGGCGGCGTCCAGCTCGACCGGTAGGAACGACTCCCCGTCCCGCGGGTCGACGAGCTCCACGCCGAGGAGGAACCCGCGACCGCGGACCTCGCGGACGATCTCCGAGCCCGACAGCGCGGCGTCGAGCTCGTCCCGGAGGCTCGGTCCGCGCTCGCGCACCCGACCCACCAGGCCCCGCTCCATCATCAGGTCGAGCACGGCCAGCCCGACGGCGCACGAGAGCGGGGCGCCGTCCCACGTGTGCCCGAGGTCGAACTCGCGCGAGCCGCGGTCCACGGCCTCGTAGACGTGCTCGCGGCACAGGACGGCGCCGAGCGGCGCGTGGCCGGCGCCGAGCCCCTTCCCGATCGCGACGATGTCGGGCTCGATCGGGATCTGGTCGGCGGCGAGCCAGCTCCCGACCCGCCCGATCCCGGTGACGACCTCGTCCAAGCAGACCAGGAACCCGTGGCGCTCGCGGCGCTCGGCCAGGCCCTCCCAGAAACGCGCCGGGGGCGAGTGGGCGGGGAGCGCCGCCGCGCTCACCGGCTCGCACACGAACGCGGCGATCGTCGGGCCGTCCTCGTCCAGGATCCGGTCGAGCTCGGCCAGCGCGGCCTCGCCGCTCGGGTCGGAGCGCCACGTGGAGGGCGGCAGGTGCCGGTGGTCGGCGAGGTACGGCGTGTAGGGCTCTTGCACGGCGCGCCGGCCGTTCAGGGCGAGCGTCCCCATCGTCGAGCCGTGGTAGGCCTGGGCCGGCGAGATCGCGCGCCACCGCTCCGTGTCCCCGCGCTCGACGTGGTACAGCCGCGCGAGCTGGAGCGCCGTCTCGACCGCCTCGGACCCGCCCGAGACGAACCGCACGCGCGCCATCCACGGCGCGACCACGCTGATCAACCGGTCCGCCAGCCGCTCCTGCGGCTCGTTCGTGAAGTGGTGGTTGTAGAAGTAGGCGATGCGCTCGGCCTGCTCCGCGGCCGCGGCGGCCAGCTCGGGCACGCTGTGGCCGAGGCAGGTCACCATCGCGCCACCCGAGCACGCGTCCAGGATCCGCCGACCGTCGGTCGTGGTCAGCCACACGCCCTCGCCGCGCTCGACGTTCGGGTATGCGAGGTCGAGGAAGCGCGGGAACACCCTGGTCGCGTCGGATCCGACCGTCCCTTCCACGGAACCCCCTCAGCGACGGGCCGCGGCGTCCGGACGGCTCGACGGACCCGCCGAGCCCAGCCCCGCGACGCGCTCGAGGAACCCGTCGAACAGCCGCCACGCCATCCGCTTGCTGTCAGCGGCCCGCCGCTTCGTCTCCTCGAGCAGCGCGTCGGGATCCACGCCCTCCGCGTCGAGCTCGTGGCGGTAGGCGCGCACCCACTCGTCCATGATGTCGACCGTCACCTCGGGATGGAACTGGAGCCCGAGGCTGCGCGCCGCGACGAACGCCTGGGGGCCGGCGTCGGAGTCGGCGATGAGGCTCGCCCCCTCCGGGAGGGTGAACGAGTCGAAGTGCCACTGGAACCACGGTCCCTCGGGCACCAGATCGGGCTCGCGGCTGCGGACCGGCAGCCAGCCGATCTCCGAGGTCGCCCGGAACCCCCGACCGCCGAGCACGCGCGCGAGCAGCTGCCCGCCGAAGCACAGGCCGAGGATCGGCACGTCCGCCTCCCCGGCCCGTTCCATCAACCGGCTCTCGCGGCGGACGAACTCCTTCGTGTCGTCGAACGCGGCGAACTCCGACCCCAGGGACACGATCAGGTCGTAGTCACGCGGGTCGACGTCCCGCTCCTCGAGGTCGATCCGGTACACGTCCGGCTCGCCCCCGCGCTCGGCGAGCCACTCCGTGACGTGGCCCGGGGGGGTCGGGTCCTCCTTCTGGAGGATCAGCGCGCGCAGGCGGCGTTCGGCGTCGGTCATCGCGTCGCTCCTTCGGTCGTCATCGGGTGATCGGCGAGCTCGTCTCCGACCTCGTCGGCGACCTGGCGGAGGGCGTCGGCGAACCGCGAGACCATCTCGCCGAGCTCCTCCTCCGTGGTGGTGAACGGGGGCGCGAACAGGGTCTGGTCCCCTGCGTACCCGTCGCGGGTCGGCTGGGTGGACAGCGTGATCAAGCCGCGTTCGAACGCGGCTTCGTCGATCCGGGCGGCCACCCGGAGCTCGCGCGGCAGGAACGAAGTCCCGTCGCGGGGATCGGCGAACGAGACGCCGAGCAGGAACCCGTGCCCCCGGACCTCCTGCACGATCGGGATCCCCTCGAGGGCGGCCGCGAGCTCGTCCCGCAGACGCGGTCCGCGGTCCCGGACCCGCTCGACCAGCCGCTCGGAGCGCAGGACGTCCAGGACGGCGAGTCCGACCGCGCACGGGAGCGCTGCGCCGTCCCAGGTGTGCCCGAGCGGGAAGCGCCGCGACCCGCGCGCCACCGCCTCGTACACCTGCTCCCGGCACAGCACCGCGCCGATCGCCGTGTACCCGGCCCCGAGCCCCTTGGCCGTGGCGATGATGTCGGGCCGGCAGACGGTCTCCGCGCCGGCGAACCAGCTCCCGGTCCGCCCGACGCCCGTGACGACCTCGTCGAAGCACACGAGGAACCCGTGGCGCTCGCGGCGCTCGGCCAGGCCCTCCCAGAAGCGGCGCGGCGGCGCGTACGCGGGCAGCGCGGCCGCGCTGATCGCCTCGCAGAAGAAGGCCGACACGTTCTCGGGCCCCGCCTCCTCCAGGGCGCGGTCCAGGGCCTCGAGGGCGGCCTCGCCGGTCGGGTCGAACCGGCGGGTCGCGGGCGGGATGTGGAGGTGGCTCGGGAGGTACGGGCCGAACGGGCCCTGGAGCCCCGGTCGCCCGGTGAGCGCCAGCGTCTCCATCGTCGGTCCGTGGTAGGCCTGCGCCGGCGAGATCACCTGCCAGCGCCGCGGCTCTCCGCGCTCGACGTGGTAGCTGCGGGCGAGCTGGATCGCCATCTCGTTGGCGTCGGACCCGCTGGTCACGAACCGGGCGCGCGTGAACCCTTCGGGGGCCACGGCAACGAGCTCCTCGGCCAGGCGCTCCTGCAAGGGGTTCGTGAGCCGCTCGTTGTGGACGTAGGCCAGGCGCTCGGCCTGAGCGCGGGCCGCGGCGACGATGTCTCGCCGGCCGTGCCCGAGGGTGGCGGCCATCGAGCCCCCGCTCATGGCGTCCAGGTAGCGGCGGCCGTCGGAGTCCTCGACCCAGACACCCTCGCCTCGCACGATCGACCGGTAGCGCCGGCCGAGCTCGAGCTGGAACACGCGGCTCCGGCCGCCGTCGGTCATCGCGTCGGACATCCGCCACCCCGTCCCCGTCGGAACGGCCGGAGCCTAGCCGATGTCCCCGCTCGCGAGCCACGGCCGCCCGCCACGTCCCGAACGGACGCGGGTGTGCACGTCGCATAGTGGTCGGCGAGGCACGGTCGGCCCCGGGGGACTCCGCGTACCCTTTGTGGCCGTGGAACCGGTCCTGCTGATCCGCAACGATCGGTACGAGAGCTTCGGCGTCGCCCCCTCCGCGCTCGCGTGGGCGGGGCTCGACGTCCGGACCGTGAACGCCGCCGCCGGGGCGCCCCTGCCCCCACCCGACCAGGTGGCCGGCGTGATCGCGTTCGGCGGGACGGCGAACGTCGACCAGATCCACGAACACCCGCACCTCGCGGAGGTCCGCGACTACGCCCGGCGCGTCGTGGAGGCGGGCGTCCCTTACCTCGGGATCTGCCTCGGCTCGCAGATCCTGGCGCGCGCGCTCGGCGTCGCGGTCACGAAGGCACCGGTGAGGGAGGTGGGGTTCGAGCCGATCCGTCCCACCGGGGCGGCCGGGGACGACCCGCTCCTCGCGTTCCTCTCGGACGGGGACATGGTGCTGCAGTGGCACGAGGACACCTACGACCTCCCCGAGGGGTCCGTCCTCCTCGCGACCGGGGACCGGGTCCCGGTCCAGGCCTACCGGTCGGGCGAGACCACCTGGGGGATCCAGTTCCACCTCGAGGTCGACGCGGTCGAGCTCGGGTGGTGGCTCGAGATCGCCGACGCCGACGGCCGTCTGGAGGCCGAGTGGGGGAAGTCGGCCGATCGGATCCGGGCCGAGGCCGAGCGACACATGCCGGCCCAGGAGGCGCGCGGCCGCGAGATCTTCCGCCGGTTCGCCGAGGTCGTCCGGGCGGCGCGCCCATGAAGCCCGAGATCGCGCTCGTCGCCTACCACCTGCGGCCGGGGCGGGTCACCTGGTGGCAGGTCGGGGGGTACGGCCTGCCCGAGAACTACGTCGACGCGGTGCGCCGGGCCGGAGGTCGAGCGAGCCTCGTCCTGCCGGGCGACGATCGCGAGCCCGCGGAGCTGCTCGACCGCTTCGACGGGCTACTGCTCGTCGGTGGCGGCGACGTGGAGCCCGCCCGGTACGGGGCCGACGCGCACGCCGAGCTCTACGGCCTCGAACCGGACCGGGACGAGCTCGAGATCGCCCTGCTCCGCGAGGCAGACCGCCGGGGCATGCCGACGCTGTGCATCTGCCGGGGCATGCAGGTCCTCAACGTCGCGTTCGGAGGGACGCTGATCCAGCACCTGCCGGAGGAGGACCGCTTCCTGCCCCACGGCGTGCCGAGCGGCGAGGAGGGGCTGTTCCACGAGGTGAAGCTCGAGCCCGGGAGCCGGATCGCCCGCGCGGCGGGCGCCGAGGTCGTGAGCGCCTCCTCGCACCACCACCAGGGCGTCGACCGGGTCGGGCGCGGTCTGCTCGCGACCGGATGGAGCCCCGACGGGCTGGTCGAGGCGCTGGAGCGGGAGGAGGGCTGGATGGTCGGGGCGCAGTGGCACCCGGAGGTCTCGGCCGACCGCGACCCGACCCAGCAGAGGCTGTTCGACGAGCTGGTCCGCCGGGCGGCCGGCTGAGGCACGGGTCTACCGGAGCAGGTGCGAGAGCGCGTACGCGAAGGGCGTAGCCACCACGAGAGCCAGGACGACCGCGATCGCGATCCACCGCCACCAGGAGGGACGCCGCGGCGCGAGCGCGCCGGGCTCGTCGGCGGGCGGATCCGGTAGCGGTTCCAGGTGGTGCGGCATCTCGCCTCCACGATAGCCGCCTCGGGGAGCGACCCGGTGCCCGCCGACTACCCTTCGGGTGCGGCCCGTCGGTCGGCCGGACGGAGCCCGGCCACGGGACGCGGAAGGAGCGTGAACGACGATGGCATGGACCACGCCGCTGCTGTACGAGCGCCTCACGTGGCCGGAGGTGCGCCGAGCGGTCGAGCAGGACCGCGTCTGCCTGATCCCGGCCGGCACCCTCGAGGACCACGGCCCCCACCTGCCGCTCGACGCCGACACGCGGATCGCGGCGGAGATCTGCCGCCGGGCGGCCGAGGCCCAGCCCGACGAGGTCGTGCTCCTCCCGCCGGTGGTCCACGGCTTCACGCCGCACCACATGGACTTCCCCGGGCCGATCACGATCGGTTGGGAGACGTTCACCCGGTACTGCGTGGACATCGGGGCCTCGCTCGCCCGCCACGGCTTCAAGCGGATCCTGTTCCTGAACGGGCACGGCTCCAACATCCCGCTCCTCGACATGGCGGCCCGCCTGATCGGGCTCGAGCACCCCGGGGTGCTCGCGGCGGCGGCGTTCTACCTCACGAGCGAGGAGGGGCAGCGCGTGATCGCGGAGGTGCGCGACTCCGCGCGCGGCGGCATGGGGCACGCGTGCGAGCTCGAGACCTCGATCTACCTCGCGCTGGACCCGGAGGCCGTGCGCATGGACCGCGCCGTCGACGAGAACTCCTACCCGGAGGGGCCGAGCGCGTGGATGGACTGGTCCGACGGCCCGCTGAAGATCATGCCGTGGTGGAACGCGATCTCGCGGACCGGCGTCCACGGCGACGCGACCAGGGCGACCGCCGAGAAGGGCGTGACGCTGCTGGAGGCCGCCGTGCGGGAGTGCGTCGCCTTCGTCCGGGAGCTGCGCGAGAAGCCCCTCCCGGTCCGATTGGAGCCGAGCGAGACGATCACGTGATCGCCGGGCCCCGGGCTCGGATAGCGTGACCCTCGGTCACGTCGTCGCCCGTCGAGCGGCCCCCTCCACCGCGCAGGGGCCGTGCTATACATGCGCGCACGCCGGGTCCCCTCGGCGGCAGGGCGAGGTGCCCTCGCCCGGAACCGCGACGGGCGTGGAATGATGCGGTCGGAGGGCGCGGGGAACGGGACAGGAGGCGACACGATGGGCAGGATCTGGCGGCTGATCAGGGTCTTCACGGTCGGGGCGATGTTGGTCGGCGGCGGGTCCGTCGGGATCGCATCGGCGCAGGAGGACGATGGCCCCGTCGTGTTCACGATCGGCTCCACCGACGAGATCACGACGCTCAACCCGCTCAAGGTGTACCTCGCGAGCGAGTACTACATCCTCGCCTGGAGCTACCACCTGCCGTTCTCGTTCGCACCCGAGGACCTGAGCGCCGTGCCCGATCTCGCGACGGACGTCGAGGTGAGCGAGGACGGGATGACGTTCACCTACACCCTCCAGGGGGGCCTGACCTGGTCCGACGGCCAACCGATGACCGCCGAGGATATGGCGTTCACGATGCAGATGTACCAGGACAGCCACGCGTACATCTTCTCCGGCTACCTCACGCTGATGGACAGCATCGAGGCGGTCGACGAGACGACCGTCGTCCTCCGGTCGAAGCAGCCGACGAGCCTCTACGCCGGGAACTACCTCTACGCCTATGTCCTGCCCAAGCACGTCTGGGAAGGGTTCGACCGTCCCAAACAGTTCGAGAACTACCCGAACGTCGGCAGCGGCCCGTTCCTCGTCGAGGAGTGGCGCACCGGCGAGTTCATCCGGATGGTGCGGAACCCGGAATGGAGCGGCCCCGAGCCATACATCGACGAGGTCGTCTGGCGCTACTTCAAGAGCCAGGACGCCGTGGCCGAGGCGCTGAAGGCCGGTGAGATCGACTTCGCCTACTTCACCGCTCCGAACATCTTCAACTCCGTCAAGGACGAGCCGAACATCGAAACTATGGTCGGCGTCCTGCCGTCGTTCGACGAGATCGGGATGAACACGGGCTCGGCCTACCAGGATCCCGACGGCGCGTTCGTGCCCCACGGCGACGGTCACCCCGCCCTGACCGACGTGATGGTTCGCCGCGCGATCCGGATGGCGATCGACAGCCAGCAGCTCTCCGAGAAGGTGTACCTGGGGTACGCGCCGCCGGGGGACACGATCGTTCCGCCCGTGACGATCGCCGGGGCCCGGTGGGAGCCACCCGAGGAGGAACGCCTTGCCTGGGACATCGAGGCCGCGAACGCGTTGCTGGATGAGGCCGGGTACCTCGACACCGACGGCGACGGCGTCCGCGAGATGCCGGGCGGCGGCCAACCCCTCGAGTTCCGCTACTTCGTGAGGACGAGCGACCAGACGACGATCGATGCCGCGCCGTTCGTGCAGAGCTGGCTGGAGCAGATCGGTATCAAGACCGAGGTCACGGCGATGAGCAGCGGCCGGCTGGGCGACGTGATCAACGCCGGCGAGTACGACCTCTTCGACTGGGGTTGGATCCCGGACATCGATCCGAACTCGATCCTGTCCTACTTCACCTGCGATCAGCGTCCGCCCGACGGGACGTCCTACGGGAACAACGACGCGTACTACTGCAACCCCGCCTACGACGAGCTGTTCCTCCAGCAGCAGAGCGAGCTCGACCCGCAGCGGCGGCTGGAGATGATCCACGAGCTCCAGCGGATCTTCTACAACGATGCCGCCTACGTGGTGAAGTGGTACAGCCCGCTCCTCCAGGCGTACCGTACCGACACCTTCACCGGATACATCCCGCAGCCGCAGCCCGAGGGCGACCTGCTTTCCGGGTACAGCCGTGACGCGATCCTCTCGATCCGGCCGGTCGGGCTTGATGTCGGCGGCGGGGATGCCGGGGCTGGCGGCGAGGACGAAGGCGCAGGCCCAGGGACCGGCGCCGAGACCCGCGGGGTCTCGGCCGGCGTGTGGATCGGGATCGGCGCGGGCGTGGTGGTGCTGGTCACGGCCATCCTGCTGCTGCGGCGGCGGCGCACCGGGGAGGACGAAGCGTAGAGACCGGCTAGAGGATCCGGCACGAGGAAGTGATGCGCGGCTACCTGATCGGCAAGGTCGCGCAGGCGCTGCTCACCTTGGCGTTCGTGGTCGTCTTCAACTTCTTCCTCTTCCGCGTGATGCCTGGTGACCCGGCGGCGCTCCTGCTCCGGGGCAGTGCCGCCTTCAACCCCGACACGCTCGAGCAGGTACGCGTGGACCTCGGGCTGGACCGGCCGCTGCCCGCGCAGTTCGTGACCTACCTGGGGGACACGCTCCGGCTGAACCTCGGCGACTCGTTCTTCGCGCGGGGACGGTCGGTCAACACCGTGATCGCCGAACGGGTCTGGCCCACGCTCCTTCTCGTGGGCACCTCCACGATCGCCTCGGCGATCATCGGGCTCGTGATCGGCATCTACGGAGGGTGGAGGCGAGGGAGCGCCTTCGACGTGGGCTCGCTCGGGTTCACGCTGTTCGTGTACTCGATGCCGGAGTTCTGGTTCGGCATCCTCGTGCTCATGGCGTTCGCGGGCGGCGTCGGGCCGTTCCCCGCGATCTTCCCGACCGGAGGGTACGAGACACCCGCGGCCGGTCTCACGGGGCTGTCCCACTGGGTCGACGTCCTCAACCACATGGTCCTGCCGTTCTTCGTCCTCACCGTCGCGTACCTCGGCGAGTACGCGATCATCATGCGCAACTCCCTGATCGACATCATGGGTGACGACTTCATCACCACGGCCCGGGCCAAGGGCGTGCGCGAGCAGCAGGTCCTCTGGCGTCACGCGGTCCCGAACGCGTTGCTCCCCACGATGACCCTCACGATCCTGTCGTTGGGGTTCGTCTTCGGCGGCGCGATCACCATCGAGTACGTGTTCTCCTGGCCGGGGCTCGGGTGGCTGACGGTGCAGGCGATCGACGCGAAGGACTTCCCTCTGCTCCAGGGGCTGTTCCTCCTGTTCTCGGCGGCCGTGATCCTCGCCAACCTCGTGGCCGACCTCCTGTACGCCTACCTCGACCCGAGGGTGAGGGCGGGCTGATGAAGACCCCGCCGATCGAGCCCACCGCCGCCCCACCGCCGCCCGCGACCGCCGAGGGGCCTCCCCCGGACCGCGTCGGTCCTCGACGGATCGCGTGGGCGCGCCGCTGGCGCTCCCTGGTCCGGGTGGCCAGGACCTACCGGCGGAACCCGATGGGGATGGCCGGGCTCGTCATCCTGCTGTTCTTCATCGCCGTGGCGGTCCTCGCGCCGCTCATCGCGAGCGGCGAGGGGCTCGATCCGACCTGCCCGTGCACGGGCGTCCCGTTCCAGCCCCCGAGCCGGGAGTTCCCGTTCGGCACGGACAACCTCGGCCGCTCCGTGCTCACCCTGACGATCTGGGGGGCGCGGATCTCGCTGCTCGTCGGCCTGATGGCCACGCTGATCTCGATGGTGATCGGCTCCCTGATCGGGATCGTGGCCGGGTACCTGGGGCGGTGGCCTGAGAGCCTGCTGATGCGGCTCACCGACTGGTTCCTCGTGATCCCGTTCCTCCCGCTCGCGATCGTGCTCGCGTCGCTGCTCGGGCGGTCGCTGCTGATCATCATCCTCGTGATCGGTGTCACGTCCTGGCCAAGCACGGCGCGCATCGTCCGCGCCCAGACGCTCTCGGTGAAGGAGCGCCCGTACGTCGAGCGCGCGAGGGCGCTGGGCGCGAGCGGGTGGCACCTCGTGACCCGTCACATCCTGCCGAACGTGGGTCCGCTGATCTTCGCGAACACGATCCTCACCGTGGCGATCGCCATCCTGTCCGAGACCACGCTCTCGTTCCTCGGCCTCGGGGATCCGCTCAGCACCTCCTGGGGGACGATCCTGGAATCGGCCTTCGGCTCCGGCGCGGCCACCGCCGGCAACTGGTGGTGGCTCCTGCCCCCGGGATTCGCGATCGTCCTCGTCGTGCTGGCCTTCACGATGTGCGGGTTCGCCCTCGACGAGATCCTGAACCCGAGGCTGCGGCAGCGATGAGCGTCCTGTCCGTCCGCGACCTCCGGGTCACCTACCGGACCCAGGGCGGCGACGTCCCGGCGGTGCGCGGCGTCGACCTCCAGATCGATCGCGGAGAGGTCCTGGGGCTGGCCGGGGAGTCCGGGTGCGGCAAGTCGACGATCGCCGGCGCGATCCTGCGGCTCCTGCCGCCGAGGACCTCGGTGGAGGGGACGATCCTGCTTGACGGTGAGGACATCCTCGGCATGAAGCCGGGCCGCCTCCGCGCGGTCCGTTGGGCGGGCGCCTCGATCATCTTCCAGGGGGCGATGCACGCCCTGAACCCCGTCCAGCGGGTGGGCGACCAGATCGTCGAGACGATCCTGATCCACGGGCAGTCGGACGAGCGCGGGGCCAGGGCGCGGGTGGCCGAGCTGTTCGAGCAGGTGGGCCTGCCGACACGTCGGATCGACGACTACCCGCACGAGCTCTCGGGCGGACAGAAGCAACGGGTGATGATCGCGATGGCCCTCGCGTGCAGCCCGAGCCTGATCATCGCCGACGAGCCGACGACCGCCCTCGACGTGATGGTCGAGGCGCAGGTGCTCGCCCTGCTGAAGGAGCTCCAGCGCGAGTTCGGCCTGGCGATGCTCTTCATCACGCACGACCTCTCGGTCCTGGTCGAGGTCTCCGACCGGCTCGCGATCATGTACGCGGGCAGGGTGGTGGAGGACGGCCCGACCGAGCAGGTGTTCTTCCACCCGAAGCACCCCTACACGACCGCGCTGGCGGCCGCGTTCCCGGACATCGGGGACGAGCGGTTCCGCCACAACCCCTCGGGGCTGGGCGGCGACCCTCCGGACCCCCAGGCGATCCCGTCCGGGTGCCCGTTCCACCCCCGGTGCCCCGTCGCGTTCGAGCCCTGTCCGACGACCGACCCGGAGCTGCGCCCCGCCGGGGAGGCCCGCCGGGCGGCCTGCCTTCTCGTCGAGGGCGCGCTGACCGGCCCGCAGGCGGGCAGCACGTGATCGCGGGCCCCAGACCGCACGTCGCCTACGACGAGCCGCCCGTCCTGGAGCTCCGGGACCTCGGCGTGATGTTCGCCGGTCGGGTGGGGCTGATCGGAGGGCTGATGGGCCGCAGGGGTGCGGACGCGCGCGCGGTCGACGGCGTCGATCTGCGCCTGCACCCAGGTGAGGTCCTGGCGCTGGCCGGCGAGTCCGGATGCGGGAAGACCACCGTGGCGCGGGCGATCATGGGGCTGGTCAGGCCCGACCGCGGCGAGATCCTGTTCGAAGGTGAGCCCCTCGGCCGGAACCTCCGGGCATACCGGCGGCGCGTCCAGATGGTGTTCCAGGACCCGATGGGATCCCTGAACCCGAGGCAGACGATCTACGAGATCGTGGCGGAGGGCCTGCGGATCCACCGGATCCACCGTGGCCCGAACGGTGAGAGCGAGGAGGAGCTCGTCTCCCGCGCGCTGGCGCGCGCCGGGATGCGGCCTCCGGAGCGGTTCTTCCTCCTGTACCCGCACGAGCTCTCCGGGGGCCAGCGTCAGCGCGTCGTGATCGCCGGGGCGCTGGCGCTCGAGCCGGAGGTCATCGTGGCCGACGAGCCGGTCTCGAACCTCGACGCCTCGGTCCGAGGCGAGATCCTGCGCCTGCTGCTCCGACTGCGGGAGGAGCTGCGTATCAGCATCCTCATCGTCACGCACGACCTCGGTCTGGCGTGGACCGTGGCCGATCGGGTCGCGGTGATGTACCTCGGCCGGATCGTCGAGCTCGGGCCGACCGAGGACGTCCTGCTCCGCCCCCTGCACCCGTACACGCGGGCCTTGCTCGACGTGGTGCCCGAGCCCGGCGGGCTGGCGCGGCCGGTACTGGTCGGCGAGCCGCCCGACCCGGCGAGGATCCCGCCGGGTTGCCGCTTCCACCCCCGCTGCCCCGAGGTGGCCGGGGGTGGCGCCCGGGCGGCCGGGGTGGAGGAGCGGTGCCGAGCCGAGGACCTGGGGCTCGAGGAGCTGGCGCCCGGGCACCTGGCGGCGTGCCACCTGGCCGCGGTCCGGGCTCGGGCCGGGCCCTCGCGCGGTTAGCCGGCCGGGAGGTCGTTCGGGCCGCCCTTGAGGACGCCCAGGATCGCCTCCATCTCGTTGTCGCCCACCGGCACGTCGCGGCCGGCGCCCCTGGCGGCGGCGAGCAGCGTGCGCAGGTTGCTCTCGGCCATCTCGGCCCGGGCCTCGAGCTCCTTGACGCGCGCGGCCAACGCTTCGGCGCGGCGCTCGGCCTCGGTGCGAGCCTCCCGCGCCTCGCGCGCCTCCTCCCGCGCGGTGCGCAGCGCCCCCCGCAGGGTCCCGACCTCGCGCCCGAGCTCGACGAGCCGGTCGACCGCCTCCCGGCCGATCTCGGAGTAGGTGGGCCGTCCCTCCGACCGCTGCGTCGCCCGCGCGGCCGCGCGGGGCTTCCTCCTGGACTGCCGTGGGACCTGCTCGCGCTCGCCCGGCTCGATCGGCCGGGCATCGAGGAGACGGTACCGGCCGTCCGCCACCTCCAGCCGCCGCCGGGCGAGGAGCGCCCGGACGGCGCGGGCCGCCGCGAGCGGCTCATCGATACCGATCTCGCGACCCAGCTCGGCCGGAGAGGCCTCGATGAGCTCGCCGGGGGCGGCCTTGGCCGCCACCGCCGCCAGGAACGCGTTCGCTCGGTCCAGGCTCTCCTTGTTCACGCGGGTATCGTGCGGTATCCGGGCGCTTCGCGCCACTCGACATCGGCCCCGGCCGCCCGACCCCCATCCGCGACCCGGACCGGGCCGCGGGCCGGATACCGGAGCGCCCGGGAGAAAGAGTGACAAGATCGCACTCCCGATTTGACGGGTGCCCGTGCGGGGTGTAGAAATCACTTGGCGCCGCTGGAACCTTCGGGTTCCGGCGGCGCCGCTTTTCGGCCCTCGAGGAGACCCGCCCCGTGCCCGACAGCCCGAACGGCCCCGAGCCCGAGGGCGGAGGGCTCCCCCTGTTGGGGATCCGGGTCGCGGACTTCTCCCGGGTCCTCGCCGGGCCGCTGGCCACGATGCTGCTCGCCGACCTGGGCGCCGACGTGATCAAGGTCGAGCGTCCGGGGACCGGGGACGACACGAGGACGTGGGGACCCCCGTTCGTCGGCGGGGACGCCGCGTACTTCCTGTCCCTCAACCGGAACAAGCGCTCGGTGGTCCTGGACCTCGCCGCCCCGGAGGGGCGCTCGGCGGCCCGACGCCTGGCGCTCTCCTCCGACGTGGTCGTCGAGAACTTCCGGCCGGGCCTGATGGATCGGTTCGGGCTGGACCACGCGTCGCTCGCGGCCGAGCGGCCCGACCTCGTTTCCTGCTCGCTGACCGCGTTCGCCCAGGGCGGCGAGGCCGCCTCGCGTCCGGGCTACGACATCATCGTGCAGGCCCTGTCCGGGCTGATGAGCATCACGGGGCACCCGGGGGGCGAGCCCACGAAGGTGGGCGTCGCGCTCCTCGACGTCGTCTGCGGCCTGTACGCGGCGAACGCGATCCAGGCGGCTCTCCTCGCCAGGGCCGCTACGGGCCACGGCGCGCACGTCTCGGTCTCGCTCTTCGACGCGAGCGTGGCGGCGCTCGTGAACCAGGCCGCGAACCACCTGCTCGGCGGCCTCGTGCCCGGCCCGATGGGGAACCAGCACCCGAACATCGTCCCCTACCAGCTCTTCGAGGCGGCCGACCGCCCCTTCATCCTGGCGGCCGGGAACGACCGCCTGTTCGCCCGCACCTGCGAGGTGCTCGGCCGGCCCGAGCTCGCCGCGGATGGGCGCTTCGCGACCAACGGGGCCAGGGTGCGCAACCGCGACGCGCTGATCCCGCTGCTCCAGGAGGTCTTCTGGACGCGGCCGGCCGAGCGCTGGCTCGCCGCGCTCGAGGCGGCGAGCGTGCCGTGCGCCCCGGTGCGGACCCTCGACGAGGTCTTCGCGTCGGAGGAGGGCGCCGCCGCCGTGCAGGAGGTCGAGGACCCCGCCCGTGGAGCCCTTCGCCTCGTCGTCCCGCCGATCCGCGTGGGCGGGGTCACGCCGCCCGTCCGACGGCCGCCCCCGCGCCTCGGCGAGCACACCGAGGAGGTCCTGCGCGAGCTCGGGGTCGGGCGATGAACGCCCTGCGCGGGTGGGGCGTGGCCCTCCAGGGATGGGGGGTGCCCGACGAGATCCTGGCCAAGGCCCCGGAGTCGCCGTGGGCGCTCCCGGCCGAGCTGATGCGCCGGAGGGCCGAGCGCGCCGCCGACCTCGAGCCCACGGCGTCGATCCGCCGGGCCCGCGAGGCGCTCCCGGAGGGCGGCTCGGTGCTCGACGTCGGCGTGGGTGGTGGCGCGGCCTCGCTCCCGCTCGGCCCGGCGGCCGGACGCATCGTGGGGGTTGACACCTCGGAGGAGCTCCTCGAGGTCTTCCGGGACGCCGCCGTGGCGGCCGGGGTCCGGGTCGAGACCCTCCTCGGCCGCTGGCCGGACGTGGCGGCCGAGGTCGAGCCAGCCGACGTGGTCGTGTGCAGCCACGTGCTCTACAACGTCCAAGACCTCCAGCCCTTCGCGCGGGCGCTCGACGAGCACGCCCGCCGTCGCGTCGTGATCGAGATCACCGACCGCCACCCCCTCGCGTGGATGGCCGACCTGTGGCGCCGCTTCCACGGGCTCGAGCGCCCCGAGCACCCGACCGCCGACGACGCGCTCGCCGCGCTGCTCGAACTCGGCCTGGACGTCCACCGCGAGGACGAGACCCGGGAGCCGCGCTCGAGCGGGTTCGAACGGCGCGAGGACGCCGTGGCGCTCGTCCGCCGTCGCCTCTGCCTCACCGCCGACCGCGACGGGGAGCTCGCCGAGGCCCTGGGGGAGCGGCTCGCCGAACGCGACGGCCTGTGGTCGGCGGGGCCGCCGAGGCAGACCGTGGTGACGCTCTGGTGGGATCGGGCCGGGTGAGCCCTCAGCGCGCGCGGCGCGCGACGTAGTCCCGGACCACGAACGCACCGAGATCCCGGTCGTCCATCAGGAAGATCCGTCCAGACGTGAGCTCGGCCAGGCGCTCCATGAACCGGATCAGGCCGCGCGAGTCCTCGAGCATGAACACGTTCAGCGTCACGCCCGCCCGGGACAGCCGGGCGGCCTCGGCGAGCGTCAGGCGGATCGTCTTCGGGACCGGCGGCCAGCTGAAGAAGACCTCCTCCCCCTCCAGGTGGGCGGTCGGCTCGCCGTCGGTCACCATGATGACCTGCCGCGCCGCCCGCGGGTGCTGCGCCAGCAGCCGCCCGGCCAGGTCGAACGCGTGCTGCATGTTCGTCCCGTACACGCGCTCCCACCCCGCCGCGGTCAGGTCCTTCGGCTGCATCTGCCGCGCGTAGTCGCTGAACCCGATCAGGTAGAGCGTGTCGTGCGGGTACCGGCCCTCGATCAGCGCGTGGAGCGCGAGCGCCATCCGCTTGGCGTGGACGAAGTGCCCGCGTAGCGGCATCGAGAACGAGAGGTCCAGCAGCAGCGCGGTCGCGGTCTCGGTCCGCTGCTCGGCCTCCACGAGCTCGAGATCGTCCGGGCGCAGTCGGACGCGCTCGCCGGGCCCGCCACGGACGACGGCGTTGAACACGCTCCGCTGGACGGCGATCTGGCCCGCGTCGCCGAACCGCCAGGGCCGCGTCGCGCCCGTGGGCTCGGCCGTGCCGCCCGGCTCGCGCGCCTCGTGCGTCCCTTCGCGGTCGCGCCGGAGGCGCTCGAAGACGTGCACCAGGGCCCGTTCGCCGAGCATCCGTGCCCCCTTCGGCGTGACCTCGAGCCGGCCCTCGCGCCGCGAGACGATCCCGGCCTCCTCGAGCAACCGCTCGATCTGCCTGAGGCGCCGGAGGTCGCGGACCGCCTCCTCGCCGAGCGTCCGGCGGAGCGCCTCCTCGTCCACGTCCTCGATCGAGGCGCCCGCGTAGCCGCCGCGGAGCGACCGGTCGAGGTCCTCGTAGTCGTGCAGGCGCTCCATCGCGTCGACGGTGGCCGAGAGGGGCAGCGCCTCCTCGCCGCCGGCGAGGGTCGGCTCCCCCCAGGGGAGCTCGGGGAACAGCGAAGACAGGTTCGCTCCGAGCCGGTCGACCTCGAAGGCGAGGTCGAGGTCCTCCATCACCTGCTCGGCGAGCGACTGGAGCTCGGCCCGCTGCTCCGGGGACATCGAGGCCATCAGCCGGGAGAGCGCGGCCATCCGGCGGGCCATCTGCTCGAGGAGCTCGTCCAGCGTCCGGGGGCTCCCCGGGAAGAGGTCGCCGTAGCGCTGCATGAAGCCCTCGAAGTCGTAGGGCTCGCCGCGCTCCCGGCGCTCGATCATGCCGTTCAGCTCGGCGAGCATGTCTCGGAAGCGTGTGAGCTCCTGTGGCGAGAGGTTCCGCAAGCCCTGTGCCATCCCGCGGAAGTGGGCGCCCATCACCTGCTCGCGCAGGTGCTCCATGAGCTCGTCGAACGCACGTTGGGCGTCGGGATCGACGAAGCGGTAGTCGGTGAGCTCCCGGATCCGCCCGGGAACGTCGGGCGGCAGAGCGTCGAGGAACGCCTCGCGCATGCGCGCGTCGTCCTCGGCCCGGAACGACAGGGCGGAGCGCTCGCGCTCGATCACCTCCTCGAGGCGCTCGCGCAGCTCCTCGAGCGGTCCGGCGAGGTCGAGCGCCGCCTGCTCCTGCGCCAGGCGTTCGCGCAGGCGGGCCCGGATCGCCTCGAGCCCGCCGAAGCGACCGCGCATCCCGCGTCGCAGGAGGCGCGAGACGGCACCCTCGGCGCCCGTCCCGGAGAGCAGGTCCTCCGAGAGCTCCTCGAGCAGCTCGGCCGCCGGGACGTCCTGCCCGAAGGGATCCTGGGAGTCGTCCCAGCGCGAGTACCGGATCCGCACCCAGCCAGGGTACGCCGTCGCGGTCGGGAGGCTATCCGAGCCCGAGACCGGTCATGAGCGCCCGGAGCGAGAGCCCGAAGCTGATGAACGAGGCCATCGCGAACGGGATCCACGGCCGCCGTTCGAACGCCTCCTCGCGCGCGAGGAGGTGCCCGATCGCGAAGATCGCGATCGGGCCGAGCCCGTAGACGATGTGGAGCCAGGTGAGCGGCCACCGGCCGATCACGAGCAGCGCGATCCCCACCGCGGCCTGGACGATCGCGACCACCTGCGCCGCCACGAGCCACCGCCAGAACAGGTCGCCCGCCTCCCGGCGGGCGACCCACAGCACCACGCCGAGCAGCCACCCGATCGAGAGGATCCCGACGACGACGTAGCCCACGTAACGATGGAGCTCGGACACCGGCGGCGAGTCTACGGCGGGCCGGCGGAGCGCCGACGCCGGCTATCCTGCCGTCGATGCGCCTGGGGCTGAAGGCCGGCCAGTGGGGCTGGTCGCTCGACGAGCTCGAAGCCGCGTGGCGGGTCGCCGAGGAGGCCGGGCTCGACCTGATCTCGTGCTTCGACCACGTCTCGGGCGAGCCGGGGAACAGCACCGCCTGGGACGCGCCCACGCTCCTGGCGCTGATGGCCGCTCGGACCGAGCGGGTCCGGCTGGCCGTCCAGGTCCTGAACGCGTCCCTGCGGCCCCCGCTGCTGCTCGCGGGCCAGCTCGCCGTGGTGCAGGAGGCGAGCCGCGGGCGCCTGGAGGTCGGGCTCGGGGCCGGCTCGTTCCACCTGGCCCGGTTCGACCACCGGGTCGCCGGCATCCCGTTCCCCGCGCACGCCGAACGGATCCGCCGGCTCGAGGCGTGCTGCGGGGCGTTCCCCGCCCTGTGGCGGGGCGAGCGCGTGACCGACGGAACGCTCGGCCTCCGCGACGCGACGCTCGGACCCCGGGCCACCGCGCCCCCACCGATCGTGGTCGGCGGGACCTCCGATGCCGTGCTCGAGATCGCAGCACGGTGGGCGGAAGGGTGGAACGCCTCCTCCGTCGATCCCGCGCGGTTCGAGCGTCTGGTGGAACGGCTCGTATCCGCCGCCGAGCGCGTGGGGCGGACCCGGCCGATCGACCGCCAGGTTCAGATCTGGGCGCGCGAGGCGCCGCTCGAGCGGCTGGGGGATCTGATGCGATCGTTCGCCGACGCGGGGGCCGACACGTTCATCCTCGTCCTGGACGAGGAGCGCGACCCCAGGCGCGTCCCTCGCATCGTCGACGCCCTGGTCCGGGGATCGACGTGAGCCGAACCTACGCGGGCTCCCCGGCGTGGTACCGGAACGCGCCCGTGCGGTCGGCCCGGTCCTTGTTCAGCCGGCGCGACAGATGGAGGCCCTCGAGCGCGAACTCGACCGCCGAGGCCGCGACGCCGGGGCTCTCCTCCTCCACGCCGAGCCGCTCCAGCAGCTTGGACAGCCCCGGGAGCGAGCCGAACTGGGCGAGCAGCTCCGAGGCGGGCGTGAGGTCCGAGGTCTCCGCGGTGAACCCCTGCGCGAACCTCGACAGGATCGGCCGGAAGTCGAACCCCGACAGGCGCCGCCGGAAGATCTCGAGCTCGGCGGTCTTCAGACCCCGGGAGAGGACCTCCTCCTCCCGCCCCTCGTCGATCGTGTCGAACTCGACCCGCCCCAAGCTGCCCTCGAGCACGCCGTGCAGGTCGCACACGCGCGGGACCGCCTCGGGCTCGCCGGTCCGGGCCGCCCGGCGGACGGCCGCGGCCGCGAGCGTCTCGAGGTTCCCGATCGAGTAGCGGACGGAGACGCCGCTGCGGTGGTTCACGTGCGGGGACCGACGGAGCTCGGCGGTGAGGGCGGCGAGCACCTCCTTGAGGTAGAGCGGGATCCGCAGCGGGAGGTCCCCGGCCGGCGGGCGGGCCTCGCGCTCCATGATCCGGATCTCGTCGGCGCGCGTCGGGGTAGTGCGTCCGGATCTGCGTTCCGAACCGATCCTTCGGCGGGGAGACGATCCGCCCCCGATGCGTGTAGTCGTCGGGGTTCGCGGTCGCGACGAGCAGCAGATCGAGCGGCAGCCGGATCCGGTAGCCCCGGATCTGCACGTCGCGCTCCTCCAGGATGTTGAACAGGCCGACCTGGATCCGCTCGGGGAGGTCGGGGAGCTCGTTGATCGCCACGATCCCGCGGTTGGTCCTGGGGATCAGCCCGTAGTGGATCGTCAGCTCGTCGGCCAGGTAGCGACCCTCGGCGACCCGGATCGGGTCGACGTCGCCGATCAGGTCGGCCACGCTCGTGTCGGGGGTGGCGAGCTTCTCCGCGTACCGATCCTCCCGGCCGATCCAGTGGACGGGGACCCCGTCGCCCTCCTCCGCCACGAGCGCGCGGCATCGAGCGCAGATCGGACGGTACGGGTGATCGTTCACCTCGCACCCGGCGACCGCCGGGACGCGTTCGTCCAGCAGGTCGACGATGCGGCGGATCAGCCGGGTCTTGGCCTGCCCGCGCTCGCCGAGCAGGATCAGGTCGTGCCCGGCGAGGATCCCGCGTTCGAGCGTAGGCAACACGGAGTCGTCGAACCCCACGATCCCCTCGAACAGCGGTTCCGCCCGTCCGAGCTTGGCGAGCAGGCTGGCCCGGAGCTCCTCCTTCACGCTCCGGTCCGGGTACCCCGAGGCCCGGAGCTCACCGAGGGTGGCGGCCATCGTCACGGCAACCACGATACCCAGCCCGGCGAGATACGAGCCTACGCGATCGTCCGTGGAGCGAAGCCGCTCCCGTACCGGCGCGCCGCGACCTGGCGAGCGACCTCGGCCGCCAGCACGAGCAGGAGGGACGCGAGGAGGATGACCGACGAGACGGCGACCACCTGCGGGAGCTGGCTCGGGACCCGGAGCTGCGCGAACAGGTAGACCGGCCAGGTCGCCTGCGTCCCCGACAGGAACGAGGCGATCGCGTACTCGTCGAAGGACAGCGTGAACGCGATCAGGAACGAGGAGACCAGCGCCGGTGTGAGCAGCGGCAGCGTGACACGCCGGAACCGCTGCCACGGGCCGGCCCCGAGGTCCTGTGCGGCTTCCTCGAGGCCGATCGACAGCCGCTCGAGCAGCGGCATGATCGTGAGCACCGTGTACGGGAGCGACACGACGACGTGCCCGATCACGACCGCATGCAGCCCGAGCGGGATCGTGTAGCCGGTCACGTCGATCAGGAACCGGTCGAACGCGGTGAAGACCACCAGGAGCGAGATCCCGAAGACGAGGTACGGGACGACCAACGGCGAGAAGAGCAACGCCGAGACCGCCGACCTCCCGAGGAAGCGGCGGCGCACCAGGACGAAGGACGCGAGCACGCCGAGGGCGACCGCGATCACGCTCGAGATGAGCGCCACGATCGCGCTGCGTTCGAGCGCGGTGACGAGGAGCGGGTTCGACAAGAAGCGCCGGTACCACTCGGTCGTGAAGCCCTGGAGGGGGAAGGAGACGTCGCCGTCGTTGAACGAGAAGATCGCCAGGATCGCGATCGGCAGGTACAGGAACAGCACGAGCGCTCCGAAGAAGCCACCGAGGAGCGCCCTGGCGCCGCGGGAGGAGGTGACCTCGCTCACGCGGCCACGCTCCGGAGCTGCACGAACCGCCCGAAGATCGCCATCAGCCCGGCCACGACCCCGAGAAGGAACAGGGCGAGCACCGACCCGGTCTGCCAATCCAGACCGCGGGTGAACAGGTCGTTGATCGCGTTCCCGTACATGTACCCGCTGGTGCCGCCCACGAGGAGCGGGGTCACGAACTCCCCGATCGTCGGGATGAACACGAAGACGAACGCGGCGACGACCCCCGGCACGCTGAAGGGCAGGGTCACGCGCAGGAACGTGCGCCATCGGCTCGCCCCGAGGTCGCCCGCGGCCTCGAGCAGGCTGCGGTCGAGGTTGTCCAAGCTGACGAAGATCGGCAGGGCGACGAACGGGACCCACACGTACGCGAGGACCAGCATCACGGCGAACTGGCTGTGGAGCAGCCAGGTGACCGGGTCGCCCGGCGATCGGACCCCTCCCCACACCAGGAACGTGTTGAGGACGCCCGAGTCCCCGAGGATCACCTTCCACGCCAGGACCCGCAGCAGGTAGCTCGTCAGGAACGGGGCGATGATCAGCAGCAGGAACACGTACTTGCGCTTGCGGACGCACAGGGCCAGGAAGTACCCGACCGGGTACGCGAGCACGACCACCACGACCGAGACCGTGAGCGAGATCCGGACCGACTTCCAGAACAGCCCGAGGTAGATCGACCCGCCGCCGAGGAACCGGCGCCAGTCCTCCAGCGACAACACGCCCGCGTCGGTGGGGAAGATCCCCACGGCCCCCACGCTGTAGGCGGCGATGAAGCCGACGGGCACGACGAAGAACAGCAGCAGCCACAGCAGGGGACCCGACAGGAGACCGGCCGTGACCGCGCGATCCCGCCGGCGCCAGACCGTGGCGACCCGGCTCAGGCCGCGAGCACCTCTTGCCAGTGCTGGGCGTACAGCTCGCGGCGGGGCATGTAGGACTCCGGGATCGCGTTCGGCGGCTCGAGCACGGTCGGGTCGTCCAGGCCGAGCGCCTCGATCAGCCCCGGAGGGACGACCGACAGGTCGGCCTGCGTGTTCGTGTGGCCGTAGTAGTAGTAGGCGAGGAGGAACTCGGCGGCGTCGGTGCTCGCCCACGAGTCCGCGTAGGCATGGGCGTGGAAGTAGTTCGGCGTCTCGGCGAACAACCCCATGCCGCACACCCAGGAGATCCGGCCCTCCTTGGGCTTCATGTAGTGGTAGTTCATCCCGGCGGCGTCGGCGTACCCCACCGTGTCGGGCCACGCGTATCCGGCCCAGACCTCCTCCTTCTTGAAGGCGAGCCAGAAGTCGTAGGACTGGTTCCACAGGAACCGGACGAGCGGCTTCTTGGAGATCAGGAAGTCACGCACCTCGACCAGCTCGTCGTCGGTCATGTTGTAGACGTCCGGGACGCCCAGGTACAGCCCGGCCACGTGGAACATGTTCAGGGTGTCGACCCACGCGATCTTGCCCTCGTAGCGTTCGTCGAACAGGACCCCGTAGGTGTCTTCCTCCGACGTGTCGACACGGTCGGCGTTCACGAGCGGCGCGATGAACCCCCAGTCGAGCGGGATGAAGTACTGTTGCCCGTCGATCACGCCCTGCTGCATCAGCTTCTGGTTCAGGTTCGCGAAGTTCGGGATCAGCGTCGTGTCCCACGGCTGCATCACGCCGAGGTCCACCCAGTCCTTGTACTTGTATCCGCACGGGTGGACGACGTCGTACCGCGCCCCGGCGGCCACCTCCGTGAACCCGGCGTCGTCGTTCTCGTACAGGATGAAGGTCGGCGTGTCACCCGTCTCGCGCAGGTACTGCCCCCAGAGGAACCGCTTCTCCTCCTTCGGGTAGTAGTCGCCGTTGCCGTAGCCGGACCAGTCGAAGACCTGGAGGCCGCCCGGCTCTTCGTCCATCGTGGGGCGGGTCGCCGTGGGGCCGGTCGCCCCGGTCGCGCCTTGGCCGCCGCCACCGCCCGCGGTGTCCTCGGCCCGGCGGCAGGCCGCCAGGACCGCCGCGATCCCGGCGTACTTGATCAGGTCACGCCGGCCGAGCGTCGCACGCAGGAACCGCGCTTCGTCCATCCCTCTTCCCCCTAAGTGATGAACCGCTTTCGCGGGTCGCCGTATCATGCGCCGGGGTTCCTCGGAACGGAAGGTGCAGGGGGACGCAACCGCGCCGCGCTCGTCTCGCGTTGTGCTGGTCGACGGCCGTGCTCGCCGCCTGCGCCGGAGCCGGCCCCGCCGACCCGCCGGTCCTGCCCGCCGACGCCCTGCCCGGACGCGCCGAGGCCGCCCGAACGCTGGAGGCCGCCGACCTCTCGGCGGCGGAGGCCGACCCGGCCGAGGCCCTCGGGGTCCTCGACGACGCCGGGTTCGCCGGGGCGGTCGAGCGGACCTGGACCCAACCCGAGCGCCGCCTGCGCGCCGAGGTCCGTCTGATCGCGTTCGGCGGTGCCGATGGCGCTGAGCGGTACCTCGCCTGGCTCCGGGCCCATGTCGGCGAGCCATCCGGAACGGCCAGCCCGGGTACCGCGCTCGCGACGCCCGCCGGAGCGGCGGTCGCCGTGCGCGAGCCGTCCGGCTGCTGTCCCAAGGAGGGGCGGACCCTCTTCGTGACCTGGCGCGAGGGTTCGATCGTCGTCGTGCTCGCGGTGAGCGGCCCGCGGGTCCGCCTGCGCGACGCGGCCGAGCTCGCCCCGCTCCTGGCGCGGGCGGTCTGAGAGGAGGCACGGTGCTGGAGCGGTTCCAGACCATCGCGGACGGCCTGGACCACCCGGAAGGCATCGCCTGGTGGCCCGGGGGGCGGCTGGTGGCGGGTGGCGAGGCCGGGCAGATCTACGACATCGGCCTCGATGGTGAGGTCGTGGAGCTGGCCTCGACCGGCGGGTTCATCTACGGGCTCGCCGTCGACGCGGACGGGAACGTCTTCGCCTGCGACTACGGGAACGCCGCCGTCCAGCGGATCGACCGCTCCGGGGCCGTCGAGACGTACTCGACCGGCACGCCCGAGCGTCCGATGCGCGTGCCGAACTTCGCGGCCTTCGACGACCGCGGGAACCTGTACGTCACGGACTCCGGCGAGTGGGGCCGAGACGATGGGCTCCTGTACGTCGTCGCGCCGGGCGGAGGCACTCACGTGTGGTCCGAGGCGGTCCCGCGGTTCCCGAACGGATGCTGCCTCGCGCCCGACCGTGGCTCGCTCCTGGTGATCGAATCGCGCGGCCGCGCCGTCGTCCGGGTCCCGATCGAGGACGACGGGTCGGCCGGACCCCCGCGGCCCCTCGCGGACCTCTCCGGCTCCCAGCCCGACGGCGTGGCCCCGGCCGAGGACGGCTCCCTGCTGGTCGGCTGCTACCGCCCCGATCGCCTGTACCGCATCTCGCCCGATGGCCGCGACGTGGACGTGGTGGCCGACGACCCCGACGGGGTCGTCCTGAACCAGCCGGCCAACGTGGCCTTCATCGGCACCGAGCTCGACCGGGTCGCCGTCTCGAGCCTCGGAGGATGGAGCATCGTCGCTGCCGATCTCGGCGTGCGCGGAGCCCGCCTCGCGTACCCGCGGCTCTAGGGCTGGCCCAGGCGGGCGAGCAGCAGGGCGCCGGCCAGCAGCGGGATCGCGAGCGAGAGCCACCGCAGGGCGCCCTCGGGCGCCTCGCGCAGCGAGCCCGCGTCGAGCGCTTCGACGGTCCCGTCCCCCAGCCGCAGCTCCCCGCGCACCTCGCGGACGTGGCGCCGCAGCCGCCGGACCGGGGTCGAGAGACGCCGCTGCGCGGCCGACACGGCGGCGCAGGCCGCGGCCGCGAGCGCCACGGGAAGCCGCAGCGTCCCGGTCTGGGCGAGGTACGCGGTCAGCACGGGGAACGAGCCCCACGCGGCCGCGAACCACGCGTCCGAGTGGAACGCGCCCCCGAACAGCTCGAGGTTGTACGCCACGACCAGGAACCCCCCGACCCCGATGAACGCCCACAGCCACGGCGTGACCGCCAGCGCGCCGTGCACCCCGAGGCCGATCGCGCCCACGAGGCCGAAGGCCGCGATCGCCCACAGCACCCGGTCGGGGATCCGGGTCCGCAGCGGCCGACCGTTCAGCTCGTCGAGCGCATGGGCCGAGAGCCCCATCGCCAGCAGGAAGGCGAGCAGCGTCTCCCCGAGCCAGCCGATGTGGACCCGCGGCGCGAGCGCCGCTCCGATCGCCACGTAGGACAGGTGCCAGAGCGTGTACGGCGGGTGCAGCAGCGTCCAGTAGTCCCGCCAGCCCCCCGGCGAGAGCGCGTAGAAAGCCGGGCGCCCGGGTGCCTCACCCATCGGCCCGGCCTTCCGTGAGCGGGTTCCGTTTGATCCCCCAGGTGACGACGGCCGTGCCCATCGTGAGGAGCTTCGTGCGGATGCGGCGGATCCCAGCCTCCTGCCACATCCGGACCTGGACCGGCAGCGGGTAGCGGCGGTACAGCTCGCTGACGCTCGGTCCGAGGAACCGGCCGGTCCGGTACCACGCCGTCGAGCGGAGCCAGCCGATCGCCGGCAGGGCCGTCCGCGTGTAGGCCGTCCACCCGGCGTGGATCCACGGGTCCTGCGGTTCGTGGAACTCGAGCGCGGCCATCACCCCACCGGGCCGGAGCACCCGGGCGAGCTCGGCGAGCGTCGCCGCCGGGTCGTCGACGTACCGGAGCAGGTACGTGAACGTCACGGCGTCGAACGCCTCGTCCGCGAACGGCAGGGCCTGCGCCTGCCCGAGGACGAACCGGACCTGCCCCTCCAACCCCGAGTCCCGGGTCGCCCGCACCGCTCGTCCCAGCATCGCCGGGCTCTGGTCGAGCCCCACGACGCGGAGGTTCTTCCGCGCGAGCTCGCGCGCCACGAGCCCGGTCCCGGTCGCGACGTCGAGCGCCCACGAGCCGGGGATCGAGTGCACCCGTGAGACCAGGTACCGTCGCCACCGCGGGTCCTGCCCGAGCGAGAGGATCGCGCCCATCCGATCGTACTCGGGGGCGATGCCGGCGAACAGCCGTCGGGCGTGCCGGGTGCGCTCGGGGTCCATCGCGCCAGGAGCCTACGCCGTTCCCCGGGAGCGGCGTCAGGTGAGCGGGAACGGCGGCTGCCACCACCAGGGCGTGGGGCTCGCCTCCACGCGCTCGACCCACTTCACCCACCAGAACCCCCGACGGCCGGGAACGACCAGCCGCAGCGGGAAGCCGTGGCCGGGCGAGAGGCGGGCTCCGCCGACGCGGGTCGCGAGGATCGCTCCGCCGGCGTCGGTCAACGGCAGCCGTCGGGCGTACCCCGTCACGGACCGCACGAGGACGCTCCGGGCGTCGCCGGCCTCCCCCAGGAGGCGATCGAGCCGGACCCCTTCCCAATCCTGCTCGGCGAACCAGCCTCCGGTGCAGTCGAGGATCGCACGCACGTGGTCGCCCGCCCCGGCGAGCTCCGCGTAGCCCACGACGCGTTCGCCGGCGGGCGTGCGGACGGTGAGCCTCCACGACCCGGCGTCGATCTCCGGGACGTCGTCGTCCAACCACTGCGTCACCGGCATCCGGGCCGGGTCGAGCGACCCGCGCTCGTAGGAGCCGGTGAACCGCCGCCGGCTCCCCGGCAGACCGGCGACCCGGATCAACCCCTCGACCGCTCCGAGGACGGCGAGCGACCCGCCGGCCAGCGCCCCGGCGCGCAGGAGCGCGCGGCGGGAAGCATCGGTCCTACGGGGCCGCACCGGCCGGGCCAGCACGTGCCACACGATCAGCGGGAGCGAGACGAGGGCCGCCCCGACGTGGACCTGCATCGCCCGGGTCCCGGTCCACAGGCCGGCGGCATGCGCCAGGCCGCTCGCCACCGTGATCGCGATCAGGATCGCGAGCGCGATCGACAGGGCCTTGCCGGGACGACCGCGTCGGAGACCACGGGCGGAGATCGCCGCCTTCCACGGCGCGAGGAGCACGATCCCGAGGCCCGCGGCGCCGTGAGCGACGAGCGCCCACCACGCCCAGCCGGAGCCGATCGCGAACGCGAGCCCGCCTGTGAGCAGCGCGAGCAGGACCAGCGCGAGGAGCGCGAGGTTCGTCCCGCGCCCGGCGCGGAGCCGTGCGACCCCCACCCGTCGAGCCTACGCCGCGCCGAGCAGCTCCGGGAGGTCGCCGATCGTCTCGATCACGTGGTCCGGGGCGCGCTCCGCGCGTTCGAGGTCCTCGGGGCGGAACTTCCCCGTGCGCACGAGCACGCCGGTGAGGCCGAGCGCCTGCGCCCCGAGGACGTCGTTGGCCACGTCGTCGCCGACCATCGCGGCGCGCTCGGCCGGGACCCCGATCGTCTCGAGCGCGGCCCGGAAGTAGGCCGCCGCGGGCTTGCCGCAGATCGTCGCCCGGCGTCCGGACGCCTCCTCGAGCCCCGCGATGTACGCGCCGGCGTCGAGCTGCCACCCCTCGGCGGTCCGCCAGTACAGGTTCCGGTGCATGCCGACGAGCGCGGCCCCGTCCATCAGCATCCGGAAGACGCGGTTGACGGCCTCGTACGTGAAGCCCTCGTAGGCCCCGCCGAGCACCACGACGTCGGCGGCCTCCTCCACGAGCTCGACCCCCTCGAGATCGGCACGGGCGTCGCCGTCGGACAGCAGGAAGACCCGAGCGCCGGGGTGGTTCGTCCGGAGATAGGCCGCGGTGGCCACGACGGCCGTGACGATCTCGCGGGGCTCGACGTCGATCCCGGCCTCACGGAGCGTCCGCGCCAGGTCCGCGCGCGTGTGCGTCGTCGTGTTGGTGATCAGGCGGAACGGCAACCCCAGGTCGCGCAGCGCGGCGAGGGCGTCGATCGCGCCCGGCAGCGGGCGCCACGAGACGGTGAGGACCCCGTCGATGTCGAGCAGGACGCCCTCGACCTCGGGCACGCGCGGCAGTCTAGCCCCGGAGACCGGTCGGCCGTCCGGGTCGGATCCCCATCCGCCGTCGTGCCTCCCCGACTCGTCCGGGGTGCCGTCCACGGGCGCGCAGGCGCCACTCCTGGTACGGAGCGATGAACCGGTACCGCGGCGGGAGGGCCGGCCGGAGCAGGCGGACGACGGCGAACGCCGCGCGCGCGGTCGCGCGCCCGCCGGGGCCGAGCCGGACCCCGTACAGGTCCTGGAGCTCCGGCGGGAGCGTCGCGAACGCTAGGCGGGACACGCCCTTGAGGACCGGCCGCCACTCGGCCTCCCGGGGAGGGTCGTGGAACAGGGCGGCGACCGAGCGCGCGGCCTCGTCCACCCGCAGGATGCCCGAGTCGTACACGCGCTGGAGGTAGGCGCGAAGCTCGGGGAGGGTCGGAGGGATCACCCCGCGCGGGACCCGCACCATCTCGGCCGCGAGCATCTGCTCCTCGTGGAAGCGCTGCCGTCCGCGTTCGTCCAGGCGCGCGACCGTCAGCTCCTCGAACCGGAGGGCGCTGTCCACCAGGCACGCGTGCACGTACAGGAGCAGCTCGGGGTCGAGGGCGTCGTAGGGCCGGCGGGTGAGGGGGTCGACCCCCTTGACCCGGGCATGGACCTCGTTGATGCGCTCGGCCGCCGCGTGCGCCTCGGCCTTCGTCCCGAACGTGATCGTGTAGGTGAGGATCAGGGTCCGCCGGAGCCGCTTCCACGGGTTCCGCTCGTAGATGCCGGTCTCGCGGGCGCCGGCGATCACGAGCGGGTGGGCCGCCTGCATGAGGATCGCACGGGCGCCGCCGAACAGCACGGTGACCTCGCGGTGGACCTGCCAGGACACCGAGCCGGGCCCGAAGTACCCGAGGTCCTCGCCCTCCGCCATCGCCCGAACCGTAGCAGCACCCGGGGCGAGCGCCGGGCCCGGAGCCACGCGCCGGAGCCCCTACGGGCGCGTCACGCCCGTGACCCGTCGGAGCTCCTGGGCCACGGGTTCGGTCGCGAGGACGATCAGGTGGTTCCGGGCGCGCGAGCCCCCGACGTAGAGGTACCGGTCGAGGTCCTCGAGATGCTTGTCGCCGAGCTCGGCGAGGATCACCACCGGTCGCTCGAGCCCCTTGAACGAGTGCACGCTGGTCGCGAGGAGGGTGTCGGGCTCGACCGCCTCGGACATCCGGAAGCCGTCCACGCTCCCGCGGGAGCGGAGCCGGCTCTTCTCGGTGCCCGAGGGCGTGAGCAGCGCGATGTCCTCGAGCGGGACGCCCTCCACCTCGACGAGGTTGCGGAGCACGACCGCGACCAGGTGCGCGAGCTCCTCGTCGTCGCGGTACCCGAGGATCTCCACTGGGTCCCCGTCCGGCCCCTTCGCGATCGGCTCCTCGGGCCCCGAGTAGAAGACGGAAACGAACTCGCCGATCGGCCTGGTGTTCCGCAGGTTCCGGCTGATCGGGCCGAGCCGAGCCTCCTCCGGGATCGGCAGGCTCCCCCCGTACAGGTTCTGGCTGTCGTCGGCGAACACGAACAGCGTCCCGTCGTCCGGATCCGCGTGCAGCGACAGGAGCGCCGGCCACCACCACTCGCGGAAGTCCTGGGCCTCGTCCACGACGATCGCGTCGTAGCGGGGTCCGAGCCGCGAGGCGGCCTGCGCCAGCGCCTCCGGCAGGTCGTGCTCGTAGTATCGGGAGCCGAGCTCCTCGGACGCCTCGGGGAGGGAAACGCCGGCCTCCCGCGCCAGCCGAACGCAGAGCTGGTGGAAGTGGTCCACGTCCAGCCCGTCAATCCCCTCCGTCGAAGCTCGGAGGTACTCGCCCAGGCGCCTGTTGAAGCAGGTGAGGAGCGTCCGCTTGCCCGAGTCCGCCAGACGCCGGGAGATCTGCACCGCGAGCACCGTCTTCCCGCAGCCGGCGGGTCCGGTGACCGCCGCCCGCCGGCGATGCGTGAGGAACGCCAGAACCCACGCCTGGTCCTCCGTCAGCTCGACGATCTTCTTGTCCTCCTCGTCGAACCGCAGCTTGAGCGGGACCCGGATCTCCACACGGAAGCCGAGCGCCGTCGCAAGCGCGTCCATCCCCTCGGCGCCGAACCGCCGGCCGGGGCGGAACCAGTACCGCATCACCTCCGGAACGCGCTCGGCCAGGCGCGTCAGGTCGCCGTGGTCGATCGCGAGCTCGGGCGGGGCGCCCGGGTGCGCCGCCTCGTCGTACCGACCGTCAGGGAACGCGACCGCGTACCCGTAGCTCGGCTTCCAGCGGTCCCACCCGGGCCGGGACCCGAGGATCCGCACGAGCGAGTGCATCGCGTCCTTGGCCTGGTGGAACGGATCCTCGTCGAGCTCGTGCCGGCCGGAGCGACCCGCCTGGCTCCAGCGTCGGGTCGCCGGATCGTAGGCGATGGCACCGCCCTTGGCCTCGACGACGAGCACGCCGAGCTCGGGATGCGCGATCACGAAGTCCGCCTCCCCCTGCTCGGGGCCGCCGCGACCGGCCAGGACCCAATCGACGGAGTGGTACACGACGTACGCGTCGTCGAGCTGCTCGAGGGATCCTTCGTACAGACGGCGCTCGGCCGAGCTCTCGGTGGGAGCCATCGGGAACGGCACCATCCTGGCCATGGCCGGATGCTAGTGCGGCCGCCCACTCGCTGGACACGTACCCCCGCCCGCGGGACAATCTCGCCGCCTTCCCGCCTCCGAGGTGTCCGATGATCCTCTTGGTCAGCGTCATCGTCCTCGCCGTGGGACTCGGCTACGCCTTCGGCGGCCGGCTCCGGCGGTTCGAGGGCCTCCGTCTGCGCTGGTGGACGCTCGCCCTGGCGGGGATGGCGATCCAGTTCGTACCGCTCCCCGAGGGCGCGGGCGGGACCGACCTCGTCGTGCGGACGGCGGTGCTCGCGATCTCGTACACGATGCTGCTCTCCTTCTCGATCGCCAACCTGCACCTGCCCGGGTTGCCGCTGGTCCTGATCGGTCTGGCGTGCAACTTCGCGGTGATCGCGGCGAATGGCGGGATGCCGGTCTCGGAACAGGCGCTCGTGCACTCGGGCCAGGCGGACGTGCTCGACGAGCTCCGTCAGAGCGGCTCCCAGAAGCACCACTTGATGACCGAGGAAGACGTCCTGGCGTTCCTGGCCGACGTGATCCCGGTGCCGAAGCCGGTCGGGCAGGCGATCAGCGTCGGGGACGTCTTCGTCTACGCGGGGCTGATCCTGCTGGCCATGGCGACTATGCGGGGACGGATTCCGTCGAGGGACCCGACGGCGTGGGGACCGTACCGGGGGAAGCACCGTCCCGGGTCGCCTGAGCGGCGCCCCCATCGGGTGACGCTGGACCCCCGGGGGCCCCTTCCTGGAGCCACGAGGTGGGGAACCGAACGGTGATCCGCGTCCCCCGTCCGGGGGCGCTGTCGATCTCGAAGCTCCCACCACCGACGGTGGCGCGCTCGCGCATCATCGTCAGACCGAAATGGCCCTCCGGCCCCGGCGCCTCGACGTCGAAGCCGATCCCATCGTCGCGCAGGAGCATCTCGACGTCGTCGCCCTGAGGCTTCATCGTGATCCACACGTTGTCCGCCTTCGCGTGCTTGAGCGCGTTCATCACGCCCTCGCGGGCGATGTGGTACAGGAGGAGCGCGATCGGGGCCGGCAGCTCGACCTCGTCGATGTCGGTATGGAAGCGCGCGTCTGCGTCCCGACCCATCTCGGCGATGAAGCTCTGGAGGGCCTCGGCGAGCCCGGCCCGCCCGAGCGGCGACCGATGCAGGTCGCGGATCAGCGCCCGGATGCGATCCGACGTCCGGTTCTTCGTCTCCTTGATCTCGAGGAGCTGCTGTTCGGTCTCGGCGAGCTTGCCGGCCTCGAGCTGTCGCCGGGCCACATCCACCTGGATCGAGAGGCGGAAGAGGAGCTGCGCGAGGTCGTCGTGCAGGAAGCCGGCGATCTGGAGCCGTTCGTCCTGCCGCTCTTCCGCCATGCGCGTCGACAGGGCTCGCAGGAGCTGCTCGCGGTCCTGAAGCTCACGGTGTGCCTCCTCGAGAGCCTTGCTCCGGAAGAACATCTGTCTCGCGAGCAGCAGCGGGATCACGAACACGGGCACCGCCCAGAAGCCCACGCCTGGAATTGTGAAGACCTTCGCAAGGATTACGCCGAACAAAGCGAGACCTAAGTAGCTGATGACGAACTCGCTCAGGCGACCAACTCGGAGCTGCCTGACCACACGGAAGGGATGCATCCGGTAGTGGAGGCTCGCTGCGAGCCCTACGAGGGTGGCGTTTACAAGATAGTCCGCAATCGCTGCCATCCCCGCTGCAGCGAGCAAGACGAGAGCTCCCGATCGCTCGATGGAAGCGATACCGTGAAAGATCGCACTCGCAGCGAGCACGGCCAGGGCCACCTGCGAGCGGTTGAACAAGGCCCGAAGAAGCCCAACCTCGCCACGGAGTTCTCGCGGATCAGAAGCTGCGAGGAGAGCAGCAGCGGCAGCAGCGAGCGGTTGATAGACGAATGCCACCACCATCAGAAGGGGAAAATCCATGCTGATGTGCGTCCCACGGAGAGACATAGGAACGTGGATGAATGCGACAAGACCGATGATGGCCACCCATGCGAGTAGCTCGGGCCAGACGTCCCCGAGATACCCCCAGTGGTTTAAGATGACGAGGTAGGCGAGACCGCCGATCGTCGGCAGGCTGATGAGGGCCTCGAAGACGGTCAGCGGGAGTTGACCCCTCCCGCCTCCCGACCCCTCCGGCCTGCCGCTCAAGGACCTCGCGCCTCTCCGTGAACTGGTATCCGTCTCGAGTCCCATACTGCCTGGTGTAGCCGCTCGTTGGAACCATCTATTCTCCAACTCCTCGAGCCCGCGCCGCTGAGTACGCAATCCGCTGTAGGCATCACGGGGGTCTTGTCGCCCGCCGAGGTGTCCCCCGATAGTGGCGCAGGCATCCCCCACATGGGGCAGCATTGAATGTAAGGAACCACAGGGTGCGGGTCCTAAGGACCCAGGCCAGATGACGAGGGAGGTGGACTTTGAAGCTGATCAAGCGGCTCGCGATTGCGGTCGGCTCGCTTGCGGCGCTGGTTCTCGCTGGCGGCGCGCACATGCGCTTCTAGCCACCGACCACAACCAGATCTCTCAGTAAGCCCCGGCTCTTTGCCGGGGCTTACTCCTTCGCCCCATCGGCCGCATCAGTTCTTCCGCTCGGAAGGCGAACCACAATCCGGGTACCGTCGCCACGGCACGTATCGAGATGTAGGAGACCTCCGGCAAGGTCCACGCGCTCACGCATGAGGGAGAGTCCGAAGTGGCGCTCCTCATCGACTGTACCGGGCTCGAAGCCCTCCCCATCGTCCTCCACAGTGAGGCGCAGGTCTCGCCCGTCCTCATGAAGAGACAACCTGACGGTTCTGGCTCTTGCGTGCCGAACCGCGTTTCGCAAGGCTTCACGCGCGATCTGATATGCGAGGAGCTGGATCAACGGTGAACCGCCGCACTCTTCCACGTCCAGCTCTATTCGTGGGCCGAATTGAACGTCACGCTCAACTTCACGAACCAGGAGATGCAGCATCTGAGCCAGGCCGTGTGAACCGAGTGGGGATGACCGCAAGCTTCGAATAAGTGCACGAGTCACATTGCTTGCCTCATCAGTGGCCCGCAGCAGCTCCGGCATATCGTCCTCAAGATCGAGCAGCCGGCCGGATGCTAAGTCCTGGCTGATTACCTTGCCCATGAGGTGGACTTTGAAGAGTGGTGGGAGCACTTCGTCGTGCAATCCCGCGGCAACTGCAAGGCGCTCGTCGCGCCGCGCATCGAAGATGCGCTCTGCTGATTCGCGAACCGCGTGAGCCTGGACGCGGATTCTCCGCTCCGCCCCGTGTAGCTGCTGGCTGCCTGACAAAGCTTTGCGGGCCAGCACAATCGGCAATGTGAAGAGTACTAGCCCCCAGCTGCCAATCGCAGCATGAACCTGGGCCAGCAGCAGACTCAGGAGCCCGAACGAGAGGTAGGTGACAGCAAAGTCACCGAGTCGCCCAATCCACAGACGCCTCATGCACGCTCGAACTGGTGACCGTTCATTTAGAACAAGAACCGCTACGACAAGCGCGTAGTTCGTAATCGCGTCAACGCCAACAGCAAGCAGAGCACCCACTGCGGCCAACGGAAGCTCCCGAAGCTCACTGCCCACGAGAACGAAGACCGCAGTCGCGAGGATCACGCTGAGGGAAGTCTGGGCACGATTGAAGAGCGCCCGCGAGACCGAGATCCCCCCACGAATCTCCCGAATGTCAGCGAAAGCCACGAAGGCGACAACGCCAGCGACTATGGGTCCGTACAGAAATCCGGCGGCCAGAAGGACCGGCATGTCCATCCCGAGTTGCAGGCCGGAGTCGGTCTGAATCGATGCGAGGCCCAGGATCGCAACACAGACAGTCCACGCGACGAGGTCCCAGCCCGCCGCCTCGAACTGATCGACTCCACCAATTGACCCGGCAACGAGGATGGCCAAATCGACCGCGATCGTGACCCCAACGAACCAGAGAACCGACGGAGAGGTTCGGACCCCTCGGCGGGGTTTCAGGGGGAGGCGATGACGGACGGCGGCGCTCGTCGAGGCAGACACGCGGACCCTCCCTGGTGAGCTTGGGGCGCATCTTGGGGAACACGGCCGCTCAGGTCAAGAACGCCAAATCCCTGTTCGTGGACGCGGCGGGCGACCGGTTCCCGGCAAGCGGGACGCCGTACCATCCAGACGTGAAGCCGAGGATCCTGGTGGTCGAGGACGAAGCTGCGATCTCCGAGCCACTCGCGGAAGGTCTCGAACGCGAGGGGTTCGCGGCGGAGGTCGCGGCCACCCTCGGACAGGCGCGCGATGCGTACCGGCATCAAACACCGGATCTGATCCTGCTGGACGTGATGCTCCCCGACGGCGACGGGCGGGACTTGGCACGAGAGATCCGTCAGGACTCGGACGTCCCCATCATCATGCTCACCGCTCGGGGTGAGGAGATCGACCGGGTCCTCGGGCTCGAGCTCGGGGCGGACGACTACGTGGTCAAGCCGTTCTCCGCGCGCGAGCTCACGGCCCGGATCCGGGCGATCCTGCGGCGTGGACGCCTCTCCGAGCGGCGCGGAGCGATCGAGATCGGCGACGTCCAGCTCGACCCGGCCGCCCGGACCGTCATGAAGGGCGGTGAGCCGATCGAGCTCGCGGCTCGTGAGTTCGATCTCCTCCACATGCTGATGGCGAACGCCGGTCGGGTGCTGCGGCGAGAGCAGATCATGGACGAGGTCTGGGATCCACACTGGTTCGGACCGACGAAGACCCTCGACGTTCATATCTCCTGGCTCCGCAAGAAGATCGAGGATGATCCCTCGAACCCGCGGTACATCACCACGATGCGAGGCGTGGGTTTCCGGTTCCTCTCCCCCGACGAGACCTAGGAGGTTCCGACGAAGGTCCGCACGCGCTTGGTCCTGGCGTTCACGTACGTGCTGCTCGTCCTCCTCATCGCGCTCGGGATCCCGCTCACCGTGAACCTCCAGCGGCGGGCGACCGCCGAGCTCGAGACCCGCGCACTGATCCAGGCCCAAGGCATCGCCGCGGCGATCGGCGCGGAGAACCTCTCGCCGCGGCGCCAGGGCGACCTCCTCGACATCGTGGACCAGGCGGCCATCCAGGTCGACGGGCGCGTCGTCGTGGTCGACGTGCGAGGCCGCCTGATGGCCGATTCGGACCGGGCGGCCACCATCGGCGAGCGGTTCGACACGCCGGGGCGACCCGAGATCCGATCCGCGCTCGAGGGCACGCCCGAGTCGGTGATCCGGTTCAGCGCCGATGAGGGTCGGGACATCATGGTGACCGCGGTTCCGATCCGGGACGAGAGCCGCCTCCTCGGGGCGATCCGCATCACGAGCTCCGTCCAGCAGGTGCGCGACAACGTCCGGCGGGTCACGTTCGGGCTCATCGCGATCGGCGGGGCGGGGCTCGCCGCCGGCCTGCTGATCGCCTTCGGGCTCGCGGGCTCGCTCTCCCGACCGCTCACCCGGCTGGCCGCGGCCGCACGCCGGCTCGGAACGGGGGACCTGTCGGCCCGGGCCGGGGAGGTGAAAGGCGCCAGCGAGATCGAGCAGCTGGCCCACTCGTTCGACGAGATGGCGGACCGGCTCGAGCGCACGGTGCAAGCCCAGCGCGAGTTCGTCGCGAACGCGTCCCACCAGCTCCGGACGCCGCTCACCGGGATGAAGCTGAGGCTGGAGGCGGCCCTCGCCGATGCCTCGGACGCGGAGCTCCGCAGGGACCTCGAGGCCGCCGACCACGAGGTCGACCGTCTCGCCGAGATCGTGGACCGCCTCCTCCTGATGGCCAAGGAGATCGAAGAGGGTCAGCCCACCCACGTGGACGTGGCGGACGCCGTCGCCCGAGCGCTCGGTCGATGGGACGAACGAGCCAGGCTCGTCGAGACATCGCTCCGGAGCTCGGGCACGGGGGGAGAGGCACAGGGGAACCCCGCGGACGTCGACCAGATCCTCGACAACCTCCTCGACAACGCGATCGCCTATGCCCCGGGCGAGGTGACGATCGAGTCCGGGCGTGCCGACGGCCGCGTGTTCGTGGCGGTGCAGGATCGCGGCCCCGGCATCCCCGCCGACGAGATCGAACGCGTGACGGAACGCTTCTACCGCGGCCGCCGAGCGCCGACGGGTGGCTCGGGCCTCGGCCTGGCCATCGCCCGACAGCTCGCCGAGAAGTGGGGAGGCGAGCTGCGGATCGACTCGCCCGAGGGTGGCGGCACCCGCGTCGAGGTTCGGCTCCGCCCCGCCGGATAGCCCTTTACCTGCTCTTATCGTGCCCGGTCGTAGGGTGGATCCATGAAGCGCGTCCTCACCGTGCTCGGATACGGGCTGGCTGGTCTGGTCGTCACGCTCGGGCTCACGCTCGGCGCGTTCGCGCTCGCCGGGCAGGAGATCGCCGAGCCGGCCGGGCCACCGGTGTTCACCACCTCGCCCGAGCCGACGCCGGAGCCCGAGCGCTCGCCGGACGAGGAGCAGACGCGCTCGCCGAAGCCGTCTCCATCGGTCTCACCCACGCCATCCCCGGACGATGACGGGAACGATGACCGTTCGGGCTCGAACTCGGGCTCGAGCTCGAACTCAGTCCCGAGCTCGGGCTCGAGCTCGGGATCCGGGTCGGGCTCCGACGACGGGCGCGACGACGATCACTCTGGCTCGGACGACGGGTCCGACGAAGACCGCGACGGCGACCACGACGACGACTGAACGCGACCGCGCCTTTGCCGGGACTTAGCGTCGGAACCGTCGAGCGCTAACCCGCCCCTCCCTAACCTGGAACACGTCAAGGCGAGGGAGGAGGAACCGAAGATGAGGAACACGATGCGTGCGTTCGCGATGGTCGCGGCCCTGCTGCTCGCCGGCGCGCTCGGCGTCGCGGCCATCGCCGCCGATGGGGGCCCGAGCTCCCCGTCCACCGTCGTCACGACCCCGGAGCCGAGCTCTTCCGTGTCGATCGGCGACGACGTGAAGGGGAACTGCGATGAGGTGGAGCACGCCGACGACCCCGAGTGCCGAGGATCGCAGGAGCGGGAGGACCGGCACAAGGACGGGATCGATGACGGGGACAACGACTCGGGGCCGAGCGAGGACTCCGGCCCCGGGAACGTCGACGACGACGACCACGGTGACGACGACCACGGTGACGACGATCTGAGCTGAGCTCACCGCTGGATCGAGGAGGGCCGGCCGCCACGGCCGGCCCTCCTCGTCGCCCGGAGTAGCGTCTGACCATTGCCAGCGCGGATCGCGATGATGGCGCCAGCTTCCTCCCGACCCGCACCCCTTCTCTGCCCCTCTCCCGCCCGTCTCCGGGCATGGTGGAAGAGGGGTGGA
>Ga0073934_10000716_pt1 | contig 90566 bp, 81 predicted proteins | sample LarsenN4metaG_FD_76834 | JGI IMG/M metagenome (GOLD analysis project Ga0073934, IMG submission 76834) | Hot spring sediment bacterial and archeal communities from British Columbia, Canada, to study Microbial Dark Matter (Phase II) - Larsen... ...
GAGCACCTCCCTTTCGTCGAGACTCAGGGTGAAGGCGCAAAGCCAGCAGGAACACCTGGCGCAGCCGTCATTTTTGACGATTGCCGGGCACAAGGCGCACCGGCAGCGAGCGCCGCGTTAGAAACAATTAGAAAGAAGGGCGCTTACGCCTCTGTTTGGCCTTCGATGCGGGCATTGTCTTGTCTAGCCGCGGACAATTACGACCTGCAAATGGGCCGAAACGCTGTGGAGCGCAATGCATTTAACTACGGCCATGTCTCAGCTCTCGTCAGCCGCATTCGAGCATTCATGGACGATGATAGATTTAAGACAGTCGTCGATCCAAATGGTGGCGCTCCCGTTAAAACACCGCTGAATATGGAGGCAGAGTCAGAAAACCTGGCAAATGAAATTTTTGGAACGGCTAAATTCAACAAAGGAGATTGGAACGTTCACATCATCGATCTCAGTCGGCTCGCTCCCGATCTCATGCCATTTGTCTTGGGCTCCCTGCTAGAGATGCTTGCGTCGCAGCTTTTTATACGAGGCCCTGGACAAACCCACCCAACATTGCTCGTTCTGGAAGAGGCACATCATTACCTTCGACAGCTACCGGGCAATGATGACAGCACTGGGCAGATGCGCGCCTATGAGCGTCTTGCAAAGGAAGGTCGTAAATTTGGACTACCCTTACTTGTCAGCACGCAGAGACCATCGGAATTGTCGCCCACAGTTTTGGCGCAATGTGGCACATGGGCTGTATTTCGTTTGAGCAACGAGGCCGACCAGAAAGCCGTGTCTGCTGCAACTGAATCAGCGTCGAATCATATCGTATCGCAAGTAGCTGGCTTAGGCCGAGGAGAAACAATTGTGTTTGGCGCTGCGATCAGAATGCCATCGCGCATAAATGTTCGGCGGCCCAATCCCTATCCAGACTCGTCCGATCCACCATTTTCCCAGGAATGGATACCCCCAGTTTGACGGTAATCTCTACGCTACAACTGTGCCTACCCCTCCCCGCATCATGATGAAACGCGAGACCTTCGAGATCGCCCGCATCACCATGCCGGTGAAGCGGCGCGCGACGCGCGGTCCCGCACGCAACTGACACACAAAAAAAGCCGCCATTGCCGGCGGCCTCTTTCGTTCAAACCTGAGTCAGAGCATCAGTAGCCGCGATACGGCTTGCACTGGCCGCTCTGCCAGCTCCAGCCGGGACGGCAGGCGCTGCGATAGCCGGAGCGGTAGCCATAGGCGCGCCGGTGGCCATAGGCGCGTCCGCGATAGCCCGGCTCGCCATAGGCGCGCCCCGGATACCCGGGATACACGCCCACGCCGCCGGGTCCGATATAGACCTGCGCATCGACGAGATTGCCGGCGCCGCGCGCGGCCGCCTGCAGGCCCGCATCCACGGCCGGCGCGGCCTGCGATGCGAGCGGGATGGACAGAAAAGCCGCAGCTGCCACGGCCAGAACGCTCAAGGTCTTCCTCACTCGAAATCCTCCAAAGGGCGAAGTCGCCATCGGGGCAAGAGCGCCGGAGCACATAAGGTTCCGGATGGCCGGTGTCGCAGGCCAACGCCGCAGGCTAGGATCATCGCGCGCAGGCGGCCACAGACGCGCGCGGCAGGCCAACGCATCATGAAACGCCGGTCATGCGGGAGCGCCGTAGCGCCCCGCCGGCTTCCGCGGCGCGCGCGGCGGAACGAAGCGCGGCATGCGACGTTGGCCTCGTACACCCGTCGAGGACGCCCGCCATGCCGCTGCTGCTGTCCATGCTGCTTTATCTCGGCGCCGCCGCGGCGTTGCTGACCGCGGGCGGCGTGGGCATGGCGGCCCTGTTCGCGCCGGCGCAGCAGCAGGCGGGCAAGATCGCTCCGAACAAGCCGGCGCCCCGGCCGGCCGTCGCGGCGGCGGCCGCCGCCGATACGGAGGCGCCGTCCGCCAGCCGCTCCCCGGCCTGGATCGCCGCCACGCCGAAATACGACATGCCGGCGCCGGGCGTTGCGGCGCGCGCGGTCGCCGATGCGAAGAAGGCGGAGGCGAAACGATCGTCCGGCGCGGCCAAGCGGCGGATCGCGCGGGAGCTGCGCCGCGACGACGACGCGCCGGGCCTCGCCTATGGCTTTGCCGAACGACCGCGCTTCACGCCGTTCAGCCGCGACATCCAATAGCCGCGCGCCCGCGCCGCGGCCACCGCGCATGATGCGCGCCATGGCGATGCGGATACGCGCCGGCGTGCAGGATGCCGGGCGGACACGCGCAACCGCCGGCGCAGGCCGCCCGCAGGCGGCCAGCCACGCCCCTGGCCGCGGCGCCGGGAGGCTTGCTCCATGCAGGGACAGTTCAGCCCGGCAGGGCGGTCTTGATCAACGCCCTCGCGTGCTCGACAAATACATGGGCGACAGGACTGACGGTGCGATTCTTCAACGTAAAGATCGCGACGGGCATTTCCGGAATTCCCAGGTCGATCGGCAGCCGCTTCAGCGACCATCGCGCGGCATTGTATTGCAGCACCAGTTTGCTGAGCACGGTGAGATAGCGCCCCGTCGCCAGCAGATGCATGCGGACATCGAGCGAGAACGAGACGACACGCCGCGGCGGCAGGTCGAGGCCGCGGCGGCGGAAGACCTCGGCGAAATAGGAGCCCACGACGTTATCCGAGGGATTGACGATCCAGGGCTCGCCGATCACCTCGTCCAGCGACAATCTGCGGCGACGCGCCCAGGGGCTGTCGGCGCCAGCCACGACGAAGAAACGGTCCAGGCCCACGATCTCGACATCGATATCGTCGTCCACGGTTGGCCGGAACAGCCGGCCCAGCATGACGTCCACATTGCGCTCGCGCAATTCACGGAATTCCTGAGTGCCTGTCTGCGCGGTTACGACGTGCACGGTCGCGCGCGGATGAAGCTGGGACAGACGGTCGATCACGGCGGGGACAAAGCCGGCTTCCATGGATTCCGGGCAGCCCACCCGTACCTCTCCCGAGGCGGGATCGGACAGAAACTCGATGTCCCTTAGCCCCTGACGCAACTCGTCGAGCGCAATGCGTCCGCGCCGGAGAAATGCCCTGGCGTAGATGGTCGGTTCAACCCCTCGCGGACTGCGATCGAGCAGTCGCACGCCGAGCGCCTGCTCCAGACCGGCGATTGCCGCCGAAACCGCCGGCTGCGACATGCCGAGCTGGCCGGCGGCCTTGACCATGCTGCCGCTGGCAGCCACCGCAGAGAGCACCTGAAGTTCGCGAAGCTTGAGCCGCTGGTCGAGCCGGCGGCTTTCGAGCAGATGCCTGATGGCCATCAGCTTTCTCTATAGCCATATCTGAAAATCCGTCTTTCGATTTATATCGCATCTCCCTATGACAGCAACATACCGTCACGGGAGGTGACCGATGCAGACCCATCGCCGCAAATTCCTCATCGCCTCCCTGGCCGGGCTTGCCTGCGCGGCCTTCCCTGCGCGCGCGCAGGACTACCCGTCGCGCGCCATCACGCTGGTCGTGCCGTTCCCGGCGGGCGGGCCGGGCGACACCCTTGGCCGCATCCTGGCCGAACACATGCGCGGGTCGTTGAAGCAGCCCGTGATCATCGAGAATGTCGGCGGAGCAGCCGGCAGTATCGGTGCCGGCCGCGTCGCGCGCGCGGTGCCCGACGGCCACACACTCGTGCTCGGATATCTCGGCACGCATGTCATCAACGGCGCCATTTACAATCTGCCATACGACGTCAGGACGGACTTCGAGCCGGTCGCGATGCTGCCGGGTCAGCCGTTGATGATCGTCGCGCGCAAGACCATGCCGGCCGGTGACCTGAAGGAGCTGATTGCTTGGCTCAAGGCCAATCCTGACAAGGCGTCGCAGGGCACCGCGGGTATCGGCAGCATCGGACACATTGCCGGTCTGTTCTTCCAGAAGGAGACGGGCACGCGATTCCAGTTCGTGCCCTATCGCGGCGTCGCGCCGGTGATGCAGGATCTCGTGGCCGGACAGATCGACGTAGCCTTCAGCGTGCCGGTCGCCTCGATGCAGCAGGTGCGTGCCGGACTGATTAAGGCTTATGCCGTAACGGCCGGCAGCCGGCTGTCCAGCGCATCCGAAATTCCGACAACAGACGAAGCGGGCGTTCCGAACCTGCACCTGTCTCTGTGGCAAGGGCTGTGGGCGCCGAAAGGAACGCCACGCGATGCGATCGCCAAGCTGAACGACGCAGTCATCGCGGCCTTGTCCGATCCTGCGGTGAGTCGGAAGCTCGCGGATCAGGGTTTCGAAATGCCGCCGCGCGAGAAAATGTCGCCCGATGCTCTGGGCGCTCACCAGCAGGCCGAGATCGACAGATGGTGGCCAATTCTCGGGGCGGCGAACGTCAAGGGCGAATGAACCTGCGCGGTCTCTGTGCGGATCACGTCAGCAACGGGCCACATGAAATCCGGAGCAAAGCCATGGCAAATGTCGTGGGCCTCTTCATTTCGCCTGCAATCGGAGAGCGCATGCAGGCGCGCAGCGCGGTGCGGGCGCTGGCCGGGCAGGGTCTGGAGGGAGACCGGTACGCGCTCGGCAAGGGCACTTACTCTGCGGTGCCGCGTCCTGTCGCCAGACATGTGTCGCTGATCGGACGCGAAGCCATGCAAGCGGCCAACGACCATCTGATCCTGCGCGGACTGGTTCCATTCGAACCGGAGGAGACGCGACGGAACATTCTCGTCGCAGGCATCGACGTCTATGCCCTGCTCGGCCGGGACTTTCGCATCGGCGCCGTGCAATTGCGCGGCTCCGATATTACACGCCCCTGCCCTGTCCCATCGGCAGTGGCAGGGAAAACCGGGTTCAAGGAAGCCTATCACGGGCGCGGCGGGATACTCGCCGAAGTTCTGTCGGATGGCATTATTTCAATCGGCGATACGATAATGGCGGAGGCACGGTAGGTCACCGACTCCGAGCCCTCTGCCACATCCCGGCCGGCATCGCCTGCGGCGCGGCGAGCCACCCGCGCGCAAAACCTGCTATCCTCACCGCACCATGATGAAACGCGAGATGTTCGAAATCGCCCGCATCTACGTGCCGGTCAAAAGGCGCGCGACGCTGGAGCCTGAGAAGGTCGCGGCACTCGCGCAGAGCATCCTTGCCGAGGGGATGAAGAACCCGATCCTGGTGCGGCCGGACGGCGCGCGTTTCGTCCTGGTCGAGGGCCTGCATCGGCTGGAAGCCGCGAAGGCCCTGGGCGAGACGACGATCGCGGGCTATCGCGTCGCCGCGCGCAAGCACTGAGCGGCACGTTATGCCGCAGGGACGCCACACGTCTCCTGCATTAGCGTTGGAACCCGCAGCAAACCCGGGAGGCCGGCATGGAAGGCTTGAAGCTGCTTGCAACGTTTCTGGGGATGGCGCTGATCGCCGTGGGGGTGGCGGTGGCCGCCGGGGTGATCGTCGACAATCTTCCGCATGTGCACGACCTGTTCAGCGTGCTGGTCTTCTTCGGCACCACCATGGTGCTGCTGGTGGTCGCCTGGCCGCTCGCCGTGCGGCTGACCGCGCCGCGCAAGACGCACGCCTAGCGCCGCCACGCCGCAAACCTCCACCCGGCCGCAGCCGAACTCGGATGCTCCCGAGTTCGGCCGTGACGGCGTTTGCCGACATCGAAAACATTCGATTTCGTGCGACCACCCTCACCTTTCAGCGGCAGGGATGAACACTCACTGCGTCTCCACCGCCTCCACCCCCTCCGGCACGCAGAGCCATCCCGGCCGGCGCGAGGCCCAGTACATGCGGCGCGGCGGGCCGACATCCTCCGCGACCGCGCCGGCATTGACGCCGATATGACGGGGAAAGACCTCGGCGCGGAAAAACAGATAACCGCCGCACGCGGTGCAGAAGTTGTTCTCGATCCAGCGCCCGCTCTCGCCCCGATAGCGGAAGGTGCCGGGCGCGCCCTCGACGCTCACCTCCTCGGCGCGGAAGATCGCGGCATGGGTGAAGGCCGAGCCGCTCTTCTTGCGGCAGCTGCGGCAGGCGCAGAGATACACGTCGCGCGGCGCCCCGCGCGCGGTCGGCGCAGCGCGCCGCAGAGGCAGGAGGCATGGCGAGGCTTTGTGTCGGGCATGTGCGCACATCCATGAGCGTTGCCTTGCTTATACCTCCCCCTGAAAGGGGAGGGATATGGGTGCAGGGCCGCAGCCCTGCCGTCACGCTCAGCGATCGACATGCGCGCAGCGCGCCCAGGCCTTTTCGGGGCAGAACTTGAACGACTTGGCGACGAAAAAGAAGGTGCGCGGGTCGCGGTCGGGATTGGTCGAGGAGCGATAAGTCAGCGGCACTGCGACCTCGATTCCGGCCTGCAATTGCTCGGGGAAGAACAGGCGGATGCCGCCGCCCGTGGAGCTCAGGGAGGTGCCGCCGCTGCCCAGATCCCAGACGCGGCCGCCGTCGAGAAAGCCGTAGAGCTGATAGCCCTTGAGCAGGCCGAGCTTCGTTTCCTGGTCGAAGCGCAATTCGGCGGAGGCGGCGAGACCGCTGTCGCCCGACAATTCGCCGCTGTTATAGCCGCGGCCGAACATCAGGCCGCCGAGATAGAATTCCTCCGAGGCGAGGAGCGCGGTCGAGGCCGCCTGCGCGATCGCGGAGACGTTCAGCGACCAGGCCTCTGTCAGCTTCTGATAGCGGGTCAAGGCGGCGTTGAGCTTCCAGAATTGGCCGGAGCCGTCCTCGCGCGACAGCAGCGCATCGTCCTTCTGCGAGGCGCCCAGAATGTCGGCGCCGTGCGTGACCGCTGCGCTGAAATGGGTGAATCCGCCGAAGCGATCCTGCGACTGGTAGTCGCCGCTGAGCGCGACCGAGCGGACATGGTCGTTGTATTTTGTCCCGGAGTCGTTCTCCTGCACCACATCGCTCCAGGCTGCGCCGATGCCGAGCCAGAGCGAGGATTCGCGGCTGCGCCAGGCGACGAAGGTGGCCTTCAGCGCCGCGATGGTGGTCGCGGTGTTGGTGTTGGTCGCCCGCGTCTCGTCGTTCGGCCACACCTCGCCATAGGAGACCGACGCCGACAGCCGCGCGCCGTTCAGCCCCAGCGGCATGTCGTAGAGCACCCGGCTGTAACCGTTTTCCTGTGTGGCGTCGGGGATGGTGGAGAGGTTGACCGCAAGCGTGTCCGAACCGAGCAGCAGCGAATTGAAGGCGGTGGCGAAATAGCCCTGCAGCGGACCGACCGCCGGCGTACCGCGATTGTCGAGGCTCATGCTGGTGAAGACGCGCCAGGATTCCACAAACACGATCAGGCGAAATTTGCCGCTGCCCGCGCCCAGCTCCTCCAGCGCGGTGTCGGCGATGCGGATGCCGGGAATGTCGCTGGCGAGCAGCAGCCGGCGCTCGAGACTGGCCTGGCGCGCCGGGCGCTCCTGCGTGAGCGGATCGAGCAGCGGGCGGATGCCGAAATGGGCGGCTCCGTCGCCCTTGAGCACCACATCGGCGATCTCGCCCTCGACCACCTTGATGTGAATGCGTCCGCCCTGGATATCCTGCGGCGGGATCAGCGCGCGGCTGAGCGAATAGCCCGCGCCGCGATAGAGGTCGGTGATCCTGTTGGTCATCTCGGCGAGATCGGCCTGCGACACGGTGCGGCCGAGATAGGGCCGATACGCGGCCGCGAGATCCTCCGACGCGATGGCGGTGGCGCCGCGGATCGACACCGACGTGAGCTTGAACAGCGGCTTGCGGTCCTGCACCGCCGCCGCGCCCGCCCCGAGCTGCGGCACCTCGGGACGCGTGGCGCGCCGCTTCTGCTGCTGCATGTAGGTGTCGAACACCTTCTCGCTCTGCCGCGGATCGATCTGCGGCTCGCGCGCCGCAACGGGCGGCGCCATCAGCAGCACGCAACCAAGCGCGCCGGCCCAAGCGAGCCGGCACGCGCCCCTTCGTTGTCCTTCCGTAACCGCCACCCCAGAGCGCTCCTGCCAAGGCTTCTGCCACTGGACGAAGGCGACTGGCCCTCGGTTCCACGCTCCAATGTTGTGGTTAATGAGCGCTTAACGGCGCGGGCAAAGAACGCGGGGCAACGAAAAAGAATTGTACAGACATCGGATCGTATAATTTCGCTCAATTACGAGTTGTATTGCGTCTGCTGCACCCTGCAGGCGGAGCGAGGTCGGGAGTCCGTCATGTCCAGTCGATTGAAAGCATCTCTGCTCGGATTGAGCCTGGCGTTGATCGCGTGCGTCACGCCCGCAGCCGCGCAGGACGGCGCCACCTGGGAGGTGCGCAAGTCGAGCGGCGACGTCTGGGTTTCGACCTCCGGCGTCCAGCCGGTGTCGCTCACCCAGCAAGCCGCGCTCAAGCCCGGCGACAATATCCGCACGGGACGCAACGGCCGCGTGCTGCTGGTGCGCGGCGAGGAAACGATCCTGATCGCGCCGAATTCCGTCGTCGGCATTCCGCTGGAAAAGAAGGACGGGCTGTCCACCACCATCGTCCAGCAGGCCGGGTCGATCCTGCTCGAGGTGGAAGAGCGCAACGTCAAGCATTTCGAGGTGGAGACGCCCTATCTCGCCGCCGTGGTCAAAGGCACGCAGTTCCGCGTCACCGTCGGCCAATCCGGATCGAATGTCGAAGTGCTGCGCGGCAAGGTCGAGGTCGCCGATTTCAAGTCGGGCCAGTTCGCGCTTGTGCTGCCGGGCCAGGTCGCGCGCGTGTCGTCGCAAGGCAATGGCGGCCTGTCGCTGAGCGGCAGCGGGACATTCAGTCCAATCCAGCAGGGCGCGCCGCGCGCCTCATCCGTCCCACTTGTCCCCGTGCCGCGCGCCGGCCTGTCCGCGCCCGCAAAGCCTGCGGACGGGCTGCGCGTCGACAAGCTGCAAGGTCCGGCGCGCGCCGCGCTGGCGAGCCAGGGCCGCGCGCACACGCCATCCGGCGCGGTCCGCACCGGGCAGGCGCTGCGCATCACCTCCACCATCGGCGAGGTGAAACTCGATTACGGCAAAGCCACCAGCGGCCTGGCGCGCGCGGCGACGGCCGCGTATGCGGGATCGAGCCGCGCCGAGAAGACGGTTTGGAATTCCAACGCGCTCACACCCGGCAACGGCGTCAGCAACAGCTACAACCAGGGCAATGGCAGCGGCAACGGCGCGGCCAGCAGCAGCGCCAACGGCAATGGCAGCGCCAGCGGTAACGGCAACGGCAACGGCAATGGGCTCGCGCTCGGCCAGGGGAACGGCAACGCTTTCGGTCAGGCCGTGGCGCAGGCCGCCAGGAACAACGGCAAGGGCAAGGGGAAAAACTGATCGCCGTCGCCATGTGACGGCGATCGACCGCTGACCGCCGCGGGGGTGGGAACGGGGGGCACGCGTGAGACACTACCGGACGCACCTGTTCGTCTTCTGCGCGCTCGCAGTGATCCTGCTCGCGGGCGCGCACCAGGCGTTGCACAATACGCTGGCGGACAAGCGCTTCGAACTGCTTCCGCGCAATGCCACCGGACAGGTCGTGCTGGTCGCGATCGATTCCCGCTCGATCGAGCAGATCGGTGTCTGGCCCTGGCCGCGACGGCTGCATGCCGACCTGATCCGGGCGCTCGACCATGCCGGCGCGACCGACATCGCCTTCGACATCGATTTCAGCGCGTCGTCAGCCGCCGCCGACGACCTGGATTTTCACAAGGCATTGCAGAGCGCCAGCGGATCGGTCGTCCTGCCGACCTTCAAGCAACTGACGCATGACGGAAGCGGCAAGCCCGCCCTGTTCGTGAATCGCCCGTTGCCGCAATTCAGCAAGGATTCGTGGGCCGCCACCGTCAATGTCGCGGCCGGAGCCGACGGGCTGGTGCGGCGCTATTCCTACGGCGAAGTCCTGGACGGCGCCTTTTTTCCCTCGGTCGCCGCTCTCCTCGCCGGACAATACAAGCCGGACACGCAAAGCTTTGTCCTCGATTTCGGCATCCGCCGGGAGACCGTGCCGCAGTTCTCCTACATCGACGTGCTGTTCGGACGGGTGGGCGCAGCCGAGCTCAAGGGCAGGAAGGTCATCGTCGGCGGCACGGCGGTGGAACTCGGCGACCGCTTCAACGTGCCGAATTACGGCATCATGTCCGGGCCCATGCTGCAGGCTCTGGCCACCGAATCCCTGCTGCAGGGCCGGGCCCTGCAGACCTCCGCCGATGCGCTCACCGCGGCCGGGCTCGTGGCAATCGCCCTTGTCATGATCCTGCTGTGGCGCCGCCTCACAGCCGGCCGCCGTCTCCTGGTCCTGATCGGCATCGCCATCGCCATAGAAGCGACGGCGCTGATCGTGCAGGCCAAATTTGCAGTGGTCCTGAACACCGCCGCCTGGCACGCCGCCATCGTCATCTATCTTGTGGCGGCCGCACTCGACGAAATCGACATTCGCGGACTTCTCGCCCGGATCGCCGACCGGCGCTTTCATCGCATCACCATGTCCGTCGGCGACGGCCTGGTCTGCACGGACGAGAAGGGCGTGGTCACGTTCTGCAATCCGGCCGCTGAGGTCATCTTCGGGTATCCGTCGGACGAGATGATCGGCCGCCCGTTGCACGACTTGTGCTGCGTCGAGACTGCCGCAAGCGACTGCGCGCCGTTTTCCCTGTCGGACATTGCCGGAAACCCGGCACACGGGTCAGGCGGCACAACCCTGGAGATCAAGGGAAAACGGCGCAACGGCGACATCTTCCCGATCGAGGCCTGCATTTCCTCGTGGTCGGGCGCCGAAGGCGTGCAATACGGCGTCGCCATTCGCGATATCACCGCCCGCAGGCGCCAAGAAGAGAAGGTCCGCTATCTGGCCACCTACGACACCCTGACAGGCCTTGCCAACCGCAACACGCTGCGTGATCACCTTGACATCAAATGCCGCGAGACCGCGGGCGAAGCCGAGCTCGCCCTCCTCCTCATCGGCATCGACAGGTTCAAGGACATCAACGATACGCTCGGTCACGCCCGCGGCGACCAGCTGCTGCGCGCTTTCGCCGACAGACTGAGCGCCGGCAGTCCCGACGCCACCCTGATTGCGAGGCTCGGCGGCGACATCTTCGCCATCGTCATCACCGGCCAGAACGTGACGCCACGCGCGAAAGGCATCGCGGATCGACTGTGCGGAATACAGAACGAAGCCGCAATGTCCGTAGACGGCCGCAAGGTCCGCGTCAGATGCAGCGCCGGCATCGCGATCTATCCGAAGGATTGCGACAGCGCGGAGCAGCTTCTTGCCGATGCGGATCTTGCGCTGTATCGGGCCAAGGGCGCCGGCGGCTCCCATTGCGTCTTCTTCGACCGATCGATCCGGTCGGAGCTGGAAAGCCGTCTCGCGCTCGAGACGGAACTGAGACGCGCCCTCGAACGCAACGAATTCGTGCTGTTCTATCAGCCGCAAATCGATCTTGGCACGAATGTGCTGGTGGGCGTGGAGACGCTGATCCGCTGGCGACATCCGGAAAAGGGCCTCGTGCCGCCGGGAGACTTCATTCCGGTCCTCAACGCGTCCTCGATGTCGGACGAGGTCGCGCATTGGGTGCTGCAGACCGCCTGCCGCCAGGGCCGTCACTGGCAGCAGCTCGGGCATCCGATCCGGGTCGGCGTCAACCTGTCGCCGTCGCAAATCCAGTCCGGCGATCTCGCCATCACGGTCGCACAGACCCTCGAGGAAACCTGTCTGCCGGCCGAACTGCTTGAACTCGAAGTGACCGAGGACATTCTGCTCTCCGACGACGAGAGCGCGCGCGAAATCTTCACCGAAATCCAGAAGCTCGGAGTTCATATCGCCTTCGACGATTTCGGCACCGGCTATGCCAGCCTCGCCTATCTCAAGAAATTCCCGCTCGACCGTCTGAAAATCGACCGCTCTTTCGTGCGCGACCTGCTGAGCGATCCGAGTGACGCGGCCATTGTCGATTCCACCATCAGGCTTGGCCGGCAACTCGGTCTGGCAGTCACCGCGGAAGGCATCGAGGATTCGCCGACCGCAGAGCTGCTGGCCAGAATGGGATGCGCGGAAGGACAGGGCTATCATTTCGGGCGGCCGATGCCGGCGGAAGATCTCGAGCGCAATTATTTCCAACACGAGCCGACTGGCTTGCGCGCCGCCAGCTGATACCGGTTCGTTCCAGGCACGATCCGCGGCCATCGAAAACTCCAACCTTGATCTGCATCAACGATGCGGCACACGCTGCGATGGCAGCTTGTGCGCACGGGGCAGACAAGGAAGGACTCCAATGACCGTTAAGACGGAGTACGGCCCCGTGGCCAAGGCGCTGCACTGGCTCGTGGTTGCGCTGATGGCCGTTCAATTCCCGCTCGGATGGCTGATGCCCGAGATCAAGCGCAACATGACGCCGGGTGCGCCGATGAACCTGCACATATCGCTCGGGATCGCGGCGCTTGCCCTTATTGCGCTGCGCATTCTGTGGCGGCTCGTCCGTCCGATCGCGGCGGATCCGGATCTCCCAGCCTGGCAGAATCGGGCCGCGGCACTCATGCACGTTGCGCTTTACGCGCTCACCGCCGCGGTGACGCTCAGCGGCTGGTTCTATGCCTCCATGCGTGGCTGGACCGTGACATTGTTCGGCCTCGTAGAACTGCCCGCACTTGCCGCGCAGGGCTCCTCCCTCGGTCGCGCGCTCGGCCGGCCGCACGAGGAGGTCAGCATGCTGCTGCTCATCGCCATTGCCGTCCACGTTGCGGCGGCGCTGTTCCATCATCTCGTGCTGCGCGACCGCGTGCTTACGCGCATGCTGCCGCAGCAGTAAAAAAGCCCGGCTGCGCGGGGGGACGCAAGCCGGGCTTTCAGTCGCGCGCGCGCCGGGGGAAGCGCGCATCGCGGGGGAGATTGGGTCGCGATCTGTGCGGGCAACGCCGCGCGCGGGGCAACGTTCCACGCCCGCCGCTCCTTTTGCAGCGGCGTTTTCCTTAATTTGTCATCACACGCGCTTTTGACCGATCGCCGCCTTTCTTCAGCCGCGGCGCTGTGCTGTGATTGGGCCGAGGGGCCATTGCAGAGTGTGACATCATGCGTGCGCGTTTTTGCCTCCTTGCCGCCGCGATTGCCGCCGGCGGCCTCCTCCTCGGCGGCGTTTTTTCCTCTCCCGCCCGCGCCGAGCTTCTGATCGAGATCGACAAGACAACCCAGCGCATGGTCGTGACGCGCAATGGCGAACAGCTTTACGTGTGGCCGGTGTCGACCGGGCGGATCGGGCGCGACACGCCGTCCGGCGTCTACACGCCGTTCCGCATGGAGATCGACCATTATTCAGAGGAATGGGACAACGCGCCGATGCCGCATTCGGTCTTCTTCACCAAACGCGGCCACGCCATTCACGGCAGCTATGAAGTGAAAAAACTCGGAACCGCCGCCTCCGCCGGCTGCGTGCGGCTGGAACCCAAGAATGCGGAAAGGCTGTTCAACCTGGTGAGAGAGGAAGGGCTCAACAAGGTACGCGTCGCGATCGGCGGCCAGGTGCAGCCAGGCCGCGCACCGAACGATCTCATTGCGCGCGGGGCGCCGCAGACGCTCGACCCGCAGCAATACCAGGACGAACAAGGCGGGCAGCGTTACATCTATCGCGACCGCGACAGCCGCTATCCCGACCCCTATGCCGGGCAGCGCTACGATCCCCGCTACGCGCAGCCGCGCTCCTACTATTATGACGATTTCGGACGGCCGGTTTACGTGCAGCCCTACCGTCCGCCGCAGATGTATTACCAGCGCCGCGGCTTCGGCTACGGCTGGGACTGACGGCGCGCGCCGCCGGCGGCGCGACGGGAAAACTCGCCGCCGGGCGCAAACGGGAGAAACAAGAGGAGAGATCGTTCGTTTCTGTCGGGGGGAGATAGCCGCAGGAGATCTCCATGCAGCACAGAACGCTTGACCAACTCATCGAGGTCGCAACCGTCACGCCTGCCTCCTCGCCGCGCGAGGTGAGGCGCGCGCGCCTCAACCGCCTCGCCACACTGCTCGAAAAATACGACGGCCCGATCCGCCTGCTCTCCCAGATCGAATTCGTGCCGCTGCAGGCGCGCCGGCAATTGCGCTCCGACTTCTCCCCGCTTGCCCTCGCCTATGCGGACGAGACGCTGCGCCGCGAAGGCCTTGCGAGCGACCGGCTTGGCGACGCCGTCGATTTCTTCGGGCTGACGCAGCGGCAGGCGCATCACCTGTTTTGCGATTGCCACTATGGTGCGGCAATCACCTCGCGCATGGTGGCGCGGCGGGTGCGCTCGCTGGCGGAGCGCAGAAGTCTCGGCGAATGGGCGCGGGCGATCTGGGCGCGGGTCGCGGCCTGAGCGGGCGCCTCATGCGGGCCGGCGTCAGCCGTCCGTCTTCGAACAGCGGCGGCCCGGCTCGCTGCGCCGGCCGCCGGGCCCGCGGCTGACGTCGTCCTCCGGGTCGCGCTGCACGAAGAGCCAGAGCTTGTCGGCCTTGCCGGACTGCACGCGGATGCGCAACGCACGGCCAGGATCGGCAAAATCGCCGAACCAGCCGATCTCAAGGTCGACCTTGCCCTGCTGGCGCGCCGCCTCGATGTGGCCGCGGAATCCGGCGCCGCCGAAGCAACTGATATTGAAGAAATCCTGCCCGACCGGGTCGGTGCCCTCGTAGCCGGATTGTTTCCGCTCGGTGCGGCTGTAGACCAGGACGGCGCCGAAACGGTCGATGGCGATCACGCCGAAAGGCAGCGTGTCGATTTCCGCCGCCGTCAGATGCTCCATCGCGGCGGCGAGATTCGCCATGTCGAAATCGACACCGTCAGCAGTCATGGCGGCCTGTGCGGGCGGAATGCGCGGCGCCAGCCGCCATGCGGATGATCTGCAGAGAATAAACGGTGATGGGCCGCAGCGGCGCCGTCGTCTTGATCGTCACGTCGTGATGGTCGTGTTTTGGAAAACTCTGCGGACCGGTGAGCAATCTGTCTGAAGTGACATTCTCATTGTTGCATGGAACTTACACAAGCGTTCGTGCGCTGTCTGCAAAACTTTTCACGCAGATGTGCGTTGCATCCTCTTTGCAACCAAGGAATGAGGAAGCCCTTTTTTGTGACCTGCGGGATTTATTCTACATGCATCAAGGTGACTTTCCCGGTCCGTGGCGCGGCGGCGCGTCGGAGTCTGCGCACGAGATCCTGCTGCACGATCTCGACCGGCATATCCGCGCGCCCGCGCTCAAGCACCTCTACCGGCGCTGGCGCGAAGCCCTGCTCAACCAGCCGCACCTGCCTACAATCGGCACCTTCCGCTTCGCCGAGGACGGCCTTGCCGATCATTCCTTCGTCGCGGCGGTGGAGGACGACTGTTTCCGCTTCGTGTCGGTCGGCAACGCCCTCAACGCGCGCTACGGGCAGGAGCTGGCCGGAACGACCATCATCGACGACGCCATCGAGATGTTCGGCTCGCTGAAGGCGAGCTACCGCGCCTGCGTGGAGAAAGAGGCGCCGGTCTATGAATATGCCCGCTACGCGCTCGGCGAAGACAAGCCGTTGCTGTTCGAGCAGCTCATCCTGCCGTTTTTCGATGCCGGCAGCCGCGTTACACATCTGGGCGGTGTGGTATTATTCACCGATCTCGGCCCGACCCATTGACGCGGAGCGATGAGCGTCGATTTCGACCAACCCGATCTGGCACGGGCGATGGAAAAGCTTTCGCCCGAGCAGATCGACGCGTTGCCCTTCGGCGTGATCCGGGTCGATCCGGACGGACGCGTCGCACTGCTCAGCCGCGCCGAAGCGGAATTGTCGGGCTTCGGCAAACGCCCGGCGATCGGCAAGATCTTTTTCAGCGACATCGCACCTTGCATGGGGGTGGACGAATTCCAGGGCCGCATCCAGCGCGCCCGCGCGCATGGCCATCTCGATCTCGCATTCGGCTGGGTCGGCGATTTCTCCGACCGGAACCGGCAATTGAAGGTGCGGGTGCAATCGGCGTCGGACGGCGGGATCTGGGTGTTCATCAACAGAGAGACGAATTGATCTTCGCGCCCATGCAGCCGCCACTATGAATCCGTCACCCTGCCGCCTTGATTTCGTCCTCTCTGAGACCTGCCGCCTATTTCAGATTTGAGGAGATTTGCCGTGGGTATTCTCGACGTCATTCTCGGCCGCGACCAGAACGGCAATGTTTCGAAAGTCAATCTGGCGCTGATCGCGCTCCTGCTGTGGAAAATGTACCAAAGCAGCAAGGGCGGCAGCGCGCCCGCCCCCGCGGGACGGCGCGGCGAGGTTGCCCCGCCCACACCGAACACACGCACGCAGGCGCCCATCCCCGACACCACCGCGACCGACAGCGACGGCGGCTTCCGCGACCTCACCGACGCCATGAACCGCATGCCCGACCACCGGCGCGATCCAGGCGCGGGCGGCATGCCGGGCGGCGGCGGGCTTGGCGACATCCTTGGCGATATTCTCGGCGGCGGCCGGCCAACGGGACGCGGCCAGCCCGATGCCGGCGGCGTGCCGGGCGGAGGCCTTGGCGACATTCTCGGTGACATCCTTGTTGGCGGACGTCCGAGCGGACGCGGCGGCCAGATGGGCGGACCGAGTGGCGGGCTCGGTGACATTCTCGGCGACATCCTCGGCGGCGGCCGCGCTCCTGGCGGCACGCGCGCCGTGTCCGGCCCGCAGGGCGATCCTTTTCCCGATCTCTTGCGCGGTACCGGAGGCGCGGGTCTGGGCGGACTTCTCGGTGCGGGATTGGGTGGATTGCTGCAGCAATTCGAGCAGGCCGGTCACGGCGCAGAGGCGCAGTCGTGGGTGTCACGCGGCGACAACCAGCCGATCTCGCCGTCCGACGTCCAAGAGACCTTCGGGGCCGACACCATCGACACGCTGGTGCAGCAGCTCGGCGTCTCGCGCAACGAATTGCTGTCGGGGCTGGCGCAGGTGCTGCCGCAGGCCGTGGATCAGATGACGCCGGACGGACGTCTGCCGACGCCCGATGAGATGGCGCGGTGGGTGTGAATTGTGACGTAGCGCATGGAGCGAAGCGGGATGCGGGATCAGCCGAAGTTGGAGGCGATATCTTTCCCGGATTTCGCTTCGCTCAATCCGGGCTACGTGCCTCAGCTTTCTTCGGCGGCCATTTGCGCTCGATCCAGTGCAACATGCGCGCGAGCGGCGGACGCAAGGGCGGCCAGTCGACGGCGATCAGCATCAGCCCGAGCGGCAGCATCCAGATGCCGAGGATCGGCAGGAAGCTGAACACGCCGCCGAGCACAAGCAGCACGGCGGCGGGATAACGCACCATCCACGAGTCCGGCCGGCGTAGCCAGCGCGAGCAGCGCGCGCAGAAGCCCGGCAACCGCTCCTCGAACCGGTGCAGCAATTCATGGAAATCCGGCGTGGCTCTTGCGCTCACGGCTTCTTCTCCAGCAGCAATTGCCCGCGGGTCTGGATCACGGCCTGCGCCCCGGCGGCGAATTTCTGCAGCAGCCAGGGCAAGGTGACTTCCAGCCGGATCTGATCCTCCGCCACGTCGACAATGCCCGAGGCCGCCTGCCCGAGAGCGCGCACGCGGAAATTCATGCGATCGCCGTCCCAGCTTTCCTCGTCCACCGTGAGTACGGGAAAGGACGCGGCCGCACGCGACAGGCCCGGCCGCAGGCGGCGCAGGGCCTCCTCCTTGCCGAGGGAATGGGGGATGGACACGATCAGAGGCTTCGACATGCAGTGCGACCCTACCACCTGTTTGGGGCAAGTCCGCGGCCCCGGCTGAATGCCATGTAGGAAGCGCAACGCACTCCGAAAAGCCGCGTTCCGGCCCGCCAGCCTGTGGAAAAATGGCTGAATCCAGGCATGTTGATAATTGCGGGGATGAATGGCCGTGCGTGCACGAAAATGTGCGATGGCGCACATATGGCCCCTGTGATCAGGCTGTTGAAAAATTCGCCACAGACCTTTCAACAGCGGCATTGGAGAAGCGGTGGTGTCCTGTGAGTTCCCGGCTGTTAATTACAGCCGATCCGGCGCGACGCATCGCCCGGACTCGCGCATGATTGGCTCTGCATGACTGCCCTGCCTCCGCATCCCGCAACACAGCTCGCCCGTCTGACCACCGACGAAGCCACCGCCCGGCGGCTGTCCGACGCTTTGGCGGACATCCTGCCGGCGGACGAGGTGGCGATCTCCGCCTTCGAACTCGATGAGGCGAAACGGCAATGGGCGGTAGAATTCGTGTTCGAGCGGCCACCCGAGGAGGCCGCCTTCCGCGCCGTGATTGAAGCGCAGGCCGGCGCCGCGGCGGCGCGGGCGCTGACCTTCGAGACATTGCATGCCAAGGATTGGGTGGCTGCGAGCCTCGCAGGTCTCGCGCCCGTCTCGGCCGGACGTTTCCTCATTCACGGCGCGCATGATCGCGCCCGCATCCCGCCCAACCGCATCGCCATCGAGATCGAGGCGGCGCTGGCGTTCGGCACGGGACACCACGGGACGACGCGGGGGTGTCTTTTGGCGTTCGAGGACGTGCTGAAGCGGAGGAAGGCGGGAGTCGTCCCTCCTCTGAAAGGGGAGGGTCGCCGCCTGAAGGGCGGCGGGGTGGGGTCAACCTGCGCGCGCCCCCACCCGTCTCACAGCCGCTTCGCGCCGGCGAGCCACCCTCCCCGCTTTGCGGGGAGGGAAAAGATTCTCGACATCGGCACCGGCACCGGCGTCTTGGCGATCGCGGCGGCGCGGGCATTGCGGCGCGAAGTGCTCGGCAGCGACATCGATCCTGTCGCCGTGCGGGTGGCGCGGGAAAATGCGCGGCGCAACCGCGCCGGTAGCCAGGTCAGCCTGTTCACCGCCGCGGGCGCCAGCGCCGGGCGCTTCCGCCACAGCGGCAAACACAGCCTGATCTTCGCCAATATCCTGGTCGGTCCGCTCAAGCTCATGGCATCGCCGATCGCCGGTCTGCTGGCGCGGGGCGGCACAGTCATCCTCTCCGGCCTCCTGCCCGCACATGCCAATGCGGTCATCGCCGCCTATCGCATGCAGGGGCTGACCCTGCGCCGCCGCTATCTGCTCAATGGCTGGGTGACGCTGGCGATGCGGCGGGGCCGCTGACAGCAAAACGCCCCGGCTGATGCCGGGGCGTTTTGGGCATTTCGGATTGCCGCAACTCTTGCGGGTCGGACTTACGGATTGGTCTTGGCGGTGCCGCGGCCGTATTTCACTTCCAGCTCGGCCGGCAGCAGGTGGCGGTGCAGCGCGACCTCGCGCATCGCCTGCTTCATCCGCGCCTCGATGAACGCATCCCACAGGCGCGCCCAGAACGACTTGGCAGGGACCGCGACGGGAGCGGTTGCGGTGGTGGCGGCCGGTGCGGCGGCGCCGTAGGTGATTGCAGCCATGGTGTGTCTCCTTCTTGAAATCGGGCGGACACCCCGGGTGATCCTCCAGACTTTCGCAATGCAATATAGAGATTCTGCGCCGCACAAGAACCGCGAAAAGCGCATGACTCCCGTGTTAAGCCCGCATAAAGGCTTCATATTTTCGAAACGAATGGGGCTTTTCACTGGTTTTGATGCGGTGCTGCCGATTCGTTAATATTGCGACGCACAAATGCTGGGCAAATGGGCATCCCGGCTATCCCCGGTTTGCGGTAGCGAGGCCTCGCCCCTACAGTCGCCCCCGATGTTTCAAGCCCGATTCCAGACCTTCGACGACCGCGCCGACGCCGGTGCGACCGCCCCACGCATCGCCACCCTCCGCGCCGCGCTGAAAGCGCGCGGGGTGGACGGCTTCATCCTGCCGCGCGCCGACCGGCATCAAAACGAATACGTGCCGCCGGCCGAGGAGCGGCTGGCCTGGCTGACCGGCTTCACCGGCTCCGCTGGCGCCGCGATCATCCTGCCCGACCGGGCGGTGCTGTTCGTCGACGGCCGCTATACGTTGCAGGCGCGCGAGGAGGTCGATTCCGCGATCTTTGCCATAGAGCATCTGGTGGAGACGCCGCCTTCGCTGTGGATCGAGCGCAATCTGCCGCCGGGCACAAAGCTCGGCTATGACCCGTGGCTGCACACCGCCGAGGGGGCGGAACGGCTGCACAAGGCGTGCGCGACGGCAGGCGCCGCGCTCGTGCCGCTCGCGCCGGACCCCATCGATGCGATCTGGGCCGACCGCCCGGAACCGCCGCTCGGACCGGTGTCGCTGCACAATCCGCGCTATGCCGGCGAGGACGCGAACAGCAAGGTCGCGCGCGTGCAGGCCGAGATCGGCAAGGCGCGCAACGACGCCCTGCTGGTCTCCGATCCGCACAATGTGGCGTGGCTGTTCAACATCCGCGGCTCGGATGTCGCACATACGCCGCTGCCCTTGTCCTTTGCCCTGGTCGGCAAGGAGGGCCGCCCGGCGCTCTATATCGACGGCCGCAAGCTCACCAATGCGGTGCGCGACAAGCTGGAAGAGCTCGCCGATCTGCGCGAGCCCGAGCGGCTCGGCGAGGACCTCGCCGCGCTCGGGGCGGGCGGCAAGAGCGTGCGCCTCGATCAGGCCACCGCCGCGGACGCATTGAACCGCATGATCACCGACGCCGGCGGCAAGCCGGTGCGCGCCGCCGACCCGATCACATTGATGAAGGCGGTGAAGAATGCCGCCGAGATCGACGGCGCCCACACCGCGCACCGGCGCGACGGCGCGGCGATGGTGTCGTTTCTCGCCTGGTTCGACCGCGAGGCGGGAAGCGGCAAGCTCACCGAGATCGACGTGGTGGAGGCGCTGGAAAGTTTCCGCCGCGACACCGGGCTGCTGAAGGACATTTCCTTCCCGACCATTTCCGGTTCCGGGCCGAACGGCGCCATTGTGCATTACCGGGTCACCGCGAAAAGCAACCGCCGCATCCAGCCGGGCGAATTGATGCTGATCGATTCCGGCGCGCAGTACGAGGATGGTACGACCGACATCACCCGGACGGTGCCCGTGGGCGAGCCGACCGAGGAGATGCGCGCGCATTTTACCTTGGTGCTGAAGGGACACATCGCGATCGCGCGGGCGATCTTTCCCGACGGCACGACCGGCGCGCAGCTCGACAGCTTCGCGCGCCAATATCTGTGGCAGGCCGGGCTCGATTTCGACCACGGCACCGGCCACGGCGTCGGCAGCTATCTGTCGGTGCACGAGGGGCCGGCGCGCATCTCCAAGCTCGGCACCGTGCCGCTCAAGCGCGGCATGATCCTCTCCAACGAGCCCGGCTATTACAAAACCGGCGCCTACGGCATCCGCATCGAGAACCTGGTGCTGGTGGTGGCCGCCGACGTCATCGAGGGCGCGGAAAAGGACCTCAACACCTTCGAGACGCTGACTTTGGTTCCCATCGACCGGCGCCTGATCGACCCGACGCTGATGACCATCGGCGAAATTGCATGGCTCGACACCTACCATGCGCGCGTTGCAGAGACGATCGCGCCGCTGGTTGATAAGCAGACGGACACTTGGCTGCGCGCGATGACGCAGCCGCTGCTTTGATACAGACCATGTCTCGTCTAAATCCAGTCGCGTGCCAAAAATTCCGTTCATTCCAGCGCAAGCGGGAATCCAGTGCTTCTTGGCTCTGAGTCCCCGCTTTCGCGGGGAGGAACGGCAAAGGCGCGATGTAACTGAAACAGAATCTAGTCTAGTTGGACATATTGTGGACGCATCATCACCGAAGCCGCCGGCCGAGATCGCAGCCCCGCGCGTGAGCACGGCGGCGCTGCTGGCGCTGCTGATGGCGATGACGGCGATCGGACCGCTGTCGCTCAATATCCTAGTGCCGGCGACGCCGGGCCTGGTGGCAACGCTCGACACCGATCCGGCGACGGTGCAGCTCACCGTCTCGCTCTACCTGCTCGGGCTCGCGGTGTCGCAACTCGCGCTCGGGCCGCTCTCCGACCGTTTCGGCCGCCGCCCGGTCGTGATCACGGGATTGCTGCTGACGGTGGTGACGAGCTTCGCCGCATTGTTCGCCTCCAGCATCACAGGGCTGATCGTTGCGCGCGCCTTCCAGTCCTTCGGCGCCTCCACCGGCATCGTGATCGGCCGCGCCATCATCCGCGACCTCTACGACCGTGAGCGCGCCGCCTCCATGATCGGCTGGGTCGCCACCATGATGGTGGTGGCGCCGATGATCTCCCCCTTGATCGGTGGGCTGCTCGATACCGCTTTCGGCTGGGAAACGACCTTCATCTTTGTCGGCGTCTGGGCGCTGCTGGTGCTGATCTGGGCCTATGTCAAACTGCCGGAGACGCGGCCCGACCACGTCACCGGCGGCGGCCTGTCCTATCTCGCCGGCGAGGCGAGCGCGCTGCTGCAGAGCCGCGCCTTCAACGCCTATGTGCTGGCTGCGACTCTCGGCTCGGCCACATTTTTTGCTTTTCTCGGCGGCTCGCCGCACGTCACCATCGGACTGATGGGCGAAAGCTCTGCGAGCTACGGCGCCTGGTTCATCCTGACCGCCTTCGGCTACATGATGGGCAACCTCGCCGCCGCGAAGCTGTCGCCGCGTTTCGGCGTCGACACCATGATCCGCGCGGGCCTCGGCTTCGAATTGTTCGGCACCATCCTGACGATCGTCATCGTCTGGCTGTTCCCGCTCGGCGGGCCGGCGACCATCTTCCTCCCGCAATTCTTCGTCTCTTTCGGCAATGGCGTGCTGCTGCCGAACAGCATCGCCGGCGCCGTCAGCATCCGCCCGCAGGCGGCCGGCACGGCGTCCGGCCTGATCGGCTTTACCCAGATGGCGGTCGGCGCGGTGGCGGCGCAGGTGACGAGCTGGATCGTGTCGCTGTCGCTGACCGCGATGCCGATGTCGGTAACCATCGGCCTGATTTCCGTCGCCGCGATGAGCGGATTCATGTGGCTGATGCGGGAGGCGAATAGCTAACCGACCAGCGTCAGCCACTCGTCCTCGCTCAGCACCTTGACGCCGAATTTCTGCGCGTCCGCAAGCTTCGAGCCGGCGCCGGGGCCGGCGATGACGAGATCGGTCTTCTTGGAGACGGAGCCCGCCACTTTGGCGCCGAGCCGTTCAGCCTGTGCCTTGGCCTCGTTGCGCGTCATCTTTTCCAATGTGCCGGTGAAGACGACAGTCTTGCCGGCGACCGGCGAGTCGGTCTTCGCCTGCTCCATCGGCTCGACCTCGATCTCTTCCAGGAGATGGTCGAGCGCCTCGCGGTTCTTCCTTTCCTTGAAGAATTCGGCAATAGCATCGGCGACGACCTCGCCGATGCCGGCGATATTGTTCAGCTCCTGCCAGGCTTCCGATTCGTGCCCCTTGCCGGCGGCCTTCACGCCTTCGACAAAGGCCTCGATCGTTCCGTAGTGGCGGGCCAGCAGCTTGGCATTGGTCTCGCCGACATGGCGGATGCCGAGCGCATAGATCAGGCGGTTGAGCGCGATCTTGCGCCGCTGTTCGATTGCGGCGAAGAGATTGCGCACCGATGTCGCGCCATAGCCCTCGCGGTCCTCGAGCTTCTTGCTCGCGCGCTTGTTGCGCTTTTCCAGGGTGAAGATGTCCGCGGGGGTCATGATTAGGCCGTCGGCGAAGAAGGCTTCGACCTGCTTCTCGCCCAACCCCTCGATATCGAAGGCGTCGCGCGAGACGAAATGGCGGATGCGCTCCACCGCCTGCGCCGGGCAGATCAGCCCGCCGGTGCAGCGGCGCACGGCATCGACCTTGCCCGTGCGCTCATTGATCTCGCGCACGGCATGGCTGCCGCAGACCGGGCATGTATCAGGGAACTTGTAAGGCCTGGCATTCTTCGGACGCTTCTCCAGCACCACGGCAAGCACTTGCGGGATGACATCGCCGGCGCGCTGGATCATCACCGTGTCGCCGATGCGCACATCCTTGCGCTCGATCTCGTCCTCGTTGTGCAGCGTCGCGTTGGAGACAACGACGCCGCCGACGGTGACAGGTTCGAGCTTCGCCACCGGGGTCAGCGCGCCGGTGCGGCCGACCTGGATGTCGATGTCCTTGACGATGGTGGTCGCCTTCTCGGCCGGGAACTTGTGGGCGATCGCCCAGCGCGGCGAGCGCGAGACGAAGCCGAGCCGCTGCTGCCAGTCGAGCCGGTCGAGCTTGTAGACCACGCCGTCGATGTCATAGCCGAGCCTGGCGCGCTTCATCTCGATGTCGCGATAGAAGGCCAGCATCGCTTCCACGCTCTTGCAGGTCACAAACAGCGGATTGGTGACGAAGCCGCAGGTGCCGAGCCATTCGACCATCGCGGTCTGCGTCGCGGCCGGCATCTCGCTCATCTCGCCCCAGGAATAGGCGAAGAATTTGAGCGGGCGCGACGCGGTAATCGACGGATCCTTCTGGCGCAGCGAGCCCGCCGCCGAATTGCGCGGATTGGCAAAGACCTGCTCGCCGGCATCCGCCTGCCGCTTGTTGAGCTTCAGGAAATCCTCGTGCGTCATGTAGACCTCGCCGCGCACTTCGACGATGTCCGGCAGCTTGCGGCCCTTCAGCTTTTGCGGAATATCGTCGAGTGTCTTCACATTGGCGGTGACGTCTTCGCCCTCTTCGCCGTCGCCGCGCGTGGCGCCGGTGATCAGCACGCCGCCCTCATAGCGCAGCGAGAGCGAGAGTCCGTCGATCTTCGGCTCGGCGGTGAAAGCGGGCGTTTCGGTGAGCTTCAGGAAGCGCGCCACGCGTTCGGCGAACTCCACTACATCCTCGTCGCTGAAAGCATTGTCAAGCGAGAGCATCGGCACCGCGTGCCGCACTTTCTTGAAGCGCCCGGTGGGCGCGGCGCCGACGCGCTGCGAGGGCGAATCCTTGCGGATCAGTTCCGGAAAGCGAGCCTCGATCTCGTTGTTGCGCGCCCGCAGCGCGTCGTACTCGGCGTCGGACACGGTCGGCGCATCCTGCTGGTAATAGCGCTTGTCGTGCTCGGCGATGACCTTGGCCAGGCGTTTCAGCTCGGCCGCGGCCTGCTCTTGGGTGAGCTTGTCGACGGGGGTGAGCGGTGCGGCTTTGGACATGGGGGAATCTGCAATCGTGGCGGAACGGGTCTTTATTTGTCACTGCGGACGCGCGCCGGCAATGCAGGACCGCTCGCCAGTCACAAGCGGGTGTGCAAACACCGCCCTTCTATACCGACCGGGAGCGAACCGGCATAATGCGCCCGCAAGCGCCGCCAGAGCGCAGGAAACAGCCAAGGCTCGCCATGTTCCTGTATCCCCGGTCCAAGGACCGACCCTACCATCTCGGCCCCTTCCCGCTCGAATCGCTTCCCGTGGACGACGGCGTTGCAATGCGTGAGGCGGCGCGCCCGCCCCGTCCGGCCGCAACCGCCTCGACCGCGCCTGATGCGCCGCTGGCGCGCGCCGCCGACCATTACCGGGAGATTTTTTCGCGCTTTGTGGACGGGACACCGGCGCCCGCGCCGGCCCCGGTGCCCAACGATCTCGCCCGTCGCGCCGTCGACATCAAGGGCGCGGCCTATTTCCTCGATGCGGCGCAGGCCGGAATTTGCGCCATCCCCGCGCATGCCTGGCTGTCCGGCACGACGCCGCCGGCACATGCCTTTGCACTGGTCATCATGGTCGAGCGGCCGCGCATTCCCGAGCCCCACAATCTCGCGCGTAGCTGGGTGACGCCGGCCACGTCCGAGATCGTCGCCATGCGCGCGGCCGAGATCGCAATTTGCGTCGCCGCGCATATCCGCAATATGGGCTTTGCCGCCCGGGCGCATATCGCCGGCAACACGCTGCTCGACAGCGAGCGGCTGGCGGTGCTGGCCGGACTCGCGGTGCGCGGTAACGACGGCTGCATCCGCAGCCCCTGGCTCGGCGAGAATTTTTCGCTGGCCGTCGTCTCGACCGACTACGCGCTGCAAGTGGACCGGCCGCTTGCCGCTGCCGCACTCACCCCCTCGCTTGCGCGCCGCCTCGCCTATTGGTGGGGCATCAACGGCGCGCAATCCGGCCGCGAGCGCAACCGGCGCAGGAAGCGCGCGACCCATCTCAGCCATTATCCGATGGAGCAGGTGAAGCGCATCGAACGTCCGACGACGCTCATTATCGACGACGAGGTGCCGCGCGTCCCCAAGCGCGCCGCCTTCTTCCAGCGCGCGCTGCACGGCGATCTCGGCGACAAGGCCAGAGTCGAAAGAAGCCGCTTCGCATTCAAAACGCCGCTCTCGCTCGGCATGGTGCAGGCGATCCGCGCGCTGGTGCCGTTCCAGAATGGCGAGATCGACGAGACGGCGGACCGCACACCCTATGCACGCAGCGCCGAGAATGCGCGGGCAATCAAGTCGCTATCCTACGCGCTCGGTGCCGATCTCACCGGCATCTGCGAAATCCCGAGCTATGCCTGGTTCTCGCACAAGGAGGACGGCAGCGAGCTCAAGCCCTATCATCGCTACGCGGTCGCCATGCTGATCGACCAGGGTTTCGACACCATGGAGGGCTCGAGCGGCGACGACTGGATTTCCGGCGCGCAGTCGATGCGCGCCTATCTGCGTGGCGCGGTGATCGCCGGCATCATGGCGGAATTCCTGCGTTCGCTCGGCTATTCCGCACGCTCGCAAACCAACGCCGACAGCGATGTGCTGCACATCCCGGTGATCCTCTGGGCGGGCCTCGGGGAGCTGAGCCGTATCGGCGAACTCGTGCTCAATCCCTTTGTCGGCCCGCGCTTCAAGTCGGTGGTGTTGACCACCGACTTTCCGATGCAGGTCGACCGGCCGATCGATTTCGGCCTGCAGGCTTTCTGCGGCAATTGCCTGAAATGCGCCCGCGAATGCCCCTGCGACGCCATCCCCTTCGGCGACAAGGTGATGTTCAACGGCTACGAGATGTGGAAGCCGGATGTGGAACGCTGCACGCGCTACCGCCTCACCAATGCGCGCGGCTCCGCGTGCGGGCGCTGCATGAAAACCTGTCCGATCAACAAGGTGGTGGACGCCGACGGCGCACTGCTGACTCGCATGGCGAGCTGGCTCGGCGTCAATGCGATGTGGCTGAAGCCGATCATGGTTCCGATCGCGACGCGGGTGGACGACTGGCTCGGCAACGGCCGGCGCAACCCGGCCAAGAAATGGTGGTTCGACCACGAGATCGTCGATGGCGTCGCCGTCGGTGCCAAGGCGACCAACGAACGCGACATCGATCCGACACGCAAGGTCGACCCGGCGCATCAGAAAATGGCCTATTATCACGCCAGCATGATGCCGCCGCCGAACGACGCCGCAGCTCATGTGGTCGATCGCAAGGCGGCGATGGCGGCGAAGGAGCTTCTGGAAACGCCGGCGGAGGCGCTCCTGCGCAAAGCCAAGGGCGAACCGGCGCCGGCGCATTACCGGCCCAAGCCCCCAAAGGAGACGGCGCAGGTAGCCAGCGCAGACATGCGCGGCCCCTATCGTTGAGGCATGGCCAATGAGAAGCCGGAAGATACCGGCCGCTGCCGCAGCAATCGCGATTATGTTCGTGCTAATCATCGGGATCGAGCGACAGCGCAATTGCCGCTACGCGGGCGGCACGCATTGCCTGCTCTTCGGGATCGGGCTCGGCAAATATGGCGGCCCGCAGTGACACGCCGATCCCCTCGCTCGACGTGAGGGCGACGTCTCCTACGCCGCCGCCTGGATCAGTCGCTCCGCCGCCGCGCGGGCCTCGTCGGTGATTTCGGCGCCGGCCAGCATGCGGGCGATCTCCTCACGGCGCCGCTCGGCGGCAACCGCGGCGACGCGCGTGGCCACCCGCTTGCCGCGGTCGAGAGCGTCCTTGGCGATGACATAGTGGCGATCGGCGCGGGCGGCGACCTGCGGCGCATGCGTCACCGCGATCGCCTGCACGCGGGTCGCGAGCCTCGCCAGCCGCAAGCCGATGGCATCGGCGACCGCGCCGCCGACGCCGGTGTCGATCTCATCGAAGATGAGAGTGGGCGCCGAGCCGCGATCGGCGAGCACCACTTTCAGCGCCAGAAGGAAACGCGCCAGTTCGCCGCCCGAGGCGACTTTCATCAGCGGGCCCGGCCGCGTGCCGGGATTGGTCTGCACCCAGAATTCGACGCGGTCGATGCCATGCGGACCGGCCAGCGCCGCGTCGCTGTCCACCTGTGTGGTGAACACCGCGCGCTCGAGCTTGAGCGGCCTGATCTCGGTGTTGACCGCCTTGTCGAGCGCGGCCGCTGCCTTCATGCGCGCCGCCGACAGTTTCTCGGCCGCCTTGCGATAGATCTCATCGGCCTCGCGGGCCGCCTTTTCCAGCGCGGCGAGCTTCTCCGTGCCGGCATCGATCAGCGTGAGCGCGCCGGCATATTTTTCCGCGAGCGCCGCAAGTTCGTCGACCGGCGTGCTGTATTTGCGGCCGGCAGCACGCAACGCGAACAGACGCTCCTCGATGCGCTCGAGCTCGTGCGGATCGAAATCGGCGGCGCGCAAGGCCGCCTCGAGATGGCTGCGCGCATCCTCGATCGCGTGCAGCGCAATGTCGAGCGCACGCACCGCCGGCTCGACCAGCTGCGGCGCCTGCGCACCGCGCCGTTCCAGCCGCCGAACGGCCGCAGAGAAAGCGGGCACCGGCGAGGCCTGCCCGGCGACCGCTTCGTGCGCGTCCTGCAGATCGCCGGCGATCTTCTCCGCCTGCATCATCGCGGCGCGGCGCGTGGCGAGGGCGGTTTCCTCGCCTGCTTCCGGCTTCAGCTTCGTCAACTCCTCAACCGCGTGGCGCAGATAGTCGGCTTCGCGCTGCGCGTGCTCGATCTCGCGGCGATGCGCGTCAACCGCATCGGCCGCGGCGCGCCGCGCCTCCCAGCGCTTCTCGACATTGGCCGCCTCGGCATCGAGGCCGGCATAGGCATCGAGCAAGCGACGATGCGTCGCCGCATCGACAAGGGCACGGTCGTCGTGCTGGCCGTGGATTTCGACCAGCGCAGCACCGAGACTTTTCAGCGCCTGCACGCTCACCGGCTGGTCGTTGACGAAGGCGCGGGTCTTGCCGTCGGCAAGCTGCACGCGGCGCAGGATCAGGCCGTCCTCGGCGTCGATGTCCTGCGCCTTCAGGATGTTCCAGACCGGATGGCGGCGCGGCACGTCGAACGCCGCCGTCACCTGTCCCTGTTCGGCGCCCTGCCGGACCAGGGTAGCGTCGCCCCGGCCGCCGAGCGCCAGGGCGAAGGCGTCAAGCAGGATGGATTTGCCGGCGCCAGTTTCGCCGGTCAGCACGGCAAGGCCCTTCTCGAAGTCGAGATCGAGCTTGTCGATCAGAACGATGTCGCGAATGGACAGACGGGTCAGCATGGCCAAAGCCCCTCGGCGTGGCGGTTCTTGCCGAGGTCCGCAGCCGCGAATCTCCTGCCGGCACCGCACAAGAACAAAAGCAGAACATCGGGACTTTGGCAATGATTTATTGCCAAAAGACAAACGAGGCCGGTTTTTTTGGGGAAGCTGCCGAGGGAGCAGGCTAACCGATTCGCGGACTGCTCAGGCGCTGCGCTTGCGGAACAGCTTGCTGATCCAAGAATCCTTGTTCTCGCTGGGTTCGGCACCGCCGCCCTTCACCAGGCGATAGGCGTCCTGATACCAGCGGCTGTCCGGGAAATTGTGGCCGAGCACGGCGGCGGCGGTCTGCGCCTCCGGAACGATGCCGAGCGCCATGTAACACTCGGTGAGCCGCATCAGCGCCTCTTCGACATGGCGCGTGGTCTGGTACTGCGTGACCACGATCTTGAAGCGGTTGATGGCGCCAATATAGTCCTTCCGCTCCATGTAATAGCGGGCGACCATCATCTCGCGGCCTGCGAGCTGATCGCGCGCGACATCGATCTTCTTCTTGGCCGCATTCGCATATTCGGAATTGGGATATTTACGGATCACCTCGTCGAGCGCGGCCATCGCCTTTTCGGTGCGGGCCTGGTCGCGGGTGACGTCGGGGATCATGTCGAAATAGGACGAGGCGATCAGGTATTGCGCATAGGCCGCATCCTGGCTGCCCGGATGCAACGTCACATAGCGCGTCGCCGCATTGATGGTGTCGTCGTATTCCTTCGCCTCGTAATAGGCATAGGCCTGCATGATCAGCGCCTTGCGGGCCCAGTCGGAATAGGGATGCTGGCGATCGACCTCCTCGAACTTCTTGGCGGCGTCCTTGTATTCGCGCTTCTGGTTCAGGAGGTAGAGGCCCTCGTTGTAGAGCTTGTCGGCGGGATCGTCGGGGATCTGGACGTCGTCCTTGCTGGCGCAGGCGGCGAGCGGCATCGCCAGCGCGATCAGCATGAGGCCCAGGAGGCTGCGGCGCAGGGCGGATGCGATCCGCGCCCCGAAGGTCGCCGGAACAGTCTTGGCCGAACGCGCCGTCATACCGTGTAATTTCCCCAAACGGAGGCCCCGCAGGCAGGCCCTCTCCCACGCGCTATTTACCCAAAAAAGCCCTGCGGCCCAAGCGGGATGCCAAGCTTTGGGCGGACAATCGGCCGGGATTAAGGCGGAAGGTTAAGGGCTTAAGCCCCGTCCACCGTCAGGAGACCTCGGGCGCGTAGGCCGGAGCCACCAGACCCGCCGCCACATCGGCATGGCCGCGCATGCGGCGCGGAGCCTCGACCGCCGCCTCCACCAGCCGCCAGGCAGTCGGATCCGACATCAGCGCCACCAGCACGGAATGGTTGAGCTTGTGGCCGCCGCGCAGCGAGCGGTATGCGCCGAGCAACGGGGCGCCGGCCAGCGCCAGATCACCGACCGCGTCGAGCGCCTTGTGGCGCACGAATTCGTCTGCATAGCGCAGGCCTTCGGTGTTCAGAATGCGGTTCTCGCTGAGAACCAGCGTGTTCTCGAAGGAGGCGCCGAGCGCCTTGCCCATGCTCCAGAGCGCCGACACGTCCTTCATGAAGCCGAAGGTGCGGGCCCGCGACAGATCGCGGCGGAAGGTGTCCGGCGTGACATCGGTGTCGAAAATCTGGTGGCCAATGAGCGGTGTGTCGAAGTCGATCTCGATTTCGACGCGCAGGCCATGCGCATAGGGCCGCAACTCGCCGAAGGCTTCACCGCGCGCGACGCGCACGGGCTTGAGCACCTCGATAAAGCGGCGCGGCGCCGACAGCGTCGCGATACCGGCCTGGTCGATCGCATCCACGAACGGCGCCGAGCTGCCGTCCATGATCGGCACTTCCGGGCCGTCCAGATCGATGACGACATTGTCGACGCCCAGGCCGCGCAGGGCGGCGAGAATATGTTCGGCGGTGGAGCAGAGAACACCCGAGTCGTCGCCGAGAACCGTGGCGAGTTCGGTCGCGGTCACCGAACGGTAATCGGCACGCACTTCGCGCTCGCGCCCTGATTCGTCGGTGCGGGTGAAAACAATACCGGTATTGGCCTCAGCCGGATTCAGCGTCAACGTGACCGGCAAACCGGAATGCACGCCAATGCCCGAAATGACAGCCTGCTCGCGAAGCGTGGTTTGCCTGACGGCTTTCATACGCTTTGTTCCGCAACTTTTTCGGCTGGACACCGCTCTGAGCGAGCGGCGTAATCCCCCGAGATGGACCCCAATCGACTTTGTCTTCTTTTCGCCTAGAACTCCGGAAGCCCCTAGAATGCTTCTCCCGGCCCGTCCCTAGGCGAAAACCCCTTGAGACGTGAGAACCTTAGTCACGCTTCGGTCCCCCTCAAAGTCACGGTTTTTTACCATTTGTTACCTTCATGCCGCCGCAATCGGGTCGCCGGCCTGCCTTATTTCACGCGCGCTCCCTGGAAATGCGGTCCTGAGGGCGCCGGCGACGCGCGCCGGCTATCTCACGACGCCGGAGCCCCACGAAAGCACAAAATATTTCAAAGCCTTGCTGACTTCCCCTAACAAAAAACCCCGGTCCTTGCGGACCGGGGTTTGCGTTCTGGCAGCGCCGGAATTCACCACCTAATTCGCCTGCCGGCGGAGGAAGGCGGGGATTTCAAGCTGGTCATCGTCCGGCGAGTTATTCACAGGCGCAGGCCGTCCGTGCGGATCGAGCCCCTGCGGCGCGCGCGGCGCGTAGTCCGATACCGGACCCCGATTCTCCAGCGAGGGATTCGCGGGACGCGGCGCCGGCGGGCGCTGCGGCAGGCGTTCCATCGCGGGCGGCGCCGGCGGCATTGCAGGTTCGGCCCGCTCCGCATCCTCGACCTTGCGGCCCAGCCCGGCGGCAGCCAGGCGCTGCAACAGGGTCATGCGCTGCTTCTCGGGCTCGGGCTCGGCCAGCGGTTCGCCCTGCCTGGCGCGCAGCTGACGCTGCGCTGGCGCCGGCAGATCCTCGATGCGCGGCATACGCGGACGCTGCAGGACGCGCTCCGGCTGCGGCGGCACGAAAACCGGCGGCACGTCGCGCTGCACAGCCGGAGTCTCGGCCGGCGGCTCGACGAACAGCGACGGCTTCTGCGGCATGGCGCGCAGCGTCACATCGTCGATCGACACCGGCTGCGACAAAGCGGCGGCGACGGCAGCCGTTGCGGCCTGCTCCACGGCGGCGTGGGCCGGCGCCATCGGACGCGGGGCCTGCGGGGCGGCCGTCGGTGCGCGTTCGATACGTTCCGGCGCGCGTTCGGTAACGCGCGGCGCGGCCTCGATGCGGGCCCGCTGCACCGTTTCGGGCGCCTTCTGCGCGGCCGGCTTGTCGATGCCGGTGGCGACCACCGACACGCGGATGATGCCTTCCAGGCTTTCGTCGAAGGTCGCGCCGACGATGATGTTGGCGTCCTTGTCGACCTCCTCACGGATGCGAGTGGCGGCTTCGTCGACCTCGTACAGGGTCAGATCCTTGCCGCCGGTGATCGAAATCAAGAGGCCGCGGGCGCCCTTCATCGACGAATCGTCAATCAGCGGGTTGGAAATCGCGGCTTCGGCGGCGGTGGCGGCGCGCTTCTCGCCGGACGCTTCGCCGGTGCCCATCATCGCCTTGCCCATTTCGCGCATCACGGCGCGCACATCGGCGAAGTCGAGATTGATCAGGCCTTCCTTCACCATCAGATCGGTGATGCAGGCAACGCCGGAATAGAGCACCTGATCGGCCATCGCGAAGGCATCGGCGAAGGTGGTCTTCTCGTTGGCGACGCGGAAGAGATTCTGATTGGGGATGACCAGCAGCGTATCCACGTATTTCTGTAATTCGACGATGCCGGCCTCCGCGTAGCGCATGCGGCGGTCGCCCTCGAAATGGAAGGGCTTGGTGACCACGCCCACGGTGAGGATGCCGAGCTCGCGCGCAACTTTTGCAATGACAGGTGCCGCGCCCGTTCCCGTTCCGCCGCCCATGCCGGCGGTGACGAACACCATATGTGCGCCGTTGAGATGATCGCGGATCTCGTCGATCACCTCTTCGGCAGCGGCGCGACCGACTTCCGGCTGCGAGCCGGCGCCGAGGCCCTCGGTGACCTGCACGCCCATCTGGATCACGCGCTCGGCCTTGGAGGAGGTCAGCGCCTGCGCGTCGGTGTTGGCGACGACGAATTCCACGCCCTGCAGGCCGGCCGCAATCATGTTGTTGACGGCGTTGCCCCCGGCCCCGCCGACGCCCATTACGGTGATCCGCGGCTTCAGCTCACGGATATCGGGGACTTTCAGATTGATGGTCATGTCAGCCTCATTGCTACGCGGGCGTTGAGAACGTCCCCGCACCGGCCGGTCCGCCGCCTGCCAGTCTTGGGATCCTGCGTTCGGGTCATCAGAAGCTCTCCTTCAGCCAGCGTCCGACCCGTGAGAAATAGCCGCCCGTTCCTGTCATCAAATGCCGCGTTCGCCGCGGTTCGAAATGTTCGAGATGCGCCGCCTGCGGGTATACCAACAGCCCCGTGGCGACGGCGTAAGCCGGTCCCTTGGCGACGTCCGGCAGGCCGGCAATGCCGAGCGGACGTCCGATCCGCACCGGACGCCGGAGAACGCGCGCGGCGAGCTCGGTCAGCCCGGTGAGCTGGCTGGCGCCGCCGGTCAGCACGACGGTCGCGCCCGGCTCCGCCGCAAAGGGTGACGCCGCCAGCCGGTCGCGCACCATCTCCAGAATTTCTTCCACGCGCGGCTGGATGATTTTCACCAGCGTCGCCCGCGAAATCACCTGAGGCGGCTCGCGCCTGTCACCGCTCACCGCAGGCACCGTGATCATATCCCGCTCGTCAGCTCCACCCGCCAACACAGTGCCATAAATCGCTTTGATTCGCTCGGCATCCGCGATGCGCGCATTGAGTCCGCGGGCGATGTCCATGGTCACGTGATGGCCGCCCAGCGCGAAGCCGTCGGCATGCACGAATCGCCCGCCGGAAAAGACGGCAATGGTCGTAGTGCCTCCGCCCATATCGACGACGGCGGCCCCAAGGTCGGCTTCGTCGTCGGCCAGGACCGATAGGCCGGCGACGTAAGGGGCGGCCGCCATGGCTTCCACGTCCAGATGGCATTGCTCGACCGCCAGCATCAGGTTGCGCGGCGTTGCCGCGTCGGTGGTCGCCACGTGCATGTCGAGGCCGAACCGCCGCGCCAGCATGCCCCGCGGTTCCCGGATTCCGCGGACGTCATCCAAGGCATAGCCGAGCGGCAGCGAATGCAGCACCACCCGGCCGTCGCGCACCGAATGCCGGTTCCCGGCCGAAAGCAGCCGCGCGATGTCCCCATCGGACACCGTCGGACCCGCCACGTTCACCGAGGCCGTGTAGCGCTCGCTGCCGAGCCGCCCGCCCGCGACCGACACCGCGACCGATTCGAGCTGCACCATGGCCGATTGTTCGGCAAGTTCCACTGCGTGGCGGATGGCGTCCTCGGCCTGGTCGAGATTGGTGACATTGCCGGCCTTCATGCCGGCGGCCTCGACATGACCGAGGCCGATGATCTCGACGCTGTGCGAGCGCCGGCGCAGCGCCTCGCGCGGCGACTGCGGCTGCAGGCGCGCGATCAGGCAGACGATCTTGCTGGTGCCGAGATCCAGCGCGGCCACCATGGCCCGCCGCTTGGGCGACACCGGCTTCATCTTGGGGGCGAGGCCGTAATGCAGAGGGTTCATGCGCGCATCCCCGATTTTTCCCCTCCCCCTTGTGGGGAGGGGGTAGGGGTGGGGGTCGTGCGATTGGGAGAAGCGTCAACGTCAAACAACAGCCCCCCTCCCCAACTCTCCACCACATGGAGGGAGGGAGAAGAGATAGAGAGCGAGAAAGTGTCGCAAACAGAAGTCATGCGTCGCCTGCTTTCCGCTTGGTCTTCTTGTCTTTCAGCGCCTCATCGCGCGCCTGTGCGGCGGCATCCGACAGCCGTACGGTGACGCGGTCCGCAAGCCGCAGATCGATTGCGACGATGTCGCGCGAGATCAGCTTCTTGTCGCGGTCGAGCGCGATCAGGGTTTCGATCGCCCGTTCGGGCTGTGCTTCCGGCAATCTCACATCGAGGCCGTTCTTCAGCTTGAGATTCCAGCGCCGCTCGGCGACCAGCACATAAGCACGCGCCTGATCGCGGATCGCGGGATAGCGCTCCATCAGCGCGAGGAACTCGGCGGCGCGCGGCGCCGCGCCCTGCCCGACCACCAGCGGCAGACGCGCGAATTGCGGATCGACAAAGGATTCGAGCACAGTGCCGTCGCGCGCGATGACCGAGACGCGGCCGTCCTTCTGCCAGAGCGCATACGCTTTGCGCTCGGTGACGGAGATGTGCAGGCGGTCGGGATAGAGTTTCAGCACCGTCGCGTCGGCGATCCAGGGATTGGCCTTGAGGCGGACGCGGGCGTCGTCGGCATTCAGGAACAGAAGCGAGGTGCGGCCGGTGACGCCGGCGGTGGCGAGAATCTGTTCGCGCGTGAGCTGCGCCTGTCCGGCGAGCGCGATCGAGGAAATGTTGAAGCCCGCCGCATTGGCGAGCGCATCGCGCGCATCCTTGAACTGCACGATGAGCGCATCGACATGGCCGCCGCGCACGCAGCCATAGGCGACGCTCGCGGCAATCAGCGCCACGGCTGCGAGCGTGCCAGCGCCGCGCGGGATGCTGTGTTCGAGCATGGACGCAAGGCGATGAATGGCGCGCCCGAAGCGAGCGAAGGAATACGGCCGCTTCAGCGATTGAGCGAGGCGCCCTCGATCATCCATCGTACAACTCTTCGACCATTACCCCCGCATGCGCGGCGAGCTCGGGAACATCGGGCGTTTCGGTCGGGTCCGGTTGCATGTTCGCGTCCGGGCCGGCCAGTCCCCAAAGTTCCCTCACCACGATCGCCGCAGCGGACATCGGCACGCGTCACGCCCCAGCCTAGGGCGCGATGCGCTTGAAGAGTCAGTCTTCGGGCTTGCTGGTAAAGTTTTCGTAAAATTGGAGGTTAATAGGAGGTTAAAGACACCGCAAACGCGATCACCGCTCCAGCGAGGCGTCCTCGATCATCCACGCGACCAGTTCCTCGAAGCTCATGCCGGCATGCGCGGCGAGTTCGGGAACGAGCGAGGTCTCAGTCATGCCGGGCTGGGTGTTCACTTCCAGACAGGCGAGGCCCTGCTTCCCGGCTGCATCGTCCCAGCGGAAATCGGCGCGCGTGACGCCGCGGCAGCCAAGCGCGCGATGCGCCGCAAGCGTCAGGCGGCGAACCTCCTCGTACACATCGGAGGGAATCTTCGCCGGCAGGACGTGCTCGGAGCCGCCGGGCGCGTATTTTGCCTCGTAATCGTAAAAGCGCACCTTCGGCACAATCTCGATCACGCCGAGCGCCTCCTCGCCGACCACCGCGCAGGTCAGCTCCTTCCCGGGAATGTAGCGCTCGCACAGCACCGTCTCGCCGAAGCTCCAATCCTCGCGGTAGAGTTCCTGCGGCGGATGGTCGTGCGTCTCGGTGACGATGAAGACGCCGACGCTGGAGCCTTCCGCGATCGGCTTGATCACATAAGGGCGCTCCAGCACATGCGCCTTCGCGGCTGCAAAGCGCGAGACGACGAGGCCCTCCGGCACTGGCACGCCGGCCGCCTTCAGCATGATCTTGGCTAGATCCTTCTGCATCGCGAGCGAAGAGGCGAGCACGCCGGAATGCGTATAGGGAATGCCGACGACTTCCAGCACACCCTGCAGCGTGCCGTCCTCGCCCGGGCGGCCATGCAGCACGTTGAGCGCGACATCCGGCTTGAGCTGTTGCAACACGGTGGCGATGTCGCGCTGCACGTCGATGCGGGTGACGCGATAGCCCGCGCGCTCGGCCGCGTCGGCGCATGCGGCCCCCGAGCGCAGCGACACCTCGCGCTCAGCCGACCAGCCTCCCATCAGAACGGCGACGTGTTTGGTCATCGGCTGGCAAACCACTTTTGCGGCGCGGAGCGATCCGCACCGGCAGGAATTTCGAATCCGTCATACAGCCACGCCAGGCAATCGAACATGTCTTTTTCCGAACGTTCGCGATAGATCTGCATCGTGACATCGCGGGCAATATCCCTGGCGTGATAATCCTCCCACACCCGCCGCGACTCGAGTTGCAGGCGGGCGGTGCGCAGATGGCGCACGCGCGAGAAGGCGGCGAGCGTCGCTGCGATTTTGCTGCCGGAGCCGGCCAGCATCGCGGCCAGTGTCACGCCATCCTCGATGGCCATGCAGGCGCCCTGTGCAAAGGTCTGCAGGGCCGGATGGGCGGCATCGCCGAGCAGCGTGACGCGCCCGCTGTTCCAGTGCCGAATCGGATCGCGGTCGGCGATGATCCAGCGGCGCTCCAGATCCATGATGTCGAGCAGCGCTTTCATCGCCGGATGCGCATCGGCGTAGGTGCGGTCGATCTCGGCACGATAGGACGCGAGGTCGCCCTTGCGATCGTAAGTGGCCGTTTCGAAAACGGCGACGATATTGAACAGCGTATGGTTGCGCAGCGGGTAATGCACAATATGAAAGCCCGGCCCGCCCCAGAGCGCGACGATGCCGGTATTCACCCCGCGCGGCACGTCCGACATCGGCACGATGGTGCGATGCGCGACATAGCCGAGCGGCTTCGGCGGCGTGTCGCCAAACAATTGCGCCCGCACCACCGAGCGCAGACCGTCGGCGCCGATGAGCAGCGGCCCGGAAAAGCTGCGGCGGTCGGCCGTGCGCACGTGCACATGCTCCCCGTCATCGTCGAATCCCGTGACCTGCGCGTCGGGCACAAGCTCGATCGCCGGCACGCGCCTGCAGGCATCGAGCAATGCGTTGTGCAGATCGATGCGGTGAATGACGATATAGGGATTTCCGAAACGCGCGCGCAGCGAGTGCAGCGTCGGCACCCGCGTCACCTCCTCGCCGGTGAATGCGTCCAGCCATACACAGGCGTCCGGAAAGATGGACTTTTCCAGGACCGCCTCGGTGACGCCGATACGCGCGAACATCGGAAAGACGTTGGGGCCGAGCTGAATGCCGTAGCCGATGGCGCCGAATTCCGGCGCGCCTTCGAGCACCCGCACCGGAATGCCGGCGCGGCCGAGGCCGAGCGCCGCCGACAGGCCGCCGAGCCCGCCGCCGGCGATCAGGATGGGCGCGCCGCTCACGCCCCCACTCCGATGCGCTTGATCTCCCAGTCCAGCGTCACCCCGGAATTCTCCTTCACCCGCTTGCGCACGGTCTCGCCCAGCGTCTCGATATCATGCGCCGTCGCATTGCCGCGATTGATCAGGAAATTGCAGTGCAGTTCCGACACCTGCGCGTCGCCGACGACAAGCCCGCGGCAGCCGGCGGCGTCGATCAATTGCCAGGCCTTGTGGCCGTCCGGATTCTTGAAGGTGGAACCGCCGGTGCGGCTCTTGATCGGCTGCGTCGCTTCGCGTGCCTCGGTGATCTTCTCCATCTCGGCGGCGATGATGGCGCGGTCGCCGGGCGCCCCCTGGAACAGCGCCTGGGTGAAGATAATATCTTCCGGCGCGCCGCAATGCCGGTAGCTGTAATGCATATCGCCGTTCTTGAAGACGCGGATGGCGCCTGTGCGGTCGACGCCGCGCGCCTCGATCAGCGCGTCTTTCGTCTCGCGGCCATAGGCGCCGCCATTCATGCGCAGCGCGCCGCCGATACCGCCGGGAATGCCGCGCAGGAAGGAGAGCCCGGCAATGCCGGCCTCCTGCGCGGCGCGCGCGACCTTCACATCGGGGACCGCAGTGCCGGCGCGGATGCGGGCGCCTTCCTCCACTGCAATCTCGCTGAAGCCGCGGCCGAGCCGGATGACAACGCCCGGCACGCCGCCGTCGCGCACGATCAGGTTGGAGCCAAGGCCAATGACGAGGACGGGAATGTCGCCGGGCAGGTTCTGGAGAAAATAGGCGAGATCGGCTTCGTCCTCCGGGGTGAAGAGCACCTGCGCCGGCCCGCCCACGCGGAACCAGGTGAGATCGGCGAGCGATTGGTTGGCAATGAGACGGCCGCGCAGTTGCGGCATCTTCGCTGTCAGATCGGCGGCGATGTCGGGGAAGGTCATACGAATAACCTCTCCGCGTCATGGCCGGGCTTGTCCCGGCCATCCCGACAAGGGACCCACCGCGCAGCCTTCCTAAGCGGGATCGCCGGGTCAAGCCCGGCGATGACGACGAATAGTGTGCTGCCCAGACTCACCCGCCCGCCCCCAGCGCCTTCAACTCGCCCGGCAGGGCATAGGCCCATTGCGTGATGTTGCCGGCGCCGAGGCAGACCACCATGTCGCCCGGCCGCACAATGCCCTTGATCAGCGAGGCCAGCTTCTCCGAGCTTTCCAGCGGCATCACGTTGCGATGGCCGCGCGCGCGCATGCCGGCGACGAGATGATCGCGGTCGGCGCCTTCGATCGGCGCTTCGCCCGCCGGATACACATCAGCGACGACCACGGTGTCGGCGTCGTTGAAGCAGGTGCAGAACTGCTCGAAGAGTTGCGACAGCCGCGTGTAGCGATGCGGCTGCATCACCGCGATCACCCGGCCCTCGGTCGATTCCCGCGCCGCCTTCAGCACGGCGGCGATCTCCACCGGATGATGGCCGTAATCGTCGATGATGGCGACGCCGTTCCAGTCGCCGGTGCGGGTGAAGCGCCGCTTCACGCCGCCGAACGAGGCCAGCGCCTTGCGGATGCGGTCGTCCCCGACACCGAGTTCGTGCGCGACCGTGATCGCGGCGACTGCGTTGAGTGCGTTGTGACGGCCCGGCATTGGCAGCGTCAGATCTGGGATCGTGTGCTCGCCCTGCCCGTCGCGGCCGCGGAAGACGACGCCGAAAGTCGAAGCTCCGTTCCTGTGCGAAAGATCGACGAGGCGCGCGTCGGCCTGCGGATTTTCGCCATAGGTGATGATGCGGCGGTCGACGATGCGGCCGACCAGCGTCTGCACCACGGCATGGTCGGTGCACATCACCGCGAAACCATAGAAAGGCACATTCTCCACGAAGGCCTGGAACGCCGCCTTCACGGCGTCGAAGGTCTGGAAGTGATCGAGATGCTCGGGATCGACATTGGTGACGATGGCGATGTCGGCGGGGAGCTTGAGGAAGGTGCCGTCGGATTCGTCGGCTTCCACAACCATCCAGTTGCCGGCGCCGAGCCGCGCATTGGTGCCGTAGGCGTTGATGATGCCGCCATTGATCACGGTGGGGTCGAGTTCGCCGGCATCGAGCAGGGCCGCCACCATCGACGTCGTCGTCGTCTTGCCATGCGTGCCGGCGATGGCGACGGCCGATTTCAGCCGCATCAGCTCGGCGAGCATTTCCGCCCGCCGCACCACCGGCAGGCGCTTGGCGCGCGCGGCAATCAGTTCCGGATTGTCGGGCCTGATCGCGGAGGAGACGACCACCACCGCCGCGCTGTCCACATTCTTGGCGTCATGGCCGACGACGACGGCGATCCCCTTCTCGCGTAATCGCTTCACATTGGCGCTTTCGGCGACATCGGAGCCGGTGACCTTGTAGTTCAGGTTGGCCAGCACCTCGGCGATGCCGCTCATGCCGATGCCCCCGATGCCCACGAAATGGATCGGGCCGATGTCGCGCGGAAGTTTCATTCAATTCCCCGAGAACCGTCACGGCCGGGCTCGTCCCGGCCGTCCACGTCTTCCTTAAAGCAAGACGTGGATGCCCGGCACAAGGTTTACGCCCGGCCGGCCTGTGGCCGGACCCGGGTGCCGGGCATGACGAATGCGAGTCAGTGCTTCAAGTTGCCTATTTTCAATACCAATTCGGCCAGCCGGGCGGCCGCGTCAAGCGTGCCGGCGGATTTTGCCGATTTCGCCATATTTGCGAGACGTTGCGGCTCGCCGGCGAGATCGGCCAGGTCCGACGCCAGCCGATCGGGCGTGAAATTCGCCTGCAGCAGGCGGATGGCGCCGCCAGCCCGTTCCAGCACCGCGGCGTTGGCGGCCTGATCCTGGTCCAGCGCATGCGGCAGCGGCACCAGAATGGCGGGCCGGCCGATGGCGGCGAGTTCCGCGATGGTGGAAGCGCCTGCGCGCGAGATCACCAGATGCGCCACCGCCATGCGCGCCGGCAGATCACCGAAGAACGGCGCGAGCTCCGCCTTCACACCGGCTTTGGCATAGGTCTCGCGCACGCGCGGCAGATCCTCTTCGCGCGTCTGCTGGACGATCTTCAGCCGCATCTTCAGATGCTCGTCGAGCCGCGCCATTGCCGGCGGCACAATATCGGCCATGATGCGCGCCCCTTGGCTGCCGCCGAAGACCAGTACGCGAAACGGGCTCTCGACGTTCGGCGCATCGTAGGGTTTGGACGCGGCTTCGATCACCGCCGGGCGCACCGGATTGCCGACATAGGTCGTCTTCGCAGCCAGCTGCGGATATTTGCCGGTGACTCCGGCAAAGCCGGTTGCGATCGCGCTGACACGCGGCGCAAGGAACCTGTTGGCCCGTCCTATCACGGCATTCTGCTCGTGAATGACGGTCGGGATCTTGCGCATCGTTGCAGCAAGAAGCGGCGGCACGCTCGGATAGCCGCCAAAGCCGACCACGACCGCAGGCCGCAGGCGGCCCAGCATCACCAGCGCCTTGCCGAGACCATAGACCAGCGTGCCCGCGGTGCGCGCAAGCGAGATCGGATCGCGTCCGCGCAAGGTCGCACTCGGAATGACATGCACCTGCGAAAACTGCTCGCTGAATTTCGCGGCGCGCGCGTCGGTGGCCAGCGCGATCTCCGCGCCGCGCCGCACCAGCGCCGCAGCAAGCGCCTCGGCCGGGAACAGATGTCCGCCGGTGCCGCCGGCGGCGAGGAGCACCAGCGGCCCGCGCTCGGTCATCGCATTCATCCTGGATCGGTCCCGCCGGATGCGGGACTGGAGCGGTCATACAAAAAAACGGAGAGCCAAGCCAGCTAGGCGGAATAGTTTCCCGCCAGCTTGAAGTGGCCGCGGCTTACGAGCTGCTCGGCGCGCGGGCGTTCGCGGGTCAGCGCGAGCAGCATGCCCATGCCGTAAGCGAGCGAGAGCAGCGAGGAGCCGCCATAGGAGATGAACGGCAGGGTCATGCCCTTGGCGGGAATGAGGTGCAAATTCACACCCATGTTGATCGCCGATTGCGCGCCGAACAGAACGGCGAGTCCGGTCGCGGCGAAGCGCGAGAACGCATCCTCGTTGCGCATCGCCCGCGCCAGCCCGCGCACCACGATGAACGAGAACAGCAACACCAGCACGATGCACAGCACGACGCCGAATTCCTCCGCCGCCACCGCGAAAATGAAGTCGGCATGGCTGTCCGGCAAAATGCGCTTGACCACGCCCTCGCCCGGCCCCTGTCCGAACCAGCCGCCGCGCACGAAAGATTCCACGGCATTGTCGATCTGGAAGGTGTCACCGGAGGACGGGTCGAAGAAGCGCTTGAAGCGGCGGGCGACGTGCGGAACGGTGAAGTAGGCCGCGGTCAGGCCGAGGAGCGCGGTGCCGCCAAGGCCGATCACCCAGATCACCCGCATGCCGGCGATGAAGAACAGCGCCCCCCAGACCATGGCGATCAGCATGGTTTGGCCGAAATCCGGTTGCAGCACGAGCAGACTGCCGACGAGCCCCAGCAGCGCCAGCGCGATGGTGTTGGCCGGCATTTCCGGACGGCGCGCGGATTCCGCGAACAGCCAGGCGATGAGAATGACAAAGGCCGGCTTCACGAATTCGGAGGGCTGGATATTGACGCCGAGCAGCACGATCCAGCGCCGCGCGCCCTTGATCTCGGTGCCGACCACGAGCGTCGCCGCCAGCATCAAGGTCGAGACGATGAACACCGCGAGCGCCAGCCGCCGGATCTGCCGCGGCGACAGGAACGAGGTGCCGAGCATGATGGCGATGGCGGGGATGAGATAGAGAATCTGGCGGTTGACGAAATGGAAAGGGTCCAGCCCGAGCTTGGTCGCCACCGGCGAACTTGCCGCCAGCAACAGGATGATACCGGCGAGCATCAGCGCGAAGATTGCCGCCAGCGTCAGCCGGTCGACCGTCCACCACCATTCCGCAAAAGGTGTACGCTGCGTGCGCGAGACCATGCGACTCCCCGAAAGCTAGTCGTCGCCCAGGTCTGGTTTAGGTTCTGTTAACGTCTGGCCTCTGCCGGCGCCGTCACCGGGTTACGCCGCCAGATGAGCATGCGCCGGGCAGGTCTGCACCTCGACGGTAACATGCGAGAGGCCTTGGAGGCCGGCGAGCCGCGCCTTGTAGACCTCCGTCGCCTTCGGGTGATCGCTGACGATGGAGACGATCGCGCCCATATGGCCGGGGCCGAGCTGCCACAGATGCAGGTCGGCGACGCGGTCGCCATCGCTCTCGAGCGTATTGCGAATCTCGCCCGCCAAGCCGTTCTGCGGTTCCATGTCGAGCAGCACCGCACCGGCCGAGCGCAGCAGGCCGATCGACCAGCGCGCGATGACCAGCGCGCCGACAATGCCGATCACCGGGTCGAGCCACATCCAACCCTGAAAGCGGCCGACCAGCAGGGCGACAATGGCAAGAATCGATGTCAGCGCGTCGGCCACGACATGCAGATAGGCGGCGCGGATGTTGCTGTCATGCGCGTGGTGATGATGACCGGTATGGTCATGATCGTGATGGTGATGATGGTCCTCGTCATCGAATAGGAGCCAGGCACTGACCAGATTGACCAGGAGACCGATCACGGCGACGCCAAGCGCCTCGTTGAAGCGGATCGAGACCGGCGAGAACAGCCGCACCACGCTCTCGTAAGCGATGAGCACCGCGACCAGGCCGAGAATGGCAGCGCTGGCGAAAGCGGCAAGTTCGCCGACCTTGCCGGTGCCGAAGGAAAAGCGCGTGTCGTCGGCATGCCTGCGGGCGAAGCGATAGGCGAAGGCGGAAATCGACAGGGCCGCGGCATGCGTCGACATGTGCCAGCCGTCGGCGAGCAGCGCCATCGAGCCGAACAGCATGCCGGCGGCGATCTCGGCAACCATCATGATTGCGGTCAGCGCGACGACCAGCCAGACCCTGCGTTCACGCCGCGCATGCGCGGCGCCGAGAAAGACATGCCGGTGCTGCCAGGGCTCGAGCGAGTGGGAATGCATGCGCGCCTCCTGCAGGACCGAAGGTAAGGCGACGGCGGCTACGACGCCAGACCCGGCAGGGATTTCACCAATTCGCGGAATCGGTCGCCGCGCACCTCGAAATTGCGGAACTGATCGAACGAGGCGCAGGCGGGCGACAGCAGCACCACCGCGTCCGTTCCGCCTTTCGCGGCATCCTCGGCCGCCTGCGGGACCGCGCGCTCCAGCGTCCCGACGATCTCCCAGGGCACCTTGCCGTTCAGCGTCTTCGCAAAATCCTGCGCCGCCTCCCCGACCAGGTAAGCCTTGCGGATGCGCGGGAAGAATTCGGCGAGCGTCGCGATGCCGCCCTCCTTCGGCTTTCCGCCGGCGATCCAGTGGATATTGTCGAAAGAGCCGAGCGCCTTGGCGGCGGAATCGGCATTGGTCGCCTTCGAGTCGTTGACGAAGAGCACAAGGCCCTTGCGTCCGACCTGCTCCATGCGGTGGGCAAGGCCGGGGAACGACTGCAGCCCAGCGCGGATATCCGCGTCGCCGAGGCCGAGCGCCGCGCAAGCGGCAAAAGCCGCCATCGCGTTTTGCGCATTATGTGCGCCGCGCAGCGAGCCGATGCCGGAGAGATCGGCGACTTCCGCGGCGTCGGAGCCATTCACGCGATAGAGATGCGTGGCGCCCGCCACATAGCCCTTGCGGGGAATCTGGCTCGTGGAAATCTCGATCACGGGTTTTCCGGCGGCTGCGAGATTGCGCGCCATCTCGCGCCCGTATTCGTCGTCGACGCCGATCACCGGAAACGTGGCGCGGCCCGGAACGCGCGATTTGATGAAGGCATAGCGCTGCATGGTGCCGTGCCGATCCAGATGGTCGGGCGTGACGTTGAGCATGATGCCGACGGTGGGCTTCAGCGAGGGTGTCAGATCGATTTGATAGGACGACATCTCGATGACGTGAAAGCGCCCCTCCTGCGGCGGCTCCAACGCGAGAATCGGCGTGCCGAGATTGCCGCCCACCTGCACGTCGCGGCCGGCGCTCTTGAGGATGTGCGCTGTCAGCGCCGTGGTGGTCGATTTGCCGTTGGTGCCGGTGATGGCGACGAAGGGCGCTGCTGGCGCGCGCGCGGCGCGTTCGCGGAAATGCAGCTCGACGTCGCCGATCACCTCGACACTGTGCTGCTGCGCGCGTTGCACGGTCCAGTGCGGCTCGGGATGGGTGAGCGGCACGCCGGGCGCAAGGATGAGGGCGTCGAATTTGCTCCAGTCGGCCTGCTGCAAGTCGCTGACTGGGATGCCCTCGCGCAAGGCCGCCGCGCGGCTTTGCTCCGAATCGTCCCAGACCACGATATCGGCGCCGCCGGCGATCAGCGCCTTCGCCGATGACAGGCCGGAGGCGCCGAGCCCGAACACAGCGGCGCGCTTGCCCTTGAAGGTAGTGATGGGTGTCATGACGGCGATGCCTGCCCGCCGCAATTGTCAGCGCAGTTTCAAGGTGGATAGACCGATCAGCGCCAGCACGATCGAGATGATCCAGAAGCGGATCACGATCTGCGGCTCGGTCCAGCCCTTCTTCTCGTAATGGTGATGGATCGGCGCCATCTCGAACACGCGCCGGCCGGTCAGCTTGAACGAGACCACCTGCACGATCACCGACACCGCCTCCAGCACGAACAGCCCGCCGATGATGGCGAGCGCGATCTCGTGCTTGGTGGCCACCGCGATGGTGCCGAGCATGCCGCCGAGCGCGAGCGAGCCGGTGTCGCCCATGAAGATCGAGGCCGGCGGTGCGTTGAACCAGAGAAAGCCGAGGCCCGCCCCGACCACCGCCCCGCACAGCACCGCGAGTTCGCCGGTGCCTGCGACATAATGAATCTGCAGATAGTCGGCGAAGACGACGTTGCCGGACAGATACGCGATCATGCCGAAGGACAGCGCCGCGATCATGACCGGCACGATGGCGAGGCCGTCGAGGCCGTCGGTCAGATTTACCGCATTGCCGGCACCGACGATAATGAAGGCGCCGAAAATGGCGAAGAACCAACCCATATTGACGACGAAATCCTTCAGGAACGGAAACACCAGCGAGGTGCCGAAGGGCGGACGCGCGAGCTGCGCGATCGCGATACAGGCTGCGATGGCGACGATCGCTTCCAGCGCCAGCCGCATGCGGCCGGAAAATCCGGTGTCGCTCTTCTGCTTCCGGACCTTCAGCAGGTCGTCGTAGAAGCCGATGGCGCCGAAGCAGAGCGTGACGCCGAGCACGATCCAGACATAGCGGTTCGTCGGATTGGCCCACAGGATGGTCGCAATCGTCACGCCGGAGAGGATCATCAATCCGCCCATAGTGGGCGTGCCGAGCTTGGTCTTCAGATGCGATTGCGGGCCGTCGGCACGGATCGGCTGGCCGCGACCCTGACGCATGCGCAGCCAGTCGATGATCGGGGAGCCGAGAATGAAGACGAACAACGCGGCGGTCATCATCGCGCCGCCGGTGCGGAAGGTGATGTAGCGGAAAACGTTGAGAAACGAAATCTTGTCCGACAGATCGACCAGCCAGTAAAGCATTGGATGAAAACCTTATGCCGACGCCGTCTCGTGCGCATCCGCCGGCGCGAAACGCCGCTGCAGCGCTTTCACGATCAGCGCCATTTTCGAACCATTCGAGCCCTTGACCATTATGGCGTCGCCGCTGCGGACGGCGTCGAGCACCTGCGGCTCAAGCCCCTGTGAGTCCTCCGCATAGCCCCCCCGGCGATCCGAGGGAAGAGTCTGCCACAGATTCCGCATCGCCGCGCCGGCGCAGAACACGAGATTAACATGATTTGCAATGACCGGCTCAACCAGAGCGCGATGCAGGCTCGCAGCCTCGCTGCCGAGTTCCAGCATGTCGCCGAGCACCGCGATGCGGCGGCCGCGCGGGCCGAGCGCGGCTTGCCCGAGCAGGTCGAGCGCGGCGCGCATGGAGACGGGATTGGCGTTGTAGCTCTCGTCGATCAGAAGCGCCGTGCCGCCGGGCAGGTTCAATTCGATACGGGTGCCGCGGCCGGACGCCGGCGTCAAATCCGCGAGCGCCAAAGCTGCGATGGCGAGATCGGCGCCGGCGAGCTTCGCCGCCGCTAGCACGGCAAGCGAATTGAGGACGAGATGCTTGCCGGGGGCGCCAAGCTTGTAGGTCACGTCCTCGCCGAGGATGCTCGCGCGCACCGTCGAACTCGCCGGCTGCAAGGCGCAACTGATCAGACGCGCATCGGCTTTCTCATTCTCGCCGAAGCACACAATGCGGCCGACCTTCGCGGCCCGTGCGCGTTCGGCGAGACGGCCGAATTGCGCATTGTCGCAATTCAGGACGGCCGCGCCGCCGGGCATCAGCCCCTCGAAAATCTCCGCCTTGGCGTCGGCGATCTCTTCCACCGACCTGAAATACTCGAGGTGCACGGGCGCGACCGTGGTGACGATGGCGATATGCGGCTGCACAAGCCGCGATAGCGGGCCGATCTCGCCCGCGTGATTCATGCCCATTTCGAAGACCGCGAAGCGCGCCTGCTGCGGGCAGCGCGCGAGGGAGAGCGGCACGCCCCAGTGATTGTTGTAGGAAGCGGCCGACGCATGCGTCAGGCCTTCGCGGGAGAGCGCAAGATGCAAAGCCTCCTTGGTCGAGGTTTTGCCGACCGAGCCGGTGACACCGATGACCTTCGCATCCGTGCGGGCGCGGGCGGTCTTCGCCAGATCGCGCAAGGCCTCGAGCACGTCATCGACGATAAGATAGCTGCCGGCCTTCGGCAGAGCATCGCGCTTGCCGGCGGCCACCACTGCCAGCGCCGCGCCGACCTTCAACGCAGATTCGACAAACGCGTGTCCATCGCGATTGTCTCCGGCAATGGCGAAAAAGGCATCGCCCGGCCCGAGCGTGCGGCTGTCGATGGAGATGCCGGCGACCTCCCGCGCCGCGACGCCGTCCCCACGCGCGCGCATCGCCGCCGCCATGTCGTCGACGGTCCACAAAGCGGTCATCACGCCTTCTCCCTCAACGCCGCGGCGACCGCCTCATGATCGCTGAACGGCAGTACCCGGTCACCGACAATTTGGCCGGTTTCATGGCCCTTGCCGGCAATCACCAGCACGTCGCCCGGCTCAAGGCCGGAAATGCCCCGCCGGATCGCTTCGCCCCGGTCGGCAATTTCGCTGGCGCCGGGCGCCGCCGCGAGAATGGCGGCGCGGATGGCAGCGGGATTTTCGCTGCGCGGATTGTCGTCGGTGATGATCACCCGATCGGCTTTCTCGGCGGCGATGGCGCCCATCAGCGGCCGCTTGCCGGGATCGCGGTCGCCGCCCGCGCCGAATACCGTAACCAGTCGGCGTTTCACGTAAGGCCGCAGCGCCTCCAGCGTCTTCGCCAGCGCGTCGGGCTTGTGAGCATAATCGATGAAGACCGGTGCGCCGTTGTGCTGGCCGGCATATTCCAGCCGCCCTTTTGCGCCGTGCAGATGCTCCAGCGCCGCGATGACGCGGGCCGCATCGCTGCCGGTGGCGATGGCAAGGCCGGCAGCAACCAGCGCGTTCTCGACCTGGAAGGCGCCGACCAGCGGCAGGCGCACGGAATATGTCTTGCCGGCATGTTCGAGCGTCAGTTTCTGCGCATAGCCGTCGATGACGGCGTCGCGCAGGCGGATCGCTTCGCCGTTGCGGCCGACGGTGAAGAGCTGCAACGCCCGCTTGCGCGACGCAGAGATGACGGCATCCGCCTCCTGATGATCGGCACAGACCACGGCGCTGCCGCTGTCGACGACGAGGGAGTCGAACAGGCGCAGCTTGGCCTGCAAATAGGCTTCGAAACTCGGATGATAATCGAGATGATCACGGCTGAGATTGGTGAAGGCGCCAGCCGAAACGCGCACGCCGTCGAGCCGGTGCTGGTCGAGGCCGTGCGAGGATGCTTCCATGGCGAGATGCGTGACGCCCTCGCCTGCGAGCTGATCGAGCGTGCGATGAAGCGCGACAGGATCGGGCGTGGTCAGCGAGCCATAGACTTCGCCCTTCGGCGAGACCACGCCGATGGTGCCGATGCTGCCGGCCTGTTCGCCAAGCGCCGTCCATATCTGGCGCGTGAAAGCGGCGACCGAGGTCTTGCCGCTGGTGCCGGTGACGGCGGCGATCACGCGCGGCTGGCGCGGATGCAGCTTTGCGGCAGCGAGCGCCAGCGCGCGGCGCACATTCCCGACCTGCACGAACGCAACGTCGCCTTCCGGCCTGCGTTCGGCCACCACCGCAACCGCACCGTTCGCGATCGCCTGGGAAACATAGTGCAGCCCGTCGGCCTTGGTGCCCGGCACCGCGACGAACAGATCGCCGGGCTTCACCGCGCGGCTGTCGGCGGTGATGCCTGCGATCTCCAGGGCGGCGAAGCGACGATCGAATGTGGCGTCGGGAGGCAGAAGGTCGGAGAGCTTCATAGGCGCCGTTGTTAACTCTTATCCCTCCCCCTGCAAGGGGGGCGGGTGGCAAGCGGAAGCGAGCCGGGTGGGGTTGTTTCCGGCTCGAATAGTGACCCCACCCCGCCGCCTTCGGCGGCGACCCTCCCCTTTCAGGGGAGGGATAAACTTAGGCTGTGCCTCACCTTATCCCCGCCGTGACCGCCAGAATGAGCTTGTCGGCCGGCGGCAGGTCGAAGCGTGGTTCCACGCCCAGAAGCGGCGCGATGCGGGTCACCACATTGCCGGCAGTCGGGGCCGCGTTCCAGCCGGAGGTGGCATAGCCCTTGGTCTCCGGGATCGGCTGCGGCTCGTCGAGAATAATGGTGACCAGATATTTCGGCTGGTCGGAGGGAAACACCGCCATGAAGGTCGTCAGCAGCTTGGTCTTGGAATAACGGCCGTTGACGACCTTCTCCGCGGTGCCGGTCTTGCCGCCGACATAATAGCCGGGGATGTCGACCCGCTTCGCCGAGCCCTTCTCGGCGTTGAGCCGCATCAGATAACGCATGCGGTCGCTGGTCTCCGGCTTGATCACCTGCTTCGCCAAGGCATCGGCATCCGCCTGCGAGCGTTTCAGGAAGGTCGGCGGAATGAGCTTGCCGCCATTCATCAACGCGGAGACACCCATCACCGCCTGCAGCGGCGCGACCGAAAGGCCGTGACCGAAGGCGATGGTGACGGTGTTGAGCTCGCCCCAGCGTTTCGGCACCAGTGGCTCTGCGCTTTCGGGGATTTCCGTGCGCAGGCGGTCGAGCTGGCCCATCTTCTTCAGAAACGCCTTGTGATGCTCGACGCCGAGCGCCAATGCCATGCGCGCGGTGCCGATATTGGAGGAATAGGTGAAAATCTCCGGCACCGTGAGAATGCGCTTCTGCGCGTGATAGTCGTTGATGTTGAACTTGCCGTAGCGCAGCGACTGCCGCGCGTCGAAGGACGAGCCGAGCGTGATCTTGCCCGAATCGAGCGCCATCGCGACGGTGAGCGCCTTGAAGGTCGAGCCCATCTCGAACACGCCGGTGGTGAGGCGGTTGAGCCGCGTCTTGTCCAGCGCCTGGCGCGGATCGTTGGGATCGTAATCAGGCAGCGACACCATAGCGAGGATTTCGCCGGTGCGCACATCGGTGACGAGCCCGGAGGCTGCGATCGCCTTGTACTTGTCCTTCGCCGCCGACAGCTCCGCGCGCAGCGCATGCTGCACGCGCAGATCGACGGCGAGCTCGACCGGCTTCTGCTGCCGGTCGGTGGCAAAGCCCAGCCGGTGCAGATCGGCGAGGCCCCGACTGTCCAGCCACTTCTCGATGCCGGCGATACCCTGGTTGTCGATATTGACGTGTCCGAGGAGGTGCGAGACTTCCGGTCCGTTCGGATAGACGCGCTTGTTCTCGGCGAGGAAGCCGATGCCCGGAAGGCCGAGCTTGTGAATCTGCTGCTGCTGCGCCGGCGTGATCTCGCGCTTGAGCCAGACAAAGCCCTTGCCGGACGACAGACGCTCGCGCAACTCCCTGGCGTCGAGATCCGGCAATGTCGCGGTGAGCAGCTCAACCGCCTCATCCACATCGATAATGCGGCGCGGCTCGCCGAACAGCGAAGGCATGCGCACGTCGGTCGCGAGCACGGCGCCGTTGCGGTCGAGAATGTCGGGCCGCGCGGTCGCCACCACATCGCCGCCGCCAGCGCGTTTTCCGGCATGGCCGTCGGCCGAGATCCCGTAAAGCACCAGACGGCCGGCGATCACCGCATAGACGAGCGCGAAGGCCGCGATGGCGAGGCCGACGCGCGCTTTCGCCTTGGCGTTGCGGTTGACGTTGCGCCCGTACAGGAGGCGGTTGAGCAGCCTCTCGCGCGACGGCTCGAGCGATCCATCCTTTGGCGTCGCGGCGAGCGTCATTGCACGCTCGCCGCGACGCCGACGCTCGGCGTCGGAATGTCGGTTTCCTCGATGATGGCGCCGATCGGATCGGCATTCTCCGGCAGCGGCGGCTTCGGCCGCTCCGGCAGATTGTCGAGGCTGGACATCTGCTGCGCGTCGATGGGCTTCAGCGGGAGATGCCGCTGCGCCAGGCCCTCGATGCGGCGCGGCGTCTGCAGCTTGGCCCATTCCGCGCGCAGCGCCGCGATCGCATCGCGTTCACGGCGGATTTCGCCGCGCATTTTCGCAAGCCGCTCGGCGTCGAGCGCCGCCTGGAACTTGATCTCATAGACATAGGCCGCCGCGGCGACGAGACCGATGATGACGAGGATGTTCAGAATCCGCATCTCAGCGTCCCCGCATCACGTCGGCGAGCGCCGGCAGGCGCGGCAGCAGCTCTTCAGGACCGCTGTCACGCGCAGGCGCGGCGGTGCGTTCGGCGGCGCGCAATTTGGCAGAACGGGCGCGGGGATTGGCTTCGATCTCGGCTTCGTCCGCCACCACGGGCTTTTTCGTGACCAGCGAGAATGTCGATTCCAGCCCCTGCGCCTCCGGCTGATGGCGCGAACCCTGGGTCTGCTTGCTGCGGTCGGTCAGAAATGTTTTGACGATGCGGTCTTCTAGGGAATGGAACGACACGACGGCCAGGCGACCGCCGGGTTTCAGGATGCGTTCGGCGGCGGCAAGCGCCGCGCACAATTCCTGCAGCTCCTCGTTCACGAAAACGCGCAAAGCCTGAAACGTGCGTGTCGCCGGATGAATGGCGCCGGGTTTTGCGCGCACGACGCGCGACACGATATCAGCCAAGGCTTTCGTCGCTGCGATCGGCGCCTTTGCCCGCTCGGCGACGATGGCGCGCGCAATCGCGCGCGACTGCCGCTCCTCCCCGAGCTGATAGATGATGTTGGCGAGATCGCGTTCGGAGGCCTGCGCAACGACGTCCGCTGCACTCGGTCCCTGGCGGCCCATGCGCATGTCGAGCGGACCTTCCAGCCGGAAGGAAAAGCCGCGCTCGGCCTCGTCGAGCTGCATCGAGGAGACGCCGATGTCGAGCACGACGCCGTCGACGCTGCCGAAGCCGGCGCTGCGTGCCACATCGTCCAGGGCCGAAAAGCGGTCCTCGATCAAGGTCAGCCGGCCCTCTGCCCTTTCGACAAGATCGGCGCCGCGCGCGATCGCGCTCTGGTCGCGGTCGATGCCGATGACCGTGCAATTCGCTGCCGCAAGCATCAGCCGCGTATAGCCGCCGGCACCGAACGTGCCGTCGATGTAAACGCCGCCGTCCCTGACATTGAGAGCCGCAACCGCCTGGGGACCCAGCACGGGAATGTGACGGGCCAGTCCGCCAGCGACCGCGGGAGACCCGCCGTCGCTGCCCGTCATCATTCCCGTGCTCCTTGCGGTTTCACCGCCGCCCCCTGCGCACCCAACTTTCTCCTCAGGTCGCGCATCTTTCCGGTGGCCGTGGAAAGCTGCGCCGAGAAACGGTCGGGCGCCCAGATCTGGAATTTGTGGCCGAGTCCCACGAACGCGACCGCGTCCATGATGCCGGCATGATCCTTCAACGACTCCGGAAGCGTCACCCGCCCTTCGCCGTCGATCTTCAATGTCTCGCTGGTGCCGTAGAGCGCAGTCGCGAAATGCTCGCGCTCCTCCGAAAACGGCGGATAGGTTGCAATCAGCTGTTCGATCTCGGCGAGCAGCGCCTGCCCGCCCGCTTCGATCGCCGGACGGTCGGGCGCCGGGCAGCAATAGAGCCCCTCGAGCGCCTCCTTTGCCAGCACCGCGCGGAAAGACGCCGGCACCGAGACCCGGCCCTTCGCGTCCAGCCGCAGAATGAAATGAGAGACGAACCGGTCCATATCGCCCGCCGTACCGGTATGGGACATTGTGGGCTATCATGGGAACAACTGGGCGTCAATGGATTGCGCCCCGTTTCCCTGCCAGGCCACCGGGCTGCTCGCCCGCCATTAAGGATGGTTAAGATTAAAGAAGGGTTGATCGTTCCCTGCCTCCTCATTGCCCTTTGGCGCCGCCGGCGGCAGCACGCGGGGTCCCCGGCGAGTTCCGCCTCTCGCCGCAACGTGATCGATCGTCACAAGACGATGTTCCATCGGAACGGCCTGTCACCTCGGACGTTGGCTCCACGTTCTGTGTGCCGCGGCGTGCTGATGCGGCGCGCAACGAGTTTCATTTTTCCCGACATACGAGGAGGCAAACATGTTGAAACGACTCATGGTGACGACGGCGATCACCGGCCTGATGATTGGCGCGGCCGCGGCGCAGACGTCGCAGCCGTCGATGCCCAATCAGGACAAGCCGGCGGCGGCGACGTCCGCGCCGGCCGGCGCCGCCGGAAGCGCGCAATTCATCAACAGCCAGAGCGCCAATCAGTGGCTGTCGTCGAATCTCATGGGCATGGACGTTGTCGGACCGGATGACGCCAAGATCGGCGACGTGACCGACCTTCTGTTCGAGAAGGACGGTAAGGTGGTCGCCTATGTGGTGGGTGTCGGCGGTTTCCTCGGCATCGGCCAGAAGAACGTCGCCCTGGCCCCGTCGGCGTTCCAGGTTGTGCCGGCAAGCTCCGCCGCAACGACCGGCTCGGCCACGACGGCGAGCGCCGATGACGTGAAGCTGAAACTGAACATGACCAAGGATCAGCTGCAGCAGGCGGCGACCTTCCAGTCCAAGAAGGACATGGATGCCAAGGCCCGCGCGACCAGCACTCCGCCGGCCGGAAGCCCGCGTCCGGCAGGCTCGCAGCCGAGCCGCTAACAGGTCTGTTGCGTCGGTAGCGTGAGCGTAAGCGGCCCGGATGTCCCCCTCCGGGCCGCTTGTTCGCTCAGGAGAATGTCTGCCGCCACAGGATGCCAACAGCGGCAATCGCTGCGACGACGAGCGCAGGCGTGACAAGGCTTTGCCATTGTGCGCCGAAGGGGTTGTGGCGTCCGCAATAATAGCAGCGCTGGAATTTCTGCAGGATCAAATCCGAGAACGGCAAGGCGGTGCCGCACGACCGGCATTTGCCGTGACGATTGAGCTTGTACAGCTCCGCGACAGGCTCACGCATACGAAACTCCCGATAAGGCGACGCATTCACATATGGACGGGATTTCGCTCGCGAGCTTACGCGGCGTGGTTTGAGAATCTCTTAACCACACCAGGCTGCATCGCATCGTCGAAGCGCAGAACGCGTCTGTCGTCCCGATCTGGAACAAGGTTCGCATGACGTTCACGCAGAACGAATCGAGGCCTGGCTTCTCACAGCGATTCGGACGTTAAGCGGACGTTTCTGTCGCGATTTGCGGGACGAACTTCGGAAAAAAAATCTGCGCGCCATGCGGCAGACGAGATCGCGCGCTCCAGAAACTGGCGGGGCGCCCGGCGGTTTGCGCCGGACGCCCCTTCATCAAGATGTCAGCCCGCCTGTAAGCCGGGTTCTGTATGGCCCGCACCGCAAGCGATGCGGACGTGACGGCCATTCCTCTGCGACGCCGGTTGCCCGGCGACTGAAGCAACCTACCCGAACGGCTGGCCCGGACAGACCTGAAGCTTGCGCTTCGCGCCGTTCCTATTCGGTTTTGCTCCCGGTGGGGTTTGCCGTGCCGCCTGTGTCGCCACAGGCGCGGTGCGCTCTTGCCGCACCGTTTCACCCTTGCCGCGATCAGAACGCTACGCGATCGAGGCGGTCTGCTTTTCTGTGGCACTGTCCCTGGGTTCGATCCCTGCTTGCGCGGGGACGGGCCCGCCGGACGTTATCCGGCACCGTGTGTCCGTGGAGCCCGGACTTTCCTCCCCGGCGCCCTTTCGAGCCTTGCCGGAGCGGCCGTCCGGCCGACTGACCACATATGAATGGGAAGCGCAGGCATCGGCGTCAAGTGTCGCTCAGGTCCGCCGATGCCGTTTCTTCCGTCATGGTTTCCGCAGCATGCGGAGCCATGTGCGATGGTTGCGTCTCCAGGAGGGCCCGCAAGGTGATGAGCGTGGAGGAATCGAGCACGCCGTCGATGCGGGCCGGGCGGAAATGACGCTGGAAGGCGGCGACCACGCAGCGGGTTTTCTCGTCGTAATAGCCGTCGGTCGGCAGGCCGTAACCGTAGCGCGCCAGCGCCATCTGCAACTTGGCGATCGCCTCGCCGCGGTCGCCCATCTCGAAATTCGGGCTCTCCATGATCGGCGCCGGATGGACCCAATGGCCGACGCCGGACTCGGCAAGGAGCCGCCAGGGGAATTTCTCGCCGGGATCCTGCTTGCGTTCGGGCGCGACGTCGGAATGCGCCAGCACGCGGTCGGCGGGAATCTGCCGCCGCAGCAAAATGGCACGGCACAGCGAGATGACGCCGGCGATCTGTTTGCGCGGAAAATCCGGATAGCCATAATCGTGACCCGGATTGTGAATCTCGATACCGATGGAGCAGGAGTTGATGTCGGTTTCGCCGGCCCAGAAACTGTGCCCGGCATGCCAGGCGCGCCGGCTTTCCGGCACCATCTGGATGATGCGGCCGTCCTCGTGCACGAAATAATGCGCGGACACGCTGCTCTCGACCGCAGCGAGGCGCTGCACCGCCGCGTCCGCGTCCTCCATGCCGGTGTAATGCAGGACGATCATGTCCGGCTCGCGGTTGTTCGCCCGCTCGCCGTGATTGGGCGAGGGCACGACGTCGGAGACGAGGATGGTGTCGGGGTCGAAAGGAAGCGAAGGTGCTGGCATGGGGCGAGTGTAGCAAGCAAGGGGCCCTGGAGAGAAGAGCCTGGCGTCGAAGAGGGTTACTGCGCAAGAGGGCGCCCACACATCACACCCCTGCATGCGCCTGATGACTTCTGTGCACTGGTTTGCGCCGCCGGATGCGGCTAGCGTCCGCCACCACTTTCGCCTCCCTGCCAATCCTCATGCTCTCGCGCCGCCAGAATCTCGGACTGCTGCTGGGCTTTGTCGGCGTCGTGATCTTCGCCGGCACGCTGCCCGGCACGCGCTATGCCAACCACTACCTCGATCCCTATTTCGTCGTCGCGGCGCGCTCCGCCCTTGCCGGATTTGGAGGCCTTGCCGCCTTGCTGTTTACGCGCCGCAAAATGCCGTCCGGCAGAACGCTCGCCTTGCTGGCCTTTTGCGCGCTCTGTCTCGTGCTCGGTTTCCCGCTCATGATCACACTCGCTCTGGTCACGATGCAGGCAGGACACAGCGGTGTCATTCTCGGCGTCCTGCCGCTGGCGACCGCGGTCGCGGCCGCGATCATCCAGCATGAGCGGCCGAGCAAGGGATTCTGGATCGCGGGCGCCATCGGCGCGGCGCTCGTCGTCGGCTTTGCCCTGTATCGCAGCGGCGGCGGCGGCATCAGCGCCGGCGACGTGCTCACCCTGCTCGCCGTCCCCTGCGCGGCGATCGGCTACACCTACTCCGCCCGCCTCACGGCGCTGATGCCGGGCTGGGAAGTGATCTCCTGGTGCGTCGTCATCTCGCTGCCTGTGTCGCTGCCCGCCACCCTGCTTCTGTGGCCTTCCGAGGCCGCCGCGGTGCCCGCCGACGGCTGGATTGCGCTGCTTTATCTCGGGCTGATGAGCCAGTTCATCGGCTTTTTCGCTTGGAATGCGGGGTTGGCGATGGGCGGCGTCGCGCGCGTGAGCCAGATCCAGCTGCTGATGCCGTTCGTGGTTGTGCTGATGGCGGCCGCGGTCAACCGCGAGCGCATCGACCTTGAGACAATCCTGTTCGCGGCGGCCGTCGTGGCCGCCGTCGCCATCGGCACGCGCATGCGTGTGATGCGGGACAAGGCCTAGCGGATATCCAGCATCGTCGAGGGCAGCCAAAGCGCGATCTGCGGAAACAGCACGATCAACGCCACCGCAACGCACATCAGAATGAAACACGGCAGCGTATACATGCCGATGGTGAAGATATTGCGTCCGGTCATGCCCTGCAGCACATACAGGTTAAATCCGACCGGCGGCGTAATCTGCGCCATCTCCACCACCAGCACCAGGTAAATGCCGAACCAGATCAGGTCGAATCCGGCGCGCTCCACCACCGGAAAGATGATCGAGGTGGTCAGCACCACCATCGAAATGCCGTCGAGGAAACAGCCGAGCACGATGAAGAAGATGGTTAGCGCGATAATGAGCTGCCAGTTGAGCAGATTGAAGGAGGATATCCACTCCGCTAGGGCGCGCGGAATGCCGGTGAATCCCATCGCCGCCGTGAGATAAGCCGCGCCCGCCAGGATGAAAGCGATCATGCAACTCGTCCTGGTGGCGCCAAGCAAGGCTTCCGTGAAATTCGCGCGGGTGAGCGTTCCCATCCACCAGGACAAGGCAAGCGCCAGAAACACACCGACGACCGCGGCTTCCGTCGCCGAGGCGAGGCCGCCATAGATCGAGCCGATGACGCCCATGATCAGCAGGATGACCGGGATCAGGCGGCGCGAGGCTTTCACACGGGCGAGGAAAGGGACCGACGGCTCAGGCGGCGGCATGCGTTTCGCATTGAGGAGCGCCCAGGCCATGATGAAGCCGCTGAACAACAGCGCCAGCATGATGCCCGGCAGCACGCCGGCGATGAACAGCCGCGCGATCGACTGGTCGGTCGCCGTCGCATAGACGATCATGATGATCGACGGTGGAATGAGAAGGCCGAGCGTGCCGGCGCCGGCGAGCGTACCGATCGCCATTTTCTCGTCATAGCCGCGCTTGAGCAGTTGCGGCAATGCGATGCGGCCAATGGTGGCGCAGGTCGCCGCCGACGATCCCGACACCGCGGCAAAAATTGCGCAGCCGGCGACATTCACATGCAGCAGCCGCCCAGGCAGCTTCTGCAGCCACGGCGCCAGTCCCTCGAACATGTCTTCCGACAGCTTGGTGCGATAGAGAATTTCGCCCATCCAGATGAACATCGGCAGCGCAGTCAGATCCCAGGAATTCGACGCCGACCACATCGAGGTCGCCAGCACCTGGCCGGCCGGCGTTGCAACCTTGGTCATCACCGCGACCAGCCCCGTGGCGGCAAGCGCAAGCCCGATCCACACGCCCGACCCGAGAATGACGAAGAGCAGCAGAATCAGAACGAAAGCGAGTTCGACGACGCCCATCTCACCCTTCCTTGCCAAGCGTGATGGCGTCTTCGGCCGCTCGGAAGGTCGGCCGGCCTCGTCTCAGCACGATGAAGAATTCGTCGATCAGGGCAACTGTGAAGACGAGCGCGCCAAGCGCCATCGCCGCCTGCGGCCAGGCGAGCGGCACGCGGATCACGCCATGCGACACCTCATTGAACTGCCATGACACGAAGGCGAACAATACGAGCTGCCAAGTGATGTAGGCGGAGAAGATGGCGGACGCGCCGAAGGCCCAGAGCTCCACCTTGTGACGCCATGTTTCCGGAATCATGCCCAACAGCATGGTGACGCGGATATGCGCGCCGGATTTCAGCGTGCCGGCCAGCGCGAGGAAGCTCGCAGCAGCGAGGAGATAGCCGGCGATCTCGGCCAGCGACAGAATGACGATGCCGATCGGCTCAAGGCCGATAAGCTTCATCGCGCCGTCGATCAGGCGGCCCGCAAGCTGCGCGCCGACCATCATTGCAATGGCGACAAGGCACAGCGCGGAAAGCCACAGCGCAGCCGCAAACAGCGCATCCAGACATTTGCGCATCAACGATCCCCTCATCGTCATGCTGGACTTGGCCAGCGGAAGTCCCGGAATCCCGCTGCGAGAAAAGAATCTCCCGGGTCGACCCGGGAGATTCGTGCATCAGACCGGCATTACTTCTTGTAAGCGTCCAGCATTGCCTTGCCGTCGGCCCCCGCAGCCTGCACCCACTCGCCGGCAATCGTCTCGCCGATCTTGGACAGACCTGCTTTCAGCGCGTCGCTCGGCGGCATCACGATGATCTTGGCGTCTTTCAGCGCCTGCGTCTTGATCGCCATTTCCTCCTGCGAGGCCTTCCAGCCGCGCTCCTCGGCGACCTTGGCGGCATCGAGCACGGCCTTCTGCTCGTCGGGCTTGAGCTTGTCGAAGGCGGCCTTGTTCACGAAGACGATGTTGCGCGGCAGCCAGGCCTGAGTGTCGATATAGTGCGTCAGGTAATCCTGCGCCTTGGTGTCGACGCCGGTCGAGGCCGAGGTGATCATCACATCGACACGGCCGGTGGCGAAGGCAGTCGGCAGATCGGGCACCTCGATCTGCGTCGGGATGGCGCCCGCGAGCTGCGCGATGCGGCCGATCATCGGGTTATAGGTGCGGAATTTCAGCCCCTTCAAGTCGTCGACTGACTTGAGTTCGCGCTTGGCATAAAGGCCCTGCGGCGGCCACGGCACCGAATAGAGCAGCATCAGGCCCTCGGAGGCGAGCTGCTTCTCGAGATAGGGCCGTTGCGCGGCATAGAGCTTCTTGGCGGCATCGTAACCGGTCGCAAGGAAGGGGAGCGCGTCAAAGCCGTAAACCGGCGCTTCGTTGGCGGCGAGCGATTCAAGGATTTCGCCGATCGGCGCCGTGCCCTGACGCACGGCGCGCTTGATCTCCGGATGCTTGATCAGCGAGCCCGCCGAATGAACCTTGATCTTGAGCGAGCCATTCGTCGCCTTCTCCACATCCGCCGCAAAGGCGGCCACGGTCTTCGTATGGAAATTTCCGTCCGGGTACGGCGTCGGCATGTCCCATGTCGTCTGGGCCGCAGCCGCGCCGGCGAGACCCGCCGCCAGCCCCAATCCGAGTAATCCACGCATCACCATCGTCATTGTCGCTCTCCTGTCGCGGCTGTGGTCAGACAGCCATTTGTTTCTGACGCCACTCTAGCAGGGATCGCCTGCCGCTCGAATAGTCCTTATATGCAAACGCCATTCCCATATTTTCGAAGCTCAACCTCCGCCTGCCGCCTTCCCGGTTGCACGGCAAATCCTCATTGCGCCAACAGTCCCGGTAGCCACAAGGCCAGGCCGGGAAAGAGCGCCAGCAGCGCGATCATCGCCAGCATGATCGCGACGAATGGCAGCGAACCGGCGATGACATCGTTCAGCGTGCCACCGCGGCGCAGCGACTGCACGACATAGAGATTGAGGCCGACCGGCGGGGTGATCAGGGCCATCTCGATCAGGATGACGATCACGATGCCGAACCAGACCGGATCGAAGCCGAGCGCGAACATGACCGGCGCGACGATCGGGATCGTCGTGATCATCATCGACAGCGTTTCCATGAAACAGCCGAGGACGAGATAGAAGACGACGACCGCAATCAGCATTTCCCATTTCGACAGCCCGAGCCCGGACATGAACGCGGTGAGCGCGCCGGTCAGACCGATGGCGGTGATGACGAAATTGAGGAAATAGGCTGCGACGATGATGAGCATCACCATGGCCGTGGTCTTCATCGTGTTCTCGAAGGCTTCCAGCAGCATGGTCCAGGACAATTTGCCGAAGGCCCAGGCAAGGGCGGTCGCGGCGATGACGCCGAGCGAGGCGGCTTCCGTCGCCGTCGCCAGGCCTGCATAGATCGAGCCGACGACCACGAGGAAAATACCGAACGGCGGCAGCAGGTGAATCAGGCTCGCAAATCGCTCCGACCACATCACCCGAATCCTGTCGCCGCCCCATTGCGGGCGGATGAGACAAAGAACGGCGATCGTCCCCATGAACAGGCCGGAGAGCACCAGGCCCGGCACGATGCCCGCGAGATAAAGACGCGGGATCGAGGAATCGGTCAACACCGCATAGATGATCATGTTGATCGATGGCGGAATGAGAATGCCGAGCGTGCCGCCCGCGGCCAGCGTGCCGAGGAACAGGCGTTCGTTGTAGCCGTGCTGCTTCACCAGCGGCAGCGACACGGTGCCGATGGTGGCGGCCGTCGCGACCGAGGAGCCCGACGTCGCCGCGAACACGGCGCAGGCGCCGATATTGGAATGCATCAGGCCCCCGGGAATGACCGACAGCCATTTCACCATCGCGCCGTACATGCGCTCGGCGACGCCCGCGCGCAGCAGCAATTCGCCCATGAGAATGAACATCGGGATGGCGACGAGCAGAAAATCGCGCGAGGCCGACCACGCCACCTCGCCCATCCCGAGGGTCAGTGGCAGGCTCGAATACATCCGGTCGAGGATCAGTCCGAGCACCCCGAGCGCCGCGGCGACAGGCAATGACAGGGCCAGCAGCGCGAGCAGAAGAATGAGCGTTGTCGCAAGCATCAGCGCCGCCCCTCGATGGCCACTTTCTCGATATCCGCAGTGTGCGCCACCTCGGCAGCCGCCTCTTCCTGCAAGGTGCGGGCGCCGGCGAGCGCGCGCACCCGCGCGAGATCGCCGCTTAGGAGCGCCATCGCCACCCGCAGCACCAAAGGCAGCCACGCGAACAGGAACAGGCCGAAACCGAGCAGCCAGAGCAATTGCGGAATCCACAGCGGCGTGCCGAGTGGCGTGTTCGCCTTCGTGGCGAAAAGAAGCGAATCTTCGAGCACCTTGCCCGCGAACCAGCCGAGCAGCAGAACGAACAGGCCGAGCATGAGCAGCGCCACGAGATCAAGCAGGGCCGTCACCGGCTTCGGCAGATGAATGTAGAGCGCATCCACCCGCACATTGGCGCGCTCCAGCAACACAAAGGCCAGCGCCCAGGAAGTCGCGACGGCGAAGGCATAGCCGGACAATTCATCGGCGCCGCCGACCGACAGGCTCAGAAACTTGCGACCGAGCACGTCGACGCTCACCAGCCCGCCGCTGACGAAGATCGCCGCTCCCGCGCAGCGCACGGCCCAGCGCGACACAACGCCCGCAACCGACAGCCATGTGTCAAGAATATTCACCGCATCCCCCAATGCTAAACGGGACGGCGCCGCCTGCCCAGGCGGCGCCGCGCCATGACGTCAATTGGACTTGGCGGTGACGCCGACGATCTTGCCGATCGAGTCGTTCCACTTGGCGACGCAATCGCCCTGACAGCGCGCGGCCCATTTCGGAACCACGGTCTCGGTGAGGGTCTTCTTCAGCAGCGCCTTGTCGGCCTCCGTCACCGGCACCAGGGTCATCTTCGCCTTGGTGCCCATGGTGCAGGTGTCCTTGCCGATATTGCAGTCGAAGCCCTGCTGCGTCTCGACATCGGTCGCCTTCCAGATCTTGTCTTCGAGGCCCGCGATTTCCGCCTTGATGAAATCGCGCACTTTCGGGTCGAGGCTGTGCCAGCGCTTTGAGTTCACTGCGTGCATCACCTGGCTCCAGCCGACCGGCAGCGCATAGATGTGGGTCGCGACCTCGTACCATTTCGCGGAATTGCCCGACAGCGTGCCGGTGATCGCACAATCGACCACCTTGTTCTGCAGCGCCGGCACGACTTCGGAGAAGGAGAGCGTCACGCCGGTGCCGCCGAGCGCCTCGACGAATTCGGCAAGCGTGCGGTTGCCGGTGCGGACTTTCTTGCCTTTCAGATCGGCCAGTCCCTTGATCTCGCCGTTGCAGAAGATCACCTGCGCCGGATAGGGCCAGATGCCGAGCACTTCAATGCCGAACTTCTCGCGGTAGAATGCGTTGTAGACCGGCTTGTAGGCGTCGGAAATCTTGCGCGCGGTCGCCACATCGGGCGCAAGGCCGGCGAGATCGACCGCCTCGTTGCGCGCGTCGTCGCCGGCGACATAGCCGAGCACGGTCGAGCCGAAATCGATGACGCCAAGCCGCATCAGGCGGAAAATCTCCGCACCCTTCAGGCCCATTTCATTGAAAGGCGTGATCTCCGCGGTGACGGCGCCCTTGGACTTGTCGGAAATCTCCTTGGTCCAGAACGGCTGTTCGTAGTTCTTGAACTGCGAAAGATTGCCCCAGGCGCCGACCACCTTGAGGCTGGTCTTGGGCAGATCCTGCGCCAGCGCGCCGGCCGCTAATATCGCCGCGCCGGCAAGCCCGCCGGCCAGCGCCCTGATGAATGTCGGCATGGTTCTCTCTCCTGTGTTCGAGGTCAGGTCATCCCGGCAGTCAGAAAATGGACAGCGACGAATTCTTCAGATCAGTCGCCAGCATGCAGCCCGGCGCGTGCGTGATCGCAAAGGGCGGACGCGCGGCGGCGATCGCCGCCTGCGGCGTCACTCCGCAGGCCCAAAAGACCGGCAATTCGCCCTCCTCGACCGGAACCGGATCACCATAGTCGGGCTTGGCGATGTCCTTGATGCCGATCGCTTCGGGAAAACCGATGTGAACCGGCCCGCCATGCACCGCGGGCAGCCGCGAGGTGATCTGCACGGCGCGGATCGCGTCGGCGGGCTTGAACGGGCGCATCGAAACGACCAGCGGACCGTGAAAGCGGCCGGCCGGCCGGGTTGGAACAGTCGTGCGATACATTGCGACATTGGTGCCGCGCGCGATGTGCTTCACCGGCACGTCGCTCTGCAGCAAGGCTTCCTCGAAGGAGAACGAGCAGCCGATGACAAAGCTGACGAGATCGTCGCGCCAGACATCGTGCAGGTCGGTCGGCTCCGCGACCAGGTCTCCGTCGCACCAGACGCGGTAACGCGGAAAATCTGTGCGAATGTCCAGATTTTCGGCAATCGACGGAATAGCGGCGCTGCCCGCTTCCGAAACGCCAAGCAGCGGACACGGTTTCGGGTTGGCGTGACAGAAGCGCAGGAATTCTTCCGCCCAGTCGCGCGGCAGAATGGCGAGATTGCCCTGCACATAACCCGGCGCGAGACCCGCCGTCGGGCCGTTGAACGTGCCGGAGCGGCAAAGCAGCCGGACATCGAGCCCGGTTGCAAGCGAAGCAGGCAAACTGGAAACCGCAAGATTGCTCTGGCGCATGGCAAAACCTCTTCATGGCAAGCGCACCATTGCGGTCTGATCTTGTCCAATCGTCATTTCAGATCGGATTTGATAAGCTGATCTTATCAGCAACAGGACGCGAGACCGTCATGATCGATTTCAAGGCGCTCGAAACCTTCATGTGGGTGGCCAATCTGCGCAGTTTCCGCGGCGCCGCCGACAAGCTGCACACCACACAGCCGGCGGTGTCGATGCGTATCGCCCAGCTCGAGGACGAATTGCGCGTGCGCCTGCTGCAGCGCGACCGTCGCCTGGTGGCGCTGACCCAGAAGGGCCAGGAGTTGCTCTCCTATGCCGAGCGGCTGATGCGGCTGCGGGCGGAAATGGTGGAAGCAGTCGGCGACCGCTCCGCCATGCGTGGCATCGTGCGCCTCGGCGTCTCCGAGACCATCGTCCACACCTGGCTGCCGACGCTGATCGAGCGCGTGAACACCGCCTATCCCAATCTCGAGCTGGAGATCGAGGTCGATATCTCGCCGAACCTGCATGACCGCCTGCTGGCGAAAGACATCAACCTCGCCTTTCTGCTGGGGCCGATCAGCAATCCGAACGTGCACAGCCGGCCGCTCTGCTCCTTCCCGCTCTCGTTCGTCGCCAGCAACAAGATCAAGTTTCCGCAGAAGACCGTGCCCGTCGAGGCGATCGCGCAATGGCCGATCATCACCTTCTCGCGCAACACGCAGCCCTATATCGTGGTGCGCGAATTGTTCGCGCGCGCCGGCATTCGCGCCACCATCCATGCCAGCGCCTCGCTCGCCACCGTCGTGCGCATGGCGCTCGACGGGATTGGCATTGCCGTCATCCCGCCGGCGATCCTCGGCAATATCGCCGCGGTTGGCAAATTGCACCCGCTGAAGACGAAAGCCGAATTGCCGAAACTGAATTTCGTGGTGAGCTGGCCGGCGGCGCCCGACAGCTACGCGGCCCAGAGGGTCGCCGATATCGCGCTGGAGCTCGCCCGCCAGAGCAGGGCCTGAGCTTTTCTCTGATAATCCCAGCTTATCAAATTTTATCGGAATTTGCGATTGGACTATATGAGGCAATCCATGTTCCCTGCCATGATGATCGGCCATCACACACGGACTTCCGACCAATGACGGCGCAATGGGATTTCTGGATCGACCGCGGCGGCACCTTCACCGACATCGTCGGGCGCAAGCCGGACGGCTCGCTGGTCGCGCACAAGCTGCTGTCGGAAAATCCGGAAGCCTACCGCGACGCCGCCGTGCAGGGCATCCGCGACCTCCTTGGCCTGAAGACGGGCGAAGCGATCCCGGCCGGCCGCGTCGGCGCCGTGAAGATGGGGACAACGGTCGCAACCAACGCGCTGCTTGAACGAAAGGGCGAGCGCACGCTGCTGGTGACGACCAAGGGATTCCGTGACGCTCTGCGCATCGGCTATCAGGCGCGGCCAAAGATCTTCGCCAAGCAGATCATCAAGCCGGACATGCTGTTCGAGCGCGTGGTCGAGGTCGACGAGCGGGTGCGCGCCGACGGCACCGTCGAGAAGAAGCCCGACCTCGCCGCCCTGCGCGCCGAACTCAAGGCGGCGAAGGACGACGGCATTCAATCGGTCGCCATCGCCTTCATGCATGCCTATCGCCATCCCGAGCACGAGCAGGCGGCTGCAAAGCTGGCGCGCGAGATGGGCTTTGCCCAGGTCTCGGTCAGTCACGAAGTCTCGCCGCTGATCAAGCTGGTCGGACGCGGCGACACCACCGTGGTCGATGCCTATCTCTCACCGATCCTGCGCAAATATGTGGCGCAGGTGGACGGCGAACTCGACGCGAGCCGCTCCGGCGCGCGGCTGATGTTCATGATGTCGTCGGGCGGCCTCACCGCCGCGGACCTGTTCCAGGGCAAGGACGCCATCCTCTCCGGCCCGGCCGGCGGCGTGGTCTCGATGGCGGAAACCGCGCGCGAGGCCGGCTTCAAGCAAGTGATCGGCTTCGACATGGGCGGCACCTCGACCGACGTGTCGCATTTCGATGGCGAGTATGAACGCGCATTCGAGACCGAAGTCGCAGGCGTGCGCATGCGGGCGCCGATGATGCTCATTCACACGGTTGCAGCCGGCGGCGGCTCGATCCTGCATTTCGACGGCGCGCGTTTCCGCGTCGGCCCCGACAGCGCCGGCGCCAATCCAGGCCCGAAATGCTACCGCCGCGGCGGCCCCCTCGCCGTCACCGATGCCAATGTCATGGTCGGCAAGCTGCTGCCCGACTTCTTCCCGAAGATTTTCGGCTCGCAGCAGAACCAGCCGCTCGACGACAAGGCAGTGCAGGCGGCGTTCGACAAACTGGCGAAGGAGGTCGGCGACGGCCGCAGGCCGGAGGATGTCGCCGACGGCTTCATCAAGATCGCGGTCGAGAACATGGCGAACGCGATCAAGAAGATTTCGGTGCAGCGCGGCTACGACGTCACCCGCTATGCGCTGAACTGCTTCGGCGGCGCCGGCGGGCAGCATGCCTGCCTCGTCGCCGATGCGCTCGGCATGACCAAGGTGCTCATCCATCCCTTCTCGTCATTGCTGTCCGCCTACGGTATGGGCCTCGCCGACATCCGCGCCACCCGCCAGCAGGCGATCGAGGAACCCTTCGGCAACAGGTCACTGGCCGCGCTGAAGAAGATCGGGACGCATCTCGGTAACGAGGCGAAGAAGGAAGTCAACGGACAGGGCGTGCCGGCGCAATCCATCCAGGTGATTGTGCGCGCGCATATCCGTTATGCCGGCACCGACACCGCCCTCGCGGTCAAGGCCGGCACGCTCGCGGCGATGAAGGCGGCGTTCGAGAAGGCGCACAAAGCGCAATTCGGTTTCATCGACCGCAAGAAGGATCTCGTCATCGAGGCCGTGTCGGTCGAGGCCGTCGGCGGCGGTGCAAAATTCCGCGAGAAGACGCTCAAGACCACGCGCGGCAAGCTCCCCTCGCCCGCCCGCCGCACCAAATTCTTCTCGGCCGGGCAATGGCACAAGGCGAACGTCTATACGCGCGAGCAGATCAAGCCCGGCCAGAGGATCAAGGGCCCGGCCATCGTGATCGAGCCGCACCAGACCATCGTGGTCGAGCCCGGCTGGCAGGCGGAACTGACGAAGAAGAATCATCTGGTGCTCACCCGCATCAGGAAGCTCAAGCGCCAGAGCGCCATCGGCACCAAGGCCGATCCGGTGATGCTGGAAGTGTTCAACAACCTGTTCATGTCGATCGCCGAGCAGATGGGCGTCGCTTTGCAGAACACAGCTTACTCCGTAAACATCAAGGAACGGCTCGATTTCTCCTGCGCGGTGTTCGACGGCAACGGCTCGCTGGTGGCGAATGCGCCGCACATGCCGGTGCATCTCGGCTCGATGGACCGGTCGGTGGAAACCATTATCCGCGACAACAAGGGCAGGATCAAACCGGGCGACGTCTACGCCATCAACGCGCCCTATAACGGCGGCACGCATCTGCCCGACATCACCGTCTGCACGCCGGTCTTCGACAAGGCCAAGCGCAAGATCCTGTTCTGGGTCGCCTCGCGCGGCCATCACGCCGATGTCGGCGGCATCTCGCCCGGCTCTATGTCGCCAAACGCGACGACCATCGAGCAGGAAGGCGTCTATCTCGACAATTTCAAGCTGGTCGATCGCGGCCGCTTCCTGGAGAAGGAACTCTACGCAGCCCTGACCGGCGCCAAATACCCGGCGCGCAACCCGGTGCAGAACATCAACGACCTGAAGGCGCAGATCGCAGCCAACGAGAAGGGCGTGCAGGAATTGCGCAAGATGGTGGCGCATTTCAGCCAGCCTGTGGTCGACGCCTATATGAAGCATGTGCAGGACAACGCCGCCGAAAGCGTGCGGCGCGTGATCGACCGTCTGCACGACAGCGAGTTCAGTTACGAAATGGACCAGGGCACCGTGATCAAGGTGAAGATCACGGTCGACAAGAAGAAGCGCGAAGCCACCGTCGATTTCACCGGCACCTCGCCGCAGCAGCCGACCAATTTCAACGCGCCCGAGCCCGTGACGCGCGCCGCGGTGCTCTATGTCTTCCGGGTGATGGTGGACGACGATATTCCGATGAATGCCGGCTGCCTGCGGCCGATCAACATCGTCATTCCGAAGAAATCGATGCTGTCGCCGGAATATCCGGCCGCCGTCGTCGCCGGCAACGTCGAGACCTCGCAGGCGGTGACGAATTGCCTGTTCGGCGCACTGAATGCACTTGCCGCCGCGCAGGGGACGATGAACAACCTGAATTTCGGCAATAAAAAGTATCAATATTACGAGACGATCTGCTCCGGCTCGCCCGCCGGTCCCGGCTTCGACGGCACCGACGCCGTACACACGCATATGACCAACACCCGGCTCACCGATCCGGAGATTCTGGAATTCCGCTATCCGGTGCTGCTGGAAGATTTCCACATCCGCAAAGATTCTGGCGGCAAGGGACAATGGAAGGCTGGCGACGGGATCCTGCGCGTGATCCGCTTCCTGGAGCAGATGGAATGCACACTGCTGAGCGGCCATCGCCGCGTCCGCCCCTTCGGCCTCGCCGGCGGCGAGCCGGGCCAGGTCGGCCAGAACTCGGTGCGGCGCAAAAACGGCGCAATCGAAAGGCTGCAGGGCTGCGACTCGACCGTGATCGATGCCGGCGAAGCCATCATCATCCAGACGCCGACGGCGGGAGGCTATGGCGATCCGCGCAAGCGCGGATCATAGCCGGTCCTGCGGCCTGGCGGATGGCTTCACGTCCCGGAGCATCCGCCGGACCGATCGGCGCGCCGTCCTCAGTTTCAGCGGCGATGGTTTTGCCGGTGGGCGCGGCTGACGTATCGACGCCTGCAAGTGCCGCGGATTGATCCGGGGATTGTCCGCCCCCCGTTTGGCCAGCGCGTTGGGCACGCCCCCAAGGCTGCGCCACGCGCCCTCGAGCTGTTGCCGGGCCGCATCCACATCCTGCCGGCAGCGTGCGATGAGCTGGCGTGCCCTCTGCTCGGGAGATCGTGCGCTCTCGTCCATGTCCATCCGCCAACGCGGAGCATCCGTTAACTGTTCCCTGACGCGCGCGGGCGCAAAAATCCTGCGTCACGCTTAACGGCGCCCGTCCCGGTCGGAAATGAAGCGACACTCTGCGTTGACCAGAAATTCATGACCGCCTCTTCACCGCCCGAGGTTTGGTGGCCGCTTCTGCGCTTCGCCAAAATTTAATCGCGAAGATCGGCATCCCATGTTCACCGAATTGCAACTGCCGGTCACGCGGCGGTCGCATGGCAGGCCTGTAAAGCCAGTAAAACCGCCGCTGGGGGCTCGACGGGCGCGTGCGGCTGGGCTTCAATACAACCATCCCATTGGAAAGCCGGGTGCCATCTCATGATGGACACTGCCAGTCCGGAGCGTGGCGGCGCTCCTCGCTCCGACGCACATCCGCCCGATCCGGTCGAACTCGACCCGCTTGTGCGCGAGGTGCTCGATGCGGCGCCGATGCTGGTATGGGTGTCCGGCCCGGACAAACGCCGCACCTGGTGCAACCGGCCTTGGCTCGATTTCACCGGCCGGACCATGCAGCAGGAACTGGGCGACGGCTGGACGGAAGGCATCCATGCCGACGATCTCGCGCGCTGCCTCGGCGTCTACAACAAGCATGTCGACGAGCAACGCCCGTTCCGGATGCAATACAGGCTGCGCGCGGACGACGGCACCTATCGCTGGATCGACGATGCCGGCATCCCCCGCTACGCGACGGGGGGAACGTTTCTTGGCTTTATCGGCGTGTGTGTCGACATCCACGAGGCCCGGGAAGCCGAGGCAGAACTGCGCGCGCTCAAGCAAGGATTGCAGACGCCGCTGCAGCCCGGCGAGGATCTGCGCGTGACAAGCCCGCTTCCGGCGCTGGTGGTGCGGGAGCTGAAAACGGTCATCACGACCGTGCTTGGAAACCTGGAAATCGCTCACCAGCATCTGCAGTCGCGGGAGCCGCGCGAAGCGCGGCTGAGCCGTGCCATCGGCGACGCCCTCCATGCCGCGCGGCAGGCGCCCACGCTCACGGAGCGTCTGCTCGCCTCGGTGAAAGGTCACGACCGCTGAGGCAAGCGGCGGCGACCGCTTCTCCGGGCCTTCCAGCGAACAACCCGTCGCAAGCGCCGGTTTCTTGATCCGGGTCATGTATTCGCGTCGCGGTTGACCTCAATCGATAGCGCATACTCCCCCCGCTATCTCCACGGTCACGTGTGCCCGCCTGGACGCCTTGAAGCTGCCGGCGCCGTATTCAAACGGCTTTACTCCCGGAAGCCGGGCTATACCTTTAGCAAGGCGGCCTCGGTCTAGTCAGTCGGGCGCCGTCTTTACGGCACGCAACTCCGCGCGAATGACGCTGCCGGCCATGGTGAGCGCTTGCGCCGGATCGACGTCGGACGACGAGAGGACTCGGTTCCGGCCGGCGGACTTGGCCATGTAGAGCGCCATGTCGGCGCGCCGCAGCAGCGTGTCGATCGTGTCGCCCGACTTGTAAGCGCTGACCCCGAAGCTGCAAGTCAGGCTGATATCACCCTGTCCGGACTTGATCGACAAATCCATCACGCGCGCACGCAACCGTTCTGCAATCGCCACGGCATCGTCCATAGTCATGCCGGGCAGCAGGATCGCAAATTCCTCGCCGCCGAGGCGGCCTATCGTTCCTTGTTCCGACGCGGCCAGCGCAGCCACACGGCGGATCGCTTCGTCGCCCACGTCGTGACCATAGGTATCGTTGATTCCCTTGAAATGATCGATGTCGATCATGATCGCCGCCGTCGGCTCGATCGTGCCGCTGCCGAAATGCTCGGCCGCCGCTTCGAAAAAGGCGCGGCGATTGCAGACGCCGGTCAGCGGATCCGTCGTGGCCATGCGGATCAGATCGCGCTGCAGCGTCCCAAGCCGTTCCGCCGCCCTGAGCCGGGCGTACAATTCTTCCGCGTTCGGCGGCTTGTTGATGAAGTCGTCGGCTCCCCCGTCGAGCGCCTCGATGAGATTGTGCCGCTCGTTGCTGGCCGACATCATCAGTATGTAGATGGGCCGCCGTTTTCCTGCGAGGCGGCGAACCTTCAGGCACATTTCCGTGCCCGACATCGACGCCAGTTCGGCGCTCGTGAGCAATGCCCCGACATTCGGATGGGCCGCAATATAGTCAAGCGCTTCCGGCGCATCCTGAAACGGGAAGACCTGGTGATTACGCGCCTCAAGCAAGCGCCCCACGCATTTCAACACCGTCCGGCTCGGATCGACGACGACGGTATCCATGTCACCCCCTCCATTCGGAACACAAGACGTCCGTTCGGAACGCATTTCCCCCGTTGCCGGGCCGGGGCGCGAAAGAGCGACTCCTCGCCATCCGCACCCCCGTTATTCTTCATTACGACCTGTGAGTTCAGGCAATGCCGGCGCGACGGCCAGGCCCCATTCCCCTCGACGACATCCCGCAATTCTCAACGGCCGCATTCAAGGATGATCGGGCAGTGTTAGAGCTTTAATGCAGGAAATGCGAAATTTTAGCACGAATTCGCTGATTCCCGGCAAGATGCCGCTCACCACGATTCGGATAGGATCGCTCCGCATGCGCCAGTGCAGGCGTTACAGCCTGAGGACATCCGCTCGGCAGGTGAACAAATGACCCACGCCCGCTCGATTCTCATGACCGCCGTCATGGCGCTGGCAGCGGCGCCCCCTGCCGCATGGGCCCAGAGCTATCCGGTGTCGGGCAAATGGACCTATGAAAACGCCGCCGCCGAAGGACCGGCGAAAGACTGCGGCCGGCGTTACGTCACCTTCCAGGGCCGGCAGCGTTTCGACACCGGCGGCGGGGTGCCGAGCTATCGCAACATCAGCGTGGACAATATCGGCAACGACACCTACCGCATCGTCGACGAATTCGCGACCGGCCAGATCAACGCACGCTCGAACTACACGCTGCGCCAGGTCGATAGCGATCACATCGTGATGCAGGTGGCGGGCCACACGATCACGCTGCGGCGCTGCCAGTAAGGGACGGTCAGTCCTCGCGGCCGCGCGGACCGTCGTCTTCCACCCAGTCGTCGTCCTCCTCTTCGGGGGCGAAGAACTTTTTCAGCTTCGGCTTGTTTGTCGGCTTGGCCTGTTTGACCGCTGTCTGCGTCTTGCCGATCGAGCCGGTGACGCCCGGATAATTCTGCAGCGCATAGCCGCGCTCCTGCGCCGCCCGCGCGGCGATTACCTCGCCTGGAACCGCGTCCGGATTGCAGATCGTGCGCCCGCTGTCGCGCCGCATCAGGTCGACATGGATATGGTCGTAGTGAAAGCGGTTGGAGCCCGGCGCCAGCACCGTGGTGAATTGCTCGCAGGCCGCGCCCTGAATGTCGCGCAGGAACCCCTGCTCCTCCGGCGTGCCGCGCCAGCCATTCTTAACGGTGATGCGGCGGCCGTCCGCCAGCGTGAACGAGGAAATGTCGAGCGCATTGCCGAAGGCGTGTTCGGAAATGCGCGCACCCGGCTGGCCGTTCATGCCGCGGCAGGAATAGGCAGAGATTTGCCGGATCTCGGTCACCGGCTGGCCGAACCAGCGCCGCGCCGAAGGCTGCACCGAAGTTGCGATCCATCGATCCAGCGCCGACACGATCGGACAGGCGAGCGTCGCCTGCGGCTTGATCTCCACGGGACCGATCGCGCCGGTATATTGCCCGCGCGGGGAGAGCGGCACGCCCTGCGGCCGCTGATAGGCCGGGCTGGTCTGGCGGGCGGGCAGGCGCGACGGCGGCTCCGCGATCTCGTCTTCATCATCCGGCGGCGGCGCGTCGTAGACCGAGGGCCGCCTCGCCGCGGTCGTGGCCGGCGCAGTCCGCACCGCCGGCCGCTCGTGGCGCTCCAGCGCCGACGCCTGTTCATTCAGGCTCTGCGGCGTGAGCGACAGCGGCGCACCGACCGCGGCCGGCTGCACCGGGCCGCGTGACGCTGTCCCGCTGCGCGGATCATAGCTGCGCGGCGCCGACAGCTGCGGTGCCGCGAGCGAGGACGGCTGTGTTGCCGACTGGCGTGCCGCAGCGCTGCCCGGAATGGCGCCGGGCGGACGCAATTCGTCGGAATAACCAAGCGCGCTCGCGACCTCGCCGAGCGCCGTCACCCGCAGCGGATATTCGGCCCCGCAGATGCCCGGACCGTTGATCGGCTCGGCCCGCACGAGCACCGGACTTTCCTTGACCGCACCGGATTTCAGGCAGGCGAGTTCGGCCTCCTTCCGCCAAGGCTCGCGCTGCGCAAAAAAATAGCGCCCGCAGCCGGCCAAGGCGACGAGAACGAGGGAGCCGACGAGACACAAACGCACTCCGCGGGACATGACGCGGACAATGCGAATGACTCTGTTAACGTCTCATCAATCCTGCCGAACTCGCCGTGTCGGCCGCTGCGTTAGCGTTACCAAGTGGTTTCTGGCTTGATGTCAGGCGGGCCTTGCGGTCAATTCGCTGCCCGCACGAGGAACTCCGATGGACTGGAAGACGCGACTGCTGACGGCGATGCTGATGACCTTGGTGATGGTGGCGGTGGTGACCTTCATTGCCACCTATCTCGCCGTCGGCTTCGACCGGAATTTCCTGCTGCAATGGGCCAAGGCCTATGCGGTCGCCTGGCCGATCGCCGCTGTCACCGGGTTCCTGGTCATGCCGGGGGCGCGGCGCCTGGCTGACCGAATCCTGGTCCATCTGAGCGGCCGCTGACGCCGGTCGCCACGCGAACGCCCGCAGGAACTCTCGTATTGGTTGTCTTTTTAGGCGTTACCACCCAAGCAATATCAACAGCTTAAGGAACGGCCCGCTCTCGCGTGGAAAATAATTTTGCTAGAAATATCAGATTCTTAGTAGCAGAAATCTCACTTTTTTCGCGCTCCGTGGTGGCACTTTCCGGCAGATGCGGCGTTGAGGCCTTCGAGCCGGGTCCGGCATCTGTTAAAGTTCGTTCACCTTTCAACACAGGGAGGCCTTATGCAGCTTGCCTTGAAACTGAATGTCCTGGCTGTCTGCGCCGTCTTCGCTTTCGTCGGCGCGGTCCTGCTTGGAGCGTTTTGATTTCTAGACGGCAGGACCAGCCATAAGACCAACGCCGCCAACAAGGCGGCCCGAAAGTTCCAGCGGACACCGGAGCGGACCCCTCTCCGGTGTCTGTCATTTTACGGTTCAGACTTTTCACCGGTCGAAAGTAACAGACTGAAACATGCCGCGACCGAAGACGCTTCTGCAGATGGCCGGTGTCGCGCCGGCGCCCTCGCGCTTGTCGGATGCGGCTGTCGTCGTGATCGACGCCCAGCGCGAATATGTTGACGGCAAATTGCCGCTGCTTGGCGTGCAGAATGCGTTGTCTGTCATTGCAGACCTGCTGGCGCGGGCACGCTCGTCCGGAGTCCCGGTGATCCACATCCAGCATCGCGGACGTCCCGGCGGCGCATTCGGCCCCGACACCCCAGGTTTTTCGATTGCAGAATTGGCACATCCCAGGGCTGGCGAATTGGTGATCCAGAAGACGCTGCCCAATGCCTTCGCCGGAACCGATCTGAAGACGCAACTGGACGCCGCCGGCAAAAAAGAAATCATCCTTGCCGGCTTCATGACTCACATGTGCGTCGAGGCGACGGCACGCGCCGCCATCGATTTCGGCCTGAAAGCGACGGTCATTGCGGCGGCGACCGCGACGCGCGATCTGCCCGATCCGCTCAGCGGCGAAACCGTGCTCGCCCCCGACGTGCAGCGGAACGCACTCGCTGCACTGAATGACCGATTTGCGAAAATCGTGCCCGACCTCGCTGCAATTCCGGCCTGAGCGTCAGGCGGCGGCGCGCGCCTTGCCCGCCATCGGATTGTAATTGAGGATCGGCGCCAGCCACTTTTCACATTCCTCCACCGACCAGCCCTTGCGGCGTGCATAATCTTCGACCTGATCGCGCTCAATCTTGCCGACGCCGAAGTAATGGCTCTCGGGATGGCTGAAATAGAGCCCGCAGACCGACGCGCCCGGCCACATGGCGAAGCTCTCGGTCAGCTTCACGCCGATCCGCTCCCCTTCGATCAGACGGAACAGCGTTTCCTTCTCGGTGTGATCGGGCTGCGCGGGATAACCCGGTGCCGGGCGGATACCGCGATATTTCTCCGCGATCAGCTCCGCCTTGCTGAAGTGCTCGTCGGGAACATAGGCCCAGAGCTCCTTGCGCACCTTTTCGTGCAGACATTCGGCAAAGGCTTCCGCCAGACGATCGGCCAGCGCCTTCACCATGATCGACGAATAATCGTCGTTCGCGTGTTTGAAACGTTCGGCGACGTCGTCTTCGCCGATGCCGGCGGTGACGACGAAGGCGCCGACGTAATCTTCGAGGCCACTGGCGCGCGGCGCGACGAAGTCGGAGATCGCGACATTGGCGCGGCCTTCGCGGCGGGCGATCTGCTGGCGCAGGCCGTGCAGGCGGGCGATCTCGCTCTTGCGCGCATCGTCGAAGACGACGATGTCGTCGCCTTCGCTGTTCGCCGGCCAGAACCCGACTGCGGCCGACGCCTTGAACCAGCCCTCGCCGACGATGCGCTTGAGCATGTCCTGTGCGTCGGCATGCAGGCCGCGCGCCGCCTCGCCGAACTTCTCGTCGTGCAGGATGTCGGGGAACTTGCCGGTCAGCTCCCAGGTCGAGAAGAAGGGCGTCCAGTCGATATAGTCGACCAGTTCCTTGAGCGGCTGATTGTCGATGACACGTGCGCCGAGAAAGGAGGGCTTGGGCGGCACATAGCCGGACCAGTCGAACCTGGGACCGTTCGCGCGTGCATCCGCAATCGACAGCCGCTTCTTGTCTTCTTGCCCGCGCGCATGCGCAGCCGCGATCTGCGCATATTCCTCGCGGATATTTGCGACATAAGCCGGGCGGCTCTCCTTCGACATCAGCGAGGCGGTGACGCCCACTGCGCGGCTGGCATCGGTCACATAGACGGCCTGGCCGTTGTTGTAATTGGGATGGATTTTCACCGCGGTGTGCACGCGGCTGGTCGTGGCACCGCCGATCAAGAGCGGCAGATCGAAATTCTGCCGTTCCATCTCCGCCGCGACATGGCACATCTCGTCGAGCGAGGGCGTGATCAGACCCGAAAGGCCGATAATATCGACCTGCTCGGCGCGCGCGGTGTCGAGAATCTTCGCCGCCGGCACCATGACGCCGAGATCGATCACCTCGTAATTGTTGCACTGGAGCACGACGCCGACGATGTTCTTGCCGATGTCGTGCACATCGCCCTTCACGGTCGCGAGCAGCACCTTGCCATTCGAATTGCTCTGGCCCCGGTCATTGGACGCCTTCTCCTGCTCCATATACGGCATGAGATAGGCGACCGCCTGCTTCATCACGCGGGCGGATTTCACCACCTGCGGCAGGAACATTTTGCCTGAGCCGAACAGGTCGCCGACGACATTCATGCCGTCCATCAGCGGGCCTTCGATCACGTCGAGCGGACGCTTGGCCTTCTGCCGCGCTTCCTCGGTGTCGTCGGTGATGAAGTCGGTGACGCCGTGCACCAGCGCATGCGAGAGGCGCTTCTCCACCGGCCATTCCCGCCAGGCGAGATCGGCCTCGGCCTTCTCGCGCGACTGGCCGTGGAAGCGCTTGGCAATGTCGAGCAACCGCTCCGCGGCGTCCGGCCTGCGGTTGAGCACCACGTCCTCGCAGGCCTCGCGCAGCTCTGGATCGAGGTCGTCATAGACCGCCATCTGGCCGGCATTGACGATGCCCATGTCCATGCCGGCGTGGATCGCGTGATAAAGGAACACCGAATGCATCGCCTCGCGCACCGGCTCGTTGCCGCGGAACGAGAAGGAGAGGTTGGAGACGCCGCCGGAAATGTGGGAATGCGGCAGATTCTGGCGGATCCAGCGCGCCGCCTCGATGAAAGCGACGCCGTAGCCGCTATGCTCCTCGATGCCGGTCGCCACCGCGAAGATGTTGGGATCGAAGATGATGTCTTCCGGCGGGAAGCCGACCCGGTCGACCAGGATGTGATAGGCGCGCTTGCAGATTTCGATCTTGCGCTCGATGGTGTCGGCCTGGCCCTTTTCGTCGAACGCCATCACGACCACTGCCGCGCCGTAGCGGCGCACGATCTGCGCGTGGTGGATGAAGGCCTCCTCGCCCTCCTTCATCGAGATCGAATTGACGATGGCCTTGCCCTGCACGCATTTGAGGCCGGCTTCGATCACCGAGAATTTCGAGGAATCGATCATCACCGGCACTCGCGCGATGTCAGGCTCGGCAGCGATCAGGTTGAGGAAGGTCACCATCGCCTTCTCGGAATCGAGCAGGCCTTCATCCATGTTGACGTCGATGACCTGCGCGCCGTTCTCCACCTGGTCTCGCGCGATCGCGAGCGCGGCGGTGTAATCGCCCGCGGTGACCAGCTTGCGGAATTTTGCCGAGCCGGTGACGTTGGTGCGCTCGCCGACATTCACGAACGGGATTTCCGGGGTCAGGGTGAAAGGCTCGAGACCCGACAGCCGCAGCATCGTCTTGACCTGTGGGATTTTGCGCGGCGTCGCCCGCGACACGGCCCCGGCAATTGCCTTCATGTGCGCCGGCGTCGTGCCGCAGCAGCCGCCGACGATGTTGACCAGGCCGGACGAGGCGAACTCGCCCAGCAATTCGGCCATGTGCTCGGGGCTCTCGTCATAGAGCCCGAATTCGTTGGGCAGGCCGGCATTCGGATAGGCGCAGGTGAGCGTGTCGGCGATGCGCGCGATCTCCGCCATGTGCGCGCGCATCTCCTTGGCGCCGAGCGCGCAATTCAGACCCACCGAAAACGGCGCCGCATGCCGCACCGAATTCCAGAACGCTTCCGGTGTCTGGCCCGACAACGTGCGGCCGGACAGGTCGGTGATGGTGCCGGAGATCATCACCGGAATGGATCGCCCGAGCGTCTCCTCCAGTTCGGCAATGGCGTAGAGCGCGGCTTTCGCATTGAGCGTGTCGAATATCGTCTCGACCAAGAGGATGTCGACGCCGCCCGCCAGCAGCGCCGCCGCCTGTTCGGCATAGGCCGCCTTCAGATCGTCGAAGGTGACGGCGCGAAAGCCGGGATTGTTCACGTCCGGCGAAATCGAGGCGGTGCGATTGGTCGGCCCCATGGCGCCGGCCGCGTAGCGCTTTCTGCCGTCTTCTTTCTCTGCGATCTCCGCCGCTTCGCGCACCAGCGTGGCTGCTTCGCGGTTGAGCTCCGCCACCAGGCCTTCCATGCCGTAATCGGCCTGCGCGATGGAGGTCGAGGAGAAGGTGTTGGTGGAGACGATGTCGGCGCCGGCATGGAAATACTGCAGATGGATATCGCGCACCGCGTCCGGCCGCGTCAGCACCAGCAGGTCGTTGTTGCCGCGCAGATCGCGCGGCCAGTCCGCAAAGCGCGGTCCGCGAAAGCCTTGCTCGTCGAGCTTGAGCTGCTGCAGCATCGTGCCCATGCCGCCGTCGAGCAGCAGGATGCGCTCCTGCGCAAGGGCGCGGAGTTCGGCTTCGACCGGGGCGAGTTTCTTGTGTGCAGACATGGACACCGACATTCCCTGGGATTTACGCCGCCGCCTTCGTCTCGGGCCGCAGGCCGAGCAGATGGCAGATCGCGTAAACGAGATCGGCGCGGTTCATGGTGTAGAAGTGGAACTCGGTGACGCCGCGGTCGACGAGGTCCATCACCTGCTCGGCGGCCACGGCAGCGGCGACCAGCTTGCGCGTGCCGACATCGTCGTCGAGGCCCTCGAACCGCTCGGCCAGCCAGCGCGGCACCGACGTGCCGCAGCGCTCGGCGAAATTCTTCGCCTGCTTGAAATTCTGCACCGGCAGGATGCCCGGCACGATCGGAATATCGATGCCGCGTGCACGCACGCGATCGAGATAGCGGAAGTAAAGATCGTTCTCGAAGAAGAACTGCGTCATCGCACGGCTGGCACCGGCATCGACCTTGGCCTTGAGCATGTCGATATCGGCCTCGACCGTCGGGCTGTCGGGATGTTTCTCCGGATAGGCGGAGACCGAGACCTCGAAATCCGCGATCTTGCGGATGCCGCCCACGAGATCCGCCGCATTGACATAGCCGCCCGGATGCGGCGCGTAGCGCGTGCCGGCACCGGTGGTCGGATCGCCGCGCAACGCTACGATATGGCGCACGCCGGCGGCGGCATAGTTGCGGATCACCCCGTCGACTTCCGCGCGCGTCGCTTCCACGCAGGTCAGGTGCGCGGCGGGAATCAGTGCGGTCTCATTGAGGATGCGCTTCACGGTCGCGTGCGTGCGCTCGCGCGTCGAGCCGCCGGCGCCATAGGTCACCGACACGAAATTGGGTGCCAGCGGCGCGAGCCGATTGATCGAGTCCCACAGCGTCGCCTCCATTTCTTCCGTCTTCGGCGGAAAGAATTCGAACGACACGCGCAGACGGCGGGCGAGGCCGTTCTGCAGCCGGTGGCTGACGCGGATTGCGGGCTGACTCATTATGCCACCTCTCTGCTGCGGCCGGCGACCACGATGCGCGGATCGTGGGCGAGCCAGAGCGACACCGCGATCTTGCCCTCCGATCCGGGCTCCGGCGCGATGCTCTTCTGCATGGTCATGTCGAGGCCGGCGGCCTCGAGCCATTGCGACACGGTCTCGGGCGAAAAGCCGAGTCGCCGATGCGCATGCTCCTCGCGCAGGAATTCCAGATCATGCGGCGCGAAATCGACCACCAGCAGGCGGCCGCCGGCGGCGAGCACGCGTGCGGCCTCGCGCACGGCGCGCGCGCCGTCGTCGAGATAGTGCAGCACCTGGTGGATGATCACGACGTCGAAGGATTCGCGCGCCAGCGGCAGGTTGTAGATGTCGCCCTGGCGCACGCTGCAGTGTTTCAGCCCGGCGCGTTCGAGCCGCGCGCGGGCGAGCGAGAGCATCGCCGGCGACAGGTCGATGCCGAGGCCGCGTTCGATCTGCAGGCCGAACAATTCAAGCATGCGGCCGGTGCCGGTGCCGAGATCGAGCAGCGCGCGGAACGGCTTGTCGGACAGCGCCATGACGATGGCGTCCTCGACAGCGCAGTCGGCGGTGTGCAGCTTGCGGATCCGGTCCCATTCGGCGGCATGCGCGCGGAAATAATCCTGCGCTTGCTTGGCGCGCTGCTCGCGCACGGCGGCAAGCCGCTCCCGGTCGCGCGCGAGCGTCGGGTCGTCGGCATCGAGACGTTCGACCAGGAGGCGGGCGAGTTGCGCGTTCTCGCCCCGGTCGGCCATGCGGAAGAAGGCCCAGGCGCCCTCGCGATGGCGCTCGATCAGGCCCGCCTCGGAGAGCAGTTTCAGATGCCGGGAAATGCGCGGCTGCGACTGGCGCAGGATTTCGGTGAGGTCGGAGACGGTCAGCTCGGTCTCGGCGAGAAGGGCGAGCACGCGCAGACGCGTGCCTTCCGCGCTCGCCTTGAGCGCGGCATGCATTGCCTCAAAAGACAGGTTCGCCGCCATCGGAGCCATCCGCACCCCATATAAGGATATCTTTATACGTTAATTCAGTGGGCGCAAGCCCATTCTTGGGGCGTGGGACATGCTTTGTCTTTTAAGGTTTCGAACCGGTTTCTCGGGGCCGTCGTCAAGGCTAGGGTCGGACCATGACCGAAAAAGGCAAAGAACACCCCCATTCCGGCATCCGCGACGGCGAGCTCGCGGCCGTTCTGCCTGCCCAGTTCGACGCCCAGCTCTATTTCATCGGCCGTATCCGCACCCCCTGGACCCGGCGGCAGGACTGCCCCCACAACCCCCGCGAGGCGCGCGAGCGGGGCAATGCCTGCACCGTCGAGATCGACCCCCGCTATGAACCCGCGCTCAAGGACGTCGCCGGCTGTTCGCACCTGATCGTTCTTTACTGGATGAGCGAAGCCCGCCGCGATCTGGTGCAGCAGATGCCCAAGCATGTCACCGAGCCGCGCGGCACCTTCGCCCTGCGCTCGCCGGTGCGGCCCAATCCCATTGCGTTGAGCGTTGTGCGTCTCTTGAGGATCGAGGGCACGACGCTCACCGTCGTCGGACTCGACTGTCTCGACGGCACGCCCCTGCTCGACATCAAGCCTTATTTCGCCTCTACAGATGCCGTGCCGGACGCGATCGTCGCCTGGCACCGGCGGCAATCCGAAAACGGGACCTGAAACTATGCGAATTGCGATCATGGCCGCAGGTGCGGTCGGCGGCTATTTCGGCGCGCGGCTGGTGCAGGCCGGGCACGATGTCGTCTTCATCGCACGTGGCCGGCATCTCGAGACAATCCGCAAGGACGGCCTGAAGATCGAGAGCGTGCTCGGCGATGCGCATCTGAAGAATGTGAACGTGACCGACTATCCGCGCAGCGTCGGCCCCGTCGACATTGTGATGTTCGCGGTGAAGCTGTGGGACACCGAAAAAGCCGGCGAGCAGACGAAGCCGCTGGTGGGCTCCGACACCCGCGTCGTCACATTGCAGAATGGCGTCGACAGTGTGGAGCGCCTCACGCCCATTCTCGGCAAGGATCACGTGGTCGGCGGCACGACGCATGTCGTCACCGTGATGCCGGCGCCGGGCGTCATCCGTCAGACCAGCCAATTCGCCAGATTCACCTGCGGTTTCCCCGACCGCCGCAGCGATCCGAAGCTGCAGGCTTTCGTCGCCGCGGCAAAGGCCGCCGGCATCGAAGCGATCCTGTCCGACGACATCGAGCGCGAGCGCTGGCAGAAATTCATCTTCCTCGCCGGCACGTCGGGTGTCACTGCCGCGACGCGCATGCCGCTCGGCCCGGTCATGGCCGATCCCGATACGCGCGCCCTGTTCCGCAAGGTGATGGAAGAAGTGCGGGCGGTAGCGCGGGCGAAAGGCGTCGCCATCGCCGACGATTTCATCGACACGCAGATGGCCTTTGCCGACGCCGCCGCGCCGACGACCAAAGCCTCCCAGCTCAACGACCTCGAAGCCGGCAACCGGCTGGAACTCGACTGGCTGGCGGGCAAGGTGGTTGCACTCGGTCGCGACTTGGGGCTGCCGACGCCCGTCAATGAAACGATCTATGCCGTGCTCAAGCCGCACCGCATGGGGCGCAAGGCCTGACCTTTCGGACGCGCCCTACGCCTTAAGGTAAACCGAGTTCAACCGTCCGGCGCAAAAGTCTTCCGGAACCAAAACGCCTTCCTTCACTTGTTTCGTAGAGGTTGGAACGGGGCTGCGGAGGGCATGTGCGTCGGAGCGTGTCATGGCGAAGAATCGCCTGCGTGGTCTCGGAAGTGCGGTGTTTGCGGCTTCAATCCTGCTGAGCGGCGCGGCCGGCGCACAGACGCTAGCCTATAACGACCCGCGTCCGGCCTTTCCCTTCTTCCCGTTATTTGCGCAGCCGCAGGCGCAGCCCGAACCTGCACGCGAGCCGATCCAGGCAAAGCCGCAGGAGGGCGCCGAAATTCCCGCGCATCTGCGGCGGCAGATCGTCGGCTATTCCGGCAAGGAGCCGGCGGGCACAATCATCGTCGATACGCCGAACACCTATCTCTATTACGTGCTCGGCAACGGACAGGCAGTGCGCTACGGCATCGGCGTCGGCCGCGACGGCTTCCGCTGGTCGGGCGTGAAAGCGATCGAACGCAAGGCGGAATGGCCCGACTGGGTGCCGCCCGCCGAGATGGTCGCCCGCCAGCCCTATCTGCCGCGCTTCGTCGCCGGCGGCCCGCATAACCCGCTCGGCGCCCGCGCGCTGTATATCGGCGGCACGATCTATCGCATCCACGGCACCAATGTGCCCTCCAGCATCGGCCAGCGCGTCTCTTCCGGCTGCATCCGCATGCTCAACGAGGATGTGATCGACCTCTACGAGCGTGCGAAGGTCGGGACCAAAGTCGTTGTCCTGCCTGACACCCGCTATCTGGCTTCCCGCAGCTGACGGCTGGACGGGACCCGGCCTAGCCTGCACTCCGCTACCGCATTAGACTTCGCGCGCCGATTCATCCGGCGCGCGAGGGATGGGCGCAATGCGGGGGAGGTCCCGGAGAATTCCAGGCGCGACCCTGCTCGGCGGCGTGGCCGTCGTGCTCGTGTTCTTCTTCGGCACCCTCTGGGTGATGGACCGCCTGTCGCCCGGCGCCAGCGATGCGCCGCCGGTGCTGGCGCAATTGCCGCCTCTGCCTGCCGCCACCCGCACCTCCACCGTCATCGCCCCGGCCGCAATTGCATTGACCGCGATCCGAGATCAGCTCGAGCGCGCGGCGCCGCGCGATTTTTCCGGCCGGCCGGACAATCCGGTCAGCAAGCTGTTGTCGAAAGCGGAGATCGGCTGGACGGTGGCGCGCTCGCCCCTCGCCATGAGCGGCCGCAGCGACGGCGTGACGATTGCGACCACGCTCAACGGCAGCCTGCGCGTCACCGGCCAGATCGCCGATCAGGCCGGCAACATCACCGGCGCGCTGGCCGGCCTGGTCAACAGCGGCCTCGGCTCCGGCGTGCAGAAGCTCACCGGCCGGACGCTCGACCAGCGCGCCGACATTCGCGGCAATGTCGCAGTGCTCTCGCGCCCGGCGATCACCACAGATTGGCGCCTTGAGCCCAATCTCAGCGCGCAGGTGTCCGTCGCCGAGGCCAATCTCTCGATCGCCGGCATCAAGCTGAGCGCTTCCAATGAAGTGCGGCCGCTGCTCGACAAGGCGGTGGCCGAGCAGATGGCGGCGTTGCAGGCGCGGCTGCGCAACGACCCCTTCCTCGAACAGGCGGCGCGACGCGAATGGGTGAAGATGTGCCGCGCGATCCCGCTCGGCGCCGCCGGCGCGGGACTGCCCAATCTCTGGCTGGAGCTCCGCCCCACCCGCGCCTTCGCCGCGCAGCCGCGCACCGACGCGAACGCGATCACCCTCACGCTCGGGGTTCAGGCGCAGACCCGCATCGTGCCGGAGGAAACCAGGCCGAGTTGCCCCTTCCCCGCCAAGCTCGATCTGGTGCCGCAAATCGAGCAGGGCCGCGTCGGCATCGGCGTGCCGATCGATGTGCCGTTCACCGAACTGAACCGCATTCTCGAGCCGCAGCTGAAGAACAGGTCGTTTCCCGAAGACGGCTCCGGCCCGGTGCAGATCACGGTGCTGCGCGCCGCACTCGCCGCCGCCGGCGAGCGCCTGCTGATCTCGCTGCGCGTGAAGGCGGTCGAACGCAAGAGCTGGTTCGGCTTCGGCACCGAAGCCACCATCCATGTCTGGGGCCGCCCGGTGCTGGACACGGCGCAGCAGATCTTGCGGCTCGACAATATTTCGCTCGCCGTCGAATCGGAGGCCGCGTTCGGTCTTCTGGGCACGGCGGCGAAGGCGGCCGTGCCCTATCTGGAAGCGGCGCTGGCGAAGAATGCCGTCGTCGACCTGAAGCCTTTCGCGGCCTCCGCGCGCAAGAGTATCGAAGGCGCCATCGCCGATTTCCGCCAGCAGCAGGACGGCGTGCGCGTCGACGCCGCCGTCACCGGCCTGCGGCTGGTCGGGATCGAGTTCGATTCCAAGATGCTGCGCGTCGTCGCCGAGGCGGACGGCAATGTACGGGTGGCGGTGAGCAGGTTGCCCTAGGCCGCCACTTCGACGCACGCCATGCAGATTTGCTCGACATGGCGGTGGTCGGTGCCGCAGCAGCCGCCGAGCACCGTCAGATGCTTCATGCGGTTGCGCAGGTCGCGGTATTGCCGGCCGAGTTCGACCGGATCGCCGATATCGAGATCGGTCGCGGCGTCCAGTTCGGCATGGCTGCGCTTCGATGCATTGGCGCGGATGCCGCGGATGCGCGCAACCCAGCCTTCCTTGCGGCGCAGCGCGCCTTCGAAATGCGTCGGATGCGCGCAGTTGACCATGTAATAGGCGGGCGCAGCGCCGGTCTCGCGGTCGGTCTGCTCGATCGCCTCTTTCAGCGTTTGCCCGGTGGGCAGACAGCCGTCGGTTTCCAGCGTGAAGGAAATCACCACCGGCATGCCCGCGCTATTGGCCGCCCTCGCGATGCCGATCGCCTCTTCCACATAATTGAGCGTGAAGGCGGAGACCATGTCGGCGACCGTGTCGCGGAAGATCGCGATCTGCCAGGCGTGATAGTCCTGCGCTTCCTTGGCGGTCATCGCATTCTCGACCTTGTAGCCGTCGCCGCGCGGACCGATATTGCCGGAAATCACCATCGGCGTGCGCAGCGTCTCGTGCTCGCGGCGAAGATCCGCCATCAGTCCGATGCAGCGGCGGTTCACGTCGGCCAGCGCTTCGCGCGAATAGCCGATCTTCGCGCCCCAGTCGGGGCTCGCGCGCCAGGTCGCGCTCTCCAGCACGAAGCCGAGGCCGTTGTTCTTGGCCATCGCGATGTGGCGCTCGTAATAGGCGCGGGTGCGGGCGACGCCCTCCTCGCTCTTCATCAGGTCGAAGCTGGCGAAGCACGGCAGATCGATGCCGTCGTGGAAGACGAGTGTGGTTTCGAAGCCGCTGTCGGTGAGGAACAGCTTGTCCGCGAGCTGCGGAAGGCGATTGCGATACTTGCCCATCGTTGAAAAGTCCCGGTCTGAGGTGTGGATTTTGGCAATGCGTCGGGGCGCCGATCTCGCAGATGCGGAGGCCCGCGCCTAGGAGTCTGTTGGTGCAGCCACCCGCGCATTCGGTTCATGCGCAATGCCGGAAAAATCAGCGTCAAAACGCGGGAATCCGCGTGAAAATGGCCGGAATTTGTTGCATTTCTTCGGTCAACTGGACTCGTGGTACAGTGTTCCTATGCTCGAAACGACCCGCAAGACCGACACGCGCGAGAGGATTCTGGAAGTCGCCGAAGCCGCGGTGCTGGCGAAGGGCTTTGCCGCGACCTCGATCGAGGAGTTGATCGCCGCCGTCGGCATTACCAAGAGCGGCTTCTTCTACCATTTCAAGGACAAGGGCGAACTCGCGAAAGCGATGATGCTCCGCTACATCGAGCATGATTCGCGATTGCTCGATGACATCTTCCGCCGCGGTGATGAACTCAATGAGGACCCGCTGCACGGCTTCCTGGTCGGGCTGAAACTGTTCGCGGAAATGCTGGGCAATCTGCCGGAGGCACATCCCGGCTGCCTTGCCGCCTCCTTCTGCTATCAGGACCAGCTCTTCAACAGGGATATCCGCGACCTCAACAAGAGCAGCGTGCTGGCCTGGCGCAAACGATTCCGCGAGCGGCTGGAGCTGATCGCCAGACAATACCCGCCGCGCCAGGACGTCGATTTCGAGGCGCTCGCCGACATGGCCGCTTCCAGCGTCGAAGGCGGACTCATTCTCGGCCGGCTGCTGCAGGATCCGAGCATCCTGCCGCGCCAGATCCTGCTTTATCGCGATCTGGTGCGCTCGATTTTCCTGCCGGACTGATTGCGTCCCTCTGCATTGACACGCGGGCACGTGGGTCTACATTACCGCCGTTCCGAGGGGAGCCCCGTAGGGGGCTGAGAAACCGCCGGTCTCGTCGACGGAAACGTCAAAGGGAGACAATGCGGTGACCCTTTGAACCTGATCCGGGTCATGCCGGCGAAGGGACAGGGATGCCGCAGAATTCTCCGCGCGCAGACGCGCAAACCCATCCGATCCATATCATCGGCGCCGGCATTGCCGGCACCTGGCAGGCTTTGCTGCTGGCCAAGGCGGGCTTTCGCGTCGCATTGCATGAGCGCAGTAACGCGGCGCTGGCGCAATCGGCCAGCTATCGCGCCGGCGGGATGCTGGCGCCGTTCTGCGAACAGGAAATCTCCGAGCCCGTGATCGCGCGGCTTGGCATGCGCTCGCTCAATCTCTGGAGAACCGAATGCTCGCAAGCCTCTTTCCACGGCTCGCTCGTCGTCGCGCATGCCCGCGACAGAGCGGACTTCGAACGTTTCGCGCGGCTGACGAGCGGTCACGCACGCATCGATGCGGCGCGTCTCGCCGGGATCGAACCCGCCCTCGTCGGCCGCTTCGGCGAGGCGCTCGTTTTTCCCGAGGAAGGTCATGTCGAGCCGCGGCGGGTTTTGGCGGACCTGCACACACGCTTGAGCGAATCTGGTGTCATTCACTACAACAACGATTGCCGGCCTGACGATCTGGAAGGCATCGTCGTCGATTGCCGCGGCCTCGCGGCGCGCGAGGCCGGCCTGCAACTGCGCGGCGTGAAGGGCGAGACAATTGTCGTCGAGACCTGCGAGATCACGCTGTCACGTCCGGTGCGCCTCGTTCACCCGCGCTGGCCGCTCTACATCGTGCCGCGTGCCGATAACCGCTTCCTCATCGGCGCCACGTCCATCGAGAGCGAGGACGACGGCGTCAGCGTGCGCTCGGCGCTTGAACTGCTCACCGCCGCCTATGCGGTGCATCCCGCCTTCGCCGAAGCGCGTATCGTCGAGATCGGCGCCGGCCTGCGGCCGGCCTTTCCCGACAATCGGCCGCGCATCGTCATCGACGGCAGGCGCATCGCGGTCAACGGCCTTTACCGGCACGGCTTCCTGCTGGCGCCGGCTTTGGCCGAACTGACTCGCAATTATCTGCTGCACGGATCGATCGACAACGAGGTGATGCAATGCATGTGACCGTCAACGGCGAACGTCGGGAAATTGCCGCCGCATCGCTCGGCGCGCTGCTCGCCGAACTCGACTACGAGGGCAACCATTTCGTGATCGCGGTCAATTACGACGTCGTGCCGCGCGGAGAGTGGCCGGGCAAGACCCTGAAAGAAGGGGACGAGATCGAAATCGTCTCCATGCGGCAGGGAGGCTGACATGCAGGCTGACACGGTCTCGTTCTATGGCAAGCCATTCTCCTCGCGCCTCATGGTCGGCACGGCGCTTTATCCCTCCCCCGCGATCATGCAGCAGGCGATCCGCGCCTCGGGCGCGCAGATCGTCACCGTGTCGCTGCGCCGGGAAGCCGCCGGCGGCAAATCGGGCGAAGCCTTCTGGTCGCTGATCCGCGACCTGAATGTGACGATTCTGCCCAACACCGCCGGCTGCCGTTCCGTGCGCGAGGCCATCGCCACCGCGAGGCTCGCACGTGAATTGTTCGGGACAAGCTGGATCAAGCTCGAGGTCATCGCCGATGACGAGACGCTGCAGCCGGATGTCGTTGGGCTGGTCGAAGCGGCAACCATCCTGATCAGGGATGGCTTCGAGGTCTTTCCCTATTGCACCGAAGACCTTGGCGTGGCGCAGCGTCTGGTCGACGCCGGCTGCCGGGTGGTGATGCCCTGGGCATCGCCGATCGGCAGCGCGCGCGGCATCGTGAACCCCGACGCGCTGAGACTCCTGCGCGCGCGGCTGCCCGGCATCATCCTTGTCGTGGATGCAGGGATCGGTGCGCCCTCGCACGCCGTGCGGGCGCTGGAACTCGGCTATGACGCCGTTCTCCTCAACACCGCGATTGCGAAAGCCGATGATCCGATCGCGATGGCGAATGCCTTCCGTCTTGCCGTCGAGGCCGGGCGGATCGCGTACGAATCGGGGCTGATGGGCGCCCGCGATTTCGCCTCGCCTTCGACCCCCGTTGTGGGAACGCCGTTCTGGCACGCGGCGCCCGCGCGCGTCGATTGACAGGCGGGCGAACAGGTCTACATTAACGGCGTTCCGAGGGGGGTCCCGTTAGGGGGCTGAGATACCGCAGGACACGCGGTGACCCTTTGAACCTGATCCGGCTCACACCGGCGAAGGGACAGGGACTGACTGTATTCCCCGCCATTTGACCGATCAGCCACAGACTCAGACCTCATCCTGAGGAGCGTCCGCAGGGCGCGTCTCGAAGGATGAGCGAACCGGCCTCATGGTTCGAGACGCGCTGCTGCGCAGCGCTCCTTACCATGAGGATAAATGCGGAGGCCAAGGAGAGGTCATGAACAAGCTCGTCACATCCGCCGATCTCGCAACGCCGAAAGTCACCACCGGCGCGCTGCCGGCCTCGCGCAAGATCTACGTCACGCCCGATGCCGCGCCCGATCTGCGCGTGCCTTTGCGCGAGATCGCGTTGAGCGAAGCCTCGGGCGAACCGCCGCTGCCGGTCTATGACACGTCGGGCCCCTACACCGACGACAATGTGGCGATCGACGTCGAGAAGGGCCTGCCCCGCGCGCGCATCGCGTGGGTGAAGGAGCGCGGCGGTGTGGAAGAGTATGAAGGCCGTCCGATTCAACCGGTCGACAATGGCAATGTGAGCGGCAAGCATCTCGCCCGCGCCTTCCCGAACACGCCGAAGCCCTTGCGCGCGCTCGACGGCAAGCCGGTCACGCAACTGGAATTCGCGCGCGCCGGCGTCATCACCAAGGAAATGATCTATGTCGCCGCGCGCGAGAACCTCGGCCGCAAGCAGATGCTGGAGCGCGCGCAAGCTGCGCTTGCCGACGGCGAAAGCTTCGGCGCCTCCATTCCGCCTTTCATCACGCCGGAATTCGTGCGTGAGGAGATCGCGCGCGGCAGAGCCATCATCCCGTCGAACATCAATCACGGCGAACTCGAGCCGATGATCATCGGCCGCAACTTCCTGGTGAAGATCAACGCCAATATCGGCAACTCGGCCGTCACCTCTTCCGTGGAAGAGGAAATCGAGAAGATGGTGTGGGCGATCCGCTGGGGCGCGGACACGGTGATGGACCTCTCCACCGGCCGCAACATCCACAACACCCGCGAATGGATTCTGCGCAACTCGCCCGTTCCCATCGGCACCGTGCCGATCTATCAGGCGCTGGAGAAGGTGAACGGCGACCCGGTCAAGCTCGACTGGGAGTGCTACAAGGATACGCTGATCGAGCAATGCGAACAGGGCGTGGACTATTTCACCATCCATGCCGGCGTGCGCCTCGCCTATGTGCCGCTCACCGCCAACCGCGTGACCGGCATCGTCTCGCGCGGCGGCTCGATCATGGCGAAGTGGTGCCTGTCGCGGCACAAGGAAAGCTTCCTCTATGAGCGCTTCGAGGAGATCTGCGACATCATGCGCAAGTATGACGTCTCGTTCTCGCTCGGCGACGGCCTGCGGCCCGGCTCCATCGCCGACGCCAACGACCGCGCGCAATTCGCCGAACTGGAGACGCTGGGCGAGCTCACGCAGATCGCCTGGAAGAAGGGCTGCCAGGTCATGATCGAAGGCCCCGGCCACGTGCCGATGCACAAGATCAAGATCAACATGGACAAGCAGC
>Ga0073934_10000717_pt1 | contig 90511 bp, 81 predicted proteins | sample LarsenN4metaG_FD_76834 | JGI IMG/M metagenome (GOLD analysis project Ga0073934, IMG submission 76834) | Hot spring sediment bacterial and archeal communities from British Columbia, Canada, to study Microbial Dark Matter (Phase II) - Larsen... ...
ACTGCCCGGGGGGGGGGGCCACGGAGGGCCCAGGTGTTGGGAAGTCGGCGTAGGGGGCCCCACCCGGGCGGGGGGGCCGGCGGGGCAAGGTGGCCGGCCGGACGATAAGGACGGTCGGGGCTGTCCCGAACGCGACCTCGGGCACCCTCGGCACGAGCAGCGAGTCATACGTGCTCGCGGGGATCGGATAGTCCGCCCAGCGCGTCATCGTGGTCTGGACCGCAGCAACGTCGACGTTGCTCAGGATGAACGGGCCATTGCTTGCCATCCAGTGGCCAGTCGTGTTCCGGAACGCCCAGAGGGCGCGCCACTCCGCGTCGACTTCGGCGTCCGGCAGCGTCGTAGCGTCGAATCCCGGAGGCCGGTGCCTTGCGGCCACCAAGCCCGCAATGTTCGCGTCCATCGCAGTGAGACAGTCTCCTTTCGTGAGGTCCAGGGCCACCTTGCCAAGCACCTCCGCCGTCACCTCATCAACGGAGCAGGGCCCGTTGTTCAGCACGGTCGACAAGGAGAGCTCAGCCGCGGTCCACGGGATGATGGGACCGACGGTATACTGCCCGCCTGTCATGCCAGCCGCGGCGATTGTGCTCGGGTCAATGTGCCAGTAGTCGAAGTAGACCGCCATCTGGGTGGGCGACACTACTTCGATCCCCTTGATGAGACGCGTCAGGAGTTGAACCCCCGACGACGCCGCTTGGTCGTCCTCCGCGTAGACGTCGCCCGCGGTGGCGTTCGCACGCCGGTACATCAGCGCGTAGTCATAGAGCACGTCGTCCATGTCGAATGTCGAATTGTCATGCCACTTGCCGAAGGTCCAGGTGTAGAGGACGCGACTCGTCGCCGTTGTTCCTGCGGACACCGGCATGAATCCCAGCGTCGCCGGATTCCACACCAGCGCGGTCGTCGGCACCGGCAGCGTTCCCGTTGGCCCTGCCGTGGTCACATCGAACGCCGCCCGGATTGGCATGTAGAGTCCCGTGTGCGGGTTTGGCCAGAGGGCATTCTCCGTGAACGCGTTCGCCTGCAGGCCGTCGTAGAGCCACGAGAATCCCTTCCACGGGCTCCAGGGGGAAAGGAACTGGATTCGCTGGCCTATCTTCATGTCCCCGCCTGCGGTGGCGAACCGTGCCGTGCGGGGCGTCAGGAAGGCCCACGGGCCCCCGGACAGGTCGTAGACGAGGCCCGTCACCCGGTTGCTGATGGCGAACGTCGCGCCGTTGGTGACGAACACCCGCACTGCATCTTTCATGGATCCGTCGACGGCGGTTCGATAGAGTGCCTTGCGCTCAACGAGGTCAGTGTATCTTGACTCAAACAACCTCGTAGCGGCATCGCAGAAGGTCGCATTCGGGCTCAGGGGTTGAGCCTGGCATCCGTAATGGATGTTGACGGAATCTCCCACGCCACCTGCGTAGAAGAAGTATGGGTCGCCATCCTCCCAGGCGACGATGGCAGTGGCCGCCCATCCTTCCGTGTACAGCTGCCACGCGCCGGTGTCCGCGGGACCGTTGTAGACGATCGCAAAGGCACCGCCGCCGGTACGGTAGATTCGGTTCACGCTGAAGCCGTACTCCTCCAGCTGGCCGGCGATGTAGTCGCCAATGTTCCGGCGGATATCCTCCGTCCGGATCACGAACCCCAACACCACGGGATTGCCACCCGCCATCCACTGGCCGTTGACAAACGAATAGGCCGGGTCCGCTTCGAGGGCGTCGAAGATCATGTCCCGCGCGAGCGACGGGTTGAACGCATACCGCCTCTCGACGTCCGCGTAAAACGCGGCATCCCGTGCGTACTCCGCGCTCGCCCGCTCCTGCATCGTGTACATCGGGAACTGACCGAGCGCCACCTGGCGGGTGATGAACTCGCGGTTGATGAGATAGTGCAAAGCCTCACGCACAGGTTGCTTCTCGAACGGGTTGAACTTACCCGCCGCCCCGGGCAAGGACTGGTTCACAGGGACGGGGTTGACATAAATATCGTTGTAGCTCCCCCCTGTGTCGATTGTGTACAGATTCGGATTGGCTTTCGCGGCCGCTATGTCCGCTGCGGTCCTCAACTGAAACATATAGATATCCATCGCGCCAGACTCTAGGTCGAGCAACGCCGCCGACTGATTCGGCTGCTCGAACCAGAAAAGCGAAGCCACCATCGCGCCCTGGGCCTGGGCTGTAGACGGAATTGTCAGGAAGCCCACGGCGACGATGAGGATCGCAATCGCCCCTGCGAGCAGATGCTTCATATTGCTTTCCTCCCAATCTCAACGGAGAACCCAGGTGAGCCTCTCACCCCGCCTCCGCAAGGGAGGGCGAAGGATGGGATAGTATTTATTGATTTTCCCTTTCACGCGTCCATCAGCCCTCCTTTCGAAGCTTGTCCCATTGCGACCGCGAAATCAGCGCATCGGCGGGCGATTTTTGCACCGCCTTAACGTTGAAGAATCGGCGGCGCGTCTGGGCACGTGACGATGGCCGTGCGAATCGCGAGGACCCGCGTCATGCGAACGTGGACATGCGTGATGATAGCGATCGCGACCCTCCTCGCGGGATCCCCCGCGACCGCGGTCCCGCTGAGCTGGAGTTCCAGCGTCATCGATGCCGAGGCCGGCGCATCGGTCGGACGTCACACGAGCCTCGTCATCGCCCAGAACGGTACGGCGTACGTTTCATATTTGGATGAGTCGGCCGGGCTCGTCAAGCTCGCCACTTCCGTGGCCGGCGGCTGGCTCATCGAAGTGGTTGATAGTCCCGGTTTTGTGCGGGGAGACACAAGCCTGGCCTTGGACTCCTCGGGCAACCTTCATCTCGTCTATTTCAACGCCCTTTCCTCCATGGTGCGATACGGCACGCGCAGGGCCGCCGGAGGGCCATGGAACCTCAGCGACATCGACCGGGGTCTCGACGAAGGGCACAACCGGCTCGCGGTGGACCGATTCGGGGTCGTCCACCTAGTGTATGTTTCGGATAACGGGACGTTGCGGTACGCTCGCCGTACGACCGGTTTCTGGACTCGGGAGATCGTCGACCCCTTCGTGTTGTTGGCCCGGTACGCTTCCATCGCGGTGGATGGAAACGGCCGTCCTCATCTCGCCTACTACGGAAACGGGCGGCTCCGCTACGCGTTTCGGAGCGGCGGGTTCTGGTCGACGGAGGTCGTCGACCTCCGGGACTTCGTGGGCTGGTTTGCGAGCATCGGGACCGACCCGTCTGGCGAGCCGCACATCGCCTACTACGACAGCATTCGCCGAAGTCTGAACTACGCGGTCCGATCCGGCACCGCCTGGTCGACAGAGGTCGTGGACGCCGCGGGAGATGCCGGTTGGGATGTGAGCCTGCTCGTAGATCGGGACGGCGTCTCCCATATCTCCTACTACGCGCGCATATCCGCGGATCTCCGCTATGCGACGGGACAGCCAGGGGGATGGGACATCCAGGTTGCCGACGAACCGGGCGTCGTGGGCTGGTCGTCGAGCGTCGCGCTCGATCCGGCGGGGCTCCCCCGCATCACGTACTTTGACTGGTCCGTTGGTTCTCTCAAGTACGCGGTGGGGCAGCCTGCCTTGGGCGCTCGGACCGTCGGCGCGACATCCGTGGCCGGTACGTCGGCCGTGGTCATCGGTGAGGTGACTGCCCTCGGTCCCTACGCCTCGGCGAATGCTTCATTTCAGTGGCGAAGGGTGGGTGAACCAACCTGGCGCGAGACGGCACCCGTTTCGATATCTACTCCCGGGACCTTCCAGGCAAGCCTCGAAGGGCTCCTGCCCGGCGCCCGCTACGAGTACCGCGCCGTGGTCGAGGCCGGTGGGCTGTCGGTCTATGGTCTCGCCTTGACTTTCGCGACGCCCGCCCCGCCCCCCATCAACCTGCCGCTGTTCCTTCTTGTGTTCGCCGTGACGGCCGTCGCCTCCGCCGGCATCGCGGCCTTCGTCGTTCTCTGGTTTCGCCGTCGCTGAATCCTATGCAGCGAGGTGGCAAGCGACGAGGTGGCCGGGACGGAGTTCGCGGAACTCCGGCTCTTCGACGTCACAGAGGCCTGCCTTGGCGATCGGACACCGAGGGTGGAACCGGCAGCCGGGCGGCGGGGAGGTCAGCGTCGGTGGCTCCCCGGGAAGCGCGGCTCGCTCCTTCAGGCGATTCTCCGGGTCAGGGTCCGGGATGGCCTCCATGAGGGCCTGCGTATAGGGATGGAGAGGCTCGGCGAGCAGGCTGCCCACGGGACCCAGTTCGACCAGCTTGCCCGCGTACATGATCCCCACACGATCGGAGAAGTGCCGGGCCGTGGCGAGGTCGTGGGTGATGTAGAGGAAGGAAATCCGGAACCCCTGCTGCAGCTGCCGGAGGAGCTTCAGAATCGAAATGCGGACGGACGCGTCCAGCATCGATACAGGTTCGTCCGCGACGATGAATTCCGGCTCCAGAATCATCGCGCGGGCGACGGCCACCCTCTGTCGCTGGCCACCGCTGAGCTGATGCGGATACTTCTGCGCGAAGAAGTCCGGCGGAGTCAGTTTCACGTTGTCGAGGGCGCGGTAGATGCGCTCGGCGTGCTCCCTTCGTGTCCCCAGCTTCTGGACGCTCAGAGGCTCCTCGAGGATCCGGAAGATGGGGAAGGTCGGGTTGACGGACGAATAGGGATCCTGCGGGATGATGCCGGCCTTCCGGCGGAGCCACATCAGATCGCGCTGCCAGGCATGCGTGATGTCCATTCCGGCATAGAGCAGGCGACCGTCCGTGGGTTCGAGGAGACGGAGTACAGTCCGGCCCAGCGTCGTCTTGCCAGACCCGCTCTCGCCGACGACGGAAATGGTCTCGCCTCTCCGGATGGCGAAGCTCACGTCATCGACGGCCTTGACGGGGATCGGCTTCCGAAAGAGGGTGCCGCCCACCTGGAACCACATTCGCAGGTTGTCGAGCTGCACGAGGGGATAATCGCTCTCCGACCCAGGCTCCGGGGTGAGCGGCGTGCCGAGGTCAGGTTGCGGCTGCAGGCGTGATCGCCTCCTGCTGGAGTAGCCAGCACGCGGCCCGCTGGTCGTCCTCCCCCGCGAGTTCCGGCATCCGGCCTTGATGCAGCCGAATTACAACGCGCCCATCCCTCGCCTGAATCCCTTCTATCGCCCGGAGGAAGGGTGTCATGGAACGGCGGCTCGCGACGAGTTCCTGAAGGCTCGCGGCCAGGCTCGAAGCAGTCGTGCCCTTCGCGGGATAGGCCACGAGCTGTGTCGGGTCCTTCGCGTCGTACCGGTCCACGTTCGCGAGGTGAACGTCGGCGGCCTCGAAGGCCAGGGCTTCGTGCCCAAGGATTGCGGCGACCTCCGAGGATGTCCAGCCACACGGCTCGAAGGCATAGGGGCAGCGCGGATGGAATCGACATCCGAGCGGGACGTTCGTGAGGTCGGGAGGCGCTCCCGGGATGAAGTCGGGCGCCTCCTCTTTCCGGAGGAGCGGAACGCTCTGGATGAGCTTCTGCGTGTAGGGATGTTGCGGCGTTGGGTATACCTTCGTGGACGATCCGATCTCGACAATTCGGCCCGCATACATGATTGCCACGTCATCCGCGAGTTCGCTCGCCAGTCCCAGGTCGTGCGTGATGAACAAGTATGCGAGGCCTGTCTCCTTCTGGAGCCGCTTGAGCAGGTTGATGATATTGGCCTGGGTCATCACGTCGAGGGCCGATGTCGGCTCATCGAGGATGACCATCCTCGGCTTCATGATGAGCGCCATTGCAGTGACGACTCGCTGCTTCATCCCGCCACTCAGTTCGTGGGGGTACCGATATGCCACATACTCGGGCAGGCCTACGCTTTTCAGCGCTTCCTTCGTTGCCGCGATCGCTTCTTCCTTCTCCGTGCCGTAATGGACGATGAGAGGTTCCGCAACCTGGTATCCGCAGCGGGTCGTCGGGCTCAGGGCGTTCATGGCGCCCTGGAAAACCATGGAGATCCCGCGCCAGCGGACCCTCTGGCGGAACTCCTCGTTGCCATACTGCATGATGTCCTGGCCGTCCAAGAGCACCCGGCCCTCGTAGGTGTCGACATTCCGGGGCAGTAGGCGGAGGATCGCCGCAGCCGTGGAAGTCTTCCCACAGCCGGACTCGCCCACGAGCGCAAGGGTTTTTCCCGAATCCACGGAGAAGCTCACGTCATCGACGGCCTTGACGGCCCCCCGGCGAGTCCGGTACCAATATCGAAGGTTCTGGACCTCCAGGATTGCCATTGGAAGTGACGCTCCCTACTCCTCGCGCAAGCGCGGGTTCAGCACTTTGTCGAAGGCGTAGCCCATCAGGGCGAACCCGACGGTCGTGTACACGATGCCGATCGTCGGGAAAGCGACCCACCACCACCAGCCGTAAAACAGCGCGCCCTCGTTGTACGCCTGCCCAATGATGGATCCCCAGGTGGGAAGGACGGGATCGCCGAGGCCGAGGAAGCTGAGTGATGCCTCCAGGAAGATAAACGCGGGGACGCTGAGGGCCACCAGCGCGAAAGTATACGGCATGATGCGGGGCATGATATATCGGAAGAGAATTCGGCCCCGGCTCGCCCCGTAGGACTGCGCGGCCTCGATGAACTGTTCCTCGCGAATCTGGAGGACGATGCTCCGCACGACTTTGGTCGTCGAGCCGACGATACTGAACGCGACGACAACAAAGAGGATCGCCCATATGCCCGGGGTGTAGAACAGGGCGATCATGATCAGGATGGGTAGAATGGGGATGATGAGGTAGAAGTCGGAGGCGCGTTGCAGGAACTCGTCGATGGGCCCGCCGTACCAGCCAGAAAACGCGCCGAGGATCGCCTGAATGAGGACCACGACGACGGCGGCCGTCACGCCAAAAGCCAGGGCGACAGGCGCGCCCCAAAGGACCCCGGTCATGAGGTCGCGGCGGCTGAAGTCCGTCCCCGCGATGCCATACACCGAGCCGTAAATCGTCAGATCAGGCCGGACGGTGTCCACCAGGCTGAAGCCCGTGTAGGAAACGACGACTTGGTACTCTCCCGTGAGCAGGTTCGCAGCCTCCTGGGGGTCGAGCTGGTGAGAGTCCATCTTCGCGAAAAGGACGGTCTCGGGGCGGATGTACGCCTGGGAAACGTTCCCCGGAGAGATGACTCCCTCCCTCTGAACCCAATCCCGTATGTTTCCGATCACGTCGGAATCGGTCGATAGATGGTATGTCGTCGGAAGGTTGAACTCTCTCGCTGGGATCGTCCGCTGCAGGAGGAGGACGTACTGTCCATCGGGTCGATTCCAGAAGATCTGGATGAGGGGGCTTTCGCCTGGAACATCGGATGTATTTCCCGGGAAGAAGGCCGTGATCTCCATCGATAGCTCCGAAGGGAAACCATCGAAGGTCCAGAAAAATTTCCTCGAGGCGTTGATCAATGTGAGATTGAACACCTGGCCCTCCGCGTCGATCGTCGTCCGCACTTCGACGTAGCGGAAGGTTGAGGACGCGAGGGTCGTCGTCTTCGGCTCTTCCTTCCCCGTGAATATCTGGGTCCATTCGGGCGCCGCCACCCTCGGATTGTCGAGCCAGTAGTTCACGTTCGACCATTGCCGCACGATGTCATACGGGGCATAGACGGGGATGACGACGGTAACCGCAAGGAGGGATATCAGGATGGCAAAACCGACGATTCCCGACTTCATCCGAATGGCTTCCAAGAACGCCCCCTTGATGCCCACGGTGGGAGCCCGAGCCGCCATCCTGTCACCTCCGGACGGCTCGCACCCTCGGGTCGAGGAAGCTGTAGATGATGTCAAGGGCGAAGACGGTGGCGACGAGGAGGTAGGCGTAGAGGGCCGTCAGGCCGATCACGATCGGCGCGTCGAACACGCTGATGGCGTCGTAGAACAGCTGCCCGATCCCCTGATAGTTGAAGACCGTCTCGGTGATGATGGCTCCCTGCCATGCCACGATGAGCGTGAGCGCGAGTGACGTCACAATGGGTGGCGATGCCGCTCGAAGGACGTACTTGTTCAGGACCATCCGCTCGGGCAATCCCCTTGCGCGCGCCGCATTGACGAAATCCTCATCCATGATCTGGAGGACGAGGTTCCGAGTCGTATACGCCCATGTGCCGAAGGTGGCAACGACGAAGGCAATCAGTGGCAACATCATGTGGTACGCCACGCTGAAATACCAGTCGGCGGTCCCACCGGGCGGCGCCGGAACGCCGATCCAGCCACCCGTGGGGAACCACCGCAGGGCGTAGCCTAGGACGAGGATGAAAAAGATGCCGAAAATCCAGGGAGGCACGACGGTCGTTGTAATGGACACGACGGTCGCACCGCGGTCGAAGGCAGACAGCGCCTTCTTCGCCATCCAGAGCCCAAGCCAGATCCCCGCCACGGCGCCGACGGCGTTCGCGACGGTGAATAAGACGAGGGTCCTGGGCAGGCGTTCCGCGATGATGCGGCTCACGATGTTGGAACCGTCATTCGCTTGGATGACCAGCGAGTGGCCGAGATTGAGGGTCAGTGCGTCTATCGTGTAAGTGAATGACTTCTGGATGAACGGCTGGTTGAGCCCACGAGCTTCCACCCGAAGTGCGTACGTCTCGTTGAAGATGCGCTGCTGCTCGTCCAGCGGCAGACGGCGGAACGCCGGATCGTTCTGGAGTTGCTGTCGAAGTTCGTTCTCGATCTGCGCCTTCAGGATTTCGTCGATCAGCCCGCCGCCGTTCGCGATTACAACCGTCAGGTAGATTGCGAGGATCAGGGTCGCGAGAAGGAAGATCCCACGCTTGGCGAGATGCTTGAGGAGCCCCATCTCCCCCGACGTGATTATTTCGCCTGCTAATATAATCTTATGCTTCGGGCCGTTCGAGCGACGTTCTAGCGAGCACGGTTATCGTTGAATCCATGGGCAGATGCGGTCACGGCATTGCGCGAGATCGCATGGCCGCGATTGAGAATTCTTTGGATTCGTGTGCCTCGACACCGATGGGTCCGCTGCCGATGTCTCGCGGTCGGGAACAGCGGGTCGACCGTTCCGCGGGGCTCAGAGGATATCAAGCAGACCGCCGAGGACAAGGAGGCCGCCTGCGACAATCACGACGATCGCGCCGGTCAGGCCGGTAAAGAGAAGGAACACCGTGCTGAGGATGATCCCCATCACGCCGAGGAACATCCATCCCGCACCCGCCTCGGACTTCTTCCGAAGGACGAGGATCGACGCATAAACGGTCACCGCTGTGACGGCCACACCCATGAAAATCCAGAGCGTCGCAACCAAGGAGGCTCCAGAGCGGATCATGACTTGGTTGACGGATACGCCGAGCCGGTCTGCGTACAGGAAAATTCCCAATGGGATCGCGAAGGCGATGAGCCCAGCAGCCGTGAGGCCGAGCACGCCGGTTGCGAGCCGACGTCGGGGATTCGTTCGGACGGGGAGCGGCACGGTTTCCTTGCCGTACAGGCGTTGTTTGACCAGGTTTGGCCGGGTCGCGGGTGCCGATGGGTGGCCCCCAGCCGCACGGCTCGGCGTGTACATCGCTTCGCCGCAACTGTTGCACCGCGACCAGTAAGGCGTGACTGGGGTTAGGCTCGGCGACCCGCAGCGCCGGCACCGAAACTCCGCCGCCGCACTCCCGATTCAGATTCCCCCGTGTCCGGTATCGTGCGTTCGGGAAAAACCTTTCCGGACCTTGCCTGAAGCCAAGGCAACGTCCCCGCGCACCGAAATCGCTTCTCCGGATTGGATCGCGCGTTCGAGGAGTCGGACGAATCTGAGTTGGAGATCCGCATCTCGTTTCATAACGCTCCACTCAGAACGGACCTTGGGCTTGACGATTATGCGGAATGGCACGTCATAGTTTACATCCATGAGGAACAGCGGCTCCGCCGGTATCGTGCCGAAGGTCCGCTTGGGCGTCACGCCGCGGAGCGCTTCCACAATGGCATCGACCGTGACGTCTCCCTGCGCGTAGGCGACCATGGCGGCCACGATCCTGCGCACCATCCCGCGGCGGAAGCTTCGAGCGCGAACGTCGATCCAGGTGACGCCCGCATCCTGCGACACATCGATGTGTCGTATCGTGGAGGGCCCCCGAGGAGGCTCCGAGGTGAATGCACGGAAGTCATGATCGCCGATGAAGAGCGCCGCGGCTTTCCGCAGCCGGGCGGAGGAAACGTCGCCGAAGAGATGGTAGCGGTACCATCGCTCAATCGCGCGGCGGGGATGGAAGTCGTCCGGCACCTCCGCAATGGCCCAAGCCCAGACGTCCCTTGCTTTGTCGTTGAAGGCTCCGAGGACGGCATCGCCACGAAAATGGGTGTTGAAGGCGATTACGTTTCCAATGGCGCTGACGCCGCGATCCGTGCGACTCGCACTTCGGAAGAAAGCTTCCGATGGACTCATGATGATACCTGCCGCTTGGAGGGCCCTGAGGCACTCCCCTTCTACGGTTCGGCGGTCGGGTTGCCGCTGATAGCCGTAGAACGCGGCCCCGTCGTAGGCGATTTTCAGGGCGACGCGCATGCCAACCGTCATAACCGCGCCTCCGTATTAGCGTCATCGGGCCAGCATGCCTGCGATCCGTATCGTCGTCGTCGAGCCAAAGAACGAAGGCAACGTTGGGGCCATCGCCCGGGTGATGCGGAACTTCGACATCGAGGACCTCATCCTGGTGAACCCGTGCGCCCTCGGGGGGGAGGCGCGCAAACGAGCAATGCACGGCCTGTCTATCCTCGAGGCGGCAAGGTTCGCGGGGGACCTCGAGGCCGCCCTCGAGGGCGCGGACCTCGTCGTCGGTACCTCAGGGATCCAGACCGCGAGTGAGAAACGCTTCGCGCGCATCGCGCTGACGCCTCGCGAGCTTGCGAGCCGCGTCGCGCCCATGGCCGGGGTCGTGGCCATCGTCCTTGGCCGGGAGGATTACGGGTTGCTCGACGCGGAACTCGAGCGATGCGATCTCCTCGTCACGATCCCCGCCTCTGATACGTATCCGGTCCTCAATGTCGCCCAAGCGGCGGGTATCCTGCTGTATGAGTTCTTCGTCGGCCGCACGCGTTCCCGCGCACGCCGGCAAGCCTCGGGCCTCGAAAAGGAGACGCTCCACGCCGCCTTGGCTTCGTTACTCGAGGCCACGGACTATCCGGCCCACAAGCGGACGCGCGCACGAGTGATGTTCCGCCGGATGATGGGCCGCGCCGTTCCGAGCAAGTGGGAGTTTCACGTCATGATGGGCGTGTTCGAGAGGGCGACGAAGCGGATCCGGCGGCTCGAGGCGCGGCGGTGACGTCGGTCGGACCTAGTCCCGTGGCCGAGGTGAACCTCGCCGAAAAGCTCCAACGCATCCAGGAGTCCTGGCGCCCCATCATCGTCGGGCGAGTCGGCGATATCCATGGGAAGCTCGTGAAGCTCAAGGGCCGTTTGCGTGGCACTGCCACCCCGCCGAAGACGAGTTCTTCCTCGCGCTGCGGGTTCATCTGATGTTTCGGCTTCGGGACCGGGTATCGCCTTGGACGAAGGCGAGCTATTTGTCGTGCCTCGCGGGGCGGCCCACCTGGCCGTGGCCGAGGGAGAAGCTCACGTCCTCCCCGTCGAACCGAAGTCGACCGTGAACACGGGCGACGCGGGAGGCGAGCGGATGGTTCGGGCCGAGTGGATCTGAACGGCGTGCCTGGGCTCATTTCGCGAGCCCGATGCCCAGGCTCCGGTCCGTCTTCTCCATGCTCCGCCGGCCCTCCTTCTCGAGTTCGAGGAGGGCGCGAATCGCGTCGACGTTCTCGGGCACGACGTCGGATTCCTGGTGGACCGCCTGGAAGTAGTACAGGTGGCGGCCGTCCACGACGTGCGCGCCGTCACGCCACACCGCAATCTCGTATAAATCGGCGCGATTCCGAGAGAGGTCCCGGGCGAGTTCCATGATCTGAGCGGTGGAGGCCACCCCCTCGGCGCCCGAGACGAACGTCACCCGGGGCCAGCGCCTCCAGGCGTCGAAGATTTCGCCGAGGTCGGCGTTCCTCTTGAGGTCGACGCTGATCGCGTGCAGGTGCATGAGGGTCGAGGAGACCTTCACGGCAATCGTGTGCAGGTTGAGATCTGGGAGGACGCTCTGGACGTCCGGGCCGTGGTGGCTTGGCATCTCGAGTTCCGGCTCGATCGCATTGATGGGCCCCTTCTTTGAATCGCCGGGGTCCGCGGCGCGGCGAATCATGATCGCGAGCGCACGTTCGATGCCGAGGTGGGCGTCGATCGGATAGAGGGTGCGGATGAGGCCCGTCGTGTTGCACGAGGGCACGCGGACGAACTGGGCGCCGAGGCAGTCCGCATAGTTCGCCGCGGCGTTGAAGGACAGATTCGTGAGGGTGTGCTCCTCCCCTCCCTGCCAGATTGCCCGCACGCCGGCCTTCTTGTACAGCGGCTTGTAGCCGCTCTCCTCGGGAGTGCAGTCCACGACGAGGTCCGCGTCCCCGAGGATGTCTTCCAGGGTCCCCTCGACCTCGACACCCGCCTTCTGGAACTTGGCGAGGGACTCCTTGTTCGACGCGAAGAGCGGATACCCCTTGTCCAGGGCCATCCTCGCTTCGAAGTTGGGCTTCGTCTTGACCACGCCGACGAGCTTCATGTCGTCCTGGCGCGCGACGGCGTCTGCGACGCGCTTTCCAATCGTGCCGTATCCGTTGACTGCAATCCGGGCGGGCATGATGACGGCTCCGTCGGTCGCAGCCATCCCCCCGGGACGACAAAAAGGTTGCGCGGACGCCAGGCAGGCTGCGGGGCGACGGGTTCCTTTCCGAACTTGCGAGTCCCGTCGAGGCGGTGGACGACGCTGACCTGGTACGATGGCCCCCGTGAATCCGTTGCGGTCTTCCCGTTCGGCGGCGTAGTGCCCTGCAACGTGCACATGGGGGCCTCTCGTCTCGTGCGCGGACGGGATTTCTCAGCGGGAATACAGATCCTGACGGATGCGCGGCACCATCGCCATGAGGACCGCCGCTTCCGTAAGGGCGTCGCGGTCGAGCAGCCCTTTCGTGAGGTACCCGATCGCCCCCTGCTTCGCGCCAATGTCCCGGATGCTCGCGAGATGGGCCATTGCCTCCCCGACCGAGGAGCCGCTCCGCACCCTACGGAGGACCGCCGACGGATAGGCGAAGCCTGGGCCCTGGCCCACCGTCGCGTGTCCGGTCCTGTCGATGACCACGCAGTACTGGACATCGAGGCGATCCTCCGAGCCCGGGAGACGGACGAGTCCGGCCTCGATGCCCACGCCGAAGTCGCCGTCGCCGAGGGCCGCCCTCGCGCGATTCATCGCCCCCTGCAACGCCTCCTCGTCGAAGGGCTGCTCGGGGACCTTGGTCGCCACCGGACTCGCCTCCACGCGGGCCCGAATCCGGAGTCGTTCGAAAACCCTCCGGACGGCGCGCGCCTTGACGGGGTTGTCGCTCCCGACGCGGACCCGGACGGGCTTGAGCCGGACGCCGTGACGGTCGATGAGCCCTGCGCGGATCCGCCGGGAGGCGATGGGAAGTCCGTCCTGGGCGAGGACCATCGGCACCACGTGCACCGTGAGGGACTTCAGCCCCTTCGCCACCCTCGCCTCGTTCAGGGCGGCCGCCACCTTTGCGCGCTCGGCGGAGACGACGATCGCGTCGAGGTCGGCGAGATCGTCCGCGGGACCGTACGGGTCGTCGATGGGATCGATCTGCGTCTTTCGCCAGCCGCGTGCACGGAGAAACCTCCGGAGGTTCCGCTCCCGGACTGCGTACGGATTCACACGACCGCGGGTCGCGCAGGCCATGCGGTCCGTCGTCAGGCCGATGAGGACCTTCGTCGGCCGCAGCGCGAAGGCGGCTCCGAGAAGAGCCGTGTGGCCGTCGTGGAGGACGTCGAACGTTCCTCCGGTTACGACGCGCATTGGGCTCCGATTCGGGCGTGCCCTTATAAGGTGTTCCGCAGTCCGCGGCGCCCTATCGCCGTCGGCGGGAGCCCTCCGATCCGCGGAACGCAATCGACTTTGGCGTTTCGGTATGAAATCATAAAGCATTCCGTAGATTTTATATAGGGCTGCGGCATCCCGACCTCGCCGGACACGAGGACGCATGCGGCGTCTCGGAATTGTTGAGAACATTGTGTACGACGGCACGGTTCTCGTCCGCGCGGCGTTCGCCCCGGCCACCGGGGCGGCCGTCGCGGACCGGCGCCATCGTGAGGTGGGCACCGTTGCGCGGGTCTTTGGTCCGGTTCGAGAACCGTTCGTGACCGTGCGTCCGAAGCGTCCCGCGTCACCCGCCCTGATCGGAACGGACGTCTTCCTGAGCGAGGGAAAGCATGCCGGCGAAAAAAATCGAAGAGGCCGAGGAAGTCACTCGATGCCCCGAGTGTAACTCCGGGCACTTGTCGTATGACTATGAGCGTGGCGAGCTCATCTGTGAGGAATGCGGGCTCGTCCTGAGCGACCAGATGATCGACCAGGGGCCGGAATGGAGGGCCTTCGACGTCGAACAAGGGGAGAAGCGCGCGCGGACGGGGGCCCCGATGACGTACACGATCCACGACAAGGGGCTCTCGACGACGATCGGCTGGAAGAACAAGGACTCCTACGGCAAGTCGATCCCGACGCGGAACCGGGCCCAGCTCTACCGCCTGAGGAAATGGCAGCGGCGCATCCGCGTGAGCAACGCGACGGAGCGAAACCTCGCGTTTGCGCTGAGCGAGCTGGACCGGATGGCGAGCGGGATGGGCCTCCCGAGGAACGTCCGGGAGACCGCCGCGATGGTCTATCGCAAGGCGGTCAACAAGAACCTGATCCGCGGGCGGTCCATCGAGGGCGTTGTGGCGGCCTCCCTCTATGCGGCGTGCCGCCAGTGCAACGTGCCGCGGACGCTGGATGAGATCGCCAACTCCTCGCGCGTCGGCCGCAAGGAGATCGGCCGGACGTATCGCTTCATGACTCGTGAGCTGAAGCTGAAGCTGATGCCGACGAAGCCCCAGGACTACGTGTCCCGGTTCTGCTCCGAACTCAAGCTGAGCGGTGAGGTCCAGTCCCGGGCGAATGAGATCCTGAAGGAGGCCCAGGACAAGGAGCTCACGTCGGGCCGCGGACCCACGGGGGTCGCCGCCGCGGCGATTTACATCTCGTCGATCCTGTGCAACGAGCGAAGGACCCAGCGCGAGGTCGCGGACGTGGCCGGCGTCACCGAGGTCACGATCCGAAATCGATACAAAGAGCTCACCGAGAAGCTCGGCATCCAGGTCGAGCTGTAGCGCGGAAACGGCGAATCACGGTAGGGTCAGGGTCCCCCGCATGACGGGCACGACGGCCCCGGCGACGCGGACCTTCGTGGGTCGTCCTCCTTCGATGGCGACCGCGACCTCGATGAGGCTGGGGCGGTGGATCTCGAGTCCCTGTTCGATTCGGAACCATTCGCTGGCGGGGAGACGATCGTTCGCGGCGAGGAACGCACCGCACGCGCCCGCGGCGCTCCCTGTGCCCGGGTCCTCCGTTATGCCGTGCTGCGGGAAGAACCCGCGCGCATGGAGGTCCGCGTCCCCCCTCGCGCCGAACGCGAAGACGTAGGCTCCCGCGTCCGGGGCGATCCGGGAGAGAAGGCGGCCGAGGGATCGCCCGTCGGGGCGGAGGCTTTCCACGACCTCGAGGGATCGGACGGGGACCTGCAACGAGGGCGCTCCGGTCGAGACGACGCGCGGAGCGATCCCGGTGGCACTGATGTCACGGGTTCGGACCCCGAGCGCCTGCGCCAAGGTCGCCACGTCCCGCCGCGGCAGACCTACCCGTGGAGGTCCCTGGACCATCTCCACGCGGACCACGCGACCGCCCCTCACATGGAGGCCGAGCGGCAACACGCCGATTCCTAACTCCTGATGAATCGTCACGATGCCTTCCTGGATCGGCACGATCCCGGCCGCCGCCGCAACGTACGCGGTGCCGAGGGACGGGTGGCCGGCGAAGGGGATCTCGCCGACCGGCGTGAAAATTCGGTTCCGGTAATCCGCGTCTGGCTGCGTGGGCGGCAGGACGAAGGTCGTCTCGGAGATGTTCATCTCCCGCGCAATGGCGAGCATCTCCTCGTCTCCAATCCCCTGGGCCCTCGGGAACACAGCAAGGGGATTCCCCGCCAGCGGCGTATCCGTGAAGACGTCGACCCACCAGAGCTCGACGAAGCGCTGAGCCATCCTGAAGCCTCCGGCCGAGGGTAGACGGGAGCCGACCTTAATGCATCGCCGCGCGGCCTTCCGCAGGCCGTCCCCGGCAACTCTTTCCGAGGCCTCGCCATCGCGGCCGCGATGACCGCCGACGCGGACCGCGTGTTCGTGAATGGCAAGCTGTTCACCTCGAATCAGGAGCGTCCATGGGCCCGCGCCATGGCCATCCGCGGGGAGCGGATCGTCGCCGTCGGGACGAACGCGCACGCCGAGCGGTGGGTCGGTCGCCGGACCACCGTGATCGATCTCCGGGGCCATGTCGTCCTGCCGGGATTCATCGATGCCCACGCGCACCTGGCCGACGCGGCGGGGGAGCGGGCCTGGGTCCGCCTCGGGAGTCGACCCAGCCTGGAGACGGCGGTCGAAAGCCTCCGGAGGGCTGCGGCGAGGGTCTCGCCAGGCAGCTGGGTTTTCGCGGTGGATTGGGACGAGTCGAAGTGGCCGGAGCGGCGGTACTTGCGTCGCGAAGATCTCGACCGCGCTTCGCGCGACCGAAGGATCGTCGCCGTCCGCGTCGACCGGCACATGGCCTCGCTCAACGGCGCAGCCCTCGAAGCGGTCCCGGACCTCGTCGCCGAGCGAGGCTACGGGGTGGACGCCGCAGGCCGGCCGACGGGAATCCTCGCGGAAGACGCCTTGGGCCGGCTTTGGGAGCGCGTTGGAGCCCCGGAGTCCGCCATCTGGTCCGGCTTGCCCGCGGTCGCCAAGAAGGCCCAGCGGCTCGGGATCACCTCGATCCATGACATCGTGGACCTCCGAGGTTGGCGGGCCTATCAGCGCGCCCACCGGTCAGGACGTCTCCAACTCCGGGTCACCGCGATGCTCCGCGACGAGCTCCTGCCGGCCCTGACGGCTTCGGGTGTGATGACGGGTCTCGGCGATCCTTGGTTGCGTCTCGGGGCCATCAAGATCTTCGCCGACGGTTCCCTCGGGGCCCACACGGCCGCCCTATCAGCCCCGTATGCGGACCGCGCAGGCGAGCGAGGGATGCTTCTCCATTCCCGGGAGGAACTGCGGGAGGTGCTCGACCGCGCCCATCGGGCCGGGTTCCAGACGGCGACCCATGCGATCGGGGACGAAGCCATCGATCGGGTCCTCGATGCCTTCGAGGAGATCCTGCAGGAAACGCCGCGGCGAGACGCGAGGCACCGGATCGAGCACTACGAACTGCCCACGGACGGGGCTTTGGATGAGACGCGGGCCTTAGGTATCCTTGCTTCCTGCCAGCCGAACTTTGTGGGGCAGTGGAGCGCTCCCGGAGCCCTCTACGAGACGCGGCTTGGACCCGAACGGTCTTCCCGCAACAACCCCTACGGCCGGATCCTGCGGATGGGGATCCGTCTCTGCTTCGGCTCGGACGGCATGCCCTACGGCCCTCTCTATGGAATCCACGCTGCGGTGAACGGTTTCCATCGAAGCCAGGCGATTTCCGTCGAGGAGGCGATTCAAGCGTACACGATCGGCGGTGCCTACGCGTCGTTCGAAGAGGGACTGAAGGGAACCCTCGAACCCGGCCGCCTCGCGGACTTTGTCGTGATCGACGGCGACCCTTTTCGGGAACCCCACAGGATACGTCGCATGCGCGTGCGATCCACCTGGATCGGGGGAGCGAGGGTCTTCCCTTCCAAGCCGAAATCTTGATGTCTTTGAAGTCCCATGGTTCGGCTGCCCCCAAGGCGGGGGTTGCCCAAAATAAAACCCGACGCGCGGCCCTCGTGGCCGCCGTCGTTTTTTCTTCTCTCCTTCCCGCGTGCTTTTTCGAAGGCTCTGCGTTGCCCCCGAGCAACGATGCATGTTCTCTTGGATCTCTGGGGAGTTCTCCTCGACATGGGTGCGGCCCGCCTCGGGTACCGCGACCGTGTCGCATCGATCTTCCAAGAACGGTTCGGGAAGGACCGGGACCGATGGCTTCGGGCCCACGACGTAGCCTGGGAAGCCTATCTCCAGCGGACGCGAGAGGTCGGTTGGGATGCCGGTCCATGGGCGGAGATCGTCGCTCGCCTCGACGCGGAATGGGTGACGAGAATCCTCGAGGAAGGCGGCGAGGCGTGGCGTCCCGAGGACCCGGTCGCCTGGGCACGCGAATTGGATTTCGAAGTCCTCTCATCGATCAATGCGAGGTTCCCCGATGCGCGATCCGCGGTCGAGCGGCTGCGCGCCTCGGGCCACCGGATCCATGTCGCTACACAAGGGACAGAGTCGAGCGCTCGCGGTGCCCTCGTCGGAGCCGGCCTGGTGGGATCCTTCGAACGTCTCTTCACGGGCGACAGCCAGGACGCGTTGAAGAGTGATCCGCGATACTGGTCGACGATTCCCGGGACGCTCGACGCGCCGCCGACCGAGTGCATCGTAGTGGATGATTGCCTAGACTACCTCGGCGCGGCTTCCTCCGTTGGCTTCCTGGCGCTCCTCGTGGACCGCACGGGCTCCCACGCGCAGGAGGAGGTACCTTTGCACGTTCGCGCCACGCTACGGAATCTCGCCGGGCTTTCGCATTTCCTCGACCGGCTCGCTGACGGATCGCTTTGACCGCTTCGCCGTATTTTCCGGATTACGGCCTCACTCGCTCGAGCCGTGCGTACCGGACCTCCTCGCCGACCTCCCCGAGAAGCAACGCCTTGCGGACCCCATGGGCGAGGCGGACCCCCCGGCTCACCTCGGGCCACATTCCCCGGTAGCCCTTCGGCAGGGCGTGGACGAGATACTTCGAGTGGTGGGCCTCGGGGTCGCCCTCGTAGGCGCGGAAGTGGGACCCGTATTTGAACCCGGTCTTCGCGGTGATGCCTCGGGATGCGAGGTCCTCGTACACCCGGAGCCGGAGGTCGAAGTCGGGCTGGGCGGCCCTCGCTTCTTTCAGGAGGCGCGGAAGTCCGATCGGACGATCCGAGTCGGCGTTGCGCACTTGGACGCGGCCCGCCTTGAGGAGATACGCCGTCTCGAGCAGGCTCAGCTGGAGCCGCCGGCCGACGATCTTGCCGAAGAATCCGGATGCGTGGACGGCCCGGGCCTGCGCCTCGTCGACAACCATGGCTCGGTCCCCGAGGAAGTGAACCACCGTCGGCGTCTCCGTCGATGGCGGCCTGCCGTGGCCCCGCGGTTGCGCCTCGCGCACGGCGTAGTAGGTGAGGTCGCTCTCCTCGTCGACGACGGCGAGGAGGAGACTCTTTCGGACGGCCGAGGCCGCGTGCATCCACGTCCATAGGGAGTCCAGGTCGAACACGGCCCGTTCACTGAGGGCCTGCACCCAATACTTGCTCGGGGTCCGCTTCGGGGCCCCGCCCCGAGGGAAGACCTGGAAGTCGGGCGGGCCCGGGCGCTCCTCCACGACGTATCCGCGTTGGCGGAGGTCTCGGAACACGATGTAGCGGATCTCGAATTGGTCCACGGTGGCGCTCGCGGCGCGGTACAGCTCCCGCATGGGCACGGGCCGCTCGCGACGCGTGATCACGAGCCGGTCGACCTCGGCGAGATAGACGGCCTCGAGGAGAGTGAGAGCTAACCCGCCGCCCGGCAAGGCAGTGCCGAACCAACCGCGGTTGTGCAGGGCGCTCGCTTCGGCGGGGTCCGTGACGACGACGGAATCCTGCCGCAATTCCCCCGGCACGCAAAGCCGCGAAGGTCGGCGGGGCGATAAAGGGTTGCCCGCCGCGGACGGTCGATGCGCAGCCCGCGGCAGGGGCGGAGCGGGTGCAAGACGCGGCGCGCGTGATTTATATAGAAGTACTCTCGTACAATAGCTGTGTTGCGGGGGCGGCTCATCGAGGAAGTCCGGGGGACCCTCGCGAAGACGGGGTTCTTCCTCACGCCACGGCACAGCGAACGTGGCCTCTGCTTCGATTTCGTGGCGCGGCGGGATCGGACGCTGCTCTTCGTCAAAGTCCTTCAGAACATTGATGCCTTTAGCAAGGGGAATGCCGAGGAGTTGAAACTCATCGCCCAGACCCTGGGCGGTGTCCCTGTGGTCGTCGGCGAGCGCAGCGGCTCCGGCCGTCTCGAGGACGGAGTGGCCTACAGTCGCTTCGGCGTCCCGATCCTATCCACCGTGACGTTCCTCGAGTACTTCGAGGAGGGCGTCCCGCCCTTCATCTACTCGGCCCCGGGTGGCCTCTACGTCCGGCTCGACGTGGATGCGCTCCGGAGGGCTCGGGAAGAGCGCCAGATTTCCCTCGGCATCCTCGCGGAGATTGCTGGCGTCTCGCGGCGCACGATCCAGATGTACCTCGAGGGCATGTCGGCAACGATGGACATCGCGATGCGGCTTGAGGAGTTCCTGGGGGAGGCCCTCGCGGTCCCCGTCGATCCCTTCGCCTTCACGCCCGAACGCAGGCCTTTGACGGATCTCCTCGCCGGCCTTCGAGGGCTCGAACGGGACGTGCTGTCTCGACTCGAGCGGCTCGGGTACGATGTCCTCCCGATCATTCGGTCTCCGTTCGAGGCCCTCACCCAGCATCAGGAGACAACCCTGCTTACGGGCGTTGGCGAGGGCGACGAGACGCTCGTACGGAAGGCGGAGGTCGTCTCCGACCTGAGCCGGGTTGTCGAGAGGGGCGCGGTGTTGTTCGCTCGCAGGCGTCGTTCGCGCATCAGCCTCCGTGGGATCCCCATCATCGACCGGGATGAGCTGCGTCGGGCGAAGGATCTCGAGTCCGTCGAGGAGCTCATCGCCGAGAGGACCGGCTGATGGACGAGGTCCTTCTCGGGGAAGCCTCCGTCAGCATCCTGCCGTGCGTCCGAGGTCTTCCCAGCGAGACCCGAGCGGTCGCCCGCGCCATCGAGTCCTCCCATCCCGAGGTCGTGGCGCTGAGCTTGGCACCTGAGGAGATCGAAGCGCTGCGGTCTTACGCAGGCGGGCCCGCCGGGGCGGAGAGCGTCGAGGAGGAGGTCTACATGGCCGGACTCTCGGCCTGGGAAGAGCCGATCCGGCCTGCACCCTGTTTCACGGAGGCGGTCCGAATTGCGGACGCGCGCGGCCTTCGCCTCGAGGCCCTCGACATGGACGAGGAGACCTTCACGGACGCGTACACCGCGTTCGTGAGCACGATGGAGCTGCTCTTGCAGGGGCGCGCGGAGAAGCGGCTGGCCCGCAAGAAATTCCACGCGCGCAGCCCCGAGGAGTTCGTCCTCGAGTGGGACGCCGAGGTCAACCGGATGGTCGGCTTTGCTCGGCTGCAGCGGGAGCGGGAGGCGTTCATGGCGAAGCGGCTCCGTCAGATTGCCGCGAACGCCCACCGCGTCCTTGCCGTCATCGAGGTCGAGCGCGCGAAAGGGGTGCTAGCCGCGTTGCGCGGCTAGCGACCGAGGTACTGGGCCTTGTTCGCGTCTCCGAGATCCAGGGAGTTCACCGTGGCGCCGACATTGTCGACGAGAACGGGGTTGCTCCACTGCTGGCCTTCGATGAGGTTCTTCCAGAACCAGACCTCGCCGACCTTGATCCCGCCCGTGCCCACGACGACATCGTCCAGACCATCGCCGTTCACGTCGCCGACGCTGAACGAGACGATGTTGTTGTTCGTTCCATAGGCCGGCAGCGCACTCGTGAGGACGTTTCCGGTCGTGCCGTATCCGGTAAGCACGCGCACGGTTCGGGTGAAGGCCAAGACGACCTCGAGCCCCGTATAACTCGTGGACACCTCTCCGAACTTCACTCCCGCGATCGCGGCGGTCACGGGGCCGTAGAACGTCCCGACTGTAGTCGGGAGACCTCCCGGACTCCCAGTGTACTTGAAGATCCTCCCGGCGAACGTCCCGACGATGAGGTCGTCGTAGGTGTCCGCATCCTGGTCACCCGCATCGATGGCGGTCACCGCGCTGCTGTCGCCGGCGTTGTTCAGCAAGCTCGATCCTGTCGTGCCAGCCGGCGTGGCCGCGCGGATGAACATGCGATCGACGAAGAGCGTGTCCAGGTACGTGTTCCCGACAACCCGATCCAGATCGAGGACCCGGACCCAAACGATGCGACCCGAGACGCTTGCGGGCAGGATGAAGGTGTACGGCGTGTCGCCGCCCGTCGCGTTCACGTAGATCATCGTCGTGTACGTACCCGTCTGCGGCGCATCGCCGAGGACGTTCGTCGAGTAGGCGAGGGAGAAGTTGTCGCCCTCGGAGTTCCCGCTGTGCCGAGCCTCGGCACTGAAGGTGAACGTCGTGCCGGGCCTTGACGGCAGCTGCGGGAACCGCCAGTAGTGCTCCATGGCGCTCGTGTCGCCTCCCGTGCTCGCCCATGTGAGCTGAGCGTTGTCGATCAGCACATCGGTCGTCCCCCCAGATCCGCCGTTCGTCGTGCGCGCGGCGATCTTGAGATAGTACGTCCCCGACGTCGGGAACCGGCTCGAAGGCACTGAGATATTGCCACTCGAGGTCCAGCCGACGGTTGATGTATGTGTGAAAGCCGCGACGGCAGATCCGACCGAGGGGGCGCCAGGCGTCGAATCCACGAAGGCGTAGATCGTGACGGATTGGCCGCCAAAGGCTGGCACGCTCCGGTCGAATTGGAGCCACGCCGTATAGGGCGGAGAGCCACTGACAGTGAAGCTCTGGCGCCAGAAGCCGCTGACGGTCTGGGAAGGCACGAAACCCATACGGACGCGGACGTTCGAGCCTGGGTTGCCTCCGGAGCCTAATGAGGAGCCGCTGGCAGAGGCTCCATTTTCCCAGTCCGCGTATGTCCAGCCGGCTGCGCTCGAATCGAAGGCGGCGTTGGAAGTGCCGCCGTTCTGGACGGGGACAACCTCGTGCTCTTCCTGCACTTGTTCGTGAACATCGTCCGAAGCCCAGGTGTTGAGGTAGCTGCTGGGCCACACCACATCGCCTGCGAAGGTCTCCTCGCCGTTCGCAAACCAGTCGTCCGTGATGCCCGTGTTCTGGAACCGGCCGAGACCGTCCAGGTTGGGGTACCATGTCAACCGGCCCGAAGCGCCGCCCACGGCGATGTCGTTCGCACCGTCGCCATTGAAGTCTCCAAGGGTGACCGCGTTAACTTGCGGGCGCGACGCCGACGTGTCGACGCTGATCTTCGTCGCCGAGGCGCCCTGCCAGGACCCGTCGTTCCTGTAGTACCAAACGTGACCGTTCGACCCACCGCATACGATCTCCGGTGCTCGGTCACCGGTCACATCGCCTGCCGCAAGGGCTCGGCACGTTATCCCTGCGAGGTTCTCGAGGACGAAGCGGGTGAACACGACGTTCCCGCTGGAGTCGATGTCGCGACGGTAGAGGACCACCTGGGCGTTGCTGTTGTCGATGAAGAGGCTGGCTGCCCCATCGAGGTCGCCGTCCCCGTCGAAGTCCAGGAACGCCACGGCCAGGGTCTCCTCGAGCGGCGGGCAATTCGTGCCGCCGAGTCCGCAGTATTCCACTCGGTTCTTGCGCCAGCGATCGAATCCATTCACGTTCTCGTAGTAGTGGGAGTAGTCGTGGCTCCCCCAGGCGTTCGAGGTCGTGTCCTCGTTCCCGATGAAGATATCCAACTGGTATAGCGGGGCCGTCACGACGATCTGCGCGGAGAGATCGGAGTACAATTCATCTGTGTCCCTCAGGCTCGAAACGATGAACGCGTAGTTCTGGGCACCCTCGACCCACGGATCCTGGTCGACACGACTGAGGTTGACCGAGAACCGATAGGTGCGCGTCGGGAGCGAGATCGAGATTGCGTCCACGCCCACGCCGGTACAGACGCCGGAAACGGAGCAAATGGGGGATGCGACATCGTTCCCGTTCGCCGGCGCCCGGAACAGCTGGGTCCCGCCCGAGAAGTCACTGATGATGATGTTCCCAAAGAGGACGTTCGCCACGACCGGGTCGACGGTGAACATCCGAACCTGCACGTACACGATGTCCGTGGAGCGGAAGTTCTGCGCTTGAATCGTGAACGCCGAGTCGAGGAAGGTCTCGATTGCGGGGAAGTCCCGGATGTATCCATCCTCGTCCATCACCTCGATGGCGTCTGAGGTTTCGAAGAGGACGCCGCTGCTCGAGGTGAGCTGGATGCTGACCGGGTATTCCGCGAAGAAGTAGTTCGGCGGATGGGCCGGGGCGACTTCGAAGTTGATGCCCACGGTGGATGGATCGTTCAGCTGGAATCGATAGATGTAGATGTAGTAGCCATTCGTGAACTCGAGGAAGGAGAAGGCCTGCACGGACGAGGGAAGGGTTGTGTATGTGACCCTCTTGTCGGTCCCATAGACGACGGGATCGGCGGGGAAACCGCTGAAGGGATCCAGCATCGTGAACAGGTTCGCGTTGAAGGTGTCGTCCATGTCGAGGCTCGCCACGACGACCACGACTTCCTCGGAGCCGCGGAAGCTGCGTGTCTCGTCGGCCGCGTACTTGTAGCGGTCCCATTCGGAGGCGTTGAAGATGTTGTACCCCTGCCGACCGTTCCACCGGAGGTTCGCAGGGCGGCCCGTCCCGTTGCCACCGCCTCCCCCTTCGGAACCCGGCGGCCCGGGCGTCACGTGCACGATCATCCGAGAGGTTGTCGCGTGGCCCTCGGCGTCCGTAGCGTTGAACAGGATGATGGAGCCGTCCCAGCTCAGGGCGGGTTCCCGCATGCAGGGCCGGCTGAGGGTGAAGACTCCGTCCCCGGGGACCAGGTCCCCGTTCGTGCCGTCATCGAACAACCGTTGCGGCTGCGCGCACGTATCGGGAGTCCCGTAAAAGATCATGATCGTTCCATAGACAGATGCCGGGTTGAGGTCCCCGTCGGGGTCGGCGACCCTGGCCAGCACGAAGAACTCGATGCCCGATTGGATCGGATCAATCGTCGTCGTCTCCGGGATCCGATCCGCCCACTTGTCGAGGAAGACCGGCGGCCGCATGCCCGTGGGCGGCGCGAGCCGCTGGCTCCAGAGGACCGTGCTCCGGACGGCGTCGACGATCGTGACGGTGACGATGTCCGAGGAGGGGAGGATCGTGCAGCTCATGAGGGTCCAGCGCTCCCCTGCATTCCAGGCCTGGTCGCCGCCATCGATGAGGCCGTAGGGCTGTCCGCTCACGCAGCTGTTGATCGTCCCCTTATTCCTCAGGACGATCGTGCTCTCGTTCGACCCGCGGAGCGTCGTCACGTAGACGTAGGTCGCGTAGTCGTCGAGGGGCTCGCCGCCGGTATGCCGGAGGGTGATGTTGGCCCCGATCTCCAGGCCGGCACCATCGTAGAGGGGGAGCATGGCCGCATCCATCTCGAGGCGAGCCGTGGCAACGGGGGTGGGAATGCCCGTGACCCACAGGATGACGACGGCGAACAGCACGACGGTCATCGCAAGGATCAAGATCGTGCCGATGACTTCCGACACGGCCGATGCGTCTTCCCGCAAGATGCGCTTCATGGAGTGGCCTCCCGGTGGGCAGGAGAACATCCAGTTGACCCTTCCGGACGCTATATAAAGGCATCGCGGTAGTTACCGCAGTGTGATAGGCACGGAGATTCACGGCCTCACGATTTAATAACGGGCCCCTCATGCGACCGTCGTGAATCTCACCGCGGCGGAGCGGATTCTCGTCCACCTCCACGGGTTCCTGAATGCGCGGGAACCGAGCCGCGGGATGACCCAGGCCGGGATCGCCGAGGGATGCCGGATCCTTCGAAGCCACGTTCCCCGCGCCTTGCGGGCGCTCAGCGAGGAAGGGCTCGTCGAAGCGTCCGAGGCTCGCCTGCGCGGGCGCACGCGACGCGTGCGGGTCTACGCCCTGACGGAGGCCGGGGTGCGAAGGGCCCGCGTCCTCCTCGATGAAGTGGATGACGAGCGCGTCGATTTCGACGGCCGGACGACGTCCTTCGGCGAAGTCCGGCGCGACCTGGGCCTGGCTCCCCTGGACGCGTATTTCGCCGTCGACGCGGGAGGTCGGCTCGTTCCACCCGCGGCCAAGGAGACAACGACGGAACTCCTGCAGCGTGAGGAGGACCTCGCGTTCCTCCGGCGTTGGCTCGCAGGTCCTGCGCCTGTTGCGGTCCTCTACGGTTCCCGCGGCATCGGCAAGACGGCACTCGGACGCGCCTTCGCGCGTTCCATCTCGCGCTCCATCTGGCTGGAGGGCTCCGGTTCCGATGGCGTCCGATCCTGGGCGACGACCCTGGGCCGCGCGACCGGCCGCGCCGGCCCAGAGGCCGGCGGCCCGGATTCCGCGGTTCGCGCTCTCCTCGGGGCCTTCGACGCGGGGACGAAACTCGTGGTCTTCGATGGCTATGGGGAGGTCCCGGAGGAAACCGTCGAGGTCCTCCGTTCCCTGCTCCGCCTCGCTCGCGAACACGCCGGGGTCAAGCTCCTCGTGCTCGCCCAGGAGACGACGCCCTCATACTGCCGGTTCTACGGCCGGCCCGAGGTTGACAACGGCCTTGTTGCGGAGCGGCATCTGAAGGGGCTCGACCTGGAAGGATGCCGCGCGATGCTCGGGAATCCTTCGATCGACGAGGAGGCCCTGCGGCGGATCTTCCTCCTCACGAAGGGATGCCCGCTCTATCTCCAGTTCATCCGCGAAGGGGACGAGGACGGGCTGCGCGCCCACAGTCGCTTCACGAACGCAGAGATCCGGCTCCTGCTTTATTCGCGCGGCGTTCCGAGGCTGGCGCCGGCGGCGAGCTGAACCGGAGTTCCCAAGGTCCTCTCCTTCGGGTCCGTCCCGTCCGCGCGGCGGAGCACGTAGACGTATTGGGCGATGCCGCCATCCTCGCGGCGGACGATGACCGGATAGACCAAGCAGGGAACCCGCCGACCGTCCCGGGCTTGGAGGCGAAGCTCCTTCGCCGCCGGGGCGAGGCCCGAAACCTCCTTGCGCCACAGGACCGCCGCGTCCCCGCTCGAAATCCCAAGGATGTCCGCGGCCCGCCGACCCCGGGCCTCTTCTTCGGTCCATCCAAGGAGGCGCTCCGCCTTCGCGTCCACGCGCACGATCGTCGGGTCCGGATCTGGCGTCACCGTGATCGCGCCATCCGCAAGGGTCGAAGTGAGGGCTTCGAACCGCCGCCGTTCCCAATCCGCACCTTCCTGCAGTCGCGCCGCATCCAATGCGATTCCGGCCCACGTCGCCACGCCCTGGATGATGTTGATTTCCCTCGAAGTGAAGTAGTGCTGCCCCGCCGTGTGATCGAGCCAAAGGAGCCCAAGGAAGCGGCCCCGGCAGGCGATCGGCGCGATGAGGACGGAACGGAGGTCCAGGCGCTGAACTACGGAGGCCGGGAGCATTTGGTCCCGTGCGGCGTCCTTCGCCAGGACGGGGAGCCGCTGCTCGATGAGCCGATGGGCGAGGCGCGGTAGGTCGCTCGCGGGCAAGACCATGCCCTCGTATCGAGTCGGATGCCCCGAAGGCCCGAAGGCCGCCGCCACCCGGAACTCGCGGACGGCGTCATCGTACTTCATGATGGCACAGCGGTCCACGCGCGCGAGTCCCGGCGCAATTCGCACGAGGGCTTCGAGGATCTCATCCGTGTCCGTGAGCCCGGCGACCATTTCGGCCATCCCCAGAAGGGCCGCGAGGACCTGGGTCTCACCGACTTCGTCGGGCGAATCCATCCCGGGCGGAGTCGACGTGGAGCCGATAAGAACGTTTGCGGGTTGTTATCAGAGGGGCGAGGTGCCCGGAACTCGCCCGGGGGGGCAGCGTTAAGAACGCGCACGCAGTCAGGGGGACCCGTGTACGGGATTTTCCGTCTTCCCGCGGCGCAGGCGTCGCGCGCGGACGTGCTGATGAAGGACGATCTCGTGAGCCGCCAGAGCATTACGGTCCGAGACGCGCGGTCCTTGGGCGTGGAGCCGGAGGGCACCCTCGTCCTCGTCGAAGGTTCGGAGGCCGCCGTGGCCCGTGCGACCGTCCTCCTCGAGGGCGTCGGAACCCAGTTGCAAGGGGCCGAGGCCCAGGCAGCCTACCGGCGATTCCGGTCCCAGGACGAAGACGCGGCCATGGGCATGGGCACCCTGTTCCAGGGCTGAGTCACGCGGCCAGGCGGTCCGCGACCTCGCCAGTCGCCACGGTGCCCGGTAGCGCGTCGAGCTCCCGCTCGAGCCAAGCCACCAAGCGCGGGCTCGCGGTCCTCGGATCGAGGAAGACCGCGAGGATGGCTTGACGCGTCGCGACCTCCTCGTGGAGATCTTCGAGGGCCCGGAGGACCCTCTCCACCCCCGCGTACGCGGCCAGTGCCCCGACGCAGTCGACGATGATGGCCCCGCCTCCGTGCATGTCCAGGAAGGCGGAGGCGCCCGAGCGGAGGGTCGGGAGTCGCTTCGGGTCCAGGGTCCCCGGGCGGCCCCCGAGGGTCGCAACCCGCACGACCTCGACGCCGGGCGGCACGGCGCCGTGGGGCTCCGCGGTGATCCACAAGCAGGCGGTGCGCGCCTCCGCCAGCTGTCGTATGAGAAGGATTGCATCCCGGCTCGAGCCCTGCGAGAGGTAGCCCAGGCCGCGTCTCAGCTCCATCCAGATCGCAACTCCCCCCAAGCGGATTCCGGTGGGCCGGAGGCGATGGCCCTGTCCGGGCTTAAAGGCGGCGGTCCCGTTCCAGCCGCCGTGGGCGTCACAGCGAGCGGATTTTCTCCGCCACGAAGGACCGGACCTCGGGATCGTCCGGGATCGTTAGGGACCGCTTGAACCGCTCCGTCTTGTCAGGGAGGTAGTAGCCTCGGGAGAGGGAGATGAACTCGTTCGTCCCTTGGGCCGTCGTCGCTCGCTTCCGGGCCACCTCGAGGAAATTGTTTCGTCCGAAGTTGATCTTCTCGGACCGGATCGTCTCGAACTCCACATGGGCGCCGTGCTTGCCTCGATCTTCGTAAGCCATGCGATTTCCCTCCCGCTCGTCGGGTGGCCTCGCTCAAACCTCCAGTGTCGATATAAAGGTTCGTCACTCCGGCTCTGCCGTCGGCGTCGGTACGTTCGCCGAGTTCTCCGGGATTCCTTCCCATCGGGAGAGAGCCTCGCCAAGGACTGACCCTGACGCTAAGGAACCGTCACGCTTCAACGGCGAGACGAGCATGACACATTGTTATATAGTGCACATGGTTCGTCTCGGTGTCGATGCAGTGCGGCCGGTGTGGTGCCGTCTTCGCCGGTAATTTCTGTCCCCAGTGCGGCGCGCCCGCGACCGCCCCGGCGGAGGGTGCCCTCCAGCAGTGCCCTCGGTGTGGGACGTACTTCCAAGGCCGGTTCTGCCCGAACTGCGGCCTCCCTGTGGCGTACCCGCTCTGGCGCCAAGTCGTGCCTCAGCGCCCCTACACGGGACGAGTGGCCCTCACCGTCCTTTGGACGATCGCGATGGTCCTCTTCGTCGTGATTGCGGTGCTTGCCTTCGCGGCCCTCGGGCTCGCTTCGGGCTTGGTGGTCCCGAACATCCTCGGAATCCAGTCCGGGTCCACCGTGAACGCAGGACTCGACTCTGGCCCGGTGGATTGGGCCTTCACGCCATTGGACGCGTCCGCGTCGGGGACCTATCGAAGCTCGTCTGGGAATCCCGGAGGCTACCTTGAGGCGAGCAGCTCGGGTTTTGGGGGAAATCGGACGATCGGCCGGTGGAGTCAGGCCTTCTATACGGCGGGGTCGGAACCGTACGTCGCCCGCGCAGAATTCGACGTGGAGGCACGCCTCGGCGACACGGCGAATACCGTAACCGTGTATGCGCTCGTCGATGCGTCGCCCCTCGACCCGTCCCCGAATCTCAGGGATGCGGTTGGGGTCGCTAGCTTCTCGTCGACGACCGGCTGGACGGACGCTGGCCGATTCGACGCGACAGGGCAGGTCACCGGTTCCGGGACGTACTATCTCAGCCTCGTGATCGTGCTGGATGCCTCGGGACCCGGATCGTCGACCACGATCGGCCTCGACAATATCCGGATGTCCTGGGCCACGGACGCCGCGGTTGTGATTTACTTCCCGGCCCCCTTCCCCTCCATTGTCTACGTCTCCCAGGAGATTCCTCTCTTCCTAACCTCCTGGGGCTTCCTCCTCGTCGTCCTCTTCTGTTCGGCCGCGTACTTCCTCGCCACCGAATGGCGTTCGATGGCGGCCCCCTTTCAGGCTCCGGTCGAGGCGATTGGCTACCGACTGAGGAACCGAAGCGCGTGGCTGACGATCGGTCAAGTCTGGCTCGCCATCACGTTTTTCCAAGTGGCCTATCTCCTTGTCGCAGAGGCCATCGGAGTTCCAGCGACGAGCCCTATCGAGCCCACCCCGCAGAACGCCTGGGTGCTCCTGTACGAGCTCGCGAATGCGGCCGTTTACGAGGAGATCGTGTTCCGGGTCGTGCTCATCGGACTTCCGCTCATGGTCGCCTCTTTCGCCCTGCGAGTGATGGAGCTGAACCGTGGCGGATTCCGCGGCCGCGGTCCGCCGTGGAAACACCTCGCCGGATCCCTGCGGTATCTCCTCGGCGGAAACGTTCGTCGTTCCTCCACGCGGGAGACCCTCCTCGCGGCGATGGCCTGCCTTGTCGTGAGCGCTTCATTCTTCGGACTCGCCCATCTGCCGGGGTGGGGATGGTGGAAGGTCTTGCCCAGCCTCGTTGCGGGTCTCGGATTCGGCTACCTCTTCTTGCGGCACGGCGTCGCCGCGTCGATGCTCGCGCACCTCGTGAACAACTACATTGGCGCGTGGCTGTTCCTCGACGTGGGCGGATCCGCCATCGATGCCCTCGTTGAACTCCTGTTCCTCGCGGCTGTCCTTGCAGGCGCGGGTTTCTTCGCGTGGTACATCTTGCGCGCCGGGCAGCATCTTAGGGAGATGCGGTCTTGGTTTGCTGGACCCCGACGTGTGGTCGCGGCGTCCCCGGCAACCGGGATGGCAGCCATGCCAATGCCCCCTGCACCGTTCGTTGCCGATCCGTCGCGGAGCCTCGCGCAAGTACAGGAGGCCCGGGCCCTCGTTCGGTCCGACCCCGCGCTCATCCCCAGGGATTACCGTCCGACGTATCGGCCGCCCCCGTACGGGTATCCACCCGTCCGCTTCCAGTGTCCTTCCTGCGGCTGGGTCGAAGCTCGCTATGACGACGGACGCTTCTCGTGCGTCCGCTGCGGCAGAACCTCCTGACGCATCGGCCCCACGGTGCTCTCGGCGACAAAGTCGATCGACGCCATGAGTTCGTCCGAATCAATCTCCACGAGGATATTCCCGAGGGGCGCGGGCTCCGCAACGTTTACCCGCTTCACGAAGGCCGCTTGCTTGCTCAGGTAGACGTGCGTCCGGCTGCCGCGCCGAGCCTGGAGGAGCTGAGCTCGAATCGCGTCCCGAATCCTCTGGTTGCGGATCAACTCCCTCAGGTGGTCGAGCGACTCCGTCACGCCGGACACGCGTTCGCCCACCTCCGTGAAACGCAGGTCCGGGAACAGGTTTCGGACGGCAGACATCACCTTCGCGAGGCTCTCCGTGGGCTGACACGCGGCTTCCACACGCACCCGGAGCACGGCGAGGAATTTCCGGCGCCGCCTATAATCTTCACGAGACGGCAGCCGTGGGCCCCAGAATCTTTTTATTTCGCAGGTTCCCATGGGGCGCGGATGCGGGAGAAGCTTCTGACCTTCGTGAGCCATCGAGGGACGCTCCTCGAGCCCGAGGCCATTGAGTACCTCCTTGCCCGAAGGGATCCTCTGGAGCGGCTCGAACGCATCCTCGGATCATTCGAGCAGCCACCGCTTGTCGTCACGTTGAAAGACGTGATGGCCGCGGAGGAGATCGCGCGCCGGGCCGCCGGTTCAGCCCCGCGTCCATCGCCCTCCCCGGCCGCTTTTCGGCGTGGGGGCGTACCGGCGGCGGACCATGACGCGGACGTCCAGGTGCTCCGAGACATCACGGGCCACTCGACAACCCAGGGCACGATCGAGGACTTCGGTCGCTACTTCCGCCATCGCTTCCAGGTCCTTGCCGGGATGCTCCGTTCGCGCCGTGAGTTCCAAGGCGCGCAGGACATCGCGAGGGCCCGAAGGTCGACCCGCGAGGTCCGGATCATCGGCATGGTCGCAAATGCCCGGGCGACGAAGCGCGGACATCGCATCCTCGAACTTGAGGACGAGACCGACCGGATCTCCGTCCTCGTCCCTTCGGATTCCCAAGGGGGCGAGGCGTACGTGCCCGACGAGGTCCTCGGGGTCATCGGAACCTCGAACGAGCGGGGCCTCCTGATCGCGAAGTCGCTCGTCCGGCCCGATATGCCCGCGACGGCTTTCCGTGGAGCCCCTTCCCACCTGCGCGCCGCCTTCGTGTCGGATCTTCACGTTGGGAGCAAGACTTTCCTCGAGGAGAAATGGGCGAAGTTCATCGAATGGATGAACGGGTCGGACCCGGTCGCTCGCTCGATCCGGTACTTGGTCGCCAGTGGGGACCTCGTCGACGGCATCGGCGTGTTCCCGAATCAGGACGAGGAGCTCGTGATCGATGACATCTACGCCCAGTACGAAGCCCTTGCCGCCCGGTTCGCGGACCTCCCGGATCACGTGACGTGCATCGCGATTCCAGGGAACCACGACGCGGTTCGTCCTGCAGAACCGCAGCCGGCGCTCCCCGGGTCGATCCAGCGGCTCTTCGACTCGAATGTGCTCTTCGTTGGCAACCCCTGCGTCGTGAGCCTCTCGGGCGTCCGCACCCTCCTGTACCACGGACGCAGCATGGACGATTTCGTCTCGACGATCCCGGGGATGAGCTATCAACGACCCCTCGATGCGATGCGCACGATGCTCCAGATGAGGCATCTCGCACCGATCTATGGCGGAAAGACCCCCATCGCGCCGGAAGCCCAGGACCACCTGATCGTCGAGGAGGTCCCCGATATCTTCGTGACGGGTCACGTCCACGCGGTGGGGGTCGACCGGTACCGGGGGACCGTCCTCGTGAACGCCTCGACCTGGCAGGCCCAGACGGCCTATCAGAAGATGCGTAATATCGATCCCTCTCCGGCGCAGCTGCCCATCGTGGACCTTGCGAACGGCGAGACGATGATCCAGGCCTTCTGATCCATGGAAGATTAATCGGGACGAGGCGATGGGGGGCCCGATGCGGATCGCCGCGGTGAGCGACATCCACGGTCGTGAGTTCCTCGACGCATTTCGTGCGGACCTCGAGGGCCTCGGCCCCGTCGACCTCTTCTTGCTGGTCGGGGACACGACGGACCACAACGATCAGGAGGCTTTCGCCGCCGTCCTCGCGAGCCTCCGCGCCCGCGTCTCGGCGCCCGTGTGGGCCGTCTTCGGAAACAACGAGTACGCGCAGGACCATCCCACGTACGTGGCGCGGTACAGCGAGCCGTACCGGATCCGGTTCCTCCAGGACGAGGCCGCCACCTTCGAGGCGAGTGGCCGGTCCCTCCGGATCATTGGAAGTCTGGGGAGCCTCGATCGCCCCACCTGGTGGCAGCGCAAGAATCTCCCCCAGATCGCTCGAGAGTACGCGCGGCGGGTCGAGGTCCTCGATCGGCTCCTCGAGAGGAACGGTCCGAATATTCTCATGACGCACTATCCGCCGACGTACGCAACGATGGGAGGCGAGAAGGAGCCTTGGCGCCCGGAGCTTGGCTGCCGAGCCCTCGAACCCGTGCTCCGCCGTCGGCGGCCGACGATGGTCATCCACGGCCACATCCACAAAGGCATCCCCTACGCGGAGTTGCGCGCGGCGCGGGACACCCTCGACGACTTTGCCGCGGACGACGCCCCGATTCCCGTGCACAACGTTGCGTATCCGGTCCGCCGGGCGATTTCCACCTTCGAGATTTGAGGACACCTCCGGCGGCTTTATACGGAACCGGACCCTTGGTGCGAGTTCAGTGGCCGTGCCGGAGAACTTCGATGTCGAGGGGGAGCGTCCCCCGCGCCGATCCGATCGCCGTCGGACGCTGTTCCGCGACCTCGCCATCGCGGTCCTCGCCGTCGCCATTTTCTTTGCAGGTCTCTTCGCCTTCACCCAAGTGTGGCCGCCGCTGGTTGTCGTCGAGAGTTCGTCGATGCAGCATTCGGACGTCGAATCGTACGTCGGGGTCGTCGACACGGGGGACCTCGTGCTCGTGCAGGCGGCCCCGGCCCGGGACGCCGTCGTGACGTGGGTCCAAGGTCGTGTGTCCGGTCATTCCACCTACGGCGATTACGGGGACGTGATCATCTTCCGCAAGCCCGGGACGTCGGCGAGTTCCACGCCCATCATCCATCGTGCGATCCTGTATATCGTGCCGAACGGGACGGACGCCTACGACGTGCCCGACCTGACGGCCCTCCCGTCCCCGATATGGGAGGGATACGATCGCAACGGCTCCCGGGTGGAATCGGCCTATGGCCTTCGCTCCGTGACGATTCACGGAATGGGCTGGCGTCGCGATCTCGGGATCACCTTCAACCTCGCGGGCTTCGCTCAGCTCGTTGCGACCCGAGGGAGATCGGGGTACGTCACGATGGGCGACCACAACGCGGATTCGGCCTGCCAGAACCCCGACCCCTGCCTCCCCTTCCCTCCCTACGATCAGGGGTGGCTCGTCCCCCAGGAGAACATCGTCGGACGTGCGCGCGGGGAAATCCCCTGGTTCGGACTCATCAAGCTCATGGCCCAGCCCTCGGGCTCCTGCTGTCAGGGGTGGGGCGATCCGGCCGCACCCGCGAACAGCTGGAACTCCCTCCTCGTCGCGCTGGTCCTCCTGATCGCGGCGCCGTTCGCCCTCGAAGGAATCGTGTGGGCCGTGGGGCGTTACGTCGCCCCGCGTTTCCGGCGAGGCCGTGAGGAGCCCGAGTCCGGAGGTACCGCCGCGGACGACAACCCGGGACCTAAAGGAGGGTCGTCTGGACCCTGAGCCGATAGCCCCGCGTCTCCGCGAGGAGTTCGTCTTTCTCGAGGACCCGCTTCACATCGAGGCTGGGCACGGACGCCTGGATTTCCTTGGTTCGCCCGGCGCGGCCGAAGGACTTCACGCGGGCGTGGACTAGGCCGAGCATGTCGAGCTCCGAGATGAGGTCCGTGACCCGCCGCTGCGTAAGGGGTTGCACCCCGGTCCGTCGGCAGAGTTCGCCGTAGGTCGTGTACACCTCCCCCGTCGTGAGCCGCGTGTTGCCGATCTCCTCGTTGAGGAGGATGCCGAGGAGGATGAGCTTCGACTGGGCCGGGAGGGACTTGACTGCCTCGAGGACCGTGTCGAGCTCGATCTTGTTCTTCGCCCGCTGGGCATGCTCTTCCGTGATCCGGTCTTCGCCGTGGCGCTCCGCGAGTTCCGCGGAAACCCGCAGGAGGTCCATGGCCCGGCGGGCATCCCCGTGCTCCTGCGCCGCGAGGGCCGCAATCAGAGACAGCACGGGCTCCGCGACCGCCCCATCGCGGAAGGCGATATGGGCCCGCGCCGCGAGGATGTCGTAGAGTTCCTCCGCATTGTAGGGCGCGAAGACCATCTTCTCGTCGCACAGCCGCGAGCGGACCCTTGGGTCGAGGTATTCGGTGAACTTCAGGTCGTTGCTGATGCCGATGAGGGAGACCCGCGCGCGGGAGAGGTCCTCGTTGATCTTCAGGAGCTGGTAGAGGACGTCGTCTCCGTTCTTCGCGACGATCTTGTCGATCTCGTCGAGTGCGATGATGACAATGCGTTTCTCCTCGTCGAGCTTTTCGACGAGAAGGCCGTAGACACGGTCCGTCGACAGCCCGGTGAAGGGAATCCGCTGGTTGAAGTTCTCCGTGAACTTGTTCCCGATGCCCTGCAGGATCCCATACGGAGTGTCCACGATCTCGCAGTTCAGATACAGGAAGTGGACGATCCCACCGCCGTCCGCTCGTTTGAACTCGACCTCGATTTTCTTCACCACAGCCGTCTTGCCGGACCCCGTCATCCCGTAGATCAAGACGTTGCTCGGCTGCACGCCCTTGAGGGCCGGCGCGAGGACCTGGGCGAGCTGTCCGATGTGCGCCTCCCGGTGCGGAAGCCGCTCGGGGATGTAGGTGGGTCGCAAGACCTCGCGATCGGCCTTGAAGATCGTCTTCGTCGTAAGATACGGTTGGAAGATGCTTTCCTCCATCCCCGGGTTCCCCCTGAACCGATTCGCGGTCAACCCTCCGGCACGGTGCATCCGCAACGTCGCACGGAAGGGAGCGCCGGTATCAAGCATGGTCCAGAAAAAGGTTTGGGGCGCGCGAAGCCGAGTTTCGCTACGTCGACGATCCGGATTTTTATCTACCTGCGTGGATGATAGTCGTCGTCGTTGCCACGTTGAAAGTTCAAAGCGGACGCGACGCCACCGTATCCCCGCACAAAGGGCCGCCACGTCGGGATTCTTCGGTCGGCCGCGCAGTAGGCTTATTCGGACCGAGGACCGTTCCAGGGTTGTGGAGAAGCGCCTGACGTTCCAGTACGGACGTGCGCTCGTCGCAGGTCGCCTCGCGATCGTCGCGGGCGCCGCGGTGTTCCTGGGGATCGTCGTGGGGACGTTCCAGAATCTGCAGTGGGAGATCCTCGCCCTCCTCGTCGGCGCACTCGCCACCTATCTCGTCGTCTTCACGATCTCCCCCTTGTTGACGGATCACTGGTTGACCCGCTCCCGACTCATCCTGCGGCAAGGATGGTACTTCCGCGCGATCATCGCCATCGCGGAAATCGAGTCCCTTGAGGTCTCGGACGAGGCCGACTCGCGCCGGGTCCCCCTGGGAATTCATCGTCCCCTGGGTCGGCCGACCTTGTATGTGACCGGCGCCCGGACCGGCCTCCTCACCCTCCGACTGTCGCAGCCCCGAAGGTTCTGGCAGTCCCTGGGCCTGTTCGCGAGCGAAATTATCTTCGACGTCCGCGATCCGGAAGGCATGCGGCGCGCGTTGAACGACCGGCGGCGGTTACTCTCGCCAGTCCAGGCCCACGGTCCGGACACCTAGCTTCGGGATCAGCGGCATCTTCCGCTTGTAGACGCTCTTTGCAATCAGGGATTCCACGTGCCGCACTTTCTGGATGGGAAGGCCGGTCTTCTCCGCGATCGCCTCGGCATCGAGTTGGAGTTCGATCCCCAGGAGGATGCGGTCGAGTTCGTCGTACGCGATGCCGAGTTCCTCCTCATCGGTCTGGCCCGCCCAGAGTCCCGCGGCGGGGACCTTCGCGACGATATGTTCGGGGACTCCAAGATGACGGGCCATCGCTCGCACCTGGGTCTTGTAGAGGTCGCCGATCGGCAGGAAGTCCACGCCGCCATCTCCCCAGCGGGTGAAGTAGCCCGTGAGGAGCTCGCTTTTGTTCCCCGTCCCCATCACCAGCCGGTTTTCCGTGTTCGCGATAAAGTAGAGCACGATCATTCGGGTCCGAGCCCGCAGATTACCACGGGTCGTGCGGTCCGTGGCGGCCGTCGCGAGATGCTGCTCGAAGGCTGCCGCGAGGGGAGCGATGTCCACGACCCGGAACTCGATTCCGAGCTCCGCGGCCCATGCGCGGGCATCCTTGAGATCCCGTCCGCCGTCCCCCTCGGGGAGGCCCACGGCGAGGACCTGGGATGGGCCGATGGCATCCACGCAGAGCTTCGCGACGAGGGCGGAATCGACGCCCCCGCTGAGGCCGAGCACCACGCGGCGCCGCCCGCTCTCGCGGACGACGTGGGCGATGAACGATTTGATTGCCCCAACCTGCTCTTCCTTGAATCGGGGCACGAGCTCGGCCATCGGTGCTCGATACGGAGCCCGCCGGATAACCCTTTCCTGGGGAGAGGAGGGCGAAGGCTTTAATCTGGCCCGGCCTTCGCCGCCCGGCCGTGAATCCGAACGAAGCCACCCTCGTTTGGGTTGACGAGTATAGCCGGATGGCGGAAGCCTACGATCGCATCGTCGTCCCTCGTTTTGAGCCGATCGCGCGCATGACCGTGGAAGTGGCAAGACCCAAGCCCAACGAAGCGGTCCTCGATGTCGGCACGGGGACGGGTCTCCTTGCCTGCCTCCTCGCTCCCCTCGTCGCCCCTCAATCCGTCGTCGCCATCGATCTCGCGGACGAAGCCCTCGCGGTCGCCAGCCACCGCGCGGGCAACGCGGGGCTCCGAAACATCCGGTTCGAGATGATGGACGCGCGGAACATTGTGTACCGCGGGGGGATCTTCGACGCGGTCGTGAGCAACCTCGGGATTCCGAACCTGGGGTATGACCGCACCTTCCTCGAGGCGCGTCGGCTCCTTCGGGCGGGAGGGCGCTTCGTCTTCAGTGAGTGGGACGCGAAGCTCCCGGAGGGCTTTGCGGCCTTTCGACAGCTCATCGAGAAACATGGGACGCCTTCGCCGTCGCGGAGCCTCGCGCAAGTACGGGAGGCCCGGGCCCTCGTTCGGTCCGACCCCGACGCGAATGCCCTTGTTAACCCGCGGGAGGTGACGGAGCGGCTTCACGACCTTGGCTTCGCCCGGGTCGAAGTGGTCTCCCGGACCTTCACCGCCCGCTTCGCCGACGTCCGCGAGTTCATCGCATTCGAGGCGGCGTGGGGTTGGAATGAGCGGGAACTCCAGGAGATGTCTCCGGACGCGCGGGACGCTTTTGAGGGGGAGCTCGCGGACCGCCTCTCCAAGGGACGGGACGCGCCCGGGCTCGAGGAGACGTGGCCGATCCACTTCTATTTTGCCCGGCCCGAATAGCCCCACCCGAGAAGACGAAACCCTCAAGTGGGCCCGTACTATCGATTGGGGATACGATGACGGAGCCCGCAATGGTCCGGGCTGTCGGCGTCCACAAGACCTACAACTCCGGCGCGGTCCAGGTCCATGCCCTCCGAGGCATCACTCTCGCCATCGCCCGGGGAGAGATGGTCGCGGTCATGGGCCCGTCGGGCTGCGGGAAGACGACGCTCCTCAACTGCCTGTCCGGCCTCGACGACCTCACGTCGGGGAGCGTGTTCATCGAAGGCGTCTCCCTTTCCGCGATGGACGACAACGAGAAGAGCCGCTATCGCTCCCGTCGGATGGGTTTCGTGTTCCAGTCGTACAACCTGCTCCCGGTGCTCACGGCCGCAGAGAACGTCGAACTCCCTCTCCTTGTCGCCCGGATGCCCGCGCGGGAGGCCCGGCGCAAGGCGTTGTCGATGCTCAAAGCCGTGGAACTCGCCGGATGGGAGGACCACAAGCCGGCGCAGCTCAGCGCGGGGCAGCAACAGCGCGCCGCGATTGCGCGCGCCCTGGTGAACGACCCTGCTATCGTGTGGGCGGATGAGCCCACGGGAAATCTCGACTCCGACACAGCGGCCCAAATCATGGACCTGCTTGTGCTCCTGAACCGAGAGCAGAAGCAGACGCTCGTCGTCGTCACCCACGACTCCACCGTGAGTTCCCGAGCCCATCGGGTCCTCCGCATGCGAAACGGGCAGATCGTGGAAGAGACCCGCGTGGGGGGATGATCCCCTGCCCCTCGAAGAGTGGTCGGTCATCCTGGTCTTGCTCGGTGGGCTCCTGGTCGTCGGCCTCGCGATCGCGCGTCCGCTCCTCGCTCGCTTGGCGTCCCGCAACATCGCCCGACGCAAGGTCCGCGTGCTCATCGTCGTCGCCGGCCTGCTCGTCGGCACCGCGATCATTTCCGCGAGCCTCGTCGTGGGGGACACGCTGAGCTACGTTTTCGTCGAGGACGTCTACATCCGGTACGATGCCATCGACGAGCTCGTCACGAACGAGTTCAACGGGAACCTGTATTCCTTTCCGGAGGCTCGCTTTGAGGTCTTCGTCTCCGAGCTGGCTTCCCGCGGGACGCGCGCCGACGGGATCGCGCCCGTCCTCCTGAAGGTCATGCCGGTCCGGAACGAGGCAGGGAACAAGGGGAACCAGCAGATCAGCGTCATGGGGCTCAATGCGTCCTATGAGTTTGCCTTCGGTCCCCTTCGGACGCGCGATGGCAGAGTCGTCGACACGGGCGACCTCGCGGACCCGTTCGTCTATCTCAACGAGCGCGCGGTCCGTGAACTCAACGCGTCCGTGGACGATCCCCTGACGCTTTTCTACGGGACCACAGGCGAGACCCTCGTCCATGTCGTCGTGAAGGACATCGTCCTCGACGAAGGCAAGGCCGGGTACGAGCGCCGGCCGATCATCTTCATGGGCCTCCGTCAGGCCCAGGCGGCCTTCAACGAGGCGGGTCAAGTGAACCTCATCAAGGTCTCGAACCTCGGCGGCGTGGCGGACGGCGTCGCCTACAGCGACGACGTGGCACGGGCTCTGGAGCTCGTCATCGCGCAGAACCACTGGGAGCTTCGGGTCGAGAAGGTCAAGGCGGACGGAATCGCCGAGGCCCGGGCCTTCGGAAGCGATGCGACGGAGCTGTTCCTCGTGATGGGCGCCTTCGCGATCGTTGCGGGCGTCCTCCTCATCGTGAACATCTTCGTCATGCTCGCCGAGGAGCGGAAATCTGAGATGGGGGTTTCGCGCGCCGTCGGTTTCCTGCGAAGGGACCTGCTGGCCGCCTTCCTCGTCGAGGGTACCGCCTATGTCGGCCTGGCCGCCGCCCTCGGGGCGATGGCCGGTCTCGCCCTGGGTTACGCGATCATCTACTTCTTCGACCGGCTCGTGCCTCATGGCGAAGTCCAAATCACGTTCTTTTTCGAGCCGGGGAGCGTCCTCCTGGCCTTCGCGGCCGGGGCCACCCTTACATGGCTGACGATGTTCGTTGCGTCCTGGCGAGCCTCGCGCCTCAATATCGTCCGGGCGATCCGAGACCTCCCCGAACCCCCGCCGGAGAAGGGGTCCCGCCGGATGCTCTTGGCGTCCGTCGGTCTCCTCGCGCTCGGCGCGTCGCTCATCGCCTATGGGGTCTGGGCCGACACGGGCTATGGCCGAATCCCGGGGCCACCCCTCCTTGGCTATGGGTCCGCGCTCCTCGCGGCGACGTGGAGCCGCGCGAGGCTCGGATTCACGGCCGCCTCCGTCTTCGCCTTAGCATGGATCCTCCAGCCCGCTCACCTCCTCAACGATGCCACGGACAACATTTCCGTCGCCTTCGTCCTCACCGGCCTGGTCTTCGTCGGCAGCGCGATCCTCCTGGCCGTGTTCAACGTCAGCGAGGTCCTCCGCTGGAGCCTGACGCGGGCGCGCGGTCGTGTGGGTCGACCCGTCCTCCGGACGGCGGTGTCCTACCCGGCGGAGAAACGATTCCGCACGGCGATGACGGTCGCGATGTTCGCCCTCATCTTGTTCATGGTCACCCTCATCTCGATGGTGCAGAGCCTGCAGCAGTCGAGCCTCGACTCGTTCCTGGCTGAACAGAGCGGCGGGTACGACGTCATTGGCTATACGACGACATACGGCGAGATCCCGACCTTCCGGCAGATCCTTCAAGGCAACTTCTCCGAATCCCAGTTCTTGGGAGGGTGGCAGGGCGTCGCAAGCGCGAGCGTTCTGCCCGCGAAGGTCCAAGCGTCCGGCTCGAACGAGTCCTTCGATTACACCCTGTGGGGCGTCGACAACTTCCTGCTCCGGAGCAACCAGTACGGATTCTATAGCTACCTTCCCACGATTGTCGGGGATGATGGCGTCCCGTACACCCTCGGGACGAGGGAGGAAGTCTGGCTGTCCCTGTCCAGGAACCGCTCCCTTGCGATCGTCGACCGGAGCGCGGCGGGAGCGAACCAGTTCATCCCCGATGAGAACCGCCTCCGGGTGAGTCCGGGGGACCGCATCCGGGTCTACGACGGCTCCGGCAACGAGGTGAACCTCACGATCGTGGGCGTCCTCGAGCAGGCCCTCCAGTTTACCGCGGGTGTTTTCGTCGACCAGAGCGTCGTCTCGTCCACCTTCCCCCCCGAAGGTCGGTTCACGGCGTATTTTTTCCAAGTGGCGGCGGGCGTTGACGTTCGGAGCCTTCGCGCCGACCTCGAACGCGTTTTCTTTGCGTACGGTCTCCAGACAATCGATATCCGTGAAGAGGTCGGCCAAGCCTTCGAAGCCTCGCAGCAGGTCCTCACCCTCATGCAGGCCTACTTGGGGATCGGACTCGTCGTGGGAATCGCGGGCCTCGCGGTCGTCACCCTCCGGGCCGTTGTGGAACGCCGCCAGCAGATTGGAGCGCTCAGGGCCATTGGGTTTACCCAACGGATGGTCCTCTCGATGTTCCTCGTCGAAATCTGTCTCGTCGCCCTCCTGGGCATCCTCATCGGAATCGTGACGGGCATCCTATTCACGTACAAGGTCTACCTCGTCTACTTCGCGGACATCGTGACCTTCAGTATCCCGTGGGCGAACCTCATGCTGATCGTCGCCGTGGCCACGGCGGCCGCGTTGGCCGCAACGGCGGCGCCCGCGATCCAGGCCTCTCGCTTGCCACCCGCAAAGGCGCTCCGATTCGCAGAGTAGGCCAGGAAGGGGATCGACGCGCATGGGTCGGCCCGGACGTCGCCAAGCCTTTTAGGAACCCTGTCTCTTGTCCCGCGGCCGTGCGTCCATGGTGGAGCCTCGCCTGACGGAGAAGGTCTGGGATCCCGCCTACGAGGAGTCCCTCGTCCAAACGTGGAGTTCCGAACCGGAGCTTCACCGCCTCGAGCGGTGGGAGGGCCAGGCCCTGTATGTCATCGACACGCCCCCGCCATATCCGAGCGGTCCCTGGTCCATCGGCGCCGTCCTGGCCTACTCGATGATTGACATGATCGCACGGGCGCAAAGGATGGCCGGGCGTGCCGTGGTTTTCCCCTTCGGGCTCGATCGGAATGGGATCAACATCGAACGGACCGTCGAGCAGAAGACGGGGAAGCCACTCCATGAGTGGGACCGAGAGGAGTTCATCGAGGCCTGCCGGCGCGAAATCGAGGGCATCGGGTCCAGCATCCTCGAGCTAGGGAAACGGGTCGGGATCTCCGCAGACTTCGAGAACGTCTACTTCACCGACTCCGACGAGTACCGTGCCTTCAGCCAAGCGATTTTCCTCGAACTCTGGCCGCGGGGCCTCTTCTACCGAGGCGAGCGGCCGACCCTGTGGTGTCCGCACTGCGAGACCCCCTTGGCCGAGGCGGACATCGAATATGAGAAGAAGACCTCGAAGCTCGTCTGGATGCGATTTGGCCTCGAATCAGGCGGACACATTTCAATCGCGACAACCCGTCCCGAACTCCTGGGGGCCTGCCGGGCGGTCATCGTGCATCCCGACGATGATCGCTTCCGCGGGCTGCATGGTCGGCGCGCGCGCGTCCCGTTGTACGGACACGAGGTCCCCGTGGTAGCGCACGCGATGGCGAGGCCCGAGTTTGGGAGCGGCGCCGCCATGATCTGTTCCTATGGGGACATGGTCGACGTACAGCTCTTCCGCGACTTGCGCCTCGATCCGGTCAAAGCGATTGATGAGCGAGGTCGCATGACCGAGGCCGCCGGACCCTACGCGGGCATGAAGGTCGAGCGGGCCCGTGCCCGGGCCATCGAGGATCTCCGCGCCCAAGGTGCCGTGGAGAAAACGGAGGACATCCAGCATCAGGCCCCGATCTGCTCGCGTTCTCGAACGCCGATTGAGTTCGTCTCCTCCGACGCCTGGTACATGCGGCAGCTCGAGTTTCGGGACGACCTCAAGCGCGTGGCGCAACAGATGGACTTCCGTCCCGCCCGGTTCCGCCAGCTCCTGATCGACTGGATCGACGGGCTCACGATCGACTGGCCGATCTCTCGTCACCGCTACTACCACACAGAGATTCCTTTGTGGTACTGCAAGGCGTGCGGAGAGGTTCACGCGCCGCCTCCGGGGAAATACTACCGGCCATGGAAGGACCCTGCACCTTTCGACCGCTGCCGGGCCTGTGGCGGCCGCGAGTTCGTCGGCGAAGATCGCGTCTTCGACACCTGGATGGATTCGAGCGTGTCGAACCTCCTCGTGACGAAGTACGGTCGAGACGAGGCTTTCTTCGAGGCGGCGTTCCCCCCCGCCCTCCGCCCTCAAGGACGGGACATTGTCCGGACGTGGCTCTACTACACGACCCTGAAGACCTGGGTCCTGCGTGCCTCGATCCCGTTCGAGACGGTCTTCCTCCATGGACTGGGCCTCGATGCCCGGGGCCGTGCGATGCACCGCAGCCTGGGGAACGTGATCGATCCGTGGCCGATGCTCCGAAAGTACGGCGCGGACGCCCTGCGTTTCTTCACCGCGAGCGAGACGAGTCTCGGGGACGACTTTCGGATCTCGGAGGTCAAGATCAGCGGCGCGGCGAAGTTCCTCACGAAACTGTGGAACGTCGCACGGTTCATTTCGTCCTTCCCGGAACCCCCCGCGGGTAAGCTCCGGCCGTCGGACGAGTGGATCCTCTCGGAGCTTAACCGCCTCGTTGAGGATGTGCGCGGTGCCTACGACGCCTGCAACCTCTTCGTCGCCGTGAACCGTTGTCGCGACTTCCTCTGGAACCTCTTCGCGCCCCATTACATCGAGATGGCGAAGGCGCGTGCCTACGAAGGCGACGAAGGCGCCCGGTGGACCCTCTACGCGTGCCTCCGAGGGCTCCTCCGCCTCTTGGCCCCCATCACGCCCTTCGCAACGGACAAGATTTGGCGCTCCATCTTCGGCGGTAGCATCCATGCCGAGCGGTTCCCGAGCCCCGTCGATGGCATCCCTGCGACGTGGCTCGATGTTACGGGAGCGCTCTTGGGCTTCAGCTCCAACGTGTGGAAGGCGAAGCGGGAGAGGGGCTTGAGACTGAACGCCAAGCTCCCCGGTGTCGCCATCCCGGAGGCCCTGCGCCCCTTCGAGGAAGACCTCCGTCGGATGCATCGCCTGGCCTGATGCGTGTGGGTTGGCTTCGGGACGTCGCTCAGCCTTTACGAAGGACCACGGTGAGGATGTCCGTCTCGACAAGCACGTGGTCCAATCCGACGCGCTGGCCGGGAAAGGCCGCGCTCGGACCCCACACGTTCGCATACCGGAACCGCCGACGCCAGTCCCGGTGAATCGCGTCGCACACCATGCCCACGGAGGATCCCTCCTTCACGATCAGGGGCTCGGCGAGGTCGGCCTCCTTCCCCTGCGGTTTCAGGAAGAGCCGCATGAATCGCAGGGCTCCGTAGATTTCCTCCTTGACCCGTCCGAGGCCCCAACCCCGCGTCGCGGAGATGGGGACGAGCTTCCAACCCGGCCACATGGCGGCAAGGGCGCGGAGATACTCGTCGGACACGAGGTCGATCTTGTTGACGATCACGAAGCTGGGCACATACACCCGGTTCGACGCGAGCACGTCGATGAGTTGCTCCTCCGTGATGTCGTCTCGGACGACGACGCTCCCGTTCAGAAAACCCCACTCGCGGCAGACGTCGCGGGCGGTCTCCACATCGAGCTTCGTGAGTGGGACCGTGTGGTTCACGGTGAGGCCCCCGCGGTTCGACTTCGTGAGGACGACGTCGGGCGGCCGCTCGTTGAGCCGGATTCCTCCATGGTGGAGCTCCTCAGCGAGGAGGGCGACGTTCGTCTCGAAGACATCGATCATGAGGAGGATGAGGTCGCACGATCGGGCCACGGAGAGGACCTCCCGCCCCCGCCCTCTCCCCGTCGCGGCCCCCCGGATCAGCCCGGGCATGTCAAGGATCTGAATCTTCGCCCCGTTGTGCTCGAGGACCCCTGGGATGACCTCGAGGGTCGTGAAGTCGTAGTCCCCGACACGGCTCGTGGCGTCCGTGATCTGGTTCAACAGGGTCGACTTGCCGACGCTCGGGAAGCCGACCAGGCCGACCGTCGCGTTCCCGCTCTTCCGCACGGCATAGCCTCGGCCGCCGCCCCCAGCCTTCATCCGGCGGGACTCGAGTTCCTCCTTGAGTCGGGCCAGCTTCGCCTTCAGCTTGCCGATGTGGTGCTGGGTGGCCTTGTTGTACGGGGTTCGCTGGATCTCGTCCTCGATGCTCTGGATGTGTTCCTCCAGGGTAGGCATTGGGCTCGGAGCCCCACGACGGGGCCGCCTGAAAAAGGTTCCTCCGCGAAGGTCGCCGGACGTCACCACATCGTGCGGATCGTCTCGGGGACGAGTCCCTTCACAGCCAGGAGGACGAGGCGGCGGCTCCTCGGGGAATACGGGGAGAGGTCGAGGCCGCCGAGGGCGCGATGCACATGGAGCTTGTGCTCTTCGAGCATTTCCTTCAGCTCCGCGAGGGTGTATGCACGGACAGAGGCCGCATACTCCCTGGTCCCTTTCCGGTCGATGAGGATCCGCTTCGTCTCGAAACGGCCTCGGAGGGCGTCGAAGGCATCCTGTTCGAGGATGACGGTGCCGTCCTCCCGCACCTGCCAGCCTTGCATGGGCAAGGACGTGGCGAGGCTGTCCCGGTTGAACATCTCCATGAGGAACTTCCCATGAGGCTTGAGGGCACGGGCCACGGCCGCGAGGACTCGCCGGTCGTCCTCGGGTCGGTCGAAGTACCCAAAGGAGGTGAAGAGGCTTACCGCCGCGTCGAAGGTCGCCACGTATCGGAGGTCCCGCATGTCCCCATGGACGAAGGTCGGGGAGACCCCCGCGTGCCGAGCGGCCCGGCGGGCTTCCTCCAGGAGAGCCTTGGACAGGTCGTATCCGGTGACGCGGTAGCCGCGTTTCGCGAGTTCGATCGTGTGCCGGCCGGCTCCGCAGGCGAGATCGAGGATCCGTGCACCCTTGCGCAGGTGGAGGATCCGCTCGATCGACTCGACTTCCGCGGCCGTCGTCTCGTGGACGTACATTTTCAGGTAGTCCCGGCCGAAGAAGGTCTCGTACCAGGGCTTCGTGACCTTCGCCACGGTCCTCCCCCGAGCGGGGATGGGCTCGCGGGGCAAGAAGGTTCGCGCTCACTTCACGAAGACCGTCCCCGCCTTCCCCTGAACGGCCGCCGCGAGATGTTCCGCGTCCGTCACGATGGCCCGGGTCCCGCCCGCCTCGAGGAATCGCACGATGGCTTCGACCTTCGGGCCCATGGTCCCGGGAGGGAACTGGCCCTCCGCGTGGTAGCGTTTTGCCTCCGCCAGCGTGAGGCGGTCGAGGGGCCGCTGCTCCGGCGCACCGAAATTGAGGGCGACCTGCGGGACATCCGTGACGATGACGAGGGTCTTGCCTCCGATCGCCTTTGCGAGGACCGCGGAGGCGAGATCCTTATCGATGACCGCCTCGACGCCGACGAGCTCGCCGCCTCTGCGAATCACGGGGATTCCCCCGCCTCCCGCGGCGATGACCACGTGGCCGTCCATCGCGAGGAGCCTCCGGATGATGTCCTTCTCGACGACGTCGATCGGAGACGGGGAGGGTACGATCCGGCGGTAGCCGCCGCGCGGGTCGTAGGTCATCTTCCAACCTTTCGCTCGCTTCACGATGATCTCGTCCTCCCGCTGGTAGAAGGGACCAATGGGCTTCGTCGGTTCCGTGAAAGCAGGGTCCTCGGGATCGACGAGCACCTGCGTGATGACAGAAGCGACGGCCTTGCGGATCTTGCGCGCTGCGAACTCGTTCTGGAGCCCTTGCTGGAGCATATACCCGATCTGCCCCTGGCTCTCAGCGCCGCACACGTCGAGGGGCATCGGCGGAACCTTCTGGCGGCTCTCCTCATTCTGCAGCAGGATGTTCCCGACCTGGGGGCCATTCCCGTGGGTGATGACGAGATCGTAGCCCGCGGCGACGAGATCCGCGAGTTTCGTGCAGGTCTCTCCGATTCGCCGTCGCTGGCTCGTGGCGTCCCCTGGATCTCCCGCGGGGAGGATCGCATTGCCGCCGATGGCGACCACGAGAAGCTTCATGCGCGCGACCTGCGCAGGGAAAGCGCGCTATTCAGGCCACCATATAAAAGTGTTCGCTCCTGGGTCGTTTTTCTCGCGGTTGCGGCATAACTATTTATCAAGACCTCTGATTGGCCGCGGCGGTGGACCTCCGAAAGAAGCTGCAGCCGTTCCTCCAGACCCGTTGGTTTCGCATCCTCTACCTGGTGGTGGTCGGCCTCATCCTGGTCGCCCTCTTCCCCCTCGTCCTGGGACCCGCGGCGTGTCTCGTGCTGTTCTTGATGCCCGCGGTGATGTTCGTCATCCCGTATTGGTTCGGGGAGCGGCGGGGCCTGAACCTGCTCGTGAACGGCGTTGCGATGTTCGCCGTGGCCTCCCTCGTCCTCGCCGCCGTGCAAGCGCAAGGCGTCCTCGGCATCCAGTCCGTGGAGCTCAGTAGTATCTCCATTCCCGGCGTCGATCCGGTACTGTCCCTATCGAACGGGACGGTCACGCCTTTCCATGCGTCGCCGCCCGCGAACGTCACATTCCGCGTGCGACTCAGTTGGCAAGGGAACGCGACCCCCGCGGACTTCCTGGTTTGGACGAACCTGACGGCCGTCGTAGGGCTCTCGCCGCAGACCCCTCGCTCGATCCCGATGCAAGCGGCCCTGCCCGCGAACGGGACCGCGAACGAGACTTGGTACTCCGCCAACGTCGAGCTTGACGGCTCGATTTTCCTCTTCGGTTTCGTCGCGACCCGGATGTCGCAGAACTGGACGTTCACGCCGCTGGAGTTCGGGCCGATCACGGCCTCGGGGGCGTCATTCTACGTCCTGTTCCTGTATCTCGCTGTCCAATTCCTCCTGCTCCCGCTCCTCATCTACTTCAGTATTCTCTTCATGTGGTGGTACACCCACCGGTTGCGGGAGACCCGCCAGCGGATGTACAGGGAAAGGGAGGCGAAGATGTCGGAAGCCGGCGCCCTGTCGGAAAAGCCGAGTCCGCCGCTCGGTTTCACGTGCACGAACTGCGGCGCCGATGTCGCTGCGGATGCGGTGAAGTGTCCGAAGTGCGGGGCCTCCTTCGAAGATTGATGGCACCACTTTCGCTCACCTCTCCCTGCGGAGTCCTTGATGTTGCGCATCGTCATGGGGTCCATGTGCGTCCCGTCAAACTTATATGAGATACGTCGAATACGCGGCCCGCAGGGGATGGGACCGACCATCGTGATGCCATGCCTTCTCTCTCCATAGCGCAGGAGCTTGCCAAGAAACAGCGCGAGATCAGCGTTTCCGAGTTCTTCGAGCGGAACAAGCAGATTCTGGGCTACGATTCCGCAACGAGGGCGCTGCTCACGGTCGTCAAAGAGGGTTACGAGAACTCCAGCGATGCCTGCGAAGAGGCCGAGACCCTCCCCGACATCCTCGTCCAGATCGACAGGCTCGACAAGGAAGAGTTCCGGGTGGTCATCGAAGACAATGGCCCGGGGATCGTGAAAAAGGAGGTGCCCAATGTCTTCGGCCGGCTGCTCTATGGCTCCCGCTTCCACTCGCGTCGGCAGTCTCGCGGCCAGATGGGCATTGGGATTTCTGGCGCGGTCATGTACGGCCAGCTGACGACGGGCAAGCCCACGAAGGTTCGCTCGAAGACCGCCGTCGACGATGTGGCCTACGAGATTGAACTCATCCTGGATACGAAGCGGAATCGCCCGAACATCATCCGAGAGGACTTCGTGATCTGGGAGAAGGCCCACGGGACCCGGGTTGAGATTCCGGTGAAGGGCCGCTACGTCGCCGGGAAGCAATCCGTCCCTGAATACCTAAGGGCCAGTGCCATTGTGAACCCGCACGCGAGGATCACCTACAGGGCCCCTGATGGCGAGACGACCGTGTACGACCGCGCCACGGAGGACCTGCCCCCCAAGACGAAGGAAATCCCTCCCCATCCCCATGGGATCGAACTTGGGACACTGCTCCAGATGATGAAGGAGACAAAATCCCTCAAGCTCTCCGCGTTCCTCGCGGGGGAGTTCGTCCGGGTTTCGAGCCGTGTCGCGAAAGACATCTGTGAGGCCGCGCGGATCGATCCCGAGCTCCGACCCAAGTCCCTCAGCTTGGAGCAGGCGAAGGCCCTCCATGAGTCGATGCAGGCCGCAAAGCTGATGGCCCCACCCACGGACTGCCTCAGCCCCATCGGGGAACGTCTGATCAAGAAAGGATTGAAGAACGTCCTGGGGAACCTGAGGCCCGAATTCTACGCGCCCCCGCTGACACGCGACCCCGCCGTGTATGCCGGGAACCCTTTCCAAGTGGAGGTCGGCATCGTCTACGGGGGAGATCTCGCGCAGGACCAGCCCGTGGAGGTGTTACGCTTCGCCAATCGCGTGCCCCTTCTCTATCAAGCGGGCGCATGCGCGCTTGCACAGGCTGCGGCGAACGTGGATTGGCGCCGCTACGGTCTCGAGCAGCGTGGGGGCCAGGGCCTTCCGTACGGTCCCGCGATTATCCTTCTCCATGTTTGCTCGACGAAGATCCCGTTCACGTCCGAGTCGAAAGAGGCCGTCGCGCCCGTCGAGGAAATCATGACGGAGCTTGACCTCGCCCTGAAGGAGTGCGGGCGCCGCCTGAAGACCCATCTGACGAAGAAGGCGCATCGGGCCAAGACGAAGGAGAAGTTCGATATCGTCCAGCTCATCCTGCCCCGCATCGCGGAGAAGGCTGCGAAGATCGTTGGCAAGAAGGTACCATCGCTGGACCCGACGATTACGAAGATCATGGGCGTTGTCTGGATCGACGAGCAGATTGCGTACGATAAGAAGCAGAAGCGGCACAACGTCCGAATCGACGTGCACAACTTTACCGCGGCGGGGAAGAAGCTCAACCTCCATGTGCTCCTGCCCCGAGGCGTGTCGGCGAGGTCCGTCGACCCGAAGCCCGTGGAAGTCCGCGAGGATGGCAAGGTCACCTGGGAGCTGAAACGGATCGACAGCGTCTCGATGTCCTCGGTCTTCTTCGTCCTGGAGGGTCTCGACGAGGCGGAATACGAGGAGTCGGAGATCTATGTGAGCAACATCAATCCGGCCCTCGTCATCGGCGCGGAGCCGCTGCCCGGAGACTGGGAGCTGAACTACGCCGAGTTCGAGGGGGAGGAAGTCGGCCCGGCCCCTCAGGAAGCGGAGAACGGGGAGATTGACTACGACGAGACGGAGGAGGCGCTCGAGGATGACTAGGAAGAAGGGCGGGGCCGCCGCATCGAACCAGGCCGTCCAAGCCCTCTACAAGATCGCGGAGGAAGTCTACGAGGAACTCGACGCCGGGCAGATCCCGAAGATGAAGATCCCCCTGCGGACGAAGGCGAACATCAAGTTCGATGCGAAGCATGCGGTCTGGAAGTACGGTAGCCTCACGGGAGTGCGGAGCGCGAAGAAACTGAAAGGCGCGCTCATGCTGCTCCGGACCATGGACGTCCTCGAGTTCATCCAAGACATGATCCGCGATGCGAAGTCATCCACCTTGAGGGAGATGTACTACATCTCGGAAGGCTGGGACATCGCCAAGTTCCATTCCCAGGACGAGTCGAACCTCCTCGCGGAAGATCTCGAAGTGGTCACCCAGCTCCTCCGAGAGGACTTCAAGCTGAGGCCTGAAGAGAGCGGCGCGAGTGTCATGGGCGACCTGACGATCGAGGAGGTCACGCGAACGGGCGAGCGGAAACGGATCAACTGCCGCGACGATGTCGGCGACGCGGGCTACACGATCCCGTACAATGTCGAGAAAGAGAAGATCAGGTTCATCGACGCGGGCGCGAAGTTCGTCTTGGCCATCGAGACGGGCGGCATGTTCGATCGCCTCGTGGAGAATGGGTTCGACGAGAGCGGGAAGTGTATCCTCGTGCACTTGAAAGGTCAGCCATCTCGCTCGACCCGGCGCCTGTTGAAGCGGTTGAACGAGGAGATGAAACTCCCTGCCGCCGTCTTTACGGATGGAGACCCCTGGTCGTTCCGCATCCACGCGTCCGTGGCGTTCGGCGCAATCAAGACCGCCCACATCTCGGAGTATCTCGCGACGCCCACCGCGGAGTTCGTCGGGATCACCGCGAGCGACATCTTGAATTACGAACTTCCCACGGACGCCTTGACGCCTCGGGATGTCGGCGCCTTGAACGCGGAACTCACGGATCCGCGGTTCAACGACGAATTCTGGAGGAATGAAATCAACACGATGCTCCAGATCAACAAGAAAGCGGAACAGCAGGCTCTCGCGAAGTACGGGCTCGACTACGTGACGGACACGTATCTCCCGGAGAAGCTCGGCCCCCTCGGCCTTCTGTGAGAAACCCCTCCCAATTCCTTCTCTCACCGGTAATTACCGTACAGGGCGAGGTTTCTTACCGCATCTACCTCGATGGAGGCTACGTCCCCGCTGCCCGAATGGAGACGCGGATGCCGCCCACTGAAGTACGATTCCACGGCCGAGGCGGTCAGGGCGTCGTGATGGCGGCCCAGGCCCTCGCCGTCGCGGCTCACAACCGCGGGTTCTCCGCAATCGCCTTCCCGTACTTCGGGCCCGAGCGTCGGGGCGCTCCGGTGCTCGCCTTCGCTCGCTTCGGATCGGAGCGGATGCGTGCGCGGACCCAAGTGTACGAGCCCCACTACGTCGTCGTCCTGGACGAGGGGCTCATCGGTAACGTCAACGTCCTCGCCGGGCTGCGTCCGGAGGGCGTCGTCATCGTGAACTCGAGCCAGGCCCCGGGCTCCCTCGTCCTCTCGAAAGGTGCGAGGGCGGCCACGGTCGACGCGACCTCGATCGCCCTCGAGCGGGTGGGCCAACCGACCGTGAACACGGCGATGCTCGGCGCCTTCGCCCGGGCCACGGGACTCGTGAGGCTGGAGGACATCGCCGTCGGCATTCGGGAGGTCGTCGGCCGTCGTCTGGGGCCCGAGGTCGCGGAGCGGAATGTGGCGGCCTCCGCAGCGGCCTTCGACGCCACCCGGTTGGGGGAGGGAGCGGGCGGCCGCGTCTACCCGGCGTCCGCGCGGTGGTTGCCCACCGTCTTCGATCTGCCGCCGGGCCTCGCCACACCTCCGATGGAGACCGCCGCAGGACCCGTGGGCCCCGGGAGTTCTGTGGCGAACCGCACGGGAGGATGGCGTGTGAGCCGTCCGATCCTGGACCCCGCGAAGTGCACGAACTGCCTCCTCTGCTGGTTCTACTGCCCGGAAGGGTCCATCGCGCGGGGGGAGAAACTCGTGCGGATCGAGATGGACTACTGCAAGGGTTGCGGAATCTGCGAGGCCGCATGTGTGCCGGGGGCGATCCGGATGGTCCGGGAAGTGGAAGCCATGGTGGTTCCATGATGGAAGCGAAGCTCGGCGCGGCCGGCGAGCGGAGGATGGTCACGGGCGATTTCGCGGCGGCTTGGGGCGCCCTGATCTCCCGCCCCGAAGTCATCGCGGCCTATCCGATCACGCCCCAGACGCTGATCATTGAGCACCTCGCGGAGTTCCTCGCGGCCGGTCAACTCGACACGGAGTTCATCCGGGTCGAGTCCGAGCACAGCGCTCTGGCCGCGGTCATCGCGGCGGAAGCGACGGGAGTCCGCACGTACACGGCCACGTCGTCCCAGGGGCTTGCCCTCATGCACGAGCCCCTCTTTGTGGCGCCGCCGATGCACCTACCGATCCTCATGACGATCGTGAACCGCACCGTCGCCGCGCCCCTCGGCATCTGGGCCGAGCACAACGACTCGATGCCCCAGCGGGACACGGGATGGATCCAGGTGTACGTGGAGGACGCTCAGGAAGCCCTGGACATGATCCTCCAGGGATACCGGCTCGCGGAGCATCCCGAGGTCGAGCTCCCCGCGATGGTGTGCATGGACGCCTTTCTCGTCTCCCACACGATCGAGCCCGTGGATCTGCCCTCCCAGGACGCTGCGGACGCGTTCCTGCCTCGGTACAAGCCCGTCCACGCATACCTCGACCCGGACCGGCCCCTCGTCCTCGGCGCAGCGTCCCCGCCGGAGTACATTCAGGAAGTCCGCTGGGAGACGGACCGGCGGATGCGCCGCGCCTCGGAGATCCTCGAGGAGGTCGACCGCGCGTTCGCCGCGGGCTTCGGCCGTACCTACGGCGGGGCCCTCGAGACGTACCGGCTCGAAGATGCCGAGATCGGCCTCGTGACCCTGGGGACAGTCACATCGACGGCCCGGGAGGCCGTGGATCGGCTTCGGGAGCACGGCGAGAAGGTCGGCCTCGTGAAGCTTCGCTTCTTCCGACCGTTCCCCGCGGAGCGGCTGCGGGAGGCGACGGAACATCTGCGGGCCATCGGCGTGTACGACCGGGCGGTCTCCTTCGGGGTGGGCGGGCCCACGTACATCGAGGTCCGCAACGCCCTCTACGATAGCCACCGCGTCCCGATCCTCGGTTTCCTCGCCGGCCTCGGGGGCCGAGACGTGACCCGGGACGACGTCCTGCTCATGTTCCGCAAGCTCGCGACGGCGGCCACGCGCGCCCGACGGAGCGGAGGGGTGGTGTGGATCGGCACTCGGGGGGTGAGCCCATGACCCTCCGAGCGCTTCCCGACGAGGATTGGTTCGCCTCGGGCCACACGGCCTGCCCGGGTTGCGGCGGTGCAATCGTCGTGCGGATTGCGATGAAGGTCCTCGGGCCGAAGACGGTCGTGTATATGCCCGCGTCGTGCCTCTTGATCTTCAGCGATCTCTATCCGCTCAGCGCGTTCCGCGTGCCGACCCTGCAGGTCCTCTTCGAAACCTCCGCGATCTGCGCCGCGGGGATCAAACGCGCCCTCAAGCGGCTTGGAAAGGACGACGTCACGGTCGTGGCCTTCGCGGGAGACGGCGGGACGGCGGACATCGGCTTCCAGGCCCTCAGCGGGGCGGCGGAAAGGAACGAGGACATCCTCTACATCTGCTATGACAACGAGGCGTACATGAACACGGGCATCCAGCGGTCGGGGACGACGCCCTTCGGGGCGTGGACGACAACGACGGCGGTGGGCGCGGCCGGAGAAGGCCGCGGCAAGGCGGAGTTCAGAAAGGACGTGCCGCGAATCCTCATGGCCCACGACGTGCCCTACATGGCCACGGCGAGCCTCGGATTCCCGGCGGATCTCCTGCGGAAGCTCGAGAAAGCGAAGGCGAAGAAAGGCTTCCGCTACCTGCATGTCCTCGCGCCGTGCCCCGTGGGCTGGCGCGCCGAATCCGACCAGACCGTGAATCTCTCGAAGCTGGCGGTGGAGACGGGCCTGTTCCCGCTCCTCGAGTACGAGGACGGTGTCTTCCGCATCTCTCGGGAGCCGCGGTTCACGCCCGTCCGGGAATACCTCAAGCTCCAAGGCCGGTTCCGACATCTCACGGAGGACCAAGTTGCCGCGACGGAGGCGTGGATTCAGGAGCAGTGGGAGCGGAATCGAGCGCTCAAGCAGGCTCTCGGCCCCCGCGCGGTCGCGACGATCTCGAAGGACGCCCCCGTGGGGATTTGAACCCCAGTCTGGAGGTCCGCAGCCTCCTAGCCTATCCAAACTAGCCGACGAGGGCGCGCGGGTCCCATCGTCGGCCCCATATAATTCCTATTCTCCGAGGCGCCCTAGGCACCGAGGGCCTCTCGGATCCGCAGGAAGATTTCGTCCATGAGCCCGCCCGCGTAGACCTCGCGGAGCAGGCTCCGCTCCTTGTAGTACTTCAGGAGGGGCGCCGTCTGCCGCTCGTACGTGTCGATCCGCGCCCGCACGACTTCGAGCCGGTCATCGTCCCGGATGGTGAGCGCCGACCCGCAGCGGTCGCAGACGCCCTCTTTCCGAGGCCGGTTCGTGAGGACGTGATAGGTCGCCTCGCACTTCGGGCAGACTCGCCGCCCCGTGTTCCGTTTGATGAGTTCCTCGGGTTCGAGGAACAGGCTCACGGCCGCATCGAGGTGCGTCAATTTCGCGAGGGCCTCGGCTTGGGCCGTCGTTCGCGGGAAGCCGTCGAGGATGAACCCTTTCTTCGCGTCCGCTTCGCGCAGCCGCCGATGGGTCATCGCGATGACGAGGTCGTCCGGAACGAGGTCGCCGCGGTCCATGTATGCCTTTGCCTTGTGCCCCAGGTCCGTACCCTCCGCGACATTTCGCCGCAGGATATCCCCCGTCGAGATCTTCGGCACGCCCAGGTAGTTCGAGAGCCTCGTCGCCTGGGTCCCCTTGCCCGCGCCGGGCGGACCGAGGAAGACGAGGCGCATGATCCTGGGAGAACGGATGCGGCGGTCTAAAGGCTTTGTCTTCGGCCCTCAGAAAAGATGGTCTTCGACGAGGCGCGCCGGACCCCCGACCCGGCACGGGATCGTCTCGATGCCGAGGTCCTCGATTCGGGTCTGGACGGCGGAGGCGCGGTCGGGCAACGTGTTCACATAGACCGTGGCGCCCGTGTCGATCGAGAAGAACGCCGGCAAGCCCTCGTCCCGCATCCGTCGCACGGCGAGGATGACGCGCAAAGTCTCGGGCCTCCAGAGGACCATCTCCCCTGTGCCCGTCATCGTGATCCCGTGGAGCATGAGGGTGTCGCGCTCCGCAAGGGCGCAGATCCGGCCGATGTCTCGCGCTCGGATCGCGAGTTCCATCTCCGCGATCATCCTCGGCATCTCCGCGAGGCGCGCATGGAAGAAGGGCGACGTGAGGGCCTCACGATGGGCGTCCTCCGTCTGCTTGAATGCCGGCACGAGGGCCACGATCATGCCCATCTGAAGTTCCTCTCCTGCGAGTTGGATCGCGTAGGAGTCCTCGTCCACGAGCCCCATCTTCCATTTGCTGAACCCGCCGGTCACGGAGCGCGTCGCCGAGCCGGCGCCTCGGCGGGCAATTCGGGAGACCTCCTGCAGATCGAGGTCCAGGCCCGCCGCGCGGCATGCGGCCATCGCGAGGGCCGCGAATCCGGAGGCGCTCGCGCCCAGGCCCACGTTGGACGGGAAGTCGTTGACGGAGGCCATCCGCAGCCGCTCGCGGATCTTCGCCCGGGACCGCACGGTCTCGACGACCGCGAGGATCCTCTCCATGTCGTGGCCCGTGGCGGGCCGTCCGTCGATGACGGCCGTGTCCGTCGGGAAGTCGCCGAACTCGACCGTCGTCTTGGTGGTGAGGGGCGCAGTGCACACGCTGATGGAGTCGTGGAACGGCAGGCGGAGGACTGGGTCCGCGAGGCCGTGGTACTTGACGAGGCCCTGAATCGGGTGGGCAATCGCGGTCGCCTTCACCGCCGCCATCCCCTCACGATCGCGGGCAACTCCGCGTGGTCGTGGACTTCCGCGTCCGCCAAGTTCGACGAGGCGGTCCAGCGGCCATACCCCGATCGGTGCCCCGGCCGCCCCGTGTTGAACCAGACCGCTTTCATCCCGAGGGCCTTCGCGCCCGCCACGTCCGCGTCGACGTCGTCCCCCACGTGGACGACCCGCCCCTGGGACAGGCCGAGTTCCTCGAGGGCCGCGCGGAAGATGCCGGGTTCCGGCTTCCGGACGCCAACCTCGTCGCTGAAGACCCGCACATCGAAGAACCGGCCGATCCCGAGGCGGTCCTGGACGCGCCTCAGGTAGCGGCCCCATGTGCGCCCCGTGTTCGAGACCATGCCGATGGCGACGCCCTCCCGCTTTAGCGCCTCGAGCGTCTCCGCGACGTGCGGGAATAGCGCTGGCGGAAGTTCCAAGAGGGCCCCGCCGAAGGCCTCCGAGACGGTCTCCATGAGCCGCCCGTCCCCCGGCTCGAGGCCCGCGATCTCGAGGAACGTCCGGATCTGCTCCTCCGGACGGAGGTCGACGTTCCGGGACCAGCTCGCTTGGAGGAGCGCAGTCTGGCGGTCGTACGCGCGCAGGAGGCCCTGCTCCATCGGACGGAGTCCCTCGGCCGCCTTCAGGAGCCGTTGGATCCTGAGCTCTCGGAGCCGCCGGTCCTGGTCCTCGGTCGTGAGGGCGACCGTGTTCCACCAGTCGAACGTCAGGCCCTCGATCATCGTGCGCCCCCTAGATGTCGAAGATGATCTCCGCGACGCCCGCCTCGGGGTCGACGCGGAGGTTGTGAAAGGTGACCGCCTTGATGACGAGGCCGAGCTCGTGGCGGTCCTTGTCGATCGCCTCGCCCCGGGCTTTCGCCCGCAAGGAGGTGCCCTCGATCCGAGCCTCGAAGGATCGGAGGAGCAAGCGTTGGGTCTCGTGCAGGTAGAGGAGTTCCGTGAGCCAGCGGACCATGAGGGTTGCGAGATCATCCGCGGAAAGTCGGACTTCGACCTGGCCCACCGGCTTGACCTTACGCAGGTCCGCGATGAGGCTGAACATCCCCTCCGCCGCGTTGGCGAAGAGTTCGTCGAGGGATTTCCCGTAGGCTCGAATCCCGACGTCGGCGGTATGCTCCAGCTCCTCGTAGCGCACGGGCACGCAAAGGCGGGCCTACATGAAGTATTCTGCTCCCGGCCTAGATCCCGCGCTCCCGGCCGGGCCAGATGAACTTGTGGACCTGGGGCTGGAGGCGTACACCCAATCGGTCCTCGAGGATCCAGTGCGCCAGGGTCGCGGGGTCGAGCCCCTCGTGGACCTTGTGCGCAGCCATCACGGGCGAGAAGAGGACCGCGTCCGTAGGCATCGGATGAGTTGCAAGGACGCCCTTTGCGAACTCATAATCCCGTCGGTCGAGCAGGACGAACTTCACTTCGTCCGTGCGATCTAACAGACGCAGGTTCTCGAAGGCTTTGAATGCCTTCATCCCGGAGCCTGGGCATTTCACATCCATGATGTATCGAACCTGGCCGGCGTCGTGATAGGCCCGGATCGCCTCATGGAATGGCCGCAGGTCAACCTCTCCATCGGTTTCGATGCTATGGACGAAATCGCCCGGCAGGAGGCCGATCGCCTTTGCGATCGACTTCCATTGAAGGAGCGGTTCCCCGCCCGTCCAGCACACGTGAGAGATTCCGTGCCCCTGACCTTCGCCGTGGGGGAGCGCAAGTCGCTTGACCTCGGTGACGAGATCGGGGACGCTAACCTCGCGACACTCTCCGCCTTCGACCGCGTACATCGAGTCGCACCACACGCAGCGCAGGTTGCAGGTGTAGAGCCGCACGAAGATCGTTGGCGTCCCCGCCAATGTGCTCTCACCCTGAATGCTCGCATAGCATTCGCTCAGCAGAACCGTTTCTCCCGGTTTCGCACGAACCGCGGATTCCATCCGAGGCTGAGAAGGTGGTTCGGCGTAATATAGAGTGGGGGACGGTCCCTCAGGAGGCCGCGGACGGCCGCCGGGCGTACGGGAGTGGGTCCTTCACGCCGGCCTCGCGGAAGCCCTTGAGGCGGAGCTGGCACGAGTCGCACACGCCACAGGCCTTCGCGCGGCCGTGGTAGCAGGACCATGTGAGTTCCCATGGGACGCGAAGTTCCTCTCCCTTCCGGACGATGTCCGCTTTCGTCATGGCGATGAGGGGCGTGCGAATTTCGATCACGTCCCCTTCGATGCCGCGTCTCGTCCCGAGGCGGGCGACCTCGCGGAAGGCCGTGTAGTATTCGGGGCGGCAATCGGGATATCCGGCGCTGTCGAGGGAGTTTGCCGCGATGTAGATCGCTCGAGCGCCGGTGGCCTCCGCGAGAGCGAGGGCGTAGCCAAGGAAGATCGTGTTCCTCGCCGGAACGTACGTGGGCGGGATTCCCTGGCCAATCTCCTCGAGGCTCCTCTGCTCCGGGACACGAAGCCGCCGATCCGTCAGGGCGGAACCGCCGACGGCCCGGAGGTCGAGCTGGACGATCCGATGGTCGACGACACGAAAGTGCTTGGCGACGGCCTTCGCGGCATCAATCTCCCGTTGATGCCGTTGACCGTAGTCGATCGTCAGTGCGAGGACATCATGGCCGTCGAACTTCGCGATTGCAAGGGCCGTGGCTGAATCCATCCCGCCCGAGAGGAGGACCACCGCGATGTTGCCCACGTGCATACATAGCGCGTTCGCATCAAAAAGGCGACTCCCGGGCTGCCATGCTGAGCCGCGTTCGCCTACCCTGTCGTTATAGTTAAATAACTATAACACCATGTCGGGGACATGCAAGTCGGCTGTGGCGTCTACGTGCACGAGGTCCGAGGCCGCCCGTATCTGTACTTCTGGCACTACGAAGGCGGCCGCGGGAGCCGAGGACAGGTTACGGAGTACCTCGGTCCGGCCGGCACTTCACGGGCCCGAGCGGAAGCCCGGCGTCGGTGCGAGTCGTATTATGCCCGTGCGGCCGAGTGGCTCGATCGAATGCGGGCGGCCACCTTGGCGGCCTTGGTCTCCCTATGACGGTCGGAGAGGCTTCCTTCGGCGTGAGTTTGCGATGGCGGGTCAGTACGCCCGAATCTCGTCGAGGGCGTAGTCCTTCCAGCCCCGCTCGCCCAGGACGATCTCGAATTCCTGGGGGGTGAGCATGGGCCGCTTGTACTGCAGGATGTCCTCGATGGCGATGCGGGGGCAGGCGGTGTTCACCCAGGCATCGACTCGATAGCCTTCCAAGAGGTCCGGCGCAACGAGATCCATCAGGAAGATGTGGGCTTCGCGGCCATGCTTCTCCGCCAAGTCTTTGAGGTGCTGCGCGAGTTCCATCCGGACTTGGCCGATCTTCTTTGAAACGATGATCCCGAACACGCGCGCATCGAGCGACCGAGCGATGGCGGCATGCCGCTGGCGAAGCACGCGTTCCTTCACGTCTTCGAGTCGGCGGGCCGTGCCCCGCTCCGGGTCGGCGATTACGATGGGTTTGTCCGGGAGGAGAATCGCGACGCCGAGCGGATGGAAATCCCCGGTACCGACGTACAGGTATCCATCCACCTCCGATGCGATCACCGCGGCAGTGTGGTAATCGCAACCGAGGAGTTGCCCCGCGTAGGCAACGCGCCGGTCCGGATCCCCGATCCGGATGACATGGCCTTTCGATTCCAACCGCTCTTGGACCGTCGAGAGCCAGTGGCGGTACTGCGTCGTCGTGAGCAGGCCGACTCGTTTCGGCAGGAGCGGCTCTGCGGCATCGAGGAATCCCGCGGACGTCAACGGCGGTCCCGGCAGGTCGTAAAAGAACACGTTTGTGTACCGAAGGTGGGGCATGGGCGCATGGCCCAGGTGCACGATCAGGTCAACGGGCATATCCGCGACGTCGCACGCGCCGAAGGAGGGATCCGCGGACACAAGGCACGACGCGCCCGTGGCGGCCTCCAGCTCGTGTGCGAGTTCGACGGCCTTCGTGCGCAAGCCCACAGGAAACTGGAGGCCGACCGTTCTCGCATTGCGCCCGCGAATGACCTCGATGAGTCGGTCTGTCTCGCCCATGAACCTGCCGCAACAATCGGGGCGCGAGAAAAAGCTGTGCCTAGCGCGGAGTTCGGCTGGACCTCCGGACGGCCGTCATCATGACAAGGGACCCGGACCCGAGGAGCAGAGTTCCGACGACCAGCGGCCCCACGATCCCGAAACCTACAACGAGACAATCATAGAATCGCTGGGGCATCGCGTTCCATCCCTCTCCCGGCCCGCCGCTGAACCTTGGCCCCCGCAATCGGCCCCCTCGCCGAGCCGCCATCCGGCCCACCCCGTCCCGAGGCTCACGGTCATGTTCGCCATTGGATCCGAGCTGGTCCGGTGCGCCCAGAAAATCCCGTCGGGTAACGCCCCCTCCCCGCCACTGAGATCGACGCCCGCATCGAGATCGAGCCGGTCAAGCCTGACCATGGGCGTCATTCGAGAGAAACGGACCTGTGCAGATCTGAGCCCGTGAGATTAAGGAGGATGCCGCCGAGGACAAGCAGGGCCAAACTGATGAGCCCGATCCGGGATTGCAGGACTCCGGGCACCCTCAACGAGCGGCGCAGGATCCCGAGGCACCATCAACCTGTCGGGACCGTTCGGAGCAGGCCTCAGCGCTCCGGCGCTCGTTCAATCTCGAGCCGCCATGGGGTGGGGAGCTTCATGCCACCCTTGCGGAGGGCCTCTTTCGCGTCTGCGAGATGGTCCTCCGTCGTCTCGATTGTCATGATCCTCGTGCCGGGCTTCACCCGGGCCGCGGTCCCGACGGGCGCCCCGAAGGCCGCCCGCATCCCTTCCGAGATCCGGTCTGCGCCGGCGCCCGTGGCGATCTTGTTCTCCCGCAGGACGTTGTGGGGATAGAGCCGGAGCTTCAGGTGGTATGCGTTGCCCGCCTTCGTCGCGATGTATCGGTTCGCGCTCACCCGGGAGGCCTCCAGGGCGATGTGCCGGATCTGGCATCGCTCCTCCGCCACGAGGTGGACCCTCACGGGGAACTTCGTCCGGAGGTCCCCGATATCGAACTGGCTGATCCTGCTGGCGGGGACGCCGCCCATGAACTCCTTGCGGGCGTACGCCTGTCCGCGGATCTCGCGGTACATTCGGCCGGGCTTGCGAGGCATCGTTCCGAGGGCCGTTCGAAAGGTCGGGCGCTATATAACCCTTCGCGGGACGAGCGAGGGAGCGAGAAAATGTTAAGAGCGGCGTGCATGTCCCGCGCGTCCCATCAATGTACCTCGTGAAACTGGGCGGGAGCGTCCTCACGGACAAGGCCCGCCTGCGCACCCCGCGGCGAGCGGCGATCGCCCGCCTCGCGCGGGAACTCGCGGCCGCGTCCGAGTCGGTCCTCGTCGTGCACGGTGCGGGCTCGTTTGGTCACATCCTCGCGCGCCGTCACAAACTCCATGAGCGGTTCCTCGGCAAGGAACAGCTCGCCGCGGGAGCTCGCGTGCAGCGGGACGTCAAGATCCTGAACGGCCTCGTTGTCGATGCGCTCCTGCGCTCGGGCCTCTCGGCTGTCTCCCTTGCTCCGTCCGTCCTTCTCACGATGGAGGACGGCCGCGTCGCGGCCTTCGATTCGAAGCCTTTTCGGGACTACCTCATCTTGGGCTTCACCCCGGTGACCTTCGGCGATGTCGTCCGGGATCGGAGCCGCGGCCTCGCGATCTGCTCGGGGGATGTCCTCATGCTCGAGCTCGCGAAGGCCTTCCGGCCGACGCGGGCGATTTTCGTCGCCGACGTCGACGGCCTCTACACCGCGGACCCGAAGCGCACGAAGGGTGCGCGCCGCTTCGAATCCGTCCGCGAGACGGACCTCGGATCCATCGATTTCGCACTCGCACCCGCCCAGGCCGCGGACGTCACAGGAAGCATCGAGGCAAAGGTGCGACGCATGTTCGAGATCGCCTCGCACACGGGCGAGTGCATCATCCTCAACGGTAACGTAAAGAACCGCCTCCGGGATGCCGTGCAGGGCCGACCCGTCGTGGGCACCCGCGTCGCCGGGAGATCCTGAGATGGCCGAGCCGTCGAAGACGGAGCAGCGCAAATCGGAGCACGTGAACATCATCCTCCAGGAGAACGTCTCGGCCGAGTACAACTTCTGGAACGATGTGCGGCTCGTGCACAGCGCCTTGCCGGAGGTCGACCTCGACGACATCGACACGTCCGTGCACCTGTTCGGAAAGCGCCTCGAAGCGCCCCTCGTGATCTCCTCGATGACGGGCGGGTTCGGCATGGGCCGTGAAATCAACGCGAACCTCGCGAAGGCCGCCGCCGAGGTCGGCGTGGCGATGGGCGTTGGCTCCCAGCGGGCCGCCCTCGAGAAGGTGGAGCTGGCGAACACGTACGCCGTCGTACGGGACTTCGACGTGCCCCTCCGGTTCGCGAACCTCGGGGCGCCGCAGCTGATCCCGCAGGCGGGCAAGCGGGCCTACGGGATCGCGGATGGGCGCAGGGCCATGGAGATGGTCGGCGCGGATGCTCTTATCGTCCACCTCAACTTCCTCCAAGAGGTCGTCCAGCCCGAGGGAGACCGCCGGGCGAAGGGCGTCCTCGCGGCGATCCGCAGTCTCGCGCAGCAGCTCCCGCTTATGGCCAAGGAGACCGGCGCCGGGATATCGAGGCCGACGGCCTTGGCCTTGAAGAGGGCTGGCGTGAAAGCGATTGACGTGGGTGGCCTCGGAGGCACCTCCTTCTCCGCGGTCGAGTACTACCGAGCGCGGAAGGAGGCGTCGTCCCTCAAAGAACGCCTCGGCTCCACGTTCTGGAATTGGGGCATCCCGACGCCCGCCTCCGTCGTCCTCGCGAACGTCGGCTTGCCCATCGTCGCGACGGGGGGCGTGCGGACGGGCCTCGACGCCGCGAAGGGCATCGCGCTCGGCGCGACCGCAGCCGGCATGGCGAAGCCGATGCTCGAGGCCGCGAAGGTGTCCGCAGACGCGGTGATCGAGGAGCTGCGGGCCGTCATCGAGGAACTCAAGGCCGCGATGTTCCTGACGGGGTCGGCTTCCGTCGCGGAGCTGCGGGAGCGGCACGCGGTCGTCTCGCGGCCGACCGCCGACTGGATCGAACTCGGTCGCGAGGAGTGATCGGGTTGGACGAGCGCGCGTCCCCCGAGGAGCGCCTCGAGGTCCTCCTCCGGCCGTATCGCGATCTGTCGAACACCCACATGGAGGCGATCTGGAACGAATACGCGGCGGAGCATCCCGAATCCCGCTGGCCCTCGACGAAGACCCTCCGGAGGAACGCGCGGCTGTTCTTCGCGGGCAAGCGCTACCGGTTCGTGCTCGCGGTCGCAGGCCATCGGCTCCTCACGGGCGAGCCAACCTCGGCGGATTTGGCCCGAGCTGCGACATGGCTCGAATGGTACCACCTCTACACGCTCTTCCTCGACGATATCATGGACGAAGACATCCGCCGGCGCACGATGACGAGCGCGTGGGCGGCGAACGCGGCCCTCTACCGCGGTCTCGACGCGGATCGGCCCGCTGTCGTCTTCCGCACGCGCCGGCATCGCTACGGCGCTTCGCAGGCGATCCTCGATGCCCTGCGGATCCGCTCCCTCGCGGAGCGGGCAATCGAGGGGGCTCGAACCCTCGAGGACCGCGTCCGCCTGAAACTGCTCGCGGAGCTCACGGAGGTCGATCTCGTCCTGAGCGATGGGCAGGGCCTCGACATCGACTTCGAGCGGGCCGTCCGGCTCGCGGAGGCGGAATACGTGGCGATGAGCGAGGCGAAGACGGCTCGCCTCTACCTAGGCGCGGCGAACACAGCCGCAATCGTGGCGCGGGCGACCGATGTCGAACGGGAGGCCCTTGGGGCCTACGCCCGGCGATTCGCGATTGCCTTCCAGGACCGGGACGACCTCCTCGGGTCCGCGGTCGTGGCGTCGCGGATCGGCGGCTCCGCCGAGGGGGACATCCGACACGGGAAGAGGACGCGGCTCTATGCGATCGCCGCCGAGCGGCTGCGGGGAAAGGACCGCGCCGCCTTCCTGGACGCCTACGGGCGGGGTCCGCGCACAACGGCGCGGGATGTCGCAACTGTGCGGGCTCTCCTACGCGAGCATGTCCTGCCGATCGTGGAGTCAAGGATTGACGAGAACCTCCGCCTCGCCCGAAAAGCCCTGGACTCCATCGAGGCGCGCGATCCCGAGGCGCGATCCCTCCTCGTGGGCCTCCTCGAGGCGCAGCGGACGCGCGTGCGCTAGTCCTCGAGGCCGTGGGCCGTGATCCGGAAGGACGCCTGCGCGCCCTCGGGCCGGTGGCGGTGCTTCTCGAGGACGGCAACCCGCGTGTTCGCACCCTTCTTCTCAAGCCGAACGATCGTCTTCGCATTGTGGCTGAGCATGTGGCCCCCGAGGGGCATGTACGCGCCCGTGTCGAGGTCCGTGTACACCTGGGAGGTGACGACGACGGGGATCCCGCGTTGCCGGGACACGCGCAGGAGCCTCGCGATCTGCCGCGTCAGGGAGTGTCGCTCGTCCCGGCGCGTCTCGTCGCGCATCGTCAGCCGATAGTGCATCGTGATGCTGTCGATGAGGATGAGGCCGACCTCCTCGTTGTTCTCCGCGAGGCGCACGGCTTTCTCGATGAGGCTCTCCTGCTCCTCGAAGCTGTAGGGCTCCGAGAAGAGGATGTTCCGGACGACGACCTCGAAGTCCTCCCCGCAGATCTGTCGGAGCCGATCGAGGGAGACCCCCTCCGTGTCGATGTAGATCACCTTGCGCCCCGCCCGCACGGCGTTCCGCGCGAGCTGCAGGCAGAGGTTCGTCTTGCCGCTGCCCGCCTCCCCGTGTAGGAGGGTGATGCAGCCGTCCTCGACCCCGCCGCCCAGGAGTTCGTCGAGGCTCGGGCAGCCCAGGGCGACCTTCATCGTGTGGACAAAGGGGCGGTCACCTTTAACCCTTCGAGGAGCCGGCCGGAAGGGACGAGACGTAGGCGCCCTCGGGCGTCCAGACGACGACGGTCCGGCCGGGCCCCGCCCGCGGGGACGAGCGGACGGGTTGGCGGAATCCCGTGCGCGGATCGACCGCGACGAGGGTGCCGTTCCCCGCTGGCTCGAGCGTGGCCTCGAGGCGCTCCGCTTCCACGGCCACCGCGGTCCGCAGGTCCCTCGATCGGAACCGGCGGACTTCGCCGGACCCCAAGTCGCGGAGCATTGTGATTGGCCCAACGTCCACGACCTCGGCAAGGGAGCCCTTGTGTCGCACGACGTCGCCGACCTGGAACGGGCCGAGGCAGACGAGGCTCGTCACGCGATGCAGGTCCTTCCCGCCCCTTCGCCCGTAGAGCTTTGACGTCGACGTCGCGGTTCCGCCGAAAGCCTTCGCAAGGTCCCGCCCGAGGCTCTTCGCGAGCGTGTTCGTGCTCACGTAGAAGTCCAGGCCGCCGCGGACGTCCTCGATCCGAGAGACGAAGTCCTCGGAGCCCTCGGCCCGACGGCCCATTCGGGCCTCGACGAACGCACGGACCCGCTGCTTCTCCGGCCGCGTGAGCACTCGTGTCTCCGCGCGAACCTGGACGATCCCCGCGTAGTACCGGCTCCGTTGTTTCGTGCAAACGTCGCAAAGGGACGGTCTGAGGCGGAGTCTCGTCCGGAACGTCTGGACCTGTCGGAGGTCCCCGTAGCGGCCGGTCGCCGTGACCTCGAGACGGAGGTTCGAGGTGTCCTCCGGTTTCATGACGTAGTCGAATGTCGCCGCTTCATATGGCCAGCGGATTGGGATGTCCTCATGAAGGATCCGGGGGATCGCCTCGTCGAGTCTCGAACGGATCCAGCCCTCGCGAAATCGGAGGGATCCGCAGCGGGCGCAGCGGGATACGTCGAGGTGGGCCCGCGCCTCGAGGAGAGGATGGCGCTTCGCGAAGCATGTGGCGCACAGGCCATCCGTGGTGGGCCCCTCACGCCCGCATTCGACGCAGAACACAGAGCGTTCGATGGCCGGGGCGATACTTAAGGGCTGTCTCCCGTCGCCTTCGATAGGCGGGGGGAAGGCCATAAGTAGCCGGGCTGTCGTGGTCGCCCCCGATGCGCCGAGCGAAATCCGCGTGGAGGGCGCGACGGATCAAGCATCGTGACGCGATTATCTTGTGCGTCATATCCGCTTCCTTCCTCCTGGCGGGCGAACTCGCGAATCCCTTTCTCTTCACAATCTACCAAGCTTACTTGGTTCCTGTCCTCGATTCGCCGGCGCTCTTCGCTCTCTACGCCATCCTTGCCGTCCTCGCGTTCACGACCGCCTTCGGGGCCGTTCTGGTGCTCCTCGGCGGCTTGTACTTCTCCCGGGGCCGTGTCCCGAGAGGCCGGTTCTTCGTGGGGTTCGGCATTGGGCTGACCTTCCTGGGCCTCGTGAGCCGGCTCGCATACCATACTCTCGTCACGGGCAGTCCTGTGCCGTTCCTCCTGTTTCTGACGACCACCGCCACCGGCCTCGGAATCCTCTTCGGGGTCGCGGCCCACGCGGTGATGGGGCAGTACGCGTTGCTCCTCAAGAAGCGCGCGGTGAGGGCATGGCGGCGATGGCGGCGGCACCGTCGGCCCGTGCCCACTCCGCGCTCGCGCGTCCGGCGTATCAAATCATGAGCGCGTATTGCGCGTGGGGGACGCCTGCGATCCAGAGGACCATGTCCTCGGAGACGAACCCACCCCGCTTCGCCGCCTCGATCGTTTCGCGCCCCACGAAATTGCCGACCGTCGCGAAGCGAAGATGCTCGAGGAGCGTCGCCTCGCTGACGACCTCGCCGCGGTAGAACTCGCCGACCTCGATCTTTAGTTTGCCCTCCCGGAAGGCTCGTCCGAGTAGGTCCTCGTCGGCTGCGGCCACGAGGGTCTCCTTGCCCTGGTAGTAGACCTTCATTCGGATCGGCATCGCATGGGCCGCGTCTAGAGCCTCTCGACGAGCTTATACTTGTTCTTCGCCGGGCTGTAAATCTCGCCCTCTTGGGACCAACGCTTGAGCCAGGCGTCGACGCGCGCGGGCGGGACGCCCCGTTCCTGTGCGACGCGGACGATGTCCTCGTAGTCGGCGACGCCTTCCGGACCGGCCAACTCGGAGATGATGTCCCTCAACGCGATGATCTGCTCGCGTTGGGACTGGCTGATGCCCGTCTGGATGATGTCGATGTCGAGGCGGCCACCTTCCTCGCCGGCCACCTTGCCCATCCAGTACTCGACGACGCGGATCGAGCGGTCGACGTCCTCGATTTCGACGGCCTCGCTCAGCCGAAGGCGGGCGCTCGCCTCGGCGAACCGAATGATGGATTCGAGCTGGCGCGGTGTGATTGGCACGCTTGCGCCCGCACCCTCCCCGAGCTTGCGGATCTCTAGGTACTTTCGCTGCATAGCGTCCATGGCCTCGTCCGTCATCACGGGGAAGATCCGCTTCGCATAGGCGACGTATTTTCGGAAGAAGTCCGGATCGAAGTGCGGCGTGTACGGCGTGGCGAGAGCCTCCGCCCCCACGACGGAGAGTCCCTCCTCCCTCCGCCGAAGGATTTCCCCTACTTTGTGACCTCGCAAGACGTGCTCCGCGAGGGCGCGATCCTTCTCGGACTCAGGGCGATCGATGAGAGCGAAAATCCCATCGAACCGCGAAAGGAGCGGGGGTTCCAGCTGGATTTGCTCGGAGATATACTTGTGGATATCGAACCGACCGAACTGGGGGTTCGCGGCCGCGAGAACCGCACATCGGGCCTGCAGGACCGCCGTGATGCCTGCCTTGGCTACGCTGATGCGCTGCTGCTCGAGCGCTTCGTGGATCGCTGATCGGTCCTGCGGGTTCATCTTCTCGATCTCGTCGATACAATTGTGGACGACAGCGCCGCCGCACAGGAAGCTTGCATCCCGGGGCACCTGTAGGTCATACACGTAACCGCGATACGTTTCGACTTTCAGGCTGGAGATGCGGTCAAGGATGACTTCTTCGGCTCTCCCTGATTCGCCGGCGACGCCGGTCGCTTCTCCGCCCCCGGACGTCGTCGCAGCCACTCCGGCCAACGCGCCACGCGCCACGCGCCTCGCATGCTTGCCCGAAACGACAAGACAATCCCCCGGTCGCATTGCCTCGAGGCGAACCCATCGGCGATTGCTGCCGTCAAGGACGACGTGATCCGGAGTGAGACGAAGCTCCGAGCCGGAAGCGAGTGTGAGATGGATGATTGGCCCTGCATACCATCTGCGAGAAACCAGCGATACCCGGGCGGGCCGGACCGTTTGCCAATCTGGGCTCAGGGCAAGCGTCTCCCCTTCAAGAAAGCGGATCTCGATCTCACGCCCCCCGACGATGGCCCGATCGACGGACTTGCCTTCCATGAGACGTGAGATGGGGAGCCACTCGCCATCGTAGAAGACCGTTGACTCAGGATGCAGGCACGCTAAGCCTTTGTCTGCGAGGACCAAGGCCCCCGCCTCCAAGGTCCATCGTCCCTCGCCGAATTCATCGCGGACGGCACTCGCGGTGAGACCCGCCGCGGTCGCAGCCTTCCCTGTCGCATAGATGCCGCGAGGCGATAGTCGACTCATGTACGAAAGCAACTCCGACTTCGCTGTGTTGTGGCTGATTATGCCGTTCGCAATGAAGTGCTGAGGTCCGGGGACCTCGATATCGAACACCGTGGCGCGCCCTGCTCTACGGATCGAGACGATCCGTTCGGAAAGCTGTCCATGCCGGCGGTGAGCCCGTTTGCGTGCGTGCCGGACAACCATCCGCAACTTGCTTCGTTTCGCGCGGCTCACGAAACCGATGTGTCGAGCGAATCGAAGAATCGAGTTCGCCCTCCGAATCACGAGCTTCCCACTCGGCCCGCGGTGCACCCAGCCGCCCCGCACACGGAGCGGCTTCAGGGCTTTGGTCCATCGAATCGAGCTGTGGATCCCCCACCGGAGGAGGAGAGCCTGCACATCCCGAAGGAGTTCAAGGCAGGAGGACTTGAAGCTGACTGCACTCCGGCCCCTGTCGTTCGCGAAACATGAGCCGTCCGCCTCATACAGCCACCGAAGGAAGCTTGCGACAACCGAGTCTCTGGAGCGAAGAATCGCGGGCGGTACACGTTTGAATCGGAGTTCCCTCAGCCAGTTGGCAATCGGGGTCCGACGCACATCATACTCGACCAGCGGTCCGTCGACACGTTCTCGCGGCGTGAACCCGAAAACATCCCGAAACAACTTTCTGAGCTTCGGCGCGAGGTCATCCTCGCCCGCTGCGACTCGATAGCCAACGCGTTGTCTGCGCACCCAGCCTTCGCCCACGATATACCCCATGATAGCTGCGAGTTTTTCGTCATAGAATTCGGGCGTCTTGACATGCCACGAGCGATGGGAGGAGCGGGGTTCGCTCCATGTCGTAGGTATGAGCGCCCGTTTCGAGGACTTGATGCTGGGCGCCGTACGCACGCGGTCACCCACCCGCAAGGTGTCGAGCCGCCGCCACTCGCTCTTCTGAAGCCTCGGGTCCCACACCAGGAGGGGGTGGTTGTAAGTGCCTTTGATCGATTTGCCCGTCTCCGTCGTCACCTCAAGGATGGGTTGATTCACATACCGATGAAATCGCGTCGCCCACGCGTTCCTGTAGCTGCCGACGCCAAGGCGAACTTGGGTTCGAATCGTGTCGAGATGCTCCTGACCAAGGTCGCGTAGCTTGGCAATCGTTCCGTCCCCGAGGACGATCCTCTCATCGCCAACGAGACATCCTGGATCGCCGACGAGTAACAGATGGAGGTCCCCTCGGATCCTCCTCCCATCAGGCAGCACCTTCGGGACGCCGCTGAACAACTGGAGCGCGAGGGCCTCCTTCTCCACATGCATCCCGTAGATCGAAGGCGCGATCGAGTTCACGATGAGCCGGAAGATGTCCGGGCTGGAGCCGATCTCTCGAATCTTTCGGGCATCCTCTTCCGTCACCTCAATATCCTCGAACTCGACCTGCTCCAGCTCCACTGAGTTCGCATCAAGGAAGATGTCGAAGAGGGTCGACCGCGCTCCGGGTCGACCGCGCTGCGCGCTCCGCAGCACGCCGCTGAGGACAACGCGCATCCCCGGTGTGATCCGACCCGTGAGGTCATCCTCCATGTATGCGCTGAGTCTCTGCGGTTCCGCGCCGCCCCGCAGCCCTTCCGGCGCCTCCTGAATCTCGATCTTCTGGGTGTCGAGGTACAGGGAGGTCTCCGTGAGGAGCTCGAACTTCGTCGCACTTGCGGAGCGGCCGCAGCCCCCCTGGTCCTCATAGCACTCCAAGGGCTCGCGGAAGGCCTGGTCCTCCTGTTCCTCCTTCAGGACCGTGCCGCACCGCAGGCACTGGAAGAGGGCGCCCACGACGCGGGGCCTCACCTCCGTCGACTTCCGCACGAGGCCCTCGACCGCGAGGAACTGCCCGAGATGTTTCGCGCGCAGGTCTCGAATCTGCACGCGCCGATCCCGAGGTACGCCCTTGACCCGCAGGTGGATTTGGACAGTCTCCTCGCCCGGCGGCGCGAGCCGGCGGATCGCCTCCTCCCCCGCGGTGAGGACGTTGAGGGGATGGCGCAACAGGTAGATCGCCATGTCCGTGTCGAACCGGTTCAAATCCTCGAAGGAGACCTCGAGGCTCCGGGCCTCGGGATACCGGTCGGCGACCGTGATGATCCTCGACTCGTACCCCTGTTCCTCGAAGAACTCCTCCCACTTCGCGATGAGTTCTTCCTGAGGCATCTCCGCGAGCACGTCCCGCCTCCCCACCCGACCGGGCCGCGCAAAGTCCGGGGTGGTCATATCCCTTTGAGCCTTCCTTCCGCTGCCCGCCGTCCTCCGGGGCGGTATAGGTGGGACCGTTTCCGATGGAACGCGCCTGTGCGGAGCGACGTCAGCCGCAAGGCGAGAACCCGCACTCGGCACATCGCACGCATCCGTCCGCGTGCACGAGCTTCGAGGCGCAGTCGGGACATGCTATCGGCCCCGCGGCCTCGGATCCGCGCAGCGGACCTCCGCCGGTGGAATCCCCGGGCTGCAGGGCTCCTCACCCATCCTAGACCACGCCGTCGAACGGCAAAAAGCCGGGGTCGGGAGGTGGCCGAAACTACCCGAGCGATCGCCTCGCTATCCTCAAATATCGCTGCTCCCGATGCGCCCGCGGGATGGGATGAACGAAGCCGAGCTCGACGAATACGTCCTCCACAACTCGGCCACTTCCCTCCGCCTCCAGGAGGTGCAGCTCCTCCTCGCGGAGAAGCGAACCTCCTTGGCGACCCTCCGCACGGGGATTGCCCTCCTCGCCCTCCCTCTCTCCGTCGTATCCGTCCTTGTCGCGACGTCCTCCCTTTGGAGCGTGGTGAGCATCCTGTACCTCCTCGCGCCCCTCCTCGCGTTCTGTACGACCCTCGTTGCCCTCGGTTCCTACCTGATCATGCGCGCAATCGTGCACATCCATGCGTTCGATCGCAAGATTCGCACGATCACGCGCGAGGATGACGTGCTCCGGGATCTCGTCCAGGTCGACTGAGGCCAAGGTTCTTGGCGGGCCGCGGCCTTCGTGCGGCCATGGAGATCCCCGAGGACCTCGAAGCACTCCGTCGGTTTCACGGACACCTCGGCGTGTACGTGACCCTTGGCCTCCGCATGGGCAACATCGGCCGGCGGAGGTTCGGGCACTACAAGGGCCTGCGGGCCGTCGTGCGCACCCCGCCGGAGCCGCCGATGCTCTGCGTCGTCGACGGGATCCAGTTTTCGAGCGGCTGTACGATGGGGAAGGGGAACATCGCCGTAGAGCCCGCGCGCGAGCCTGAGGTCGCCTTCGAGAAGGAAGGCCGCCGAGTCCGCATCAGCCTGAAGCCAGGCTGGAGGGAGCGCATCGACCGCGAGATGTCGAAGGAAAAGGAAGTCGAGCAATCCCTCTTCTACTTCGGCGCGGCCGAGTCAGAGCTGTTCGACGTTGAGGAACTGTGACCTCACATGCCCGGCACGACCCAGACGGAGTCGTGGCCGATGTGGATCCAGTACCCACGGCCGGGCAGGAGCACCTCATCGTCCCGGAGGAGGAGCGTGCCATACGGACGGCTCGGGTCCGGGCCGGCGATCGCATCAGCGCCCGTGGCCACCCTCACCATGCCCACGGTCAGATTCGCCGTGAATCCAGGGAGAGCGACGAGGTTCCAGCCGGCGCAGAGGTCGACGGCGCTTTCCGATGGCAGCAGGCCGAGGACGAGCAGACTCCCCGCCGCGGTCGCGTTGAACCAGAAGCCGCGGCCGAGTCCCAGGAAGAGGGACTCGTTTCCCGGCCCCCTTGCTGAACTCCAGCCCCCGCCGCAGGCCTCGAAGGTCCAGGCGTCCGACCAGCCCGCCGGCGCCGCGTTCGCCAGGGACGGATCCGATGGTGCGAGGGGCATCCCGAGGAGGTTCGGACCGACCACGACCGGAATCCGCAGCTTCCCCGCGAGGTCGGGCCCTACAGCCAGATTGCCTGCGCCATCGATCGTGTCGATCCGATAGAAGTAGTCCGAGGGATCGGCCTCGCCGGCTCCGGCATCTCGGAAGCGGTACGTCGGGGTGCCGTTCGCCGGGATGGGCCCGCTCCGTGGGACGAAGGGGCCGCTCGGAGCGGAGGACCGCAGGACGCGATAGGCAACGGTCCCTCCGAACAGGCTGTCATCCCACGTTCGTTCCCAGACGATCTCGAGATCGGCGGTGCCGTTCGCGAGCTCCAGGGATACGAGCCGGGCGGGCGCCGGGGCGGCCCCGTCGGGTCCAACGCTGAGGGCCACGAAACACACGGATGCGTACTCGCCCCAGTTGCCGCTCTCGTCCCGGGCATGGACCCATGCGCACGAGGGGCCGGGGGCGAGGGGCAGCGGACCGGACCACAGCACATCCTCGGTCGGGCTATCGAAATCTCCGTCCGCGGGTGCCATGGGCAAGCCGCTCCCGTTCTCCGCAGGGGACGGCGGCACGCTCCGGAAGAATAATTCCGCAGCGACGACTTCGCTCGCGCCGGAGACCCGATCGTCCGCGGTCGCGACGAACGAGACCGGCGCCGCCGATCCCGGCGGATCCGGGACGGGCCGAACGCTCCCGGCCCAGATCGTCGGGCCCATCGCATCGCCGCCGGGCCGAGCGATCGTGAGCGCCCCGTCGGTCTCGTCCTGGCCCCGGAGGGTCGGGATGCCGTTATCCCGCGCGAGCACGCGGACGACATGCTGATTGCCGTTGGCGACGGAGGATATATTCCAGTCGAAGCTCCGCGCGGCACCAGGAGCCGTCCCGATGCCGGTCCACGTTTGGCCGAGGTCCGCGCTCGCGTAGAGGTCGAAGCCCGCGAGTGGCGCGCCTTGGGACGACGCGGTCCAGCGGATCGTGAGGGTGGGCCCTGTGAAGACCCCGCCATTCGGGGCCGCGATCGTGACATCGGGATGATCGCGGTCAAGGGCGCCTATGGACGAGCTGACGAGCCACCGCAGGGCATCATCGAGGACGGTCGCCCGCGTCGTGCTGTTGGGCGCCAAGTCCGTGGGGCTCGCGTCGAGCCCCGTGAGTTCGAACGCGAAGAACACGAGGCGCGACGGCGTCCCGCCCCATACGCCCGTGCCGAGCGTCCCGTTGGGTGAGGAGGCCACCCAGCGGTGGCCCACGGGCGTCGCTCCGCACGTCCCCGGCGTCACCTGGTCGTCCAGCCAGATGGGGACGGTCGAGCCGCCCGCGTTCCACAGGGCGAGCTCGTCCACGGCGCCGCCTTCCCGATGCGGCGCATAGGGCACTCCGGCGCTATGACTTCCGCTGATGGGATCTCCACTCACTCCCTCGAGCCGGCGGACATCCGAGGGATCGCATCGCAGGCTCGCCTTGAGGACGCCGCGCACCCATGCGGCAGACGCCGGGCTGGAGAACGGTGAGTCCGGGTCCCCGAGGGCCCAGACCGCATCGTGGGCGGAGACGAGGAGGCGGCCTCCCCCATCCAGGTAAATCTGCACGAGGATTCGCTCCGTTTGGTTGAAGGGCGGGTACTGTTCGAGTCCGACCTGCCAAACGACGGCCCGGTGGGCCCGGAGCAGGTCGAGGGGCGGAGTCCCGGAGTCCGCGACGCGCCAGAGGGACCAGAACCATCCGCGCGCGGCGAAGGCGCTCGCATACGAAGCCTCGCGCTCCGCCGGGAACGTGTCGTCGCCAACGACCAGGAGGACATCGCCCAGCGCGGCCGTTTGGAACGCGCGGTGCCGTCCGCCGTTCGAATCCTGGGTCTCTTGGCCCAATCGATCCCTCGCGAGGACGTCGTAGTAGTATCGCGTGTCGGGCTGAAGATTCGGGAGGACGACATCGTGGGACGTGAGCAGATCGGTGGAGGTCGAGACGAGGGATAATGCGAGGGGCGAAGTGCCGTAGCGGATCTCCGCCGTCGCCGGCTCGTCCGTGCGCCAACGGATGTGCGCGGACGTCGTCCCGATCCGGTCTGCCGCCACCTCGGAAACGACGGGGGACGCCGCGTCGATGCGGGCGAGGGCCTCCGCCGTGTGCGGGGGCGAGGCATCCGCGTATCGGACACGGATGGAGTCGGCGTGGCGGACTTGGAGCACGCCGTCGGAGGCGGCCGGGCCAAACCCCGTCGGGATGGATCCCCGCCAGATCCCGCTTGTGACGGAGCCCGAGAGGACGATCGTCTCGCCCCCGGGCTCGGAGTCCGAACTGGCCGTCACCTCGACCGCCGACGCGCCCTCGTCCTCGACCTCGATCCCGATCGTGTCGGTGCCGGCGTACACGCCGCGGTCGAGGAGGACCCGGCCATGGCCGCCATCGAGCGCCCCGACCGCGACGAGGGCAAACGGCTGAGGGCCTACGGGGACGTTCGACCCAAACACGCGGACCGTCCACACGCCTGGAATGGCAGCCGCCAGGAAGACCGCCTCCTCGACGTTCGTGGTGTCGAACGGACCCCCGGGAACGGATCCTGCATTGGCCATCGGCCCGAAGCGGTTACCCCGGTACACGGTTCCGTCGGGGGCAATGACCTCGAGATCGAGGTCGTTTACCAGGGACTTCGCGGCGGCGAGAGCGGCCGGATAGTCGCTCCATGCGAGGACGAAGCGGACACGCCCGCCCCCGGCCGGCACCCGGAACGTGTACGTCGCAGCCTCTCCCGTGAGGAGCCCCGCCGTGGCGTCAACGACGCGCAGGCGGAACGGGTCGCCCTCCGCGACGATTGGGAGAACGCTCGCCAAGCGGACGCGTCCGAACCCTTGTTCGAAGTTCGGCCAGACGTCTTCACGGGAAGCGCCTGAGCCCGTCATCTGCTCGGCCGAGGCGACGAGCAGGGCGCGGACCAGGGCCGCGCTGGGATTCCGACCGTTCGACGCCAAGGGCTGCCCCGTCGGATACCAGCCGTCCGCGAAGTATTGCCGGATGATCGTGGCGGCGGCCGCTGCAGCGGGGGTGGCATAGCTCGTGCCCGTCCAGTGAGCATCGGCCAGGCCCGAGCCGCTGAAGGCGTCTCCGTCCGACATGACGGAGTCGCCGTCGAAGATCGTGATGACGGTCGGCTTAATCCGGCCGTCCTTGGTCGGTCCGCGACCGCTGAGATCCGCCAAGTCCTCCTGGTCATCGCCGAACTGAACGTTGTCCGGATTGCCTGCGCCCCCCACGGTGAGGAGGTTCTTCGCGGTGCCGGGGGCGCCCACGGTGGCCGTTCCGGGACCCGCGTTGCCGCTGGGGAAAACTATCACGAGGTCGGGATGGGACCAGACGAAGGCGTCGATCATCCGCGCCTGCAGGTCGTACTCGTTCGTGGAGGTCCCCCAGCTGTCGCTGTGGACGCGCACCGGGGCGATCGGATCGTTGTACACGAGGCCCGCGGGACCGAAGAGGTCCGCGAGGTCCTCGGGCACGTATCCCAGCAGATCCTCATCCCCAAGGGCGCACGTCTCTCCCTGCCCGACCGTCCCAATGTCCTGGACGTACAGCTGGGCGCCCTTCGCGGTCCCATCGTTCGGCCCGCCTCCTGCGTTCCAATCGTCGTTGCCCGCAAGGGTGGATGCGGTTGCGGTCCCATGTCCGAAGGTGCAGTTCGTCCCGAGGCCCCAATGGCGGCTGTCCTGGATCGACCATGGATCCCACGGTCCGCCCCCGCCGGGCCACGTGATCCGGCCGGTGAGGACGCCCATGTTCACGTATCGGACGACCTTTCGGCGGGCGGGGTCGGTGACGTTGTACAAATCTCCGAGGGTGATCGCGCCCAGGGAATGTCGGAAGGCGTTGTGGTCGTAGTCCACGCCGGTGTCGGCGATGCCGATGTACTGACCCCGTCCGTCCAAGCCGTAGGACCAGTAGCGGTAGTCACCGACCCCCGTGGGCAGCGTTCGGTTCGTCTGGATCACCCAGGCGGTCTCTGCATTGAGAATCCGCGGGGTCCACGCGGGCTCGATAAACTCGACGTAGGGAGACGCCGCAAGGTCCCAAAGGATGGCGCTTGGGACACGGCTCCGAATCCATCGGAGGTCCCCCGACCCGAAGGGTCCAAGGATCGACGATGTCGGGACGCCGCGCTGGGCGAGCCGCGCGATGACGGCCTCTGCAGGCGCGCCGGGCAAGAGCACGATTCGGACGTCGGCCGGGCTGCTTCCGTCGACCGCGTTCGGATGCACTTTCTTCGCGGCGTCGTAGGGCATGATCGCGTCGACCTGCGGTAGCGAGCGAATCGCATCGTACGCGGCCGAAGACCCTCGCACTAGGAGCGCGTTGTTGGGCAGGTACCGGAGGACGTCGATGCCCATGGCCTCGAGCGACGCGCGCCACCCAGGCTTGATCGGGGCGTAGAAGTGGACGACGCCAACGCCCCCGGCCTCTTCGGCGAGACGCGACGGATCCCACGAACTCACCGCGAGGGACCGGACGTCGACGGCTTCATTCCGGAACAGGACGAGGTGGCCTTCCAGGAGCTCGTCCACCCATGAACTCCCCGCGGCGAGAGCCGCCGTCGCGGATCGGGACCCACGGGCCACGGAGAAGGCCCCGTAGTTCTCGAGGACTTGGAATCCCGCGCGAGCGAGGGTCGCCGGACTTGCGTCCGTACGAAAGAGGACGGATTCTTCCGAGGGCTGCGGGGATGTTCCGTCGCTCCGCGGGAAGCCCAGTGGAATCTGGAGGGCGAGGAGAATTCCCAGCGCGAGGAGGGCCAGGGCGTACCATGGATGTCGGAACGCAGTGGGCGTGCTCTCTGCGAGCGTCAGGTGGTGCAATGACAGCCGCGGACCCCGGTGGTCGAACCGATGGCTCGCTCGGAGATTAGGCTTTTGGGGCACACGTCGCATCCACGCGAACAACGTCGATCGCCAAGGTCGATTCCGAGCCCCTTCGCCGACGATTGATTACGCGATCTCGTCCAAGCCGGACCCAAAAAGATAGGGGGAGTAAGAGGGATGGGGACGGCTGTGAGAAGAGTCGCAGCCTTAAGATGATTTTTGAACACGGTCTGTGACCGTCGGTCGGCCCAGAAACGTTTATTTGTTATCCGGTCTGCTACCAGGGCGGGGGAGGTGGCCTTGTTCGCGCCTCAGCGGAGCTTCAAGGACCTCGTGTTATCCTACCTGAAACCCAGGGAGCACTCTATCAGTTCCCTCGCGAAGCAGCTGAAGGGCGACGGCTACAGGTTCCACCGGCTCTTCGTGACAGGCTACCTCAAAGCCCTCGCCGACGTGGGTATCCTGCGGGAGAAAGAGATCCCCCCGGCGAAGGTGTATTCGGTGTCATCGTCGCGCGAAAGGACCCTGTACGAAGCCATCGGGGAGCGATGCCGGGCCGCCAGCGGAGACGAGCGGATTCAGGTCCGCCTCGCGGTCTCGGCCCTCCAGAAGCTCTTCCGGCGACCCATTTTCCTCGGAGAGTTGCGGGAGGCAGGCTTTTCGGGTCCCGTCGAAGCCCCCGCGGCGTCCAGGGAGGAGAAGGAGGAGGCGAGAAGGGCCCTGTCGAAGCTGGCCGTGGACGTGCCCGCGAACGAGCCAGCGTACGCGGTCGAGGAGCGAAGGAACGAGACTCGGGATGCGATCCTCTTGGATATCCTCGTCGAACGCTTCGGAATGTCCTCCCTCGTGGTCGGGACGCGCCAGACGAGGCTCGTCGAGCGTTGAGCTAGGCCATCGAGGTGGACGCGCAGCTCCGACGCCGGTTTCCCGGATGCGTTCTCGGTCCCGCACCCCCGCGAGCGTTGGTCGTCCGCGGTAAGGCTGCTCACTTCCGTGCCTGACCCGTTCCCCACGATGAGGGCAGGGACCGCGGCTCTCCAGCTGCGTTCCCCACCGCCTCCAGCCCCGCGGGACAGAACCTCATCGTCGGCATCCGGACCACCGCCAGACTGGGAGCGCCGCCCCCGACTGTCACCGCCCCTGAGGACGATTTGGGTCTAAAAGGGGACGCCCAACCCCCCGGTCGAGCCTAGCATCTGTGCCAAGCGACGCATCCTATTTAATAGTTCCCGGACGGCCATCGGCTGGGGTGGGCACCTTGCGCGCGGCCCGTGCTTTGCGGTAGCGCCCCGTTGTCGACAGAACCAGGAGCGCCCCCACGAAAACGACCCCTGCGGCGCAGACCCCGCGCCAGGCCTCGAGGTTCGGCTCCAGGAGCCCTCCCGTGAGCTGTGCGTTGAAGTAGAAGTTCAGCGCAGTCGCGATGAGCACGAGACCGATTGTCATCGGTGCCCACACACCGAGGACCGCGCGAATCCGCTCGCGGTTCATCGGCTCATCAATCGGATGATCGCCTCGGCGAGTTCGCCACCGCATTCCTCGAGGGCCTTCCGGGCCTCCTCCTCGGAGACGCCGGCCTTCTCCGCGACGAGTCGCACGTCCTCTTCGGGGATCGCCGTCGCCTTCGGAGGTTCCTCCTTCTTCGTGGCGTCGGAGCGAGGCCTCACGATCGGCTCCCCGATGACCTGCCAGATCTTCTGGCCTTGGGCGACCATCGCGGTGACCGCGGCGTTTCGGAACGTGTACTCTTTGTCCGCGGTCCGGATGATGACCTCGTCGACCTCGCCGAGGTCTTCCTGCTCGATGCCGAGGCGCTTCATCATCTGTTTCATCTGTCGAGGATTCATGCGCCCACCGGGGATCATCGCATCACGCGCGTCCCATGGATGCGGCGCGGATAAAGATTCTGCGTCTCGCCACCGCGCGTCGATGCAAATCGTCCACGTTTAAATACGCCGGGACGAATGCGATCGACGTTGCGCATCGCGGTCGTGTTCAAAGATCGATGTCAGCCCAAGCGCTGTCATCTCGAATGCATCGCCGTATGCCCTCCCCAGCGGACGGGCACGGAGGTCATCTGGATCGATGATGAAACGGGGAAGGCCGCGATCAGCGAGGAGACGTGCATCGCCTGTGGCCTATGCGTCAAGCGCTGTCCGTTCGATGCGATTCGCATCATCGGGCTCCCGGAAGCCCTCCAAGGCGACCTCGTGCATCAGTACGGCAAGAACGCCTTCCGGCTCTTCCGTCTCCCCGTGCCGAAGAAGGGCCAGGTCATCGGCCTCCTCGGCCCGAACGGTATCGGCAAGACGACGACCGTGTCGCTCCTGAGCGGCGAGATGGCGCCGAACCTCGGGCACTACCGGCGGAAGAAACCCCACTGGGACGACGTCCTCGAGCACTACGCAGGGACCGAACTCCATGACTACTTCGGGAGGATCGCGGGGCGGGAACTGCGGACCTCGATCAAGCCGCAGTACGTCGACAAGCTCGCCAAGGTCTACTCCGGCCGCGTGCGGGACCTCCTCGCGAAGATCGATCACCACGGTCGGCTCGATGACTACGTCGGACCGCTGTCGATGGAGCCTTTTCTCGACCGGGACATCGCCCAGCTGTCCGGAGGCGAGTTGCAGCGGGTCGCCGTCGCGGCGACGGTCCTCAAGGATGCCGACGTCTACTTCTTCGACGAGCCGTCGTCCTATCTCGATATCTTCCAGCGCCTGCAGGTCGCGAAGGTCATCCAGCCCCTGTCGAGGGACAAGTACGTGGTCGTCGTCGAGCACGATCTCGCGATCCTGGACTTCCTGACGGACTTGGTCTACCTGATGTACGGGGAGGAAGGCGCGTACGGAATCATCGCGCAGCCTCGGCCCGTCCGCACGGCGGTCAACGTGTACCTTCAGGGGTACCTGCGGGAAGAGAACATCCGCTTCCGCGATCGCGAAATCCGGTTCGAAGCGCGGGCCCCCCGGGGGGCCTGGCAGGCGGATACCCTGGCGACCTACGACGCATTGACGAAGCGATACGAGGGGTTCGAACTTACCGTGGCGGCGGGGCGCCTGCGGAAGGGCGAGGTCGTGGGCGTCGTCGGTCCCAATGCCACAGGCAAGACCACGTTCGTGAAGCTCCTCGCGGGATTGGAGGCGCCCACGACAGGGAGCGTCCGAGGGAGATGGCAGGTGTCCTACAAGCCCCAGTATCTCGAGGCTGCGTACGAGGGAACCGTCCGCGCGCTCCTCCAAGCCGCCGTCGGGAAGAAGGCCGACTCCGGCTACTTCGACACGGAGATCCTTGCGCCTCTCCGGGTGAAAGGCCTCCTCGAGAGAGACATCGCGACGCTCTCCGGCGGGGAACTTCAGAGGGTCGCCATCGCCCTTTGTCTTGGCCGCGATGCCGACATCTACCTCCTCGACGAACCATCCGCATACCTCGATTCGAACCAGCGCATCGAGGCCGCGAAAGCGATTCGCCGGATCATGGAGAAGGAGGCCCGCACGGGCCTCATCGTGGACCACGACGTGTATTTCCTCGACCTGGTGTCCGATAGCCTCATGGTCTTTTCCGGCGAACCCGGCCGGCGCGGGATCGGCGTGGGGCCGTTCTCCATGCGCGACGGGATGAACCGCTTCCTTTCGACCGTCGGGATCACGTTCCGGCGAGATGCCGATACAAACCGGCCGCGGATCAACAAGCTGGACTCCCGCTTGGATCGGGAGCAGAAAGCCGCCGGAGAGTACTACTATGCGATGGAGGCGGTCGTCCGAGCCTCGTGAGTCCCGCACCGCACGGCTCAGTTCGCCCGCGCCTTTGTGGCTTTCACTCGGACCTTGCGCCAGTAGATGTAGACGAGCATGGCCGCCAGGGCCACGAGGGCCACGTACAGGTCGATGTTATCCGTCGCCTCCGCAAAGGCGGTCCACTGTTCAAGTAGGTAGTACCCCGCCACGACGAGGACCGTGTTCCAAGTCAGCGCGCCGATCGTCGAGAAGATGATGAAGTTCCGGAGGCGCATCCGACCGATCCCTGCGGGGTAAGAGATGAAGGAGCGAATCCCGGGGGCGGCATGTCCCAGGAGGACCCCGACGTCCCCATACTTCGCAAACCACTCCTCGGCCCATCGGAGTTCCTGATCGCCGAGCCCGAAGATCCTCCCGTGACGCGAGATTAGGGGTCGGCCGGCATGGTAGCCAATCTCGTACGCGATGAGGTTTCCGAGGGCCGCCCCTGCGGTTCCTGCGAAGATCGCCAGGGGCAGGCTCATCTGCCCCAAGGCCGCGAGGTAGCCGGCGAAGGGCATGATGAACTCGCTCGGGATCGGCGTGAGGACGCCCTCGACCACCATGAGGAGGAATATGCCCAGGTACCCGAGGGCCGAGACGAAGGCCGTGATCCATTCGATGACGGCCACGACGATGGACGAGGCCATGGATGGGCGCGTTGGAACCGGCGTCCGCGTTTCAACGTTTCGTGACGGTTATCGGCCGACCGAATCCCTCCGCCGCCAGCTCGCCATCCTCGACGATGGCCTCGCCGCGCACGTACACAGCCTGAGGGAAGCAGCCATCGAGGCCCTCGAAGGGCGTCCATCCGCATTTGTAGCGCAATCGGCGAGACGTCACCCGTTCCGTCCGCCGAGGATCTACGACGATGAGGTCCGCGTCGCGGCCGACCGCGATCGCGCCTTTCTCGACGCCGAGGATCGCCGCAGGTCGCGTCGCCATCGTCGCGACGAGCCTCTCAAGCGAAAGGTCTCCGGCCTTCACCTTCCGAAGGAGGAGAGGAAACGACGTCGCGACTCCAGGAACCCCCGCGGGGGCGGCATCGAAGGGCCCCTCGCGTTTCTCGTCTTCCGTGTGCGGCGCATGGTCGCTCGCGACGGCATCGATGCGTCCGTCGACGAACGCCCTCCAGAGGGCGTCGCGGTCCTCCGGACCGCGTAGGGGAGGGTTCACCTTCCCGAACGCGCCGAGGTCATGCCTGTGATCGAGCAGGAGGTGATGGGGCGTTGTCTCGGTTGTGACCCCCGCGGGAACCGCCTCGATCGCTTCGACGCAGGTCACGTGCGCGACATGCAGTGGCCCAGGTCCGCGGATCCTCCGGAGCCGTTGAACGGCTCGTACCTCGGCCTCCTTTGGACGGGCGCGATCGTGGCTGATCAGGTTCACTTCCTTCTCGGGGCGAAAGGCTCCCTCGTCCTCCGCGTGGACGGCGACGACCTTCCCGAGCTCTCCCGCGGCCTCGAGCACCTCGGGGAGCACCTCCGCGTCGATCCGCAGCCCACCCGTCGTCTCCGCCATGTATACTTTGAAGGCCGTCGCATCCGCGAGCCGCGCGACGGACCCTGCAGAACGTGGCGCGGCGTAGAGGCCATAGTCGATCGCGGATCGTCCCCGGACCATCGAGGCCTTGGCTTCGAGAGCTTGGCGCGTCGTCACCGGCGGATCCGTGTTCGGCATGTCCATGATGGTCGTCACGCCGCCAAGGGCCGCGGACCGCGTGCCGCTCGCGAAATCCTCCTTGTGGGTGAACCCGGGCTCCCGAAAGTGCACGTGAAGGTCCACGCACCCGGGCAGGATGAGGGCGTCTCCGTATCGGTGGACCTCGTCCCCTTCGAGGACCTTGCGGACCGCGACGATCCTTCCGTCGTCGATGCCGAGGGCGAGGGATTGAAGGCGGCCTCGAAAGAAGACCCTTCCCTCAAGGACGAGCACGTTCGCCACCGGGGTTTCGTCGGACGACCGCGGCCCTCGGTTCGACTTCGCCGAAGATCTCCGCTTGGAATTTCCTGACCCGGGTGGCCGCGTCGAGCCAAGCGTCGGGGAGCAGCCCCGCTTTCACGCATGTCTCCGAGAGGAACTCCGCCGCGTCCCAGCGGTACTCCGCGGCGACCTGCGGAAGGAGGAGGCCGCGGTACGGTCCCTGGGCGACGATGAGGCCGTCGACGCCGACCTGGACATGGTTGGGCAGATCCTTCGGCTTGCGGACGTCGATCGCCTGCGGCGGCGTGAGCAGGCTCACTTCGACGACGACGCCGTCGAGTTCCTCGCGGGCGAGGGGCGGGAACCGAGGATCCTGTGCTGCGCCTTCCGCCGATTTCACGATGGCCTTGAGGAGCGGGAAGAACGGCTCCGGATAGCCGATGCAACCCCGCAGCTCCCCGGAGGGATGGACGTTCAGGGTGACGAAGGCCCCCGCCTTTGCCTCGAAGGAGGGCGGGACGGCGAACGATCGCATGCCGCGGCGCTCGACGAAGGCATCGAGGGCCTCCCGTGCAATGCGGCCGGCGAGTTCACCTTCTTCATCCGAGTACCGCATCTCGGGCCAGATGCCGAGCGTTCTCCTTAACTTTGTCGCCGCGTCGAAGAATGGGATGTTGTTGGGACACAAACCTTTTATCAAGCCCGGGGTCATCTCGCCTCCGTGGTCCCATGAGGGCTCGCATCCCGATCTTCGAAATCATGAGCCCGAATCCCGTGACGGTTTCCGAGGCAGCGACGGCCGCCGAAGCCGCGGCCCTCATGCGACAGCGCGACGTCGGAAGCCTCGTCGTCGTCGCCGATGGCCGACCCACCGGAATTGTAACGGAGCGAGATGTCGTCACGAAGGTTGCCGCGGAGGATCGTCGTCCCGCGGAGGTGGCCGTGCGCTCGATCATGTCGTCGCCCCTAATCTCGGTCCACCCGGAGCTCGAGGTCGCGGAGGCGGCTCGGATCATGTCCGATCGTCGGATCCGGCGGCTCGCGGTCGTGAAGGAGGGCCGGCTCATCGGGATGCTCACGGAGAACGACATCCTGCGCGTCTGGCCCACGATGATCGAGGTCACGCGGGAGTACGCGCGGGCTGGCCTTGAGTCCCAGTTCGTCAAGGGGATCGAAGGCCATTGCGAGGCGTGCGGCGTGTATTCCACGAACCTCGTGTGGGATCGCAACCTCCTTGTTTGTCCGGACTGCCGCGGCGGATGACTCGGCCCCGGGATAATCCCGGCGGAACCTTTATCCGGATTCTTCCGGTTCGCTCCGGCCCGTGGCACGCCTCGTCCGCATTTCTCAGGGAGAGCTCGACTCCGTGCGGCGCCTCTACGAGAGCGTGATGTCGTACGCATGCCATGGCCTCTTCTTCCGCGAAGGCATGACGCTCGCGGAGGAGATGCTGAAGGGGATCGGGGCGGACGAGGACCCACTCATCGTGGGCAAGTCGGCGATCCTCGATCGGGGCTGGGCGGAGGAGATCTCCTTCACGGAGGCCGGGGCCCGCGTCAGCGGGTCCGTCGAGGCCTCCGCCGGAGCCTCCATGGAGACGTGCCACCGTCTCCGGGGAATTCTCTCGAAAGTCCTGGAGGCGAAGGCGAAGCACCGAGTCCGCCTCGCGGAGGTCGAGTGCGCGAGCACGGGCGCTCGCGAGTGCGTCTTCGAACGGGAGGAAACTGCATGACGGTCGCGGAGCATCTGCGCCGATTGAAGCAAGCAACGAACGCCGAGGCCGCCGCGGTCGTCAACCGGGATGGTCGGGTTCTCGCGGCCGATCTGCCGACATCGGTGTCCCAAGATACCTTCTCGATCATGTGCGCGGCGATCCTGGGGGCCGGGACGACCGCGGCCACGGAGCTCGGGCACGGCGCCCCTCGCCGGGTTCGCCTCGAATCCGACGACGGCATGATCCTAATTCGCGAGGTCGGCCGCCGTGCGATGCTCATCCTCGTCGTCGGATCGGCCCAGGCCCCGAGCGCCCTCGAGGCCGAGATCGCGCACTTCGTCGCGTCGTTCGGGAAGGAGTTCGAGTAGGTCCGCGGCAAGCATTATGGAGAGGGCTGCGTTGGCGTCCATGGGCCCGTGGTCTAGCGGTCAGGATGCGACTCTTACAAAGTCGTGGTCGTCGGTTCGAATCCGGCCGGGCCCATGACTTCGCCGTGTTGCCCTGGCGTGGCGATTCAGCCCTTCAGGGCGCGCCAGAGGAGCGGGAGCGAAACGTCGTAGCGATACGTGATGTTCATGTGGCCATCCTCGAACTCCTGGTACACATGCTTCACCCGATGCGCCGCGAGCTTCGCGTGGAGGACCCGTGCGCCCCAGATCAGGTTGTACTCGTCCTTCGTCCCGCAGTCGAGGTAGACCAGGCGCAGTCGGCGCAGGTTCCGGTAGTACGCATCGACCATGTTCACCGGGTCCCAAGCCCGCCAACGATCCCACACGTCGGGCCGCCATTCGCCCGTCTCGAGGTCGAAGGGGAAGTCGATTCCCATGGGTCGGCTGCGCGGGTTCGGAGAGTAGTGGGCCGCCATGCCGATCGTGTTGAGCGCGGGCCACAGCTCGCTCCTCCGTCGATTCGGCTGGCGCCAGTACCAACGCAGCCATTTCTCGGGACCTCCATGCTCCCGAAACGCCGCGAGGGCCTTCGGGAAGTCCATGATGTAGCAGAGTTCGAAGAGGGAATCCCCGGAATGATCCGCGAGGGCCTGCCATGTTTCCGGGTAGAGCATGCCTTGGACGATCGACCCGTAGCCCCCCGACGACTTGCCCCAGATCCCACGCCGTCCGATGCGGACCTTCGACTCGACGAACGGCACGATCTCCTTTCGGAGGTAGTCGTCGTACCGGCCCGTTGCGGTCGAGTTGATGTACTGGTTCCCGCCGACCCGGCTGAAGCAATCGACGAGGGGGACGACGAGCGGCCCCATCTTGCCGGTGCGGATGAGCCGGTCGAGCTTCGACTTCAGGTCTTCCCCGAGAGGATCGACGTTGAGGAGCATCTTCCCCGTGCCCGTGTAGCCGACGATCGCGTAGGCCGCGGGGTACCGCCGGTGGGAGTCGAAGTTCGGAGGCAGGTAGATCGCGACGTCCCTTTCCGTCGGGTCCCCGAGGGGATTCCCCCGCAGGACCTTCGAGTCGAAGCGCTCAACAATGACCTCCCCGCCCCCCATAATGGTCCCCCAAGGGCATTCGTTCGAATCCGGATAAGGCTTCGTGGCCTCGAGCCTACTGCCGGTAGTCTTCGGGCCGGAATCCGAGGTCGACCTTGAGGTCGGCAAGGGTCCCGAGGTTCGTGCCGTCGAGGAGGTGAATGCGCGCCGCAGCGGCGTTCACGAGGCCGCCGTCGAAGACGGGGCCGAGGAACCTCGCACGGACATCGTTCACGGGCATCCCGCCGCACAGCTCGTTGAAGGACGGCACGACGACGGCCTCCTTCGGCAGTCGCGCGTATCGCGGGTGGGCGCGGCGGAAGGGGACGCGCATCCAGCAAGGCTGGATGTGACGGTGGCCGAGGGCGTCTCGGAAGGCGACCGCGGGATGGTTGTGACCCATGACGAGGGTTTCTGCGGCCATGACTTTCTTGTAGGGCCACGCGTGGCCATGACAGAACCCGACGTCCTCGATCCGGAATCCGTGGGGGGAGCGGAAGCGGACCGTCCTCGGGACGATGTTCCGGAGCATCCCATCGTGGTTCCCCTGGGCGATGAAGATCTCGCGGAATCGGGGGGAGAGGTCTCGGAAGAAGACGTACACGTCCCGGCGTTCCCGCGAGGCCATCTTCGGCACGAGGTGCTTCACGTCTCCGAGCACTGCGAGGCGCCCTGCACCGCGGTGGTCCGCGATGTCGATCAAGGATTGCGCCATTGTCTCCGCGCGGCTCGGCAGGTGGACGCCCTTCTCCCTCAGCTCCTCCTCGAGGCCGATGTGGAGATCCGCGACGACGAGGAGGTCCCCGACGATGAGGGCGGGTCGGTCGGGCACGGGCTCGAGGTCCACGCGGGTTCCGAAGGGCCGGGCGGCCTTAACCCTTGCGCGGGTCGAGGACCGGTAAGCTGCGACTCCTCTTTTTCTTGAGGATGTAAGGCCGATTCGGGCACGTTGAACCAGACGTATCCCGGCCCGTCGGCCGATCAGCCACCTCTCGTGTCGACCACGCAGAAGAGGTTACCCTCGGGGTCCGCGAGGACCACGAAATCCTCGTCCGGCTCGCGGGGCCGGAAGACGGTGGCGCCGAGGTGCAGCAACCGCTCGACTTCTCCTTCTGGGTCTTCCGTGTATAGGTCGAGGTGCAATCGGTTCCGGTAGGGCTCCATCCCGTCGATGGACACGTTGGGCCCACTTCCTGCGGGGTCCTTCAAGACGACGAACGGGTCTCCGGGGGTGGGCGGTCTCCGCGGCGCGTAACCCAGCGCCTCCTGCCAGAAGGCCATCATTCGAGCGAAGTCGTTGACGTCGATCACGATGGACCCGATCCGCACGTTGCCCTTCTCCATGATGCCCATGACCTGACAATGAGGCGATAAACGTTGCCTTTGGGCCGCGACCTGACGTAACCCGGCGATGACACGCGCCTGAGGTGACTGCTTCAGCAGCTGAGGTTCTTTGCGTGCTCGATGCCGTTACAGACGATCTCGTGCTTTCCTTCATCCGGCGAGGGACCGGAAGTAGGTGGGCCCTGGTCGCGACGGGCCCGCGAAATCCTAGTCGATGAACTCGGCGAGCACGTTCCCCAAGCGGTCCGCCACATCGACCGCCGTGAGGCCGTAACTCTTCGCCTTGAAGGCGAGGTCTCCCGCGTATCCGTTCGTGAAGGCTGCGAGCCGAGCGGCATCGAAGGGCGCGACCCCTTTCGACAGGAGTCCGGCCGTGACGCCGCAAAGGACGTCCCCCGTGCCCCCGACTGTCATCCCTGGATTCCCCGTGTAGTTGAACTTCAGGCGATCCCCATCGCTCACTATGTCCACATGCCCCTTCAGGAGGATCGTCGCCCCGAAGGTCTTCGCGGCCTCGCGGACGATCTCGCCTCGGGCCTCCGGCGGCTCGGGCAGCGTCTTCCCCGTGAGCAGGGCAAATTCCCGGGAATGGGGCGTGACGACGGCGCGCTTCCCGTGGAGCACGCTCGGGTCCGCCGCGACCGCGCGGATTGCGTCGGCATCAATCGCTATGGGTAGAGAGACCCCGCGGACGATGTCGCGCACGGCGGCGAGGGTATCCTCCGCGGCCCCGAGGCCGGGCCCGATCGCCATCGCGTCCGCCTTCGCGGCGAGCGCGAGGATTCCGTCCACATGCGCATGGAGGAGGCGGTCCCCCGGCAGGGGATGTACGATGAACGACGGGGAGAACGAGGCGACGACCTGCCAGGCGATGAGGGGCGTCGCGATATGCACGAGGTCCGCGCCCACGCCGAGGGCGCCCATCGCGACGAGGGCCGGCGCCCCCGTGAAAGGCCCCCCGGAGACGATGAGGACATTCCCGTTCTGACCCTTGTGGCTCTCCGCCTTCGGGAGCGGGTAGAGGAGGAACTCCCCGGGTCCCGTGCTGCGGACGACCTGGGCGGGAATGCCGATATCGACGACCTGGATACGCCCGGAGTTCGCGGGCGTCATGCCCTCCTTCGCGTCGTGGAGGGCAACCGTGACCGCGGGTCGGACGATGGGGTCCGCCCCGAAGCCGCTCGGCACGTCGACACTGAGGATCGGCTTGCCGGAGGCATTCATCTCCCGGATCAGCGTCGCATACGGTTCCCGGAGCGGGCCCTCGGCCCCGACCCCGAGGAGAGCATCGATGATCATGTCGGCGCGGGCCATCGCTTCCTCGCTTTCCGCGAGGCCTTCGAGGACCCGCACATCCCGAAGCCGGGAGAAGTTCGTCCGGGCCTCCTCCGTGCCGAGCTGGTCTGGAGGCCGCGCGAGGAGCACCTCGACCCGGCCGTCCTTGGAGAGGTGTCGCGCGGCCACGAGGCCATCCCCTCCGTTGTTCCCCGTGCCGCACACGACGAGGATCCGCTTCCCCGCGGCCCCGAAGTCCCGACGGGCCACGTCGGCGACGCCCCGCCCGGCATTCTCCATGAGGTCGAGGATCGAGATCCCGTAGTGCTGCGCGTTCCGATCGAGGATCCGCATCTCGAGGGGCGGGATCATCGGCCGCGCATCCGGGCCTCCGTAGTTAAAGGTTCCCGGCGGCGGCGTTATTAGCGGAGAGCGCGTGCGGGGCGCCCATGGATCGGAAGGCCCTCCGGCCGTTCGCGTGGGCCTTCGCCCTCGGGGCGTTCGTCCCCCTCAGCTGGGTCCTCGAGCTTACCCTGGGACCGGGCGTGCCGGTCTTCATCGCGGCGAGCCTTGGGATCGTCCCCCTCGCCTGGTTCATGGGCCTCGCCACGGAGGAACTCGGGAAGCACGCGGGGCCCGGCGTCGGCGGCCTCCTGAATGCCACCTTCGGCAATTTGACGGAGCTCATTATCGCGTTCTTCGCCATTGCCGGGGGCCACCCGGAGGTCGCGCAGGCGTCGATCACGGGCTCGATTATCGGCAACATCCTCCTCGTCCTCGGCCTGAGCATGGTTGCGGGCGGCCTGCGTCACAAGGC